>ERZ838577.75-NODE-75-length-153982-cov-5.696415_pt1 | contig 153982 bp, 142 predicted proteins | sample MGYA00519682_ERZ838577 | MGnify/ENA primary metagenome ERZ838577 (study PRJEB31850, sample SAMEA3708838) | human gut metagenome | biome: human gut; feature: human-associated habitat; material: faeces | place: China | collected 2014 ... | reverse complement strand
AGTCGGTAGAGCACCTGACTTTTAATCAGGGTGTCCCGAGTTCGAATCTCGGGTGAATCACCAGTTGGAAAACCGTCTCTCAAGAGGCGGTTTTTTTGTTATTTTTGTTTGCGCGTACTGCAAATTCATTTATAAAGAAGAGCAAGGATATATCTTTATCAGGGGTATATCCTTGCTCTTTTTTTGTGTAATTCCCATATGGCATGTATGAAGAATAGGAATATTAATAAAAAATATTTTCAATGTAATAAATATATGTTATACTTAATAAAAATAATTATATATGGTAAAAATAGGTTTCCTGTAATTGAAAAGTTTTGAAGCGTGTAGAGAAAATGTTCAATTAAATTTTAAATTATGTCAAATGTTTTTTTGCATTTTATGTCATGTATTTTATTTTTTATGAAATTTAACGTTATTCTGAACATGCCTGAGCCTGCCAAGGTATAGACGCAGGCAGGAAAAAGTCCATGTTCAAATTTAAAATTGGAGGGTGCAATGAATAGGTTATTCAAAGTCATATTTAATAGAAATAAATGCTGTTATGAAGTTGTTTCTGAACTGGCGCGCAGCTGCGGAAGATGTAAAAGCAGTGTAATAAAAGGGGCTGAAAAAGGCAGTCTTGCGGCTGCGGTGCTGCTGATGCTGTCTTATCCCCTAGGGCCAGTCAACGCAGCATATGAGACGCTGTTCGATTCGGACGGTGTTAGTGTCTCCTATGATGAAGGGACAAAGAAACTGCTTATACACCATGACGGCAGAGATACGGAAGTGGACGGCCGTTTTATTATAAGCGGCGGCACATATGACAGCTCTCTTATGACGATTACCTATAATCCAGATACACAGAACTTTACAGTTGTAAAAAAAGGAACAGCTGAACCGCGTCCGGCGCTAGCCTCCATGGCAGCTGCTGTTTCAAACATCGGCATTTCTGCTGCTCCGACGGCTGCTGATGATGCATCGGCAGCATCGAATGTTGTCTATGATAGTAATTCTAATAGTGTCGTCATTCTTAATTCAGATGGCAGTATCCCTTCAGACTCCGGTAATGGCCCAGTTAAAGACAGTATATTGCTGAATCCGAGCAGCACTACGCATACTGTGAATACATCTAATTCTCAAAAATCTATTTTAATCGGTACAGATGCCCGTGTAGGACATGACGATGCCTTTGATGAAGTAACGACTAGAGCCGGGTATAGCGCTAAAAATGAAAAAAATGGGGAAAGCAATATAGTAATCGGCAATGATGCCCGTGTTATTACCAATTACTATGAAGGCCCGAAATCCAGCCATGAATACAAAAAGAGCGTAATTGGGACGGCTAAGAATCGTGATAACAATACTGTAATTGGTAATGGAGCAATGTCATCTGGCCGGGAAACTGTTGTTCTTGGATTTGGCGCATCTACAGTCGTCGATCCCGATGATACCAACGCATATAATGACTACGCTGTAGCCATTGGCTCAAAGGCTCGTTCCCAAGGATATGGGTCTGTCGCTATTGGCTATGCTGCGCAGGTCACAGGATATGACTCTATTGTTATCGGGAGCAGTGTTCCAACAAACAAATCTATGTATACATTGGGATTAGCGCGAGACAGCGTTGTTATTGGCTCAAATTCAATTGGCTTTGAAAATACCAGCATATCTGTGGGACGGAGAAATTTGGTTGGGGTTCCTAATCCTGATTTAATTACGCAAGACGCTAAGGGGTATTGGATTTTAAAAGCCACGGCAATTCACGATATGAAGACTGCAGACAGCGTGGCTGTCGGCACCTCGCTTGTCGTACCCAGCCAGGGAAGCGTGGCTTTGGGGAAGATGAACTATGCGAAAGGAACGGCGAGTACTGCTGTCGGGAAAGGCGTGCAAGCTCTAAGCAATGGTGCGATTGCTATTGGTCAAGGGGCGCCGATTGATGGCGTACTGCCGGACGAATATTGGAAGCTTGACTTGGTAGATAAGACAAACATTGCGGGGGATGTCCTGGCAGGATCTAGGAGCAGACCTTTAAAAAAATACAGAGAGTATTTATCTGCAGATGACCCCGGAGGATTTCGCGTTATCGGTGAGAATGCCGTCGGTATAGGCTCATACGGACAGGTACGCGGCGATGGCGCAGTTATGATTGCTTCTGGAGCAGCTCCTTTTGATGCTTCCAATCAGAAAGCATATGAAGCAGAAAACATGGCAGTACAGCAGGCAAAATTAGATATTGCTGCCAAAGAGGGAGTATTAGAAGCCATAGAGAAGCAGAAAGATAAGAACAGCCCGATTACTGATAAGAATGCAAAGGATCTTGCAATCTATCTTGAAAAGACGTATGGGATTGGTTATGACGCAGAGCATGATTTTGCTGGAACTATTGCGGACACTTTGAGTCGTAATATAGTTGAATCTAAACTGAGTGCGGCAAAACTAGCGTCTGATTTCCGCAAAAAATGGCTTGAAGGCAAATATTCTTTCGTCGAAGGCGAGGCTGCTGTCGGCTTAGGCCGTTTCGTACAGGTCCATGGTGACCGCGCACTGGCTATTGGGGATCATGCTATTGTAGGCGACGGAGCCGACAAGACTGCAGACGACGCCATTGCTATGGGCGGGTATGCAAAAGTTACTGGAAAGAACTCATTAGTCTTTGGTTTTGGCGGAATGGAAAGAATTCATATGGATGGGACGGCAGAGACGCTAACGGAGCCGCAGTTTAATCTTGTTTCCGGGGCACGTTCTATCTTATTGGGCAGCTACAGCAAGGTGCTTGGAGATAATGCCTTTGGAATCGGCAATAACCTCAGCGTAGACGTAGATTACGGTATTTCTTTGGGAGACTATTCGTCTGTTTCTGGAGCGTACGGCTTGAATTTTGGCTACAATGGAACGGTAGACGGCAAAAATGGGATCAATATAGGTTCAATGGGGAAGGCTGCAGCAGAAAACGCCTTGAATTTTGGGACAGAAGGGATGTCCAGCGGTAGCGATTCTATCAATATCGGCACGGAAGGCAGGGCGACGATGAATAACGCCATATCCATTGGCTATCGGGGACAGGCGACGGGCGACAGTACGATTGCGCTTGGCGGCTTCAGTATTGCCGATCATGATAACTCTATTGCGATTGGCGCCAATGGAACGGTACATGCTGTAAATTCTGCATCTGTCGGAGTGGGATCTGCCGTGATGGCGCGGAATTCTTTGTCTCTTGGAAATTCGAATGCCATTGCGATTAACCGCAGCATTCCCTTGGGAGTTTTGGCTGATGATGATATTGCGCATGCCCTGACAACGGCCAAAGCTACACTGGATAATGGAGGCGTAATTGCTTCCAATATTGCGGAGGCTCAAAAGGAAAATGATGCTGCAAAACTGCAGGTGTGGACCGCTTACAAGCAGGAGGCTTTTGAGGCTATCGGAAAAGACGGAATAGCCGCGCAAATTGATAAGTATCAGAAGGCGTATGACGAGTCCAATGCCGTATCCGGAGCGCAGCGCGATGAAGATGCTATTGCTGCTGCCAAAAAGAATTTGGATTTATGGATGGCTTATCAACAAGAGGTTCAGCCCCTTTCCAATGTGACGGCAATCGGGACGGCGGCAGAATTTAAAGCTCTTCGAGATAAGTTGTTGGGCGACAATTTTATCGCCGATGAACGCCGGTTAACGCCAGAGGAATCGGCGCGATACCGAATCTTGGCGGCAAAGCGGTATGATGTTCCGCTCCATGACGTCGTGGCATTAGGGAATAACATTACGGAAACAACGCTGAATTCAGTTTTCCTGGGAAATAAGGCTGCGTATGTGTCCTTTAACCCTGAAAATGTTACGCCGGCTCAGCCACTTTTGAATGCTGACGGAAAGAACATCATACAGGCCGACGGCACGATTGCTTATACTCCTGTTGCTGATGAAGGGAATACGACTAGAGGAATAGATACTTCATATACTAATGAAGTGGTGTATACGTATCGGAGAAATAAAGACGGACAAATTGAAATCATTCGCGTGTCTCACGATTTTGCCGGAGCCAGGAATGTTGTCGGAGTAGTCAGTGTCGGCGGTGAAGTTGCCGGATACGATCAAAAAACGATTAAGGTGACGGATCCTGAGACGGGACAGATTGTCGATAAAACCGTGAAAATTCCGATTGTCGCTACGAGACGTATTCAGAATGTCGCGCCGGGACTACTGTCGCCTACATCGTCAGATGCCGTTAACGGTAGTCAGTTGTATGCGTTAGGTCATGTTGTCGGTAATTTGGCAACCAGCGTGGCCGATCAAATTGGACCCAATACGACGATTACAGAGGACGGAAAAGTTGTGTTTGACGATGGAGCATATGGAATCGGCGGCACAAAAGAGGCACCGACTCATGCATATAATCTCGTTGATTTTATTAATATGCGTCGCATAGAGCTCCGGGGCGATACCGATTGGCATCGGGGCAAAGACGGGCAATGGCAGATGATAAGCAATAGTCCGGGGATGGCTGAAATTCATGCGAAAACGACGGCAGACGGGCATACGGTATATGAAGTACATGTAGATCAGTTTATGGATACACAGGCCCGAAACGGCAATACCGTTGTCAAAGCCGAGGATAACTACTGGTATGAAACAGCTGAGTTAGAGGATAAAACGTATATTCCCGAAGAAAACAAGTGGTATGCAAAAGCCGATGCCGCTGTCAATGAAAGGCAAGCTGACGGGAAATGGTATGCGAAAGCTGATATTCAGGATAAGGCTTATGTCAATGGCAAATGGTACAACAACAGCGATTTGGGAAAGGATGGAAAAACCTTTTATGAAAGCGATCAGAACTGGTATAATACATCCGATATGGTCAACGGCAAGCCTGCTGCTAATGCACGCCCTGTAGCGGCTCCTGATGAAGCAGCTGTTTCTGAAGCGGCAGTTGATCCTGTTTCGAATCCGAATAAAGCTGTGTTAGAAAATGTGCTTATTGATCCGAATAACCATACTCCGACGCTGCTGAACGGCATAGAAAGCCTGTTTGAGACGACGGTGACGGGAAACGGCGTCAAGGAGAACACGGAATTGGGGGATATAGGCCTCGGTACCAATACGTTTATTGCGGCGCTGAATGACTCTCCTGCTGAAAAAAGCCATTATGCGGCGACAGTCGGCGACTTGAAAAAAATGTCAGACACGCCTCTGTTTTTCTCTGGCAATGCCGGAACTGCTGACGAATCAGAGAATGGAGCGAATACCTTCCCTAGAAAATTGAGTCAAAATATCAACATAGTAGGCGATATAGAGCTGTCGAAAACCGATGCAGCCGGGAAAGCGAAAGAATTAGCTGCTATGGTAACAAACGGCAATATCGGCGTTGTATCTGACGGCAAAGAAACGCTGACGATAAAAATGGCTTCTGATTTGAAGGGGCTTCATTCTATTACGACGACGGAAACGTCAGACGACGGTACGACACGGACAACTGTCGTAAATGGATCTGGCGTGGAAACGAATGGACATGTCGTCATGACAGGCGGCAGCACAGGGGACAATACCGCTCCTAAGGCGGATATGATTGTCGTGCAGGGGATGCCTGGCGCAGACTCTGCAAAGGATACAGGAACAGGATCTGGCAGTGAAAGCTCTCTATCGTATATGGATCGGATTCAATATACGGATAGTGCCAGCAAGACGCATCAAGTGGCGACGCTTGATGATGGATGGTTCTTGCAGGCCAATGGAAATAGTCCGGTTTCTGTCAAGCTGAATGATACGGTTCAGCTGAAAGACGGAATCAATGCAAAGGTTTCTCCTATTGCGTCAAAGGGCGGAATTCATACGTTTCAAATTAATGTAACTGGTCTGCCGCTGGTATTTTCGGACAACGAGGGCAGCATACTGACGAAGATAGGCGATGTCTATTACCGGGAGGAAGATATCGAAAACGGCTCTCCGAAGCCGGGTGCTGACGCTATCTCACCGAATCAGATACGAGCTGCCATTTCCTTAGTCGGTGCTGACGGGAGCAGGACGAATCCGCTGCAGCTTGAAAATCTGGGCAGCGGACTTATGGCGAAAGACGGCAGCTCTGTATTGCTGTCTGAAGTGACAGACGATAACACCGTTTGGAATAATGCCGTCAATGTAGGCGATTTGAAGAATGCTGTTGCTTCGCTGACGACAGGCAGCGCTGGCGGAGGATTCGGCTTGACCGGCAATGACTGGAGTAAGGCGGTAATGCAGGATTTGGGAAATACGATAGCTGTTCAGGGCGGTATGACGGACAGTGAAGCGCGTACAGATGTGAATACCTATGTCAGCGTTCAGGAACGTCAGGGGAAAAACATTTTGGTCGTGGAAATGGCTAAAAATCTGCAGGATTTAACATCTCTGTCGGCTAGCCAGGACGTATCTGGCAGTGACGGACAGTCTGTGCGTCAGACGACGATTCTTGACGGAAATGGCGTTGTAATCCGGACAGAAACGCAGGGAGACAATCCGACGACGACAGTCCATACGAAGTTGACTGAACAAGGATTGGAAACAACAGAATCCATAGCTATTGCCGGAGGCGGTAAAGACGGTCCGGCCGCTGTATTGAATAAAGACGAGGACGGCGCCGGGCATATTATTCTCCAAGGCAGCGGCAATGGTGGAGAAGTTCCCAAGGCCGATATTTTGGTTAGCCGCGGAGATGGTGCGCTGAATAACAATACTGGAATATATGAAGACAAGCCGTATATGGATCGCCTGCAATATACAGACAGTGCGCTGAAGGTTCACCGTGTAGCCACCCTTGATGATGGCTTTATATTGGATACGAACGGCAATAATAAGAAAAAGGTTTTCTTAAATCAAACCGTTAATGTCGTAGACGGCGTCAATACAGCTGTATCAGAGATTAACGATAATGAGGGAATATACTCGTTTCATGTCGACGTGACTGGCTTGCCTATGGAATATGTCGATGCAGACGGACAGGTACTCGTACGCATTGGCGATACCTTCTATACGAAAAACAGCATAAAGGATGGCTCTGCTTCCGGAGCAACAGAAGGTACCCCTGTCAATATTCGCCTGACAGAAGCAGCTGGCCGCGGAGAAGGTGATGTACCGACGCTGACTCAGGTAGGCAGCGGTCGCCGGAGCGGTGCGAGAACAGATAGTACCCCGTGGGAGGCTTTCTTTGACTCGGCTTCCGAAAAGACGGTTGCACCGATGCTGACTAATGGCGCCAACATCGGCGATGTAAAAGCAGCTATTGAATATATTGCAAAAGCTGGAACCGGAACTGGTGAAACAGGCGGGTTTGGTCTGAAGGGCAACAACGGTACTGTACGGCAGGATCTGGGGAGTGTCATTGCGGTGAGAGGCGGTATGGATGATACTGCCAAGCGCACGGATGAAAATACATATGTCAGCGTTCAGGGCGAGACCAAAGAACTCGTTGTAGAACTGGCTAAAGACCTGAAAGGTCTGACATCGGTAACGACGACTGGTGAAAATGGAACGAAGACCGTTCTCAGCGGTACAGGAGTGGAGGCGTCGCAGACGACTAAAGATGAACAGGGCAGCGAAATTGTTGAGAAAACTGCTCTTACTGCAGGCGGAATATCCCTTGAAGACGGAAAAGGAGGTTCGTACACGGCTTCTGCAGACGGAAGCATTATTCGGGATGCTGAAGGCAACCAGACCGAAACAAACAGCGGCGGCATTGTAATTACTGCTGCCGGCCATGAGTCCGTATCGCTGACAGAAACTGGTTTGGATAATGGCGGAAACCAGATTCAGCATGTTGCCAGTGGTCTGACAGATGAGAACGGAAAAGCAGTTGATGATTTATCGAAGGCCGTCGATACTAACGCTGTAAATGTCGGTGACTTAAAGAGCGTGTATAATGCATTGACGACCAATTTGTCCAACACCGTAAATACGCAGCCTTTAACCTTTAAAGGTGACAGCGGTGCGCCTATTACCCGCAAACTTGGAGATACGCTGGCCATTAAAGGCGGGGCCGGCGGTACGCTGACTTCGGGAAATATCGGCGTTGTGTCTGATGGCAGCGATACGCTGAATATCGAACTGGCTAACACGCTTACAGGGCTGAAAGGCATTACTTCTGATACAATTACTGCCAATAGTTCGCTGACTGTCGGCAAGGAAAAAGATCAGACTACAATACTCGGTTCGGAAATGATTTCCGATAAGAATGGCAGCAAAACGACTATAAGCGGCAACCAGATTCATACATCTGATGCATCGGGAAATCATACGATGCATATTGATGGTGACCGCATCATTGTACAAAATAACGAAAATGGGCCTGGTGGCGGCAGCAAGAGTATCTTTGGTTCGGATCAGATTTATCACGTTGACGGCAGCGGAAACGAGGTAGCTATTCAAGGCGATACGATTACGGCCCGCGGCAAAGACAATCAGGGCAATATGCATGAGACGGAAATAAATCAGAGCGGCGTTGCTTCTTCCGCAACGGATCAGGACGGCACTGTCGTTCGTGCCGCCGTCATTGATGACGGCGGCCTGACGGTTCGGGCTAATCCGCTGAAACGTCAGGACGGCACTGTGTTACAGGACAGTGACGGCAATCCTGTTTATGGGACGGAGACGCATGTAGCTGAAACGGGTGTTGTCATTGTCGGTGCTTCGGAGTCTGGGCGAGTATCTGCTGTTTCCCTGACAGCAGACGGACTCAATAACGGTGGGAATCGCATTACAAACGTTGCCCCTGGCGTAGATGCGACCGATGCTGTCAACGTGTCGCAGCTTCATGGCATGGAATCCAATCTTCGCAATGAAATCGGCGATGTAGGTGCCGCATCGGCAGCATTAGCCGGCTTGAAGCCTATTCAGTATGATCCGCTGGAACCGACACAGCTCATGGCTGCTGCCGGTACCTATCGAGGCAAGCAGTCGGTGGCTCTGGGGATTGCTCATTACAAAAATGAAGATCTGATGTTCCATTTCGGCGCGACCATCGGTTCTGCTCATACGATGGCCAATATCGGCGTTACCTATAAATTCGGAAGTCATGATGAAAAGAAGGTGATTCCGGAACGGTACAAAGCAGGCCCTATTAGTTCGGCATATGTCATGCAGGATGAAATTACGGCTCTTAAGGCAGAGAATGCACGCATGCAGGCTGATGGAGAAAAGCTCAGTGCGGCATACAGCGAATTGAATGAAATGTATAAGAAGGTACAGAAGGACAATGAGGAAATAAAACGCCAGCTTGCCTATTTGATGGAGCGCGTAAAGGGATAAGAGAGAAACATATTCTATATAAAAAAGAGAATCTGTCCGCACGGACAGATTCTCTTTTTGTATGAGTACATCTGCATTTACCAGAAGAAAATGATCATATCGAGGATAAAGGTCGGAATAAGAATGGCACAGGACCAACCCATATATCCAAAGAAACTGGGCATCTTGATTTTGTTTTCTTCAGCAATGGATTTAACCATAAAGTTCGGCGCATTGCCGATATACGTATTGGCGCCCATAAATACGGCACCTGCGGAAATCGCTTCCAGCATGAGCTGGGATACCGTGCCGACGGAAGTCGCGATGCCCTGCGTCGCGCCGAGGGCTCCCGCCGTCTGGAGGAAGACGAGATATGTCGGCGTGTTGTCCAGGAAGGACGACAGGGCCCCCGTTGCCCAGAACATCTGCCACGGTTCGGACAAGCCCAGTTCCGCGCCGTGGGTCTTCAGGAAGATCAGGGCCGGAATCATGGTGATGAAGATGCCGATGAACAGCTTCGCCACTTCAGCGATGGGCGCGTAGGTAAATTCGTTGAGCTGACGCGTTTCCGTCTTCGTCGTCTTGAGGGATAAGTACGCCGCCAGCAGGATGAGGATGATTTCGACTACCGTCGCATAGGGGAAGACGATTTCATCGTATACGGGAATGCCCGCCCCGTTGGCGAAGAAGGCGAATTCCTTAGGAAGGACGCCGTTGGCGACGACGCCGACGATGATCAGGGCGATGAAGACGATGTTGTGCGCGCCTTCAACGCGGATCGGTTCTTTTTCAGCAGGCTGGTTATCCTGGGGCGAACGGCCGGCGGCCAGCTCCTTTTTGTACAAATGGGAATCGAGGAAGAAAAAGACGAGGAACAGGATGACCATATTAAACAATAAAATAGGCAGGAGATGGAAGGTCCAGGTAAAGGGGACGCCGCGCTGGAAGCCCATGAACAGGGGCGGGTCGCCGAGAGGCGTCAGGCATCCGCCGATGTTGGCAACGAGGAAGATGAAGAACACGATGACGTGGACTTTTTTCTGCCGCCAGGCGTTAGCCTTGATGACCGGCCGGATCATGAGCATGGCTGCGCCGGTCGTGCCGACCCAGCTGGCCAGGACGGTGCCGATGAGCAGGAGGAGGGCGTTGATCTTGGGCGTACCTGCTAAGGTCCCCTTGACGGCGATGCCGCCGGCGACGACGAACAGGCCGAAGAGGAGGACGATAAAGGGAACGTAATCGATCAATACCGATTCCAGGAGCCGGAACAACGCTTCGCCCATGCCGTAGGCTGCGGCGAAGGGGACGAGGAAGACCAGGGACCAGCCGATAGCCACGGCAAGCATATTTTTTTCCCACCAGTGGGGCTTGACGAGGGGGCAGATAGCGATGGACAAGAGCATGCCGACGAAGGGGATAATGCTCCAGGCCGGCAGGGTGGCGCTGACGATAGCGTGAGCGCCGCCTTCGCTGGCGAACGCTGCCGGAACAGACGTCAGGCAGAGCAGCAGCGCAAGGCATAAGGGACGGAATAAGGTTTTCATTTCGGTAACAACCGCCTTTCTTTTGGAAATACAAGCCGTTTCCATGTATTACTTACAATTATAACATAAGTTGGAGAATGAATGTACTAAATTTTAGAAAAGATGAGTATAACGTATAACATGCCGCAATGAGCAGGGATACTTGCCGATGTTATATGCCAAAATGACATGGCGCGACAGATTTTTTCGCAGAAATCTGTTTTTTCGTAAAGAAAAAGAAGGATTTTGGCGACGTATAGAGAATTTATCTAATAGAAAGGGTAAGACAGGAGGGATTCATATGAAACAATATAACAACATCATCGTTCCGACGGACGGCTCGGTTAACTCCAAGCGGGCGCTGGAACATGCCGTCGTCATCGCTTCGGCTTTGGGAGCTACGATTACGTTGGTATATGTGGCGAATATCGTATCGGTAATCTCTAACTTCGACCAAATTCCGAATGCCAGCGGATACGTAACGGAACAAGTCGCTCTGGACATGGAAGAAGAAGGCAAGAGCATTCTCGACGACTATGCGAAGGTCATTCCGCAGAATATCGAAGTCAAGAGCGTCTTTGAAGTCGGCTCTCCGGGACCGGCCGTATTGTCCGTCGCTAAAAAGTACAACGCCGACCTCATCGTCATGGGCAGCCGCGGCTTAGGGCCCTTGAAAGGTCTGTTCATGGGCTCTGTCAGCAGCTACGTCGTCACGCATTCCGTTTGCCCCGTATTGATTGTTAAATAAAGGGGGAACTGGGCGGATACAAGAGTAGCTTGCATTCCGTAATTTCATAAGATAAAGACGATAAAAAAGAAGGAATTTTTTAACGTACATAGAAGTTATTTAATATAAAGACCTGCTAGACCTAATCGACAGGAGGGATTCATATGACAAAGTACAATTCGATCCTCGTTCCGATTGATGGTTCTGACAACGCCAAACGGGCATTGGAACAAGCCGTTGACCTCGCGACGACGTACGGCGCTTCTATTACGTTGGCCTATGTGGCGCATGACATCGCCCCGCTGGCAAACTTCGACCAAATTTCTACGGCAACGGAATACGTAAAAGAACATCTGCCTCAGGATATGGAAAAAGAAGGCCAGGTATTTCTCGATGGTATTGCAAAGACCGTGCCGGAGTCGGTTCCCGTCAAAAGCGTATTTGCTGTCGGTTCTCCGGGACCGGCTATCGTAGAAGCGGCGAAGGACGGCAACTTTGATTTAATCGTCATGGGAAGCCGGGGCTTAGGGCCGCTGAAAGGGTTGTTCCTTGGGTCTGTCAGCAGCTATGTCGTTACTCGTGCGGGATGCTCCGTGCTGATTGTAAAATAATGGTATAAGAGAAGGCTTTGTCCCTTGCAAGGCGGGACAAAGTCTTTTTTTCATGTATGGGATTTGCCTATTTTGTGATATACTGATGATGCGCAGGAATACGACTGCGCGATACTATGACTATTACGTGCCTGGGAGGCAGCATATATGATATGGAAAAATAATACGGAGTGGCTGAATCGGCAAATCAGCGATTGGGCCGCTAAAGGCTGGATTTCTGCGGAAGCGGAACAGAACATACGGCAGTCCTGCCGGAGACAGGGCGTTACGGGCTGGCCGGCCCTGGTGTATACGGCCTTAGCCATCGTGACCTGTTCTATTCTCGGCGTCGCCTTGATCTGGGGCGCCGCTTACGTGTGGTATCACATTTCCGTCGCCCTGCGGATGGCCCTGGCCGTCGTCCTGCTGGTCCTTTCGCAGAGCGGCGTGGCCCTGGCCTTGTTTCAAAATCGCCAGGGGACGCTGCTGGGAGAAGGCGTGGCCTTGGCCCAGTGCGTGGCCGTATTCGTGACGACGGCCATGGCGGGCCAGACCTTTTATCTGGGCTGGGATACGCCGTCCTATATTTTCACCTGCGCCGTCCTGAGCCTGCCTGCGGCGTACCTGCTGCGTTCCGTAAGTGCCGTCGTGGTATATTGCCTGGCCTTGCTGGTTTGGGCGGCCCTGGGCGGGTATATCAACGCGCCGGGAGGAGCGGCCTTTTTCTGGCTCTTCGTCGTCCTGCCGCTTCCGATGTACCGCCTGCTGGTGCAGCAGAAAGACGAAGTCCGCTTATCTGTTTTCTCCTGGATAGTCACTGTCACGGTGTTCGCCGCCTTCGGATTGGCTACGCGCAACGCGGCGTACATTCCCTTTTTGCTGCTGTCGGCATTGGCGGCGGTTATCATGCTGACGGGCTATTCCATTGACATCCGCAAGTCCTGGGGCGTCCCGTTCCGCTGGTTCGGGCGCTTTGCCGCGGCGGCGTCGCTGCTTATTTCCTGCATGCCCGCGTCCTGGTACGGCGTCGCCGATATACAGGGCTTTCATTGGACGACGATGACCATCTTGTTTCTCCTGTTTCTACTGATCATTGCCTTGCTGGCCCGGGGCGTTAAGACCCGCCTTTGGGGGCCCGTCATATACTCCTTTATCCCCTTTATCTTATTAGGGGAAACGCTGATCGTGCGCAGCGGCCTTTATTCGTCCGTACCGCTCATCATTTCGGCGGCCTACATGATTTTCCTGGGCTTTTATGAAATCATGCAGGGCGTCAAGGGCGGCCATGTCAATCATACGCGCTTCGGCACGGTGATGCTGGCCTGCCTGATGCTGGTCTTTGTCTTCGCTACGACCTTTTCCCCCGTCGTGCCCCTGGTCGTCATGGCCATTTTGGGCCTGATATTCTTCCAGCGCCGCCGCACGGCGTCCAGCCGGAAAAGCGCAGAACTGCGGGCGGCCCGCCGCTCCCGCGTAAAGCATACGGCGGCGACGGTGCGCCGGGAGACGGGAGAAGCGAAACCCGACGGCGGGGAATCGGCGCCTGTATTCGAGTCTCCACAGGAGGCGAAGGACGCGGCGGCCGACGCCGACACGCTGGCTGAATGGATGAAGGATATTCATCTTCCGCCGCTGGAGGACCTGACGCCGGAACCGGCAGATACGGGGTATCGTCCGGCCGGGACGGTGACGCCGAAGGAAGCGCCGCAGTCGCAGTTTGTACCGCCCGTGTTCCGCAGTCCCGACGCGATCGCCCTGCCGACGATGAAGGACGAAGGGCGCAGGCGAAAGAAAGCAGACGAGCCGCGGCCGGCAGAGCGGATAACCTCTTCGCCGTGGCAGTCGATGGCCGGGCCGGCTAAGCGGGAAAAACATTTTTCGCGGTCGCCGTGGTCGCAGGAAGGAGACACGAAGAAATGAAAGGAATAGGAACCTTTTCTCCTGACGGAAAGCATAAATGGATAGTCTTCCTCCTCGTCGTTCTCGTCCAGCTGGGAGTCTTGTCTTACATAGGATGGCGCTGGCATAACATCAGCGTAGACGGCATCCCGTACCAGTGGCGATGCCTGCCGAGGCTGGAAGAATCGTCCTTCGGCACGGATTACGTGCGCGTCGTATTCCCGGAAGACACGACTACGTGGATGGACGAGTCGGCTCCGGAAGAAGGGGAAAAAATATACGTCCATATTTCCCATGACGCCAGCGGCCTGATGAAGGTAGAAGGAGCGTCGGCGGAAAAGCCGGGAATCGGCGGGGATTATATGGACGCTGTCGTCGTATCGTTTCAGGACGGCGTGGTCCAGTTCAAGGTCGCCTTCGACCGATACCGCATTGCGCCGGAGCTGGCCGACGGGATCTACAATATCAGCGAAAAAGATAACGTCGTCGCCAGCGTCCGCATGAAGAAGGGCCAGGGCGTTATCGAGGGCGTGTTCGTCAACGGCATTCCCTTGGAAGAGTGCGGTAACGGCGCGGCTATGGCCGAAGCCCGGGCGAAGAAGGAAGACGAGCAGAAACAAAAGACGGCTTCCGTATTCAATAAGCCGAGCATCGTAGAGTCCGGCATGGTGCCGCCGACAGAAGAATAACCGCTTGGACAGAAGGAGAGGCTATTATGAAATCGTATGTGAAATTGGGCGCGACGCTGTTGCTAGCCCTTTCGTTCGTATTGCTGACGGGCTTCCGCGCCCAGACTATTATCCATGACGACGGCAGCGAGACGCAGGACGTTCTGAAGGTGTCGGAAACGGCGGAAGGGCAGAAGGCCCTGCGCAGCGACGCCGACGAATTCCAGAAGCGGAATTATACGATCATGGATTACAACAACAGCAACGGCGAGGGCTTCCGGGCCATGAAGACCGTAACGAAAGAAGGAGCGAATAAAAGCTCTGTCGACCGCATCATCCATAAGACCCACGACGGGCTGATTTGCTCGACGTACTACATTGATTACACCTTCGATGAAAACAGCCTGGAACACCTGCGGCTGGGTATGGCGATGGAAGAAAACGGCGCAGACCTGGAATACATCGTGTCCTTCCCGTCGGGCACGGAGGTAGAGGGCAACAGCACGACGGCTGACGAGCAGGGCAGCACGTATATGTGGAGCCTCAACGCGTCGGAGCCCTTTCAAATACAGCTGCAGGCGACGGTCTGGCATAAATTATTCATCTATATAGCGTTGTTCCTGATCGTCGTCATCGTCGGCGTCGTCCTCATTATCGAGCATCGCCGCCGCAACGTCATCAGCTGGAAGCAGGCAGCCCACCTGCGGCGTATCGAAATGATGCTGCTGTGCCTTCCCATCGCGATCCTGGCTTATATGGGGTACGAGTATTACGTCGGCACCCATGTGACGGCGGCGTCATTGGAACGCGTATCGGAACAGCAGCAGGAAGAACTGCTGGAAAGCCGCGAAGAAGACAAGAAGATTCACGACGCCGACGCGCAGAAACAGCGCAGCGGCGAATTGGCCGCCGCCCGCATCCGCACGAAGACTGCCGAAATTTCCAGTGCCCTCCGCGAGCTGAACCGCAACTATCATTCGGGCCGTATCAGCCAGCGCGAAGCACGGTCCCAGGCGTCGGCCCTGGCTGAACAGGCACAGGAAATGCTGTTCAGCAGCAAAGAGCTGTCTCAGGCCGATCAGGACGTGCTGCAGCAGCTCGTAGACCGCCTCGTATCGGAAGCGAACTCCATCGGCGACGAACCGGCCGTTTCCCAGACGGAACGCCGCGGCGTATCGGAGGAACAGCAGCGAGCCGACGCTATGGCTTCTAAAGACAAGGATTCGCCGTCCGACGAAAGGGCAAAGAACGAAGAAAGCGAACGGCAGGAAGAAGCGTCTTCTGACAGCGGCGCGCCGCAGGAACGAAAGGGCGGGTCCGATGCGGGGAAATCGGAATCGGAAAAGAAACCTAAATAATCAATATTTTTTCTTTAAAGATATTTTCTATTAGTGTAAAACGTGATATGATACATATGTAACAAGATTTTTATATCAGCGATTTACAAGTGTTTTACTATGTACATAAGGAGGTAGTCTGCTATGCATTGCGTAGAAGAAATTAAAAATGGCATTTATTGGATGGGGTGCAACGATTTCCGCACCGAAATTTTTGAACGGATTTTCCCGATTCCCGAAGGCGTTACGTACAACTCCTATTTCATCGACGACGAAATGACCTGCGTTGTCGACGCGATGGACAAGAGCTGCCGCGACGAATTCATTGAAGATGTAGAATATTTGCTTAAAGGCCGCAAATTGGATTACTTCATTTTGCAGCATATGGAACCGGACCATGCCAGCTCCGCCGTCGCTCTGCTGGAAAAGCATCCGGAAGCAAAAATTGTCGCTCAGGCTCAGACCTTTAAGCTGTTCGAACAGTTCTTCCGCAAACCCATGCCGAGCCGCTATGTAGAAGTCAAGGAAGGCGACCAGCTCAAACTGGGCAAGCACGTCCTCACGTTTGTCAAAGCGCCGATGGTTCACTGGCCGGAAGTCATCATGTCCTACGATATTACGGACAAGGTATTGTTCAGCGCCGACGCTTTCGGTATGTTCGGCACCGTAGGCAACGTATATGCCGACCAGGTCGATTTTGAAGAAAATTACCTCGATTCGGCCCGCCGTTACTACGTCAACATCGTCGGCAAATTCGGCCCGCAGGTCGTAAAAGTCCTGCAGAAAGCCGCCGGCATTCCTATCGAAGTCATTTGCCCGCTTCACGGCGTCGTATTCCGTACTCCGGAAACGATTCAGTACATCATTGAAAAATATCTCCACTGGGCAAAATACGTACCGGAAAAGAAAGGCGTCGTCATCGCTTTCTCGTCCATTTACGGCAACACCGAACGGGCTGCCTGCGTATTGGCTCATAAGCTGAGCATGCTCGGCATCCGCGACGTCCGCCTGTACGACGTAGCCAAGATTCACCCGTCCTACGTTACGGCAAAGGCCTGGGAATACAGCCACTTGGTTCTGGCTGCTCCTACGTACAACCTGAACCTCTTCCTGCCGATGGAAAACTTCCTCCACGACTTGAAGACCCTCATGTTCCAGAACCGCAAGATCGCCGTTATCGGCAATCACAGCTGGGCATCCGCCGCGTACAACACGATGGTCGACTACGTACAGAACCGCTTCAAGAACTGCGAACTTCTCGAACCGACCCTCGACATGAAATCGTCTCTCCGCGACGACCAGGAAAGCATCATCGACGAAATCGCCAAAGCTGTCGCCGACGATATCAAAGCGTATCCGGAACCGAAATCCTTGCTTCAGGACGGCTGCAAACGCTAAGCCTTTCGCTGTGAGCAAGAACGCATAAGACCAAAGGGCTAAATCATAGGGTTTAGCCCTTTTCTTCTAAATCCGCGCAGGAGGTGAATACGGTGATTATCCGCGACAACAGCGTCAAGAGCGGCGACCCGCATGAGCAGGAAAAAGCTAAAAACAAGGGCGAAGAGCTGCACATTGATTTAGGCCGTTCGCTGACAGAAGAAGAGGAAAAGATTTTTGCCCAATTAAAAGAAGGGCTCCATTTATAATCGCCCCAAACCGGCGCGTTTCGCAGCAGAGCGAGCGCGCCGGTTTTATATTAGGAACATATGTTTGAAATATCGCCCGTCTTGTGGTATGATATAACGTAAACAAGGAGGGATGCTTATGAAATGGGACGCTGTACAGAAAAAGCTGACGATTTTGAGCGACGCTGCAAAATACGACGTGTCGTGCTCGTCCAGCGGCAGCCGGCGGGAAAATAAAGCCGGCGGTATCGGCAACGGCGCGTACGGCGGCATCTGCCATACCTGGTCGGCCGACGGGCGATGCGTGTCCCTGCTGAAAATCCTCATGACGAATTACTGCATTTACGACTGCGCCTACTGCGTAAACCGCCGCAGCCATGAAACGGAGCGGGCCATGCTGTCGCCTGAGGAAATTGCTGAGCTGACTATCGAGTTTTATCGGCGCAATTATATCGAAGGGTTATTTCTCAGCTCCGGCGTGTACCGCTCGCCTGACGAAACGACGGAGCTGCTGATTCGGACGGCGAAGACGCTGCGGGAAGAAAAGAACTTCAACGGCTATATTCACATGAAAGGCATCCCGGGGACGGATCCGCGCCTCATCCGCGAATTGGGGAAATACGTAGACCGCATGAGCGTCAATATCGAGCTGCCCTCTTCGGCAGGCTTAAAATTGCTGGCGCCGCAGAAGACGAAGGAAAACATCCTCCTTCCCATGCGGGAAATCCGCAGCGGCATTGCCGAACGAAAAGAAAATCGAAAGGCGAGCCGGAAAGCGCCGGCTTTTGTACCGGCGGGACAGACGACGCAGCTCATCATCGGCGCGACGCCGGACAGCGACCGGACGATTCTGCGGCTCAGCGAGGCCCTGTACAAGCAGGTCGAATTAAAGCGGGTGTATTATTCCGCCTATGTGCCGGCCATGACCGGCCCGAACCTGCCGGCCCTGACGCAGCCTCCCCTGCTGCGGGAGCACCGCCTGTATCAGGCCGACTGGCTGCTGCGGTACTATCAGTTTTCTGCCGACGAAATCCTGACCGACGCCGAGCCGGATTTTGATCTCCATCTGGACCCGAAGGCCTGCTGGGCCCTGCGTCATCCCGAAGTATTTCCCGTAGAAATCAATAAGGCGTCGTATCACATGCTGCTCCGCGTTCCTGGTATCGGCGTGACATCGGCCCGGCGCATCTGTGCGGCCCGCCGGTCGGCGTGGCTGTCCTACGATACGCTGCGCCGCTTAGGCATCGTCCTGAAACGGGCCAAATACTTCATCACCTGTCGGGGACGGTTTTACGGAGAATCGGACCGGCCGGACTACATCCGCAGCCGCCTCTTGGGCGCGGAGCAGGCCGGGAAATATGAACCGATGGATTTATTTGCAGGAGTCAACTCATGATTTATGTATACGACGGATCCTTTTTCGGCTATCTGTCCGCCGTGTTCGACGCCTGGCACGACGGGCTGCAGCATACGGAGGACATACGCTGCGACGGGGCGGGCGATTTGTTTGGCCGTCAGCAGTATGTGCCTGCAGACGGCGTGAAAGCGAAGCGCATCCTGGACGGATTGCAGGCCCAGTGCGGCGGGAAGACCTGCCATTTCCTGTACTACGCCTTTTTAGCGGAACAGCCGCAGCGGGAGATGAAGCTGCTCCAGTATATCCGGCAGGCCTTCCGGCTGAAGGGGGAGTTTTTGCATCATCTGAGCGAGCCCGCTGTATGGGAAGTCCGCCAGTGGGCCCGCAAGACGGGAAACGAACGGCATAAGCTGCTGGGGCTGGCGAGGTTTCAGGAATTGAAGGGCGGCATGCTGTACTGCCCGCTGGCGCCGACGTGCTGCGTCGTGCCGGTCATGGCTCCCCACTTTGTGAAGCGCCTTGGCAGCGAAGAGTGGGTTATGCACGACAGGCGGCGGCGCATAGGCGTATATTACGACCGCCATGAAGCGGTCTTAGTAGACATTCCCAAGGTACTGCAGCGCGTCGACGTGTCGGCTCAGGAAGAAGAGTTCGCCGCCTTGTGGAAGCAGTATTACCGCACCATCGCCATTGCCGAACGGCGGAACGACCCGCTACGCCGGCAGTTCATGCCGAAAAAATACTGGCCCTATATCATCGAAGTCAGGGACGGGGAGAATTCGCGGTAAATCGCGAAATAAACTATTTCTTTTTCCCGGCACTTGTTATATAATAGCAATATTGGATTATTGATAGTATGATAAGAAAGGTTGGAATGCATGAAGCCCGTCATCGTAAAGGTAAAGAGCGTTCAGCGCAACGAAGAGGGAGAGGAGCTGGCTATCGAGCTCGTTTCCGAAGGCAAGGCGTATAAAAAAGAACGCACGCAGTACATCGTGTACGAAGAAAGCGAGCTGACCGATATGGAAGGCGTGACGACGGTTATCAAAGTCCTGCCGGACGGCGCGGTCATGCTGCTGCGTCTCGGAAAGGTGCACCAGCGTCAGGAATACCGCAAGGGAAAGGTTTCGCATTCTAAGTATGAAACGCCTATCGGCGCATTGAACGTCACATTCAGAACCTATGAGTGTGACGTTCAGCTATGCGATGGCGTCGGCACGATTCATCTCGGCTACGATGTCGATTTGGAAGGCGTCGGTTCAAACTATACGCAATTAACGATTACTGTGCAGGAGGATAACTGTAATGGAAATGAAGGAATTATTGAAACAGGGCATTGCTGAAGCTCTGGACAAAGCGATTGCGGCAGGGACTCTTCCTGCCGGCGACTATCCGGCTATCAGCCTGGAAGTTCCGCCGCAGAAGGAATTCGGCGATTTTGCTACCAATATCGCCATGCAGTCGGCCCGCATTGCCCGCCGTGCGCCGAAGATGATCGCCGAAGCCATCGTCGCGCAGATGGACTATCCCTGGCTGGACCGGGCGGAAATCGCCGGCGCCGGATTCATTAATTTCTTTTTAAAGCACGACGTCATTTACGATACGCTGAAAAATATACTGGCTGCCGGCGCCGATTACGGCAAAGCGCCGCTGCGTGAAGAAGACACGATACAGGTCGAATATGTCAGCGCCAATCCGACAGGTCCCCTTCACGTCGGCCACGGCCGCGGCGCAGCGTACGGCAGCGCCCTCGTCAACTTGCTGCGCGCTGCCGGCTGCAACGTACAGGCAGAATATTATATCAACGACGCAGGCAATCAGATGAATAACCTGGCCGCCTCGGTCAACGCACGCTACTTGCAGCTGCTGGGACAGGAAGCAGATATTCCGGAAAACGGCTATCACGGCCACGACATCATCGATACGGCCCAGGCGATTATTGACCAGGACGGCGACGCCTACTTGAATATGCCCGAAGAGGAACGGCTGGAATTGTTTAAAGACCGGGCCTATGTTGAAAAGCTGAAAGCCTTAAAGCGGGATTTGGCTGCCTTTAATGTTCATTTTGACAAGTGGTTCAGCGAACGGACCCTTCACCCCGACGCGATTCATGCGGCATGTGATGTGCTGAAGCAGCGCGGCAAGATGTATGAAAAAGACGGCGCCCTGTGGCTGAAATCGACGGATTACGGCGACGACAAGGACCGCGTCGTCATTCGCGACAACGGCGTACCGACCTATCTGGCCGCCGATATCGCCTATCACAAGAATAAATACGACAGGGGCTTTGGCAGCCTCATCAATATCTGGGGGGCAGACCACCACGGCTACGTGGCCCGCGTCAAGGCGGCGATGGCGGCTCTCGGCTACGACCCGGAAAAACTGGAAATACTGCTCCTGCAGATGGTCAGCTTATTCCGCGACGGCAAGCCGGTCAAGATGTCCAAGCGCACGGGCCAGGCAATTACCCTCAACGAGCTCATCGAAGAAGTCGGCGCCGACGCGGCCCGGTATTTCTTCATCATGCGTTCTCTCGACACGCAGCTCGACTTTGATTTGGACTTGGCGAAATCGCACAGCAACGAAAATCCCGTATATTACATCCAATACGCCCACGCCCGCATTTACAGTATCTACCGCCAGGTTCAGGAAGCCGGCGACGCGCTGGATATGAACTGGGCCGACGTGCAGTGGGATAAACTGAAGGACGAACAGGAACTGGAACTGATCAAAAAGATGGCGGCCTTCCCGGAAGAAATACAGCGGGCCGCCCGCGAACGGGCGCCGCACCGCATCGCTCACTTTGCCCACGAGCTGGCCGGCTTGTTCCATACGTTCTACAATCACTGCCGCATCATTCAGGAAGACAAGGAACTGGAAAAGGCGCGTCTGGCCCTGGTTACGGCCGTGCGGATTACAATTGCCAACAGTTTGGCTATTTTAGGGGTTTCTGCGCCTGAAAAAATGTAATATAATAAAAATAAACACTACGTACTTTTCAAGCATATAGTTATCAGTATTCATAGGAGCGCAAGCTCAGCAGGGAGGAATTATGGCTAAATACATATTTGTCACAGGCGGGGTTGTTTCTTCATTGGGGAAAGGCATTACGGCGGCGGCCTTGGGCCGGCTGCTGAAAAATCGCGGCTTCAAGGTTACGATTCAGAAATTTGACCCGTATATCAACGTCGACCCCGGTACGATGAGCCCATATCAGCATGGGGAAGTATTCGTCACAGACGACGGCACGGAAACAGATTTGGATTTAGGTCATTACGAACGCTTTATCGACATCAGCTTAGGCAAGAACTCCAACGTTACGACCGGCAAGATTTACTGGTCCGTCCTGCAGAAAGAACGGCGCGGCGATTATTTGGGCCATACCGTTCAGGTTATCCCTCATATTACCAATGAAATCAAGCAGCGCGTGTACCGCGTAGGCGACGACGACAACGCCGACGTCGTCATTACGGAAATCGGCGGCACCGTCGGCGATATCGAAAGCCTGCCCTTCCTGGAAGCTATCCGCCAGATTAAGAAGGAAGTCGGCCGCAACGACGTGCTGTACATTCACGTCACCCTCGTTCCGTATATCGGCGCTGCCGGCGAATTGAAGACCAAGCCGACCCAGCACAGCGTCAAGGAACTGCGCGGCATCGGCATTCAGCCGGACATTATCGTCTGCCGTACGGAACGCCCCTTGTCTGATGATATGAAGGAGAAGCTGGCCTTGTTCTGCGACATCGACAAGGAAGCCGTGATTGAAAACAAGACGCTGAACAGCATTTACGAAGTGCCGCTGCTCCTGGCGGAAGAAGGCATGGACCGCATCGTATTGGAAAAACTGGATTTGCCGGACAAACCGTGCGACATGGAAGACTGGAAGCAGATGGTATACGATATTTACCACACGGAAAACGAATTGGATATTGCCCTCGTCGGTAAGTACGTCGCTCTTCACGACGCCTATTTGAGCGTCGCCGAAGCCCTGAACCATGCCGGCATCGCCTACAAGTCCAAGATCAATATCCATTGGATTGATTCGGAATCGCTGGAAGACCCGGCCGTTTTGATGGAAGACGTATTCCAGGGCATCGACGGCATCGTCGTTCCCGGTGGGTTCGGCAACCGCGGTATTGAAGGCAAAATCCGCGCCGTCCAGTACGCCCGCGAGCACAAGATTCCCTTCCTGGGCTTATGCCTCGGTATGCAGTGCGCCGTCATGGAATTTGCCCGCCACGTCGGCGGCCTCCAGGGCGCTACGTCCTCGGAATTCAATGAAGACGCGGCTTTCCCCGTCATCGATCTCATGCCGGATCAGGTCGATATTTCCGACAAAGGCGGTACGATGCGCTTGGGCGTATATCCCTGCAAGCTGAAAGAGGACACAAAGGCCTTCGATGTATACGGCGAGCACCTCATTTACGAACGCCATCGCCACCGCTGGGAATTCAACAATAAATACAGAACGGAGCTCAGCGAAGCTGGCCTGGTGATTTCGGGCACGTCGCCGGACGATCGCCTTGTCGAAATCGTTGAAATCAAGGATCATCCCTGGTTCGTCGGCTGCCAGTTCCATCCGGAATTCAAATCCCGTCCGACGAAGGCCCATCCCTTGTTCAAGGGCCTGATCAAGACGGCGTTGGATTTAAAGAAATAAAAATAAATTTTGACTTTGTAAAACAGAGGTTTTTCAGCGGAAAACCTCTGTTTTTTATATATGCTCCTGAAAAACAGAAAGATATATATGTGACAAGAAGAACACATCGTCATGGGAATTATTTTTAATAAGATGAAACGATAAAAGAATAATAAATATGATGAAATATCATGGATGCAAAATGTGCAATAATGCGTACCAATAGGGAAAAGACACTCCTTTGGTGCGAATTGTAAAAAACACGTAAATTTGCTGTTTTGAATATTTATTGAATTTTTTGCCCTTCTTTTGCCGCCAATCGGGGATGACATATATGCGAAAAATTCGCCAGAATCGCCGTCTTTGCTCTAATTTTCACATTGAATATTAGAATATATGATGATATAATATAGGCGATTGAAAGTATGTCTCGGAAATGAAGCGGACTTTCTTTCGATTTATTTTTTCTAGTCAGCCGGCTTATGCAGAAGGAAAACGATGGGATAAACCGGCTGCAACGCATGCTTGTATCAAATGCCTTTGCAGGGCGGGTACGAAAACGCGTGAAGGGAGCACCCTTGGACATGCGGCGTAGTGTCGTCGGAATCTGGCCGGCAGCACTGCGGCGGCAGCGGCCTGTACGGCGGCGCAGTCGGCAGGAACAGGCGCGCGCAGGCTGCAGCGCAGCTGGGGCGCCGCGTATCCGAAATAGTTGCTTCATGTTTTTATTATTTTCATTATATATTAATGAGGTGATTTTTGATGTTGAATACCTTTAAAAGAGGTGGGGTTCATCCTGATGATGGCAAAATCTACGCTAAGGATAAAGCCATTGAAACCCCGGCAGTACCGGATCAAGTAGTCATCCCTATGAGCCAGCATTTTGGTGCTCCTTGTACTCCGACAGTCAAGGTTGGCGACCTGGTAAAAAAAGGCCAGGTTATTGGGACCAGCGATGCCTTCCTGCATGCTGACATCCACGCTTCTACGTCCGGTAAAGTCGTCAAGGTAGCTCCGATGCCGCATAATATGATGGTCAAATGCATGGCTGTCGTTATTGAGGCAGACGGCAAAGACGAATGGGTAGAAGGTCTTCCGGCAGAACACGACTGGAAGCAGCTCGATAGCAAGGAAATCGTTGAATTGATTAAAAAGGCCGGCGTAGTAGGCTGCGGCGGCGCTACGTTCCCTGCTCATGTAAAATTGACGCCGAACAAACCTGTCGACACCTTTATCGTAAACGGCGCCGAATGCGAACCGTATCTGACCTGCGACTACCGCGCCATGGTCGAAAAAGAAACGACGGAAAAACTCGTAACGGGCGTGCAGATCTGCATGAAGGCTCTCGGCGTAAAACAGGGCTTCATCGGCATTGAAGACAACAAGCCGGAAGCGATTAAGAACATGACGGAAGCTTTCAAGGATATCCCTGAAGTTACGGTCGTAACCTGCAAGACGAAATACCCGCAGGGCGCTGAAAAAATGATGATTGAAGCCTGCACGGGCCGTCAGGTCGAACCGGGCGGATTGCCGATGAACGTCGGCTGCGTCGTAAGCAACGTCGGTACGGTCATTGCGATTGCCGACGCCGTATGCCACGAAATCCCCTTCATCGAACGCTTGACGACGGTTACGGGCGACTGCATCAAAGAACCGAAGAACCTGTCCCTGCGTATCGGTACGACCTTCCAGGAAGCTATCGATTACTGCGGCGGCTTTTCTCAGCAGCCGGACCGCATTATTGCCGGCGGCCCGATGATGGGTCTTGCCCAGTACCAGCTTGATGTTCCTATTACAAAAGGCGCTTCCGGTATCCTCGCCTTGTCTCCGGAAAAATGCCAGGTCGGCGAAGAAGAATCGTGCATCCGCTGCGGCCGCTGCGTCACCGCCTGTCCGATGGGTTTGGTTCCGAGCCAGCTGAGCATCTTCGCTTCTTGCCAGGCATGGGATAAGTGCATGGAATACGGTGTCATGAACTGCGTCGAATGCGGCAGCTGCGTATACACTTGCCCGGCAAAACGCAACATCGTCCAGTATATCCGCAATGCAAAAGCTCAGTGCAAAGCCATTCAGGCAGCCGCTCAGGCTAAGGCACAGAAGGCTTAAGATCTAATGGAAGAAGGGATATCATGAGTCCAGAAGCTAAAGGACAAACTATAGGAAAGGATGCTAAAGACATGCAGGAATTAAAACTTACTGTATCATCTTCGCCGCATGTTCGCTGTAACGAAACGGTCCCTAAAATTATGTGGAGCGTCGTTGCCGCCCTCGTGCCTGCCGCTGCGTTTGGCGTTTACTACTTTGGCGTCAATGCCCTCGTCAATATCGTAGTAGCCATTGTTTCCGCAGTTGTTTTCGAATTTTTATGGGAAAAAGGTATGCACAGAAAGGTAACCATTAAAGATGGTTCCGCTGTTATCACCGGCCTCTTGCTGGCTATGTGCTGCCCGCCGAGCCTTCCCTGGTGGATGAGCATCATCGGCTCCTTCCTGGCTATCGTCGTCTGCAAGCAGTCCATGGGCGGCCTTGGTCATAACCTCTTCAACCCGGCTCACGTCGGCCGTGCAGGCTTGATGGTTTCCTGGCCTGTCGCTATGACGACGTGGACGCAGCTCAACGGCACGGTCGTTGACGGCGTTGCCGGCGCTACGCCGCTGAACGTATTCAAGCACGGCGGCACGGACGCCCTGTTCCAGCTGTTCGGCACGAACGACTGGGGCACGATTTACCAGAGCCTGTTCATCGGTACGCGCAATGGTTCTTTGGGCGAAACCTCTACGGTTCTCCTGATCCTCGGCGGCTTGTACCTCATTTATAAGGGCTATGTCAACTGGCAGGTTCCTGTCGTCATGATCGCTACTGTCGGCGTTCTCATGTGCGTTGCTTACGGCCCCAACGTTGCGTTGTTCCAGATGATGGCCGGCGGCCTTATCATCGGCGCGTTCTTCATGGCAACGGATATGGTAACGGCTCCGATTACCTTGAAAGGCCAAATCATCTTCGCTTTAGGCGCAGGTCTTATTACCGTATTGATTCGTCTCTTCGGCGGTTATCCTGAAGGCGTTTGCTATTCCATCCTCCTGATGAACGCATTGACGCCGCTTATCGACCGCCTTGTAAAACCGACCGTCTTTGGTGAAGTTAAAACAAAGGGGGCAAAATAACATGACAGACAATCATGGAAACAGCATCATTAAGGTTGCATTGAATCTTATTCTGACCTGTTTAGTTTCGGGTTGCATCATCGGCGTCGTCTTCTTCATCACCGGCCCGATTGCAGCCGACAAAGCAGAACAGATGAAACAGGATTCCATGAAAGCCTTGGTTGCGGACGCTGATAAATTCGTTCCCGTACAGGGCGAAGCTGATACGTTTATCGCTGAAAAAGGCGGCAAAACTGTAGCTTACATCATTCCGACGGCTCCGAAAGGATACGGCGGCCCGATTAAAATGCTGACGGCTGTATCTGCCGACGGCACCGTTATCGATTACACCGTTCTTGCTGCAAACGAAACGCCGGGCCTGGGCGACAAAGGCGCGAAATCTCCGTTTAAAGATCAGTTCAAAGGCAAGAAAATCGACGGCCTGGAAGTAACGAAAGAACCGAATCAGCCGAATAAAATTCAGGCTTTGACCGGTGCTACGATTTCTTCCCGCGCTTTCTCTGCAGGCGTAAAAGAAGCGATTGAAAAAGCAGCTGCTTTGAGCGGCCAGAGCGCTTCTTCCCAGCCCGCTGCCGGCGCAACGAAGGGAGGCAATAAATAATGAGTCTTTGGAAAGTATTTAGCAGAGGCATTATTGAAGAAAACCCGTATTTCGTATTAGCCTTGAGCTTGTGCCCGGGCCTTGCCGTTACGACGAGCGTAGTAAACGGTTTGACCATGGGTTTGACAGTATGGTTTGTTATTACGTCCAACAACGTAGTCGTATCTATTATTCGTAAGACCATTAACAAAAAGGTCCGCGTACCTGTATACATTACCTGTATCGCTACGATCGTAACGTGCGTACAGCTGTTCCTTCAGGCGTTTGCTCCGGACTTGTACCAGGCCCTCGGCGTATACCTCGACTTGGTCGTCGTATTTGCTATCATCCTGGCACGCGCTGAATCGATTGCTTCGAAGAACGGCATCGTCGTTTCCTTCCTCGACGGCATGGGCATGGGCGTCGGCTTTACCATCGCTATGATCTGCATTTCCGTCGTTCGTGAACTCTTCGGCAACGGTACGCTGCTCGGCACTCCGATGTTCGGGCCGGAATACCAGCCTGCTCTGATTTTGGCTCTGCCGCCTGGAGCATTCATGCTCATCGGCTTCATGATGGCCGGCATTAAGATCTGGAATGAATCCCGCGAAAGAGCAAGACAACTGAAAGGGAGTGAAGGATAATGGGCGAATACTTTACGCTGTTTGTCGGCGCTGTATTGATCAATAACTTCGTATTGACGAAGTTCCTCGGCCTATGTATCTTCTTCGGCGTATCCAAAAACCTCAACGCTTCTGTAGGCATGGGCTTTGCCGTAACATCCGTCTTGACGATGAGTACGGTTCTCGCTTGGCTTTTGTACAACTATGTATTAGTTCCGTTTGATCTGACGTTCCTTCGTACGATTTCTTTCGTTATCTTGATCGCAAGCTTCGTACAGCTGTTGGAAATCGTCATTAAAAAGATGTCCCCGACGCTGTATAACATGTGGGGCATTTACCTCATGCTGATCGCTACGAACTGTATCGTATTGTCCGTACCGGTTATCAGCATTACCAGCAACTACGACTTCCTCGAAAACCTCGTATTTGCTATTGGTTCCGGCTTAGGCTTTGCGCTCGCCCTCGTCCTCATGGCCAGCGCCCGTGAAAAACTGGATTTCGCCGACGTACCCCATTCGCTCAAAGGCACTCCGATTGCCTTCATCGTTGCCGGTATGCTTTCGTTGGCCTTCCTTGGTTTCTCCGGTATGATTTAATTACGCAAAGGAGTTGGAATATTTATTATGAATTACACTGAGATTGCAATCATGGCAGTCGTTATTCTGACTTGCATCGGCGTAGTGTTCGGCTTTGTCCTTGCATTTGCAGATAAGAAGTTCGCCATGGAAGAAAATCCGCTTATCGGCGAAGTTGAAGAAGCATTGCCGAAAGGCCAGTGCGGCGCCTGCGGATTCCCTGGCTGCGCTAAATACGCAGAAGCTGTCGTTCTTGATCCCGATGTTCCGCCTAACCTTTGCGTTCCCGGTAAAGCTGAAGTTGCAGCTATCGTCGCCCAGCTGACCGGTAAGGTTGCCGAAGCTACGGAACCGAAATACGCTCACATCCGCTGCCGCGGCGGCAACGGCATCGCGAAATTGGCCTATGAATACAAAGGCGTTCATGACTGCGCTGCCGCTAAAATCGTACAGCAGGGTCCGAAATTCTGCAAATACGGCTGTCTCGGTTTCGGCAACTGCGTAAAGGCCTGCCCCTTCGGCGCTATGACCATGGGCGAAGACGGTCTTCCGAAGGTTAATAAGCAGCTGTGCACCGGCTGCGGTAAATGCGCCAGCATTTGTCCGAACCACGTCATTGAATTGCTGCCGATCAGCGCGAAGGTTTCCGTCAGCTGCTCGTCCAAGGAAATGGGCGCTGTAGCTCGTAAGGACTGCTCGGCTGCTTGTATCGGCTGCGGTCTGTGCGTGAAGAACTGCGCTCATGAAGGCGGCGTTAAGGTTGTCGACCATTTGGCTGTCGTCAATCCGGAAATCTGCCATAACTGCGAAGAAGCTACATGCGTAGCAAAATGCCCGACGAAGGCGATTGCTTCCTTGCTGGCTGACGTAAAAGCAGAAGAAAAGATAGGTTAATATGATGAACTGGAAACGCAGGGCAAGATATATTCTTACTGCCGCTTTCCTGGTCGTGATGAGTTGCTCCGGATGCTCTCTGCATCCGGAGTCTTCTTATGATAGGAGCGGTATTGCCATGGATACGACCGTTTCTCTGCGAGCGACTGGGAAAGAAGCACAGGAAGCCGTAGATGAAAGCTTTGCCCGCATCGCGCGGCTGGACGCCCTGGCGAGCTCGCAAAATCCCGACAGCGACGTGAGCAAGATCAACGCTGCCGCCGGCTCCCATTACGTGCAGGTAGACCCGGCGGTATACGAGATGATTTCCTTTGCCAAGGGCTTTTCAGAACGGAGCAGCGGCGAGTGGGATATTACCGTCGGCATTATTACCAATCTCTGGCAGATTGGGACGGAACATCAGCACGTTCCGGAAGCGGGAGAGCTGGCCGAAGCGATGCAGCGCGTTAACTATAAGGATATCCTCCTTCGTCCGGAAGACCACAGCGTCATGCTGGCCAAGGCCGGTATGTCCATCGACCTGGGCGGCGTCGCCAAAGGCTATGCCGTCGATGAGGTCCGCAAGATTTACGAAGCCCATCATATTGAAAGCGGACTGATAAACATGGGCGCCAGCTCTATGTACGCCGTCGGCAAGACGAGCAAGGGCAAAGCCTGGAACATCGGTATGAAGCACCCCCGTTCGGATACGAACGGCGAATACCTTGGCATCGTGAGCATAGAAAACCAGGCCTTGTCGACGTCTGGCGATTACGAACGGTACTTCATTCAGGATGGAAAGCGGTATCACCATATTTTTGATCCCGTCACGGGATATCCAGCCGATTCGGGCGTCATGAGCGACTCTATCGTCATCGACGGAGACGTAGAGCATGCGGGAATGCTCAGCGATATCTTGACGACGGTCGTCTTTGTGTTAGGCCCACAGAAGGGACTGGCCTTTATCGACGGCATGGACGGCGTAGAATGCGAAATTACGGGAAACGATGGAACGATTTACATGACCGACGGGTTCCGCAGCCGTTTTTCCGACATGAACGCCGACTTTCGTATAGCTGAATAACTATCCCCTACATGTAAAATTTTAAGCGGAACGGAAGTATTTTCTTGAATAATATTTACTTTTTCTTCAAAATGTAAGATAATATAACTATAAATATTTGTAGAGGATGGTAACGACATATGGATCACATTGATGACAAAATTTTGACAATTTTGAAGCGAAACGGAAAAGCTTCTGCTACGGAAATCAGCAAAGTTGTCGGTTTGTCCATACCGGCTGTAGCAGAACGAATCAGAAAAATGGAACACGCCGGTATCATTGAAGGATATGGCGCAAAAATCAGCCGCCGTAAGACGGGATACAACGTCACGGCTTTTATTATGGTTAATATGGAACGGTCCGGCGACGTCGAAGAATTCCGGGAAAAGGTCGTTCAGTTCCCTCAGGTCTTGGAGTGTCATCACGTTGTGGGGGCCTTTGATTACCTATTGAAAGTGCTGGTAAAAACTCCTGATGATTTAGAAAAATTCCTTATGGAAGAGCTAAACGAAATCCCGACGGTTTCGTCGTCTCAGACCTTTATGTGCTTGTCTACGCTGAAAGAAGAATGGAACGTATAAGACGGTACGAATTTTCTCTCCATAAAAAAGAAGCTTATCCTATGAAAGATAAGCTTCTTTTTTTACAATATGAAAGATGGGGAATCGTTTTAGGCCAGGACATTAATCTTCCTTGATGCGGCCGTCAATCGTAATGGTCTTTACCTGCCAGGGAATGAATTTTCCGCTTTGCTGGAGTGCTTTTTTGGCAGCCATTTCCAAGCCGCCGCAGCAGGGAACCTCCATGCGGACAATGGTGACATCTTTGATATCATTTTGTTTGATGATTTCAGTCAATTTTTCGGAATAGTCAATGCTGTCCAGCTTAGGGCAGCCGACAATCGTAATTTTATTGCGAATGAAATCTTCATGGAACCGAGCGTAGGCATAGGCTGTGCAGTCCGCTGCGATGAGCAGATGGGCTCCGTCGAAATAGTCTGCTTTGACCGGCACGAGTTTGATTTGTACGGGCCATTGGCGCAGCTGCGATTGTGCGACTGCCGGCGTGTTGGGAAGTTCGGCTGCAGCCGTCTGAAGAGACATGGCTGCCTGTCCGGGGCAGCCGTGAGAAAGTACGCGGGACTGGCTGCCGGGACATCCGCCAGTATGTTTCAGACCATTGGCTTTCATATTAGCCTTTACGGCGGCTTCGTTATAGGGAGCGGCTTCGCGCTCTACAAAGGTAATGGCGTTCGTCGGGCAGTGGGGCAGGCAGTCGCCTAGTCCGTCACAGTAATCGTCGCGCATGAGGCGGGCTTTTCCGTCTACCATGGCGATGGCCCCTTCGTGGCAGGCTGCTGCGCAGGCACCGCAGCCATTGCATTTTTCTTCATCAATTTGAATAATTCTTCTAATCATAATGTATTCCTCCAGTGGTTTTATATACGTAAATAGCATGGGCATGTAGTGTGCTGCCTTATGGTGAAAGTATACTATACAGGGCAGGAAAAATCTGTTGTTTTTGCAACGAGGTGAATGAAATTGCAATATTTTTTACCAGTCATTCAACATTCTGAGTTGTTTGCTCACATCGGGACAGAAGATATTGGCAAACTACTGGATGCGATGGACATATATAAAAAGAAATACAAAAAAGGGAATTTTATTTTCTATGCAGGAGATACAATTGAGCAAATCGGCATTGTCTTATCCGGCACGGTGCACATCCTGCAGGAAGATTACTGGGGCAACCGCAACATCTTGTCCCAAGTTCGCCCCGGCAGTTTATTTGGCGAAGCCTTTGCGTGTCTTCCTGATGTAAAGTCGACAGTAGATGTTGCCGCCTTAGACGATACGGAAGTTATGTTCATCAACGTAAACAGCATTATTCATGCCGGCCAGGTCTTAACGAAAGCGCAGGAACGTGTGGCTTTGAATCTTCTGGCTATCATGGCACGGCGCAATATGCAGCTTACGCAGAAAATACGGTATATGTCACAACGGTCGACGCGGCAGAAGCTCATGTTCTATTTGTCGGAAGAAGCGCTGCGGCAGGAATCTTCGTCGTTTACACTGCCCTTTAACCGACAGCAGCTGGCCGATTTTCTCTCTGTCGACCGGAGCGCCATGTCGGCAGAGCTGAGCCGGATGAAAAAAGATGGGCTGATTGACTATTACAAAGATAAATTTATTTTGAAAGAACCGCAGGTATAAGCCAAAAAGAGCAGCAGCAGAATTCCGATGGTTATTCAGAATCTGCATGCTGCTCTTTTTCTTAGATAATTACGCTGTATCAGCGCAGGTGGGGAAGAATATGTCCCATCTTATGCTTTTTCGTTTCCAAATAGAATTCGTCGAATTCCTGGGGTTTCATTTCAATCGGCACGCGTTCTACGATTTCTACGCCGAAGCCTTCGAGGCCGTAGATTTTTTCCGGGTTGTTCGTCAGCAGGCGCAGTTCTTTGGCTCCTAAATCCTGCAGAATCTGAGCGCCGATCCAATATTCGCGCAGGTCTGGCGCAAAGCCCAGCTTTTCATTGGCTTCTACGGTGTCATAGCCCTGTTCCTGGAGGACGTAGGCCTTCAGCTTGTTGATGAGGCCGATGCCCCGGCCTTCCTGGCGCATGTAGAGGAGAATGCCCCGGCCTTCGGCGTTGATCTGGGTCATGGCAGCGGCCAGCTGTTCGCCGCAGTCGCAGCGGCACGAGCCGAATACGTCGCCGGTCAGGCATTCGGAGTGGACGCGGCAGAGCAGGTTTTTACCGTCGCCGATGTCGCCTTTGACGAGGGCGACGTGGTGTTCGCCCGTCAGGTCGTTGACGTAGCCGTAAATTTTGAATTCGCCGAATTTCGTCGGCATCTTAGCGACGGCTTCGCGGACGACGTGCTTGTCGTGACGGCGGCAGTAGTTCTGCAGGTCGTGAATGGTGATGAATTTTAAATTGTACTTGTCGGCCAATTCCCATAGCTGCGGCGTCTGCATCATCGTGCCGTCGTCGGCCATGATTTCGCAGCACAAGCCGACTTGCTTCAGGCCGGCGAGGCGCATGAGGTCGACCGTCGCTTCCGTATGGCCGTTGCGGGCCAGGACTCCGCCGCGCTTGGCGATTAAGGGGAAGTTATGGCCGGGACGGCGGAAGTCTTCGGGACGGGCCGTTTCTTCCGTGCATTTGCGGGCCGTCAGCGCCCGTTCTACGGCGGAAATGCCCGTCGTCGTATCGACGTGGTCAATGGAGACGGTGAAGGCCGTTTCGTGATTGTCCGTATTGTCGCTTACCATCGGCGGCAAGCCGAGCTTGCGGGCGTATTCAATGCTCATGGGCATGCAGATGAGGCCCTTGCCGTGCGTTGCCATAAAGTTCATGTTTTCTGTCGTGCAGTACTGGGCGGCGCAGATAAAGTCGCCTTCATTTTCTCTATCCGGGTCGTCGGTGACGATGATGATATGCCCGGCTTGCAATTCTTCGATTGCTTCTTCTACGGTATTGAATTTTCTGTTTTCCTTTGCCACAATAAAACCTCCTGAATATGATAAAGCCCTGACGGTCTGTCCAGCAGCGTCAGGGCTTTTTGGTCAACACAACACAAGCTGCGCGGAGGCAGCTCCATCGTATCTTCTTCTATCCAGACTATACTGTCGGTTTTGGAATCGCACCAAATCACGAGCACATGGCTCCTACGCCGTAGCGTTCGCGGACTATACCGCCGATCGGGAATTTCACCCTGCCCTGAAGATATATGACTACATGAATCATTATACACAGAATGGCTATCCTTGGCAAGAGCCGCCGCGGCCGGCCGGGCTGGGACAGGCCTATTCTATGTCGAATATTTTGCCCGGATTGAGGATATTGTTGGGGTCCAGGGCTTTTTTGATAGCTTTCATCATGGCCAGCTCGTCGGGATTGGTAAATTCTTCCATCAAATGCTTCCGCTTAAAGCCGATGCCGTGCTCGCCCGATAAGCGGCCGCCGTGGGCGTAGATGAAGGCGTACAGCTCCTGCTGGTTTTGTTCGACCCGGCGGGCCCAGTCTTCGTAGGGCGTATCGTCGGGCTTTAAGATGTTGAGATGGATGTTTCCGTCGCCGGCGTGGCTGGCAATGCGGGTGATCAGGCCGTATTTGCCGGCCAGGCGGAGAATTTCCGCCAGCAGGAGCGGTTCCTGGTCGACGGGGACGACGACGTCTTCTTTGCTGACGATGAGACTTTCGGCGCGGACTGCCTCGGCAAAGGCCTTGCGGGCCTGCCAGATTTTATTGTGGTCGGCGACGAGGACCGACGACGCGCCGTGCTGCGTGCAGAGCTCGTCTAAGGCGACGGCCTTGTCGTCCAGGTCGTCGTCATGGATGCCTTCGACTTCGACGATGAGGTAATTGCCCGAATCGCTGCCCTGCAGCTTTTCATGGAGATATTTTTCTACCGATCGGATCGTAATATTGTCCATGTATTCGACGCAGGTCGGGACGATGCCTTGCTTTAAAATGGCTCCGACGGCGCCGATGGCTTGTTCCGGCGAATCGAAAACGGCCAGCAGATCGAGGGCGTATTTAGGCTTCGGCAGGAGCTTGACCGTCGCCTTGGTGATGATGCCCAGCGTGCCTTCCGAGCCGATGACCAGCTGCTCGAGGCAGTAGCCTGTCGATTGCTTCTGCAGGCGTGCGCCGAGCTGGACGATGCGGCCCGTCGGATTGACGATTTCCACGTCGTATACCTGATGGCGCGTCGTACCGTATTTGACAGCCCGGTTGCCGCCGGCGTTGGTGGCGATATTGCCGCCGATGAAGCAGGAGTCGCCGCTGCAGGGGTCGCCGGCGTAGAACAGCCCCTTGGCTTCGGCTGCGTCCTGCAGGTCCGACGTGCGGACGCCCGGTTCTACGACGGCGTATAAGGCGTCTTCGTTAATTTCCAGAATGCGGTTCATTTTTTCCAGGGACAGGACGACGCCGCCGTAAATAGGCACTGCGCCGCAGGCCAGCCCTGTACCGGCCCCGCGGGGCACGACGGGAAAATGATAGTCGTTGGCCAGCTGGACGACAGCGGCGACCTGCTCGGCCGTTTCGGCAAAGACGACGGCTTCGGGCATGTGGTGGTACGCCGGGTCGGTCACTTCGTCGTGGGAGTAGGGCTGCATTTTATCCGGATCTGTCGTGACGTTTTTAGGGCCGACGGCAGTCTGCAGTTTTTTTAAAATTTCAGGAGTAATCGGTTCATATCTCATGAGCAAAGACCTCTGTTTCTTCATAGTTTACGTTCTATTATATAATATCAGCGGCGTTTGCGAAAGTGGGCCGTATTAAATCGAGAAAAAACTTTATCTTAAGTGAAAATGAAGGTATACTTATAGCATGCGTGTTGCAGTGCCTATATTAAAGGAGCAGAATCATGACGGAAAAACGGGATGGGCGGCTCCGACGTACCGGGACGGTGCGCCGGCGGCGTACGAAAAAAAAGAAGGGGATGACGCTGTACAAGGGCATCGTCCTTCTCATACTGCTGGTCGGAGGAGTCTTCTTGTGCCTGCGCATGTATCAGATGTGGCAGATCCACGAGGACATGAAGCGGACGCTGCAGCAGGAGCAGGCCTTGACGGAAGAAAACCAGCGGCTGAAGGACAGGAAAGAACAGCTTATTTCCCCTGATGCCGTAGAAAAACAGGCGCGGGAACAGTTCGGACTGGCCGAGCCGGGAGAAATCCCCTACAGGCGCTGACGAGGCGTTCCGCCTTAGGAATTTACATTATTTTGCGATTGAATTTTTCGCCGTTTATGAGTATAATAGCGTTATACGTGTTATCAGCAAAGCTGAAGCATACAAGGAGGAATATAAGGTAACATGACAATCGAAGTAGGCAGTGTATTGGAAGGCACCGTGACAGGGATTACAAAATTTGGCGCTTTTGTAGAGCTTCCTGACAAGAAGGTGGGCTTGGTCCACATTTCTGAAGTCGCTAATGAGTATGTAAAAGATGTGCACGATTTCTTGAAAGTTCAGGACAAAGTAAACGTCAAAGTTTTGTCTGTCGACGACAAGGGAAAAATCGGCCTGTCTATCAAGCAGACCCAGCCGGCTCCGGAAAAGAAAGAGTTCCGTCCGAGACATGAATTCCGCCAGCACAACAATTTTGACTCGAATCGCCGCTCTTCTACATCGTTGTCTTTCGAGGACCGGCTTAGTAAATTCCTGAAGGAAAGTGACGAACGCCAGATGGATTTGAAACGCAATACCGAATCAAAACGCGGCGGCCGCGGCGCTCGCCGTGCCGATTGATTTCGTATATCGGTAATCATAAGGACGAATAAAGAGTATTCCTGTCTTGGAATGCTCTTTTTGTTTTACTGACTGGAAAGGGCTGTCCGAGTTTAAAACGAGGTACATGACAGATGAAGGATAAGGAATTCGCCGTTGTCGATATCGGTTCCAACTCCCTGCGCCTGATGACGGGCCGCTGGGAAGATGATCGCTGGAAGTTTTCGGCGAAAGAATTGGAAACGACTCGCCTCGGCTATCAGATAGAAGAGACAAAGCATTTATCGCCGGAGGGCATAGACGCTTCGCTTTCGGCCATGGCACGGTGGCAGGCCCGGCTAGGCCCCATTCCCGTCTGCGCCGTCGCGACCAGCGCGGTGCGCGAAGCCGTAGACGGACAGGCCTTTTTAGCGGAAATACGGGCCCGCTTTGGCTGGCACTGCCGCTGCATTTCCGGCCTGGAAGAAGCGGCGCTCAGCTTCTGCGGCGCGGCGGCCGGCGTTGAAGCCGGCAAGGAGGCCGTCGTGTTGGATATCGGCGGCGGCAGCAGCGAAGTCGCCGTCGGCCGGGACGGCGTCGTCGCCTGGTCTCACAGCTATCCTTTAGGCGCCGTGCGCCTGACGAAAAAAAATCAGATGGAAGAAGGGGAGCTGGCCGCTTTGGAAGCCTATTGCAGCCGGCAATGGCTGTCTGCGCCCATAGAACCTTCGGCGGCCCTTATCGGCGTAGGCGGAACGCTGACGACACTGGCCGCGATGGAGCTGGAAATGACGGAGTACGATCCGTCCCGCATCGAAGGCTGCGTCGTATCGCTGGAACGCCTGTCCTATCATCTGGACAGACTGCGGCGCATGGGTCCCGAAGGCCGCCGCCATGTAGCGGGACTGCAGCCTAAGCGCAGCGACATCATTGTCGCCGGTCTGGCCGTCGCCCGTTCCTTTTTGCAGCGCTATGGCTTTGACAGCATTCGCATCAGCGAAAGCGATTTGATGGAAGGCGTCTTTTACCGCCATTCCTTCCACGATGCCGCTTGGCGCGGAGGCAACGGAGAGGCTTATGAATGTCGTTGAAACCGTAGAAGAATACTGCCGGCAGTATTCGCTGCTTCAGCTGGGAGAGACGATTCTGATTGCCTGTTCCGGCGGGCCCGACTCGCTGGCGCTGCTGGATATATTAGCCCGGCTGCGGCCGGCCTATGACTTGCGTCTCGCCGTATGCTACGTCCATCACGGCATTCGGGAGGCCGCCGACGAGGAGATCCGGTTTGTACGGCAGGAAGCGGAGAAGCGGGCCTGCCCCTTTATCTGCCGCCGGGCAGACGTGCCGGCACTGGCGGCGCAGGAGCACGCGTCGCTGGAAGCTGTCGGCAGGAGAGAGCGGTACCGCCTGCTTCGCGAAGAAAAGGACCGTCTGGGGGCCGCGGCGATTGCCGTAGCCCATCATCAGGACGACCAGGCGGAAACGGTGCTGCTGCACTTGCTGCGCGGCAGCGGACTGACCGGATTGGGCGCGATGCGGCCGCAAACCGGCGACGTCATCCGTCCGCTCCTGAGTATAACGCGCGGAGATATCGATGCCTATGTCAAAGAACGGAATCTGACGCCGCGTCACGACGAGACGAACGACTCCGTCCGGTTTACGCGCAACCGCATCCGCCTGGAGCTGCTGCCGGCGCTGCGGCAGTATAATCCGTCCATCGTCGGCGATTTAAACCGGCTGGCGCAGATTGCCCAGGCGGAAGACGACTGCATGGCCCAATGGGCGAGCCGCCTGTACGAGGCTCACGTCAGACCGTGCGAAGGCGGAGCCGGCGTAGAAAAGAAATGGTTTCTCAGCCAGCCGATAGCCTTGCAGCGCCGTCTCGTGCGCCTGCTGTGCCGTAACGCGACGGGGACGGAGCGGGATATACCCTTTCATTACGTAGAAACGATGCGGGAGCTGGCCTGCAAAGGCGCGGGCAAGCAGTTCCAGACGGGCCGCGTTACGGCCTATACGACGAAATCCGATTTGTGCGTCGTAGTGTCGCAGGGCATAAAGGGCCGGCGCAGAACGAAATCATGAAAAAGAAAGCATCGCAGGGAAGCCTGCGTCGTTATATATACTTTGTCATTCCGGGGGAGGATATACGATATGCATCAAGACGTAAAAGAAATATTATTTACAGAAGAACAAATACAGAAGCGAGTGCGGGAAATGGGCGCGCAGATAACGGCCGATTACGCCGGCAAGACGATTTTGCTGTGCGGCATTTTGAAAGGCGCCGTCGTGTTCTATACGGATTTGGCCCGCCAGATTCAGGTTCCCGTAAAATTTGACTTCATGAGCTGTTCCAGCTACGGCTCGTCGGCCACGTCGTCCGGCGCGGTTACGATTCGCAAGGACATGGACAACGACGTCGCCGGAAAGGATATCCTCATCGTCGAGGATATCATCGATACGGGCATTACGCTGAGCTATCTCGTGCCCTATTTGAAAGACCGCGGCGCTAATTCGGTCAAGCTGGCTACCTTGCTGAGCAAGCCGTCGCGCCGGCAGGTCGACATCCACGTCGATTACAACGGCTTTGAAATTCCCGACGCCTTCGTCGTCGGCTACGGCCTGGATTATGACAGCTCTTATCGGAATTTGCCTTATATCGGCATATTGAAGGAAGAAATTTATACGAAATAAACATACACTATTACCGTCTTGTTTTGCGGGAAAAGCTGTTGTTGCATTGTCCGAAGTATGGTAATATAGATATTGTATTGGTTGCATGACATTACTTAATGATAGATTACTTTGAAAGGAGTAGTATCTTGAGCAAATTTGTGCGTAATGTAAGTTTATACTTACTGATTATCATCGTTGCCGTTTCTATCATCGATGCGTTTACGACAAATAAAGCTGATAAATCGGAAATTTCCTATACGAATTTCATGAATCAGGTTCAGCAGAAAAAGGTAGACGCAGTCCAGATCACGGACGACCACGCCATCGTCGGTCAGCTGAAGGACGGCACGTCTTTTACATCATACGCCCCGACGGACGCGGCTATGATGCCGGCCCTGCGCGACGCGGAGGTCAACGTCATCGCCAAGCCGCCTGAACAGCCCTCGTGGTGGATGAGCCTGCTGAGCTCTATCCTGCCGATTTTGATTCTCATCGGCGTGTGGTTTTTCATCATGCAGCAGACCCAGGGCGGCGGCGGCCGGGTGATGAATTTCGGCAAGAGCCATGCGAAGATGCACGGCGAAGGAAAAATCAAGGTATCCTTTAAAGATGTTGCCGGCGAAGACGAAGCGAAGGAAGAATTGGCGGAAATCGTCGAATTTCTCCGCAATCCCGGCAAATACAACAACATCGGCGCCAAGATTCCCAAGGGCGTGCTGCTCTTCGGGCCTCCGGGCACCGGGAAAACCCTGCTGGCCCGGGCCGTTGCCGGCGAAGCAGGCGTTCCCTTTTTCAGCATCAGCGGCTCCGACTTCGTAGAAATGTTCGTCGGCGTCGGCGCGTCCCGCGTGCGCGACCTTTTCTCCCAGGCTAAGAAAAACGCGCCGTGCATCGTCTTCATCGACGAAATCGACGCCGTAGGCCGCCAGCGCGGCGCAGGCCTCGGCGGCGGTCACGACGAACGCGAACAGACGCTGAACCAGCTGCTCGTAGAAATGGACGGCTTCGGCGCCAACGAAGGCATCATTACGATCGCCGCGACGAACCGTCCCGATATCCTCGACCCGGCGCTGCTGCGTCCCGGCCGTTTTGACCGGCAGATCACCGTCGACCGTCCGGACCTGCGGGGCCGCCGGGCTATCCTGGAAGTGCACGCAAAAGGCAAGCCTCTCGGCAAGGACGTCGATTTGGATATTATCGCCAAGAAGACGCCGGGCTTTACCGGCGCCGATTTGGGCAACCTGCTGAACGAAGCGGCGCTGCTGGCGGCTCGCGCCGATAAAAAAGTCATCAACATGGCCGAACTGGAAGAAGCCAGCGAAAAGGTATGCTTCGGCCCGGAACGGCGCAGCCATGTCATCAGCGACAAGGAAAAGCGCCTGACGGCCGTTCACGAATCGGGCCACGCCCTGATCGCTTATTTGCTGCAGCCGAACTCCGACCCGGTCCATAAGGTCACGATTATTCCCCGCGGCCGCGCCGGCGGCTATACGATGATGCTGCCGAATGAAGAACGGTCCTATGAGACGAAATCGTATTATCTGGCGCAGATCCGCGTCGCCTTGGGCGGCCGGGCTGCCGAAGAAATCGTCTTCAATGAAATCAGCAGCGGCGCGTCGGGCGACTTGCAGAGCGTTACCCGCATCGTCCGCCAGATGATTACCCGCCTGGGCATGAGCTCCAAGCTGGGGCCGATGGTCTTCGGCGAACAGCAGGACCAGGTGTTCCTGGGCAAGAGCTTGGGCCACGACCGCAATTACGGCGAAGGCGTAGCCGAACTGATCGACAAGGAAATGCACGATATCGTTACCGAGGCCTATGCGGACGTACTGCGCATGCTGAAGGAAAACATCAAGGCTCTTCATAGCATGGCAGAAGCGCTGCTGGAAATCGAAACGATTAATCACGAACAGGTAGAAAATCTGATTAAATATGGTTCGCTGGAAGCGCCTAAGCCGGAAGGCGACGGCGAAAGCGCCGAAGGTGCCGAACCGGCGGAAGGGCAGAAGCCTCATGTAGAAGTCAGCCCGTGGGGCAATACCGTATCAGAAGACAAAAACTAAATGAAAAAGCTGCGGCACTGTCGCAGCTTTTTTATGTGACGGAGAAAGTTTCTGGCAGATACATAAAATATGTAATGATTTATATTACTTTTTCTTGATATTGACAGGGATTTCTTTTATGCTACAATTTCTGTATGCCCAAAGATATAGGTATGTCAGCTATATCTATGTCGGCATCGTATCGTTAGTATTAGGAGTGAAAAAGAATGAGACAGGATATCCTGGATTATTTGATGGAGAATCAGGGGACTTTCGTATCCGGACAAAAAATTTCCGAATTATTTGGGATTTCCCGTACAGCCGTTTGGAAACATATCCGCGTCTTAAAACAGCGGGGATACGTCATTGAATCGTATACGAAAAAAGGCTATTGTTTGAAAGAAGCGCCGGAGCTGCTGCGGCCGGAGCAGATTGCCAACGGGCTGAAGACCGGCCTGTTTGGAAAAAAGATCGTGTATTTTGAAAAGGTGGATTCGACGAATACGGTGGCCAAACGACTGGCCGACCAGGGCGCTGACGAAGGGACGATCGTCGTCGCCGAAGAACAGACCGGCGGGAGAGGACGGCTGGATCGTTCTTTCATTTCGCCCTTCGCTCAGGGGATTTGGTTTTCCCTTATTTTGCGGCCTACCTTTCCGCCTATGGAGGTTTCTAAGCTGACGCTGGTCGCCGCCGTGGCCCTGACCAAGGTGCTGCGCCGGGCCGGCCTCATTCACTGCGGCATCAAGTGGCCCAACGATATTCTGGTCGGCGACAAGAAGCTGGTCGGGATCTTGACGGAGCTGAACGCGTCCGTAGAAAAGATCAACTACGTCGTCATGGGCATCGGCATTAACACGGCCCTCGGCAAAAAAGCGCTGCCGCGGGAGCTGAAAAAGACCGTGACGAGCTTCGCCATAGAAAACGTGCCCGTACAGCGGGTGGAATTGCTGCAGGACGTGCTGCGCGAACTGGAACGATACTACGACGTGGCAGGCGAGCAGGGCTTCGCGCCGATTTTGGAAGAATGGAAGGTCTTGTCCTGCATGCTGGGACGGGACGTAGAAGTCTCGGCGTCGGACCGGTCGTTTACGGGAAAGGCCGTGACGCTGGACGAAAACGGCAACCTGATGGTCGAGACGGCAAACGGCATGGAACGGGTATTGGCCGGCGATGTGCGGGTTCGCCCCGTCTGACCGGACGGCGGCAATCGAATAGGATAGAGCGGCATACGCAGTACAGAACGGGCTGCGCCATGCCGCTTTTTCTTCGGGAAAATAGACGGCAAGACCTATCCAAGGAAGAAAAACTTTGTTATTATAGTAACCGTATATTATTTCATTTAGGGCAGGGAGAGTACAGCGTATGTTATTAGTCATTGATGTAGGAAATACAAATATTGTTCTCGGCGTATTCAAGGGAAAGGAACTGCTGGACCATTGGCGCATTTCGACGAACAAGCTGCGCACGACGGACGAATACGGCGTGCTGATTCGCGACCTCTTTTACTTGAACGACGTGAATTCGGAAGATATCGATTCGATCATCATTTCGTCTGTCGTGCCGCCGGTGATGCCGACACTGGAACGCATGTGCCAGCGCTACTTCGGCTTGGTGCCGCTCATCATCGGGCCGGGTGTGAAGACGGGCATGGATATTAAATACGACAATCCCCGCGAGGTAGGCGCTGACCGCATCGTCAATGCCGTGGCGGCTTATGCGAAATACGGCGGCCCGGTCATCATCATCGATTTCGGCACGGCTACGACCTTCTGCGCCGTCGATAAGAAGGGCAACTACCTCGGCGGCTCTATCTGCCCGGGCATCGGCATTTCGACGGATGCCCTGGTACAGCGCACGGCTAAGCTGCCGCGTATCGAAATCCGCCGTACGGAAAGAGTTATTTGCCGCAACACGGTGGAAAGCATGCAGGCCGGCGTGTACTACGGCTATGTCGGCCAGATCGAAGGTATTGTCAATCACATGCGCAGGGAATTGGGCGGCAACGCCAAGGTCGTTGCGACAGGCGGCTTTGCTGTCGTCCTCGCACCGGAAACGAAGGCCATCGACGTCGTAGAACCGATGCTGACCTTGGAAGGATTGAGAATTATTTATGAACGAAATTGCTAAGCCCTTTGCCATCGGCCCGGTCCGGCTCGAACGGCCGGTCATCCTGGCTCCTATGGCCGGCGTATGCGATTTGCCGTACCGCGTCATTGCCCGCCGCTATGGCGCGGCTTTGGTCTGTACGGAAATGGTCAGCTCTCAGGGAATACGCTATAAGAACAAGCATACGGAAGAACTGTTGTATATCGACGAGCGAGAGCATCCCCTGTCGATGCAGATATTCGGGGCCGATCCCGTCGTCATGGCCCAGGCGGCGATAGCCGTCGAACAGGCCGGCGCAGATATTGTCGATATCAACATGGGCTGTCCCGTCAAAAAGATCGTCAAAAACGGCGAAGGCTCGGCCTTGATGAAGGATTTGCCCAAGGCGGAGCAGGTCATCGCCGCAGTTGTAAAGGCCGTGTCGATTCCCGTCACCGTAAAAATGCGTACTGGATGGGACGACGATTCCTTTACGGCTGTCGAATTGGCCAAGCGGGCGGAAGCGGCCGGCGCGGCGGCCATTACCGTTCACGGCCGGACGCGGGAGCAATTTTACAGCGGCCGCGCCGATTTGGATAAGATACGGCAGGTCGTAGAAGCCGTATCCATCCCGGTCATCGGCAACGGCGACATCGTAGACGGCCCGTCGGCGATGCACATGTTCGAGGCGACGGGCTGCGCCGCCGTCATGGTCGGCCGGGGCGCCCAGGGAAATCCATGGATTTTCCCGCAGATATACCGTTATATGGATACGGGCGAAATCCTGCCGCCGCCGTCGCCGATGGAACGATATGAGCAGATTCTGGAGCATTTTGAAGCCCTGCTGGCCTATAAGGGAGAATATATCGGCGTGCGGGAAATGCGGGCTCATGCCTCGTGGTACACCAAGGGCATGTACGGCTCGGCAGCCCTGCGCGAACGCATCAATCGGGCCGACACGGCTCAGGCCTTCAGGGACTGTATCCATGAGATGATGGAAGAAGCGGCTGCGATGGAGTAGCACCGGGTGAGGGCGCTGCTGGCTTTTTGGTTGACATACATAACAGATACGCATATAATTAAAGTTATCGTAAAATAGAAAGGTGGAAATAGTGCCAAGGTGTCTTGACACTATTTCTATTTGCCGTCATAGGGAAAAGGAGTACTAATATGACAAATGAAACGCTGATTACGCAAGAAGGTCTGGAACAATTAAAGGAAGAATTAAACGAGCTGAAATCAGTTCGCCGCATTAAAGTTTCCAAACGTATTCAGGAAGCAATCGCTTTGGGCGACTTGAGCGAAAACTCTGAATATGATGACGCTAAAAATGAACAGGCTTTTGTCGAAGGCCGCATTTCCGAACTGGAAAATAAAATCCGTACGGCAAAAATCATTCAGGAATCTGACGACAGCAGCGCGAAGGTGCGCCTGGGCTCTAAAGTGATTCTGGAAGACGTAGAAACGGGCGACCGTTTTGAATATACCGTCGTCGGCACGGCGGAAGCCGATCCGTTCAACAATAGAATTTCCAATGAATCTCCCGTAGGCAAGGCGATTTTGGGACAGCCGATCAACGAAGCGAATCCCGTCGTCGTCACGGTCAAAGCGCCGGCAGGCGAATTGAAATACCGGATTTTGCCGTTTACGGCGGAATAAAAAAGCCTATAGGAGGAATTGTCATGTCCGATGAAATGCAGAAAGAAAATCTTGTCATAGAAGAAGAAAAATTAAACGACCAAATGAAGGTGCGCCGCGAAAAGATGCAGAGCTTTATCGACGCCGGCGTCTATCCCTTCGGTCAAAAATTTGACTGGGATCACCATGCCCAGGAATTGAAGGACCAGGCGGAAGCCCTGGAAAAAGATGAAACGGTCGTCCGCATTGCCGGCCGCCTCATGGCGATCCGCCGTCACGGCAAGACGGCGTTCTGCGTCCTTCGCGATATCAGCGGCGAAATCCAGCTGTATTTCCGCAAGGATATTTTGGGTGAAGAATCGTATACCTTGTTCAAGCTGCTGGATATCGGCGATATCGTCGGCGTCGAAGGGGTTGTTTTCACGACTCACACGGGCGAAACGACGGTCCGCGTTGAAAAATGGACGCTGCTGTCCAAGTCTCTCCGTCCGCTGCCGGAAAAATTCCACGGCCTGACGGATAAGGAAACGCGCTATCGCCAGCGGTATTTGGATCTCATCGTCAATCCGGAAGTAAAAGACACGTTTATTAAACGGTCCCAGATTATCAAGGGCATTCGTCAGTATTTGGACGAACGGGGCTTTTTGGAAGTAGAAACGCCGATGCTGCACACGATTGCCGGCGGCGCGGCTGCCCGTCCCTTCAAGACCCACCACAACGCCCTCGACATGGATATTTACCTGCGCATTGCGCCGGAACTGCACTTGAAGCGCCTGCTCGTCGGCGGTTTGGAACGAGTCTATGAAATGAACCGCTGCTTCCGCAACGAAGGCATCGACACGCGCCACAACCCGGAATTTACGACGGTAGAATTGTACCAGGCCTACGGCGATTTGGAAGATGTCATCAAGATTACGGAAGAAATGGTATCCCAGCTGGCTATGAAGCTGTACGGCACGATGAAGATTACCTATATCGACAAGGAAATCGACTTGACGCCGCCTTGGGACCGAATGACTATGATCGAAGCTGTTAAAAAATACACCGGCGAAGACTTTACGGACGTCAAGAACGTAGAAGAAGCGCGGGCTATTGCCGACAAGCTGCACGTCGAATACGGCGAATACGACGGCATCGGCAAGATTATCAACGGCTGCTTTGAAGATTACGTAGAAGAAAACCTGATTCAGCCGACGATCATTACGAACCACCCGCTGGAAATTTCGCCGCTGAGCAAGCAGGACCCGGATAATCCCTTGCTGACCTATCGTTTTGAAGGCTTTATTTACGGCCGCGAGCTGGCCAACGGCTTCGGCGAATTGAACGATCCTATCGACCAGCGCAACCGTTTTGTCGAACAGATGAAGGAACGCGAACGGGGCGACGACGAAGCTCATCAGATGGATGAAGACTACTGCCGCGCTCTGGAATACGGTTTGCCGCCGACAGGAGGCCTGGGTATCGGCATCGACCGCTTGGTCATGTTCCTTACCAACAGCGCGTCCATTCGCGACGTACTGTTGTTCCCGCTTAGCCGTCCGGAACAGAAATAATTAGGAAACACCCTTTGAACCATCGTGTCGAAGGGTGTTTTTTGCAAAAGCCCCATGAGGAGGAAGACGATGAACGGAAAAAAGAACTTGATACTCGCTGTTTTTTGCCTGTTGTGCGCGTCCTGTCTGCCCGTCGGGGCCGTTTCTGCCGACGGCAGTCCCGCCCAGTCTGAACCTGCCCTTCCGGCAGTCCAGAGCCATACCGGCGCTGCGGCACAAGCTGCGGCGGCAGGGGAAGGTGAAGAGGCTGATAAAAAAGACAAGAAGAAACCGATTTCCAACGGCAAGGTATTGACCAAAGAGGAAATCGGGGCTATGGATATTGCCGTTCCCAGCGTCCTGCATGCCGGCGATTTTCACGTCGGCGGCATACACTGCGGCGACAGCCTGCGCAAGGTCCGAAGCCTGTACGGCAGCCCGACGAAGTATGCCCGCAGCGCCCATTATACGACGATGCAGTATGACGGCAAGGATATTGCCATGCGGGTTCGCAGCCGCAACGACACGGCCGATATTCTGAAAGAAACGGGAGAAGAACGGGAAGGCGTCCGTATCGGCGTCGAATCAGTGTTCCTGACTAGCGGGAAAGACGCCGTCTTCGGCAGGGGCCTGCGCCTGAAAATGCCTGCGGAGGTACTGGTCCGCCAGATGGGGATTCCCTCCAACGTCTTGCGCGATGCCGACGCCAATATTTATTACTTTGTGTATGAAAATCCCGCCAGGGACAGCGCCATGATTTTTGCCGTCGCCAATCGGAAAATCGAGCGGGTGGCCCTCATGCCGCCGCGTCCGCCCTACAGCCGCGGTGAAGCCCTGCCGGCGCAGAATAAATGGTCGGAACGGGATTTTACGCTCATGGGATTCAGCTTGAACCAGCCCTTCCAGGCTAATAAATACAACATGTGGAATAACCTGGTCAAACGGGACAGCAACAATTTCTGGCTCTATGGCGATTACGGTGTCGAAGTAGACCGCCGGAACATGGTGCAGAAGGTCTTTCTGCTGACCAACAACGCCTATACGAGCCGCGGCGCGACGCTGGGCTACCATATTTCAACGGTATTGTCACTGTACGGCCGGCCCGACCGGGTCGAAGTTGGGCCGGAAGCGGAGAAATCTGTTGACGCCTACTATTATGACAGTCCCTTCCAAAAGGGCATTTCCTTGGTCTTCGTCGTCAACCATGCCAGCCGGTATGTAGAAGACGTGCTGCTGATCAGCGCGCCTATTCAGAATCTGCAGGACCCCATGGCCCGTTACGGCCTGCAGTCCTGACGGCGGCGCGGGACGATTCTTCAAGTATATACAAATAAAATAGCAAAAATGCTTTACTTATATGACTGACATCCAGTATAATAAATATAACTAATACTAGCAGATGAAGGTGATTTTCATGGTTACAGATGCAGATGTTTTAAAACGGTGGAAGTACATTGCTCAGGAAGATGAAAAGCTGCTTATCCTTATCGGCGGTCCCGGCTCCGGCAAGAGCAAGCTCATCCGTGAACTGACGTTCCAGGATGGCTGGAAGATTTGCGAAGCCCGCGAGCTCTTCGACGACGAATTCTTGGAAATTCCTCGGGCCGACCGTCCGGAAAAAGCTATTTCCCTCATTTCGACGGCGATTCACCGCCTCAACGCCCGCGTTGTCATGATCGATAACGTCGAATTCCTGTTTGCCCCGATTTTGAACCTCAATCCGGTTCAGATGCTGAAGGATTTGAGCAAGGAATGCCCGATTATCGTCAGCTGGCGCGGCAGCCTGGAAGGCAACACGTTGTATTTTGAACACAACGGCGATCCCAAGTATGCTAAATTTACAATCGAAGATCCGAAACATGTAATGTCCCTCGACTGATTTCCCCGTACGTGCGTAAAACGCCGCAGAGCCTGTTGATTCTGCGGCGTTTTATTTTGCTCTTTTTTTCTCCTGTACGGCATGGTATAATGACAAAAGCGTTTGTTTGATTTCAATAAAAGGAGCAGATAACGATGGGTGACTATATGATTGCCGTCATCTTGGGGATCGTCGAAGGGGTAACGGAATACCTGCCTATTTCTTCGACGGGCCACATGATTCTCGTCGGCGACTGGCTGGGATTTACGGGGCCGAGGGCCAGCGTATTTGAAGTATTTATTCAGCTCGGCGCTATTTTGTCGGTTCTGGTGATTTATAAAGAAAAATTTATCCGCATGCTGCGGCAGTACCGCTGCTGGGATATGCTGCGCCCGCAGAATTGGCGGCGCAACGATACGGGGCTGACGCTGGCTCACGTGGGAGCGGGCATCGTGCCGGTCATGATCATCGGCTACTTTGCCCATGGAGTGATCAAAACGTATCTCTTTTCCGTCGGCACCGTCATTATCGGCCTGGTTATCGGCGGCGTGTTCATGCTGCTGGCCGAACGGGCGAAGATACGCGTGTTGTGCGACGATGTGGAAAAGATGACCATCTTGCAGGCATTTTTAGTCGGCGCCTTTCAGATGTTCGCCTTGTGGCCCGGCTTTTCCCGCTCCGGCTCGACCATTGCCGGCGGCTTATTTCTGGGGCTGAGCCGGAAGGCAGCAGCAGATTTTTCCTTTATCATTGCCGTGCCGGTCATGATCATCGCCTGCTTTTACGATTTGCTGAAGAGCTGGTCCGTATTGGACAGCGGCGATTTGGTCATGATTGCCATCGGCTTTGTGACGGCCTTTATCGTAGCGTATATTTCCGTATTGTGGTTCCTGAAATTTCTCAATAAATCGACCCTTACGTCCTTTGCCTGCTACCGGTTTTTAGTCGCCGTTGTATCGTTTGTGTATTTCTTCATCTTGAAATAGAAAAAGCGCCGCAAGGCGCTTTTTTTGCAGTTATGCCTGCGGCGATGAAAGGACGGCGAAGCTGCGGGAAATATCGGCGATAAAGGGCTGCGGATCCGTTCCTTCCGGCAGGTCGCGGAGGATGCTTTCCAATATGTTTGGGAAAAAGAGGTTGACGCCCTGTATGTATACGTAATAATAATACTGCAGCCCGTCGTCGCCTTTTAAAATCATCGGCGCCAGCTCGTCATTTACCGTGAAGGCCAGGTCGTAAAAATCGAGCAGCTCTTGTTTGAAGCGATCTAAATGGAGCTCGTTTTTCCCGTAGTCCTCCAGAAGATGGGAGCCCATATCGGCCAGAGCCTTCGGAAGGCCCGCCGCTTTTTCCGGCATTTCCGCGCCGTTGTCTTCCAGGACGTGATGGAGCGTATGAAGGGCGCCGACAAGGGATTCACAGAAAAAATTAAAGGTCAGCAAACCGTCCGAACCGGTCAAGCCGGTAAAGGTATATGTTGTCATGATAGATGTTTCCTCCTGGGCAGGTTAATTTAAACGGCTTCCGTGGATGTCCAAAGGAGCGAGTCCGGAGAAGTCTCGTTGTATTTGCTCTATAAATTGCTGTAGTTTTTGACTTTCCGGCAGGTCCATGAGCAGGCTTTGCAGCATGACCGGCAGGAAGTGCTTGAGGCCTTGGACGAATACTTGGCTGTAATAGACGGCTTCGAGGGGCGCGTCGGACAGATCGTCTTCCAGGTCGCTGCAAAGAGAAAAGGCCAGGTCGTAGAAGGCCAGTATGTTTTTTCTGAACCGGCCTAATTGCAGGCAGTCTGCATGATAGTCGTCCCGCAGGTCGGCGCTGATATCTTCCAGCATGTCGAACAGCTCGTCCGCGTCGTCGGCAGGAATGCAGAGATGGTTTTCCTCCATGACGTCCAGGTAATCAGACAGGGTATCGGCCAACGATTTGCTGAAGAATTCGAAGGTCCACAAGGCTTCGTCGCTCAGCATTCCGCTGAATGTATATTTGTCTTTATGGTATACTCCTTTTTTCATGAAGCTCCTCCTTTTTCATTGTATCGGTGCAAGTGTATTATACCATAATTTGCAGAAAATGAATTGAGTCGAGGCCAAGAATATGATACCATTGGTACGTAGTAAAAAATGGAAAAAGGTCTTATCGGAGGGAATACCTATGGCAAAACATAAAAAGATACAATTGAAGAAGCGCTCCGGTCCGGCGGCCCGCATTCACCGCGGATTGTCCATGCCTGTCGGCCCGGGCAGCGACAGCAGTACGCTGAGTTTCCGCAGCCTGGCAGAGCTGAAGGCGAAGTATTTCGTCTTTACAGGCCGCCTGCCGCGCCGTTCCTTTATCATGAGGACGCTGGTCCTCATGTTTGCCCAGCTCATGTTTTCGGCTATTTTGTACAGCCGCTTCGCCGAAGCCGTGCTGATCAACCGCATGGATTACGCCGCTGTGTTCGCCATCATTTTCGTGCTGCTTTCGATTCCAGTCATTTGGTCGCAGCTGTCCTTAGGGATGCGCCGCTGTCACGACATGAACAAGCAGGGAGCCTTGTTTATCATACCCTTTGCCTGTTATCTCGCCAGCTACATCCTGCCGATTGCCGGCATGGATACGGCGGCGATGGCGGCTCAGTCGATTATGGCCGTATCCTATTTGGGCTTTTTTACCGTGAAGGGGACGTCTGGCGACAACGCTTACGGACCAGAACGGGCTCGTTAGGGGGATGAGACAATGACTTTGGATCATGGAATCGTAGGAGATACGTATATCGTGGAAGCCCTGCATTTGCCGCAGAACATGGAACGGCGCCTTCAGGCGCTGGGGATGATTAAAGGAACGAAGGTGTCGGTTCTCAACAATAAAAACGCCGGCACGATGATCATCCAGATGCGCAGTACGCGCCTGGCCCTCGGCAAGGGGATTTCATCACATATCGAAGTAAGGAGTTGAAGCGTATGAAGGCGGAAATGGAAGGACAAACGGATCCGCTTCGTACCGTGAGCAGTATGAAACAGAAACCGTCAGAAATGACCGTCGCCTTTATCGGCAATCCGAATTGCGGAAAGACGACGTTGTTTAACGCCTATACAGGAGCCAATTTGAAAGTGGCAAACTGGCCGGGCGTTACTGTAGAAAAAGTAGAAGGAGCCATCGATTCCCACGGCGTCCACATCCACCTGGTCGACCTGCCGGGGACGTACAGCCTGACGTCGTATACGATGGAAGAGCAGGTTTCCCGTAATTTTATTTTAAGCGACCAGGTCGACGTCATCGTCGACGTCGTAGACGCATCGGCGCTGGAGCGGAATCTGTATTTGACGCTGCAGCTTCTGGAATTGGGCAAGCCTGTCGTCGTCGCCCTGAACATGATGGATATCGTGGAAAAGCGAGGTATGGAAATCGACCTGCACCGCTTGCCGGAAATGCTGGGCGTGCCGGTCATTCCCGTGTCGGCCTTGAAGCGGCGGGGCCTGAGCGTGCTGCTGCACGCGGCGGTCCACCATCGCGGCCACGTGCGGCCGGACCGGCTGATTCACAATCATTCCGATGAAACGAAGCACCGCCACAACCATCACGACGAGTTTGCCATGGTGTACAGCGACGCCCTGGAGGATAAGATCGACGCGGTGCGGAGCATGCTGCACAAACGGTATCCTGATATTTACAATCACCGCTGGCATGCCTTGAAGCTGCTGGAAATGGACCCGGAAGTGACGAAGAATTTTCCCGTCGACGATCCGGCCCATGTCATAGACCGCAGCTATGAAACGGATATTATCAACGAAAAATATAATTTTATAGAAGAAATCATACAGGAAGTCGTCGTCAACCGGGCGGCCCGAGCGGCAGCGACGGATTATGCCGACAAGATACTGACGAGCAACTGGCTCAGTATCCCCGTATTTCTCTGCATCATGGCTGTCGTCTTCTTCCTGACCTTCTTCATTGGCGATATGCTGAAGGGGTACTTTGAAGAAGCGATCGACTTCTTGTCGCAGGGGGCAGGGGGGATTCTGGCTGCGGCCGGGGCGGGCGACATGGTCGTCTCCCTGGTGTGCGACGGCATCATTGCCGGCGTCGGCGGCATCTTGACGTTTTTGCCGAATATTTGTATTTTGTTCTTTGCCCTGGCCCTTTTGGAGGATAGCGGCTACATGTCCCGGGTAGCTTATATTATGAACGATATTATGAACAAGATGGGGCTGTCGGGACGGGCGTTCATTCCAATGATACTGGGCTTTGGCTGCAGCGTGCCGGCTATTATGGCTTCGCGGGCTCTAGAAAATAAGGAAGACCGCTATCGGACGATGTTGGTTACGCCGTTCATGTCGTGCAGCGCCAGACTGCCGATTTACATTTTATTTTCCGGCATGTTTTTTCCGAATCACGCCATGCTGGCGGCCTATTCCATGTACATCATCGGCATCGTCGTCGCTCTGGTATCGCTGCTGGCGATCAATGTGATACGCAAAGACACGTCGGACAACGCGCTGCTCATCGAGCTGCCTGAGTACAAGCGGCCCAGCAGCCGGACCGTGGCAATTTACGTATGGGAGAAGGTAAAGGATTACCTCAGCCGTGCCGGCACGATTATCTTCGCCGCGTCGATTATCATGTGGTTTATTTTGAACTTTGGCCCGAGCGGATACGGCGATATGGCCAACAGCTTCGGAGCTTTGATCGGCCGGGGCCTGACGCCCTTTTTCGCTCCTATCGGGCTGGGATATTGGCAGATTACGGTGGCGCTCATCGCCGGCATTTCGGCGAAGGAAGTCGTCGTATCGAGCTTTGCCGTCTTGTTTGACGGCCTGAATATCAACTCGACGGCCGCCCTGGCCGCCTTGGCGGCGACGCTGGGACAGAGCGGGTTTACGGCTCTCAACGGCTACTGCATGATGCTGTTTTCCCTGCTGTACGTTCCCTGCGCGGCTACGATTGCCACGATACATGCGGAGTCGCAGAGCTGGAAATGGACGGCCTTTTCCGTAGCCTTTCAGATTTTTGTCGCCTGGATTATTACCTTCGCCGTATATCAGATCGGCAGCCTGGTCGGTTAGGTTTACCTTTGGCCGTGCGTTGCAGTTTTACAATTATGGCGAAACACTGTATAATATTCGGGAATATATTTTTATTGAGGAGATAGGTCATGAGCATACCTATGATAAAGCTGGACCATATGAGCCATGCGTATCAAGATGAAGAAGGCAAGACGGTCTACGCCGTAAAAGATATATCCTTGACGATCGAACCGGGGGAATTTGTCGCTGTCATCGGCACGAACGGCTCGGGCAAGTCGACGCTGGCAAAGCATTTCAACGTGCTGCTGACGCCGACGGGCGGCGCGTGCGAAGTATGCGGGCTGCGGACAGACGATCCCGACAATGTGTGGGATATACGGCAGGAGGTAGGCATGGTTTTCCAAAATCCGGATAACCAGATCGTCGCCGCCGTCGTAGAAGAGGACGTAGCCTTCGGCCCGGAAAATCTGGGCGTGCCGTCGGAGGAAATCAAGCAGCGCGTCAGCGACGCTCTGAAACGGGTCAATATGACGATTTACGCCAAACACGGCCCCCATCTTTTGAGCGGCGGACAGAAGCAGCGCATAGCCATCGCCGGTATTTTGGCGATGCAGTCCCACTGCATCGTGCTGGACGAACCGACGGCGATGCTGGACCCCGTCGGCCGGCGCGAAGTCATGGAGACGATCCGCCAGCTCAACGCCGAAGGCATTACGGTCATTATTATTACGCACTTCATGGAAGAGGCGGTGCAGGCCGACCGGGTCGTCGTCGTCAATCAGGGCGAGGTCAAAATGGACGGCGCGCCGCGCAGCGTTTTCAGCCACGTCGACGAGCTGAAAGCCATGGGTCTCGACGTTCCCGTAGCGGCCGAAATCGCCGCGCGTCTGCGGGAAAAAGGAATTGACCTGCCCGGCGATATTATTACCAAAGAAGAACTAGGAGAAGCGTTATGTCGATTAAGTTAGATACGGTGACCTATACCTACGGTGTAGGTTCGCCCTTTGAACGGACGGCGCTGCACGAAACGTCCGTAGAAATTCACGAAGGTGAGTTCGTCGGCATCATCGGCCATACGGGGTCGGGCAAGTCGACCTTCGTCCAGCTGCTGAACGGGCTGATTCATCCGACAAAGGGCGTCGTGACTGTAGACGGTACGGATATTTCGAAAAAGACGAAGGAAGTCATGGCGATCCGCCATAAAGTAGGCATGGTGTTTCAGTATCCGGAATACCAGCTGTTTGAAGAAACGATTGCCAAGGACATCGCCTTCGGACCGCGGAATTTTGGCCTGAGCGAAGACGAAATTGAAGAGCGGGTACGGGAAGCGATGGAATTCGTCGGCCTCGATTACGACACCTATGCCGACCGCTCTCCCTTCCGGCTGAGCGGGGGACAAATGCGGCGCGTCGCCATTGCCGGCGTTATCGCCATCCATCCGAAGTACCTCATTCTCGACGAACCGTCCGCCGGGCTGGACCCTGTCGGCCGCCGGGAAATCTTTTCTGAAATACAGCGCTGGCATAAGGAAAAAAATATTACTGTCATTTTAGTATCTCATAATATGGAAGATATTTCCCAGATGGCAACGCGGCTGCTCGTCTTGTCGCACGGCAATATCGTCCTCGACGGCGAACCTCTCGATATCTTTTCCCATCGGCAACAGACCCTTCATGACGCCGGCGTGTCCGTGCCGCCCGTTACGGAAGTACTGCAGTATTTGCAGTCCAAAGGCTTCGATATCAGCGACAGGGTTCACAGCGTCGACGAAGGAGTCGCCGCCGTATACGACTGCATAAGGAGGATGAACCATGCTCACTGATATTACGCTGGGCCAGTATTTTCCCGGCACGTCCTTCCTGCATAAGCTGGACCCGCGGGCTAAAATCCTGGGGACCCTCATTTTTATCGTCGCCATCTTTTTTGCCGACTCCCTGGCGTCGTACGGCGTCGTGACGGCCTTTGTCGTATTGAACTTCGCCATATCCCACCTGCCGATTAAATTGATTGCCAAGTCGCTGAAGCCGCTGTGGATTATCATCATTTTTACCATGAGCATCCACGTCTTTTCCACGCCGGGGGAAGTGCTCTGGCAGTACGGCATTCTTCATATTACGCAGGAAGGCGTGTATCAGGGCTGCCTGATGACGGCCCGCCTCGTCTACTTGATCGTCTTTTCTTCCCTTCTTACGTATACGACGTCGCCTATCGTCCTGACTGACGGCATCGAGCATTTGCTGAACCCTTTCAAACGCGTCGGCGTGCCGGCCCATGAGCTGGCCATGATGATGACCATTGCCCTGCGCTTCATTCCGACGCTGCTGGAAGAAACGGACCGCATCATGAAAGCCCAGACGGCCCGCGGCGCCAATTTTACCAGCGGCAGCCTGTGGCAGCGGGGGAAGAACATGATACCCTTGCTGGTACCGCTGTTCGTCAGCGCTTTTCGCCGCGCCGAAGATCTGGCGACAGCGATGGAAGCGCGCTGCTATCGCGGCGGCGAAGGGCGGACGCGGATGAACGAGCTGGCCTATACGTACCGCGATGCCGTGGCGATGACGGCCGTCCTCGTCGTCACCTTCATACTGGCTGCGATGCGGTGGTTCCTATGAAAAAAAATATTCGTCTGATTATTGCCTACGACGGCACGGATTTTCACGGATTTCAGCGTCAGACCAACGCTGCGTCCATACAATTATGCGTCGAGCAGGCCTTATCGGCGATTTTCCAGTCGCCTATTACGATTTACGGCGCAGCCCGTACCGACGCCGGCGTCCATGCCCGCGGGCAGGTCGTCAACTTCTACGGCGAAGGGACGATTCCGACCGAGAAGATTCCCTATGCCATGAAAGGGTATTTGCCCCGGGAAATTGCCGTGCTGTCGGCAGAGGAAATGCCCGATGCATTCAGCGTGCGTCACGACAATAAAGGAAAGCATTACTGCTATTCTATCGTAAACCGCCGCATGCACGACCCCTTTCAGCTGCGGTACGCCTGGTTTATCCGCAAGCCCCTGGACCGGCAGGCGATGATGGCCGGCGCGGAGATCTTGCTGGGAACCCATGATTTTTCGGCCTTTGAAGGACAGAATACGACGCCTATGAATCCCGTCAAGACGATGTACGCCATTGACCTGGAAGAGCAGGGGCATTTGCTGCGCATTCACGTCGTAGGCGACGGATTTTTGTATCACATGGTGCGAAACATCGCCGGCGGCCTCGTCGATTTAGGCCTCCACCGGCTGACGCCTGACGAGTTCCGGCGCATCCTGGAAGGAAAGGACCGGACGAAGCTGGGCGCGACGGCACCTGCCCAAGGCCTTTGCCTGGAAGAAGTATTTTACAGCGAGGAACGGCTGCAGTCCGTGCTGACACAGTTAAAAGCGCAGCGTATATAACCTATGTCCGCAATTAACAGTCGGACATAGGTTTTCAACATATAACAGAGAGGAGAGAGGCTGGCGGATATGGCACAGCATATTGAAATCATTGAACCCGACGCGCGGGGACGGATTCGCAAGATAGGCTTTGTCCACTTCATGTCTATTTCTACCTTTGCCGCGTCAATGGGGTACTGCGGCATGTGCTTCGGTTGGCGCATGGCTCATCAGCTGTGGGGCGCGCCGGCCTGGATCGGAGAATTTTTCGGCGCCTGCGCCTTGGTGCTCTACGTGCTGATTTTCATCCGATATTTTCATAAACTGCGCGTCGATGCGGCGGCAGTCCGGGCGGAATGGAACAGCCCGACGAGGGTAAATTTTTTTGGCACGTTCAACGTTTCAACTGTATTGCTGGCGGCTGTGCTGGCACCGTATCATCATGGACTTGCCAGCTTTTTTTGGTATGCCGGATTGTTCATCATCATGGTGTTCAGCTGGATTTTGCTGAAACACTGGCTGTATGACCGTCAGAGTGTCGATTCGGTTACGCCGGCGTGGCTTTTGGCCGTGCTGGGGCCGATTACGATTCCCATTGCCGGCAACATCCTGCAGAATCCGGGCTATCATGATATTTCTGTATTCTGCGTGGCTATAGGCTTAGTGACAGGAATTCCCGTTATCGCTCTTTTATTTGCCCACAGCGTGTTTGGCAAGACATTGTCTGATGCGGCCCAGCCGAGCCTTATGATACTCATGGCACCCTTTGGCATGGGGTATATTACCTATTCCCAGACTTTTAGCCCCGATAATTTTACTGCTTTGTTCATTAATGCGGGCATTTTCATTTTTTTCCCTGTAGCGGCTAAGGTGCTGCACGTCATGCGGACATCACCCTTTCGCATGGGATGGTGGGCCAGCAGCTTCCCTACGATGGCCTTCGCTAACGGCCTTCTTCACTACAGCGTAGACCATCCGGCTTTATGGACGCAAGCATTGGCAATCTTTCTACTGCTGTTTGGTACAACGTTGATATTATATTTGTCTTTTAAAACGCTGTGGGCAGCAATTCATAAGACCTTGTGGAAATTATATTAACAAATAGATATAGCGTATAAACTCGGCAGGAGCAGCGGTTTACTGCCGAGTTTTTTGTAGGCTCTTCCGGTTAAATTTGCAACTTCGACTTACTAGGGGGGAATCTGCATATAAAAAATAGCCAACTATGGATAGATATCCAGTGTTGACTATTATTTGCACATATGTGAAAGACAACGAATGGCTATATATCAAACAATAGGTGCAGCAGTGTGAAAGGCTGGTCGATCAGAGCTTCAGAAAGAAATTGAAGTCTTCCTATTTAAGGGATAAAATTAAAATACCCACTCAAAATTTAACTTAAAATAAATTTTATCATATTTTTAAAATTTTTCTTCCCTATCTGGTTTTAAGGCATATTTATTCCTATATTTTAAAGGAGAAAATCCATAGCTTTCCCGAAATTTTTGAATAAAATAGCTGAGCTGATTATAGCCTACAGTTTCGCTGATTTCGGAAATCGGTTTATCCGTATGGAGAATCATGTCTTTTGCGATATAAAGGCGATATTTGTTTAAAAATTTAACTGGAGACATATGAGTGTATTTTTTGAATAACAGGGAAATCCGGCTATTATTTGTCATAATTTGCGCCGCTATCTGCTGTAATGTCAACGGCTCCGCGTAATGTTCATATATATAATTTAATGCGTTATGAAACATTTCTATTTCTTCGTAGTTTGGCGGAGAGTCTTTGGGATTATGATCTCTGAGAACATTTTCGAAGATTTGCGAAAGAAAATTCATAATCAAAAAATAGCTGGAAGGCGATTTTGTCCAGTCCAAGAAACGCTTTAAGGTATCTGACTGGTAAGGTTTTAACGGCAGCAGAATATAGGAAAATCCCTTACTCTCTAGAAAGGGCACAATGTAATGTTTTAAAATCATTGGATGAAAGACCTCCAGGCTAAAATTGATGCAGAGGGTTTTCGCATCCTGCCGTATGGTTTTTGAGCTGTGCATAAGCTGGCTATTGACTAATAAAAGTTTGTCGTCAGAAAGATGGAAGCTGTCTCCATTCACGCAGTATTCCAATGTTCCTTCATATACCCATGTTATTTGAAGCTGGTCGTGCCAATGAAAAGGAATATGGTCGCCTTTGGTGTGAATATAAGTTTGCGTATACATGGAAATATGAAATTCATCAGAAAAGAACTGCAGTTGTTCTTTTAGGTCTTTCTTGTTCATCAAAATTACGCCGTCGATATTTCCGCTGCTGGATTTTGGTAAAGATTCATTCATTATTTTTCACCTGCATTCTGGGTTAAAAAATGATCCATGTTACTGAAAGTATAGCATAATTTTAGTAATAGCAAGGTGAAAAACATAAAAATGTGATAAAAACAAATTAAAATCTGATAGAATTATTTGGAATGTATATGATACACTTATGTCATAACAAAAGGGAAAAATATTACAGAATAACAGGAGGTATATTACTATGAGTGTACGAATGATCCCTTTTTCTTCCGATAAAAAGGCAGGAATATGCGACGCCTTATTTTCGGTACAAGAAGCAGAAAAAGCAGTTGCCTTTCACAGGAGTTTACACGGGTATGAAGCTACTCCTTTGAGGCATTTGAAAAATCTATCCAAAGTATTGAATATATCAGGACTATATGTCAAGGATGAAAGCAGGCGCTTTGGTCTCAATGCTTTCAAAGGCCTGGGAGGGAGTTATGCCTTGGCTAAAGTAATGGCAGAAAAGACGGGAATGGGGCTAGAAGATGTTTCAAAGGTGCCGGCAGGTACGTTTACGTTTGTAACTGCGACGGATGGAAATCATGGAAGAGGCGTTGCTTGGGCTGCAAAAAATCTGTCTCAGAAAGCAGTTGTATATATGCCGAAAGGTTCTGCTAGAGAACGATTGGAGAACATACGCAGGCAAGGAGCGGAAGCGGAGATTACAGATTTAAATTATGATAACACAGTACGTTTTGCAAGCGAGCAGGCACAAAAGAATGGGTGGATACTTGTGCAGGATACCGCGTGGGAAGGCTATGAAAAAATTCCTACTTGGATTATGCAGGGATACATGACGATGGCTTGGGAAGCTGTTCAGCAGATGGGCGACAACATACCGACGCATATTTTTCTCCAAGCTGGCGTAGGTGCGATGGCGGGCGCAGTAACTGGATTTTTTAGCAATTATTATGGAGAAAAGGCCCCAAAAATTATCATTGTAGAACCGGATAAAGCAAATTGTTTATTCAAAACTGCCAATGCGAACGACGGAACACTCCATAAAGTGGATGGAGATCTGGATTCTATTATGGCTGGCCTCTGTTGTGGCGAAGTTTGTACGGTGGGTTGGGAAATACTGAAGCATCGTGTAGATTATTTCTTCTCTTGCCCTGACTACGTAGCCGCTGACGGCATGAGAGTTTTGGGGAATCCTTTAGCAGGAGATGAAAGAATTATTTCAGGAGAAAGCGGAGCGGTTACATCCGGACTTGTATATAATCTGATGAATGATCCAAAACTCGAAAGCTTCCGGAAAGAATTGGGGCTGGGACAGGATTCCGTCGTGCTGTGCCTCAGCACGGAAGGAGATACCGATAAGGAAAACTATCGGTATATTGTATGGGACGGATGGTATCGTAACGAAAATACAGAACGTAATGTGTAGAAAGGAGGACGCGCCATGTCGTTTATAATTGCATTTAACAATTTTATGTGGGGCGGAGTGCTGGCAGTGATTCTGCTCGGTACAGGTTTGTTGTATACGATCACGTTAAAGGTACCGCAGATTCGGTGCGCAAAGCATATTGCAGCTTCGCTGAAAAGTACGTTGCGGTCTGACGACGGATCTGTTTCTGGTTTTGCCGCCCTCTGCGGCGCAGTCGGCGGCCAGGTAGGAACAGGGAGCCTTGTCGGCGTAGCCAGCGCTTTGGTAGCCGGCGGCCCGGGAGCATTATTCTGGATGTGGATTACGGCAGTCTTTGGCATGGTTTTAAGCTTTAGTGAAGCAACCTTAGGGCAACTGTTCCATGAAAAAGATAAGAACGGCAACTTCTACGGCGGTGCGCCCTACTACATGACCAAAGGCTTAGGGTGCAGGCCACTCGCAATAGCTTACGCGCTTACAACGGTGTTTGCAATCGGTATCTGCATTGCTATGCTCCAAAATAATTCCATCGCTGCTTCCGTGATAGGGGTAGCAGATATTCCTGCGTGGCTTCCCGGCATTATCGTGACGGCTGTGGCGGCTGTCATTATATTAGGCGGGGTAAAGAGAATTACGGATGCCGCTTCGCTAATCGTTCCCTTTATGGCGGTAGGGTATCTGGCAATTACAGTGATTATTGTCGTTACACATATTACCGAAGTACCGGCGATGTTTGAAACTATTTTGCAATCGGCGTTTTCAATGGAAGCAGCAGGCGGCGGGGCCGTTGGATATACTATTAAGGAAGCTGTGAGAAACGGCGTTGCCAGAGGGCTGTTCTCTAACGACGCAGGTAACGGCGCCGCCGCGTTTATGCATGCCTCCGCCAAGGTACTGCATCCGGCGAACCAAGGATTTTCCGCCATGTTTGGTACCTTCTTGACGACGATTGTAATCTGTACATGTACTGGGTTTGCCATTCTTCTGACAGGGGGACTGGGCACAGGGCAGGACGGCGTGAATCTGGTACAGTTCGCATTTGCTGATATACTTGGAGCCTTTGGAAGCTATTTCGTCGTATTAGTTACATTCTTGTTCTGTTTTACTACGTTGCTTGCAGATTTGTTTTACGGGGAAGTGGGCATCCGTTATCTGTTTAAAGGAAAAGGGGATTCCGTTAACGGTGTGGTAAGAGGATACCAGGTGCTTGCCCTAATTTTGGTAATGGTAGGAGCTGTTCTTCCGTTAACGACTCTTTGGAACCTCGTTGATTTCAGCGTAGCGTTTTTGGTATTTTTCAACGTATACACGTTATTAAGAATGAGAAAATATGTCCAGTACGTATTAAAAGACTATACGATGCAGGTTGCAAAGGGAAAACAGCCCGTATGGGACTATGCAGTTGATATTAAAGAACGATGCAGATAAGAAGGGGCGTTTTAAGGTGAATGAATTAAAAGTACAGTTAATTGAATGGAGACATTATCTTCATGCGCATCCTGAATGTGCCTTTGAAGAAGCTGGTACAGCGGCGTTTGTTGCTGAAACGTTGCGGAGTATGGGAATTGAAGTCGAAACCGGGATAGGAAAAACTGGGGTAGTAGGGACGCTGAAAGTAGGAAACGGGGAACGTGTTGTTGGGCTGCGGGCCGATATGGACTGCATCTGCCTGCAAGAGGCATCGAATCTTCCATATGCATCGCAGACGCCGAATCGAATGCATGCTTGCGGCCATGACGGCCATACGGCTACCCTTCTTGGGGCGGCTAAGATTCTTTCCGAGCGCAAAGATTTTTCCGGAACCGTGCGCTTTGTATTCCAACCGGCGGAAGAACCTGGCCGGGGATCAAGAGCGATGATTGAAGACGGCCTTTTTGAAAGATTTCCTATGGACGAAATGTATGGCCTCCACAACATGCCTCAATATCCGGCTGGGACAATAGCCGTGCGAGAAGGCGGCATCCAGGCTAGCGAGGATAATTTTATCATTACGCTCAAAGGAAAAGGCGGTCACGCATCTGCTCCGGAAATCGTAAAGGATCCATTGGTAACTGCCGCAGAAATTATCTGCGCTTTACAGACGATTGTATCTAGAAATGTAACACCTACAGAGACGGCTGTTATATCTTGTACGGAAATAGAGTCGGACGGAGCGCATAACGCTATACCATCTAATGTTATTATCCGCGGAGATACAAGAAGTTTTACACCGGAGATGTCGCAGCTTATTGAAAAACGCATGGAAGCTATTTGTAAACATATCTGTGAAATGAATGGTTTAGAGTGTGAATTTACCTATACCCATGAGTTTGCACCCACATTCAACTGGAAAGATAATGTTCAATATGTAGTAAAGGCGGCTAAAGCTGTAGTCGGAGAAGAACATGTAATAGAAAATTGTCCCCCGACAATGGGCTCCGAGGATTTTGGGCACTTTATACAGAATGTGCCGGGCTGCTTTGTATTTTTGGGAAGCAAAAGAGATGGAGAAGAGGCGATTCCACTTCACAATTCTTGTTTTGATTATAATGATGATATTTTGGTAACAGGGGCAGAGTTTTTTGCAGAACTTGTGAGAGAAAGGCTGGTAAAAGTATAAATAAAAGGGGATAAAACCGTAAAATTTAATATAAATTACTTACCAGAATGCGTTTAAATATACGCTCCTGTTATTTGCTCAATTATATTGCAAGGGCTGCCGTGCGAAGAAAAAAAGTTTTCATGCGGCAGCTCTATTTGTGTTCGCAGGAAAGATAATAATGATTCGACGTTAGATTGGTACAAGATGTATAAAAGTCAGAAATATTTAAAGTATATCGGCCTTTTATCTTATTTTATATGTATTATAGATATAATATGGTATAATATATAATATGAAGAGGAACTCCTTTAGGTTTGTATACAGGGGGTGTCGGATATGTTGACGAACGTGTTGCGGAAGATTACGAAACGGCAGCCTTTGACAGCGCGGGAATGCATGTACGTCATGGACAGCATGATGAACGGGACGATTTCTGACGTACAGGTCGGCGCTGTCCTGGCTGCGCTGGCGACAAAGGGCGCGTCGGAGGCGGAATTGACGGCCTTTGCCGAAGCGATGCGGGCTCACAGCCTGCGAGTGGAATGCCGGCCCGATTTATTTGATATCGTCGGCACCGGCGGCGATCGGGCCAAGACGTTCAACATATCGACGACCTCTGCTATCGTCGTCGCAGCCGGCGGCGTCCGCGTGGCGAAGCACGGCAACCGGGCGAAGAAGTCCCGGAGCGGCTCGGCCGATATGCTGGAAGCCTTGGGAGTCAATATTTTTCTCAGCCCGGCCAGCTGTCTGGAGATGCTGAAGCAGATTGGGATTTGTTATTTTTACACGCGGTATTACTACTATATGATGAAGCGCATCGACAAGGTGCGGGAGCAGCTCGGCGTCCCGACTATTTTCGACGTGCTGCGGCCCCTCATCAATCCGGCCCGGGCCAGCCGCGAGATTTTGGGCGTCAACACGCCGGATTTGGTAGAGCCGATGGCCCGCGTATTGTCGCGATTAGGCGTGGAACACGGCATGGTGGTCTATGGGCGGGACGGGTCTGATGAAATTTCTGCTGCCGGCCCCACGCTGATTTGCGAATTTTCCAATCAAGATTTCCGAACCTATGAAATTTGGCCGGAACAATTTGCCTTGCCGTCGTGCGAGCGGTATGAGCTGCGCGGCGGGACGCCGAAGGAAAACGCGGCGATTGCCCGGCGCGTCCTGCGGGGCGAAAAGGGCGCCTGCCGCACGGCGGTTCTCCTCAACGCCGGGGCTGGGCTGTACGTAGGCGGCAGTACCCTGACCTTGGAAGCCGGCGTAAAGCGGGCGGCCCAGCTCATCGACAGCGGACTGGCGATGGAAAAGTTGGAAGACTTTATCATGATGAGTCAAAATATGGGAAAAGTGGAAAAAGTCAAGATTACATCGTGCCAAGATGACGAAGATTATGATATAATAAAAGGTACGCTGATTTAAATTTTTATATGAGGATAATATTTGTATGACAGATAAAGCATTAGGATGGACTCTCCGCATCGGCGGGGTGGCAGGAGTCGTCCTCATTTTATGGCTTATCCAGGTTATGCTGCCGGACTTTTATTCCACGATGTGGTGGCTGATGATACGCGGCGACCTGGATGGCCTGACGGATTATATCGCGTCGTTTGGCTACGCGGCTATCGGCGTAAGCGTGTTTATGATTGCTTTCGTCAACGCCATCGGTATTCCCTCTATCCCCTTTTTGACGGTCAACGGCATCATATTTGGTCTGGTTCCGGGGATTTTGATTTCCTGGGTCGGAGAAGTCATCGGCATCGAAATCAGCTTTCGCCTGACGAGGACGCTGCTGCGCAATCAGGCTAAAAAGGTCATTTGCCGGAGCAATATGCTGGAAAAGCTCGATTCCTACAGCTGTATCCGGACGATTATGGTCGGCCGGGCGATTCCCTATTCGCCTAATGTGGTCGTCACGGCCTTCAGCGCCTTGAGCCATATTTCGTACAGGGATCACTTTATCGCCAATGCCCTCGGCAAAATTCCTGCCGTCGTCGTAGAGGTATGGCTGGGCCATGATTTGCTGCGCATACAGGAGCATTGGGGTCGTCTGCTGATTCTTCTCGTAGCCGTAGCGGCCGTATATGGGTTTATCTGGTGGCAGAAAAAGCATCGCCGCAGCAGGTGAGTCCGGAACGTAAGTGAAAAATGAATATGTGATGAAATCGAAAACGGTATGCAGTACGTCGGTGCATACCGTTTTCTGCATATCTGGCTAAATCAGCATATTGTCTTATCAATAGCGCATAGCAAAGGCGTGTACACGGAGCCTTCTTTTTAGTATAATGAGAACAAAGAATCATTATTTATAATTAAAAAGAGGTGATGTCAGTGCATGCATATCATTTGCTGGAAATTTTAGCCATCGGATTTGGATTGGCTTTGCTTTTTGGATATATAGCACGAAGAATCGGGTTGTCGCCTATCGTAGGCTATTTAGCGGCGGGCTTTTTGATCGGCCCGAACATGCCGGGATTTGTCGCCGACCAGGATCTTACCAATAATTTAGCCGAAGTCGGTATTATTTTGCTTATGTTCGGCGTGGGACTGCATTTCCATATGGACGATTTGCTGAAGGTGAAAGGCGTGGCCATTCCCGGCGCGATTCTGCAAAGTCTGTCGGCTACCCTGTGCGGCATCGCGGCGGCCATGGCCTTAGGCTACTCCTTTGTGGAAGGATTGTTTCTCGGCCTCGGGTTATCCGTAGCCAGTACGGTCGTCTTGCTGCGTGTTTTGACTGACAGCGGCAAGCTGCCGACGATACACGGTACCGTTGCCGTCGGATGGCTGGTCGTAGAAGATATTTTTACCGTGCTCATGCTGGTGCTGCTGCCGGCAGTCGGCCCGTCGCTGGCGTCGGGCGCAGGCATTTCCCTGACGATGCTGATATGGGCAGTCGCCCTGGCCGTTATCAAACTGGCAATGCTGTGGGGCTTGGTCATCGTCATCGGCGGACGCTGTATGCCGTGGATGCTGAAACAGGTGGTGCAGACTCGTTCGCAGGAGTTGTTTACCCTGACGGTACTGGCCGTAGCCTTTCTCACGGCCGTAGGCGCAGCCTATATTTTTAACGCTTCCTTTGCCTTGGGGGCCTTTTTGGGAGGCATGGTCGTCGGAAAGAGCCATGTGAGCCATCAGGCCGGCGCGGAGCTGATTCCCTTGCGCGACGCTTTTGCCATTTTGTTTTTCCTTTCTGTCGGCATGTTGTTCGATCCGCAGTTTCTTATTGAACGGCCTGTCGTCGTTATCGTTTCCTTGCTCATCGTCGTCCTGATCAAGCCGTTGGTGACCGTCATAGTCGTTGCCGTCTTGGGCTACTCTCCGACGACTGCCTTTACCGTCGCGGCCAGCCTGGCTCAGGTCGGTGAATTTTCTTTCATCTTGGCTCAGACGGGGTATTCGCTGCAGCTGATTTCCCGGGATATTTTCAGCGTCCTCATCGTCTGCGCCATGATTTCTATCGCCGCCAATCCATTTTTTATGGGCCGCATGACCGAGGCCGAGGCATGGGCCAGGAAGCAGCCGAAGCTTTGGCGCTGGCTTACGTTCCGCATGGAATCTAAAGCGGCTTCGCTGGGCAGCGTATATGCAGAGCGAGTTCGCAGCGAAAAGACGGAACGGCCCAGGGCGATTATCGCCGGATATGGTCCTACGGGGCGGCGGGCTGCGGCCTTGTTGGAACGGCGCGGCATGGAGCCCGTCGTCGTCGATATGAATCTTAAAACCGTTTCCCTGTTGAATGAACAGGGAAAGCTGGCTATGTACGGCGACGTGTCACGGGAAGAGGTCTTGAAGGCCGCCGGCGCGGAGCAGGCCGACTGCTTTATCATCACGATTCCCGACGTAGCAGGGGCTGCGGCAGCGGCTATGGCGGCGCGAAACTGCAGCGCGACCATAAAAATCTTTGCCCGTTCGCGCTTTTTAAACGACGAGGCCTTGCTGAAGCAGGCCGGCGCCGACAGCATTTTATTTGAGGAAGATGCCGTGGCTCATGAATTGTCCCATACGATTGAATTGTATTTGAATGATAGAAAAGCGAAATAAAGACCGCTGTACTGGCAGCAAAACAGCGCGCAGGAGAAGGGGAATCCTGCGCGCTGTTTCATACGGTGTGTGCGGTTATGGCCTATTCTTTTAAATCCTTTTTCAAATTTTTGTAGAATCTGTCGACGATGCGCTTATACACGCCGTATAGATCCTGCGATGAGCCGCGTGTGCGGTTATCTTCGCTCATCGACACGGCTTTTCCCGTTTTTACGTCGTATACGATAAATTGAACGCCTACCGTTGCCAGGGGGACGTAGGTGTTCGGCACGTATACGGGATAACTGATGCGGCGGGAAAACCAGTGGGGCCGTCCTCGCCTGTCGTAGGCCACGTCGCGGATCATATACGATTCCCATTCCATATGGGCGGGTATCAATCCCGTTCCGACATAATAGGTCGTGACGGTTGCCTTGACGTAGAGGTCGGAATCGGCAGCTTCCAGCGGGATGGCGTCTGTTGGAGCCTGGGGCGGCTCTGCAGGCTCGGCTGCAATTGGCGCGGGAGCTGGCGGCGTCGGTTCGGTTTCAGATACTGCGGCAGGAGGCGAATCGGGAAGACCAGCTGCCGGATCGCTGGAGGAAACATGGTGCAGCTCGGCAGAACTGGCTTCTGTCTGCTTCGGCAGTTCTGCTGGTTCCGGCGGCGCTGCCAGGGGAGACGGCGGCACGGGCGGCGGAAGGGTCGGCATGACCACGGTCCAATCGTCCAGCTCTTTTGCTTGTTCGAAGAAATATTCCTTGAGCCGGCGGGCTTTCATCGTGCTGGAAATGGCGGCCGACGGTGTTTGCAGTTCGTCGATGTAGATGCGGCGCACGTTGTGAAATTCATAGGCTGCATCGCTCCAATGTTCGTAATCTTCGGCCTGAACGGGGACGCACAGCAGGGATAAGGCAATGGGGATGCATAGCGATGAGAGTAGTCGTTTCATGAAAACCGCCTCCTTCAGATAGATTTCGTTACAAATATTATACTATGAACCTACATAAAAAACGACCTGCATCAATTGATGCAGGTCGTCCAATTGCAAGGGAAATCTTATTTTGCAAAGTAACGGGCAAGCAAGCCGTCGAATACGCGGCCATGACGAGCTTCGTCTTTTGCCATTTCATGAACCGTGTCATGGATAGCGTCGAGGTTGAGCTGTTTTGCCAACGTAGCCAATTCTTTTTTGCCAGCGCAAGCGCCCTGTTCTGCGGCAGCGCGGAGTTCGAGGTTGGTCTTCGTGTCGTCTGTTACGACTTCACCAAGGAGTTCGGCAAATTTAGCTGCGTGTTCAGCTTCTTCAAATGCAATGCGTTTGTAAGCTTCGGCAACTTCCGGATAGCCCTGACGGTCAGCAACGCGGCTCATAGCGAGGTACATACCGACTTCGGAGCATTCGCCCGTGAAGTTGAGCTGCAAGCCTTCGATGATTCTTTCGTCTACGCCTTTAGCGACGCCGACTCTATGTTCGTCAGCGTATTCTTTTACGCCGGCAACCATTTCCGTGAATTTTTCTTTCGGAGCGCCGCACTGAGGACATTTTTCCGGAGCTTCCATACCTTCATATACATAACCGCAGATACCGCAAACAAATTTTTTCATGTTCATAACCTCCTGAAAATAGAATGAATTTAATATTAAATTGAAATTGAATATTAAATGCTATTAACAAATAAGGGTTATTTGTTATGCTGTTATTATAACAGACGGCAGAAGTAAAAGCAAGGTCTATTTTGTATATTTTTTGTTAATTTTTTATGAGAGAGGGAGAATGAGCTTGCGCAGATAAGGGCAAATTGTTGCTTTTTAAGCCTTATTTTTATATAATGATATATAAGTATTCTTATGTATCATATGCCGGGAAGGCTTTTCTACGAACAGTCATTATATGCGGCTGGGTACGACAAGGAGGAATGAAGCATGTGGAAGAAAAAAGTTTCCTGCCTGCTGGCGGTCATGGCTTTATGCGGTGCTATGACGGCCGGCGCAGCTGATTATACAATTTTGGAAAAAGCGGATAAAGTGGAAACGACCGTGTACGGCACGACGCAGACGGGCTCGCTCAACGAACGCGTGGCGGATCTGGATAAGCTGCTGAACGGACAGTCCACCGTGTCGGGCAGCCTGCAGGAGAAAACCAATGCTTTGTATAAAGACGTATATGGAAATTCCGGATCGGACCTGTCGTTAGTAGCGGCAGTCAATCTCATGCAGTGGCAGTATTCCGGTCAGGTAACGGAGGAACCGATTTTGGTCCGTGTCGACGCCTTGGAAGAAGGCATCGACGGCAAGGTGATTACGGGCGCATTAAAAGGCCGCGTACTGTCCCTGCGCCAGGCCCTGCTGGGAGATACGAAATACGTATCGCAGTCGGTTACGATTCCTGCCGGAACGATTGTCAAAATGAAAAATTTGGAAGCCCTGAACTCTAAAACGGCTCAGGAAGGCGATACGGTGCATTTCGCCGTTAGCGAAGACGTCGTCGTAGGCGATGTCGTCGCCATTCCCCGCGGCATGGAAGCCGAAGGGACGATTACCAACGCCAGGAAATCGGGCATGTTTGGCAAAGACGGAAAGATCGAAATTACGTATCATACTGTGCGGGCTGCTGACAATACGCCGGTTCCGCTGATTATCGGCGAAAAGACAAAAGAAGAATACAAACGGACGGCCGGAGCCGTCGGCGCATCGGCTGCCGGAGCTATTATCCTGGGACCGGTCGGTCTGGTAGGCGGCTTATTTGTTCATGGCAATGACGTAGATATTCCCGTCGGTACGGAAATGCTTGCAGAAGCGAAGGATAATACCGAAGTGATGGGATTTAGAGCAGTAGGTACTCCCGACGACATGCGGACTGCCGATATGGCGGCCAGCGGCGTCGTCGTGCCGGCATATCCTGACGCAGAAACGACGGAGCCGACCCATGAAACAGGATATTACGGCGACGTGACGCCTGTGGAATTGGGCGGCGACAGCGAAGCAGAGGATCAAAACGATGAATCTGAAGAAGTCGTAGTAACGATTACTCCTTCAGACGAACAGGTGACAGGTGACGTACATGAATAAAACGTGGACAGCCTCTATTTTGGCTGCGCTCCTTCCGTTTTCCATATGGGCAGCAGACGGGAGCGGTGATGTTTCTAAGACGAGGCAGGATACGATAGCAGAAGTGGCCCGCATTGACGGACAGGACGGCGCGGAGGAGATCGTCCCCATTGATCTCGATGCGGCGTCAGAAGCGTATGATATCGTCTTGCCGCAGCAGCCCGTCCATATGACGGCGGATTCTTTGGTAGTGCGAAGTGCAGACGGATATATTCAGGGCCGCGGCAACGTCGACCTGCGGCAGGGAATGGACGAGCTGCATACCAGCTATATTGAAGGCAGTACGAACAATCAGTTGTACCATACGCCGGGACCGGCCGTATACCTTACCAGCGAGAATGCCCTTTCCGGGACAGGCATCATTTATAACAGCAAAGACGGTGATGCCAGCATGGATACAATCGAAGGCTTTATCGGGCCGGGCACGTACATCCGCGGCACGGGGGCGGAAATGGTCGACGGCGTTGGCTACGTCAAGCATGGCTTGATTACGACGCCTCACGCCGTGGCAAAGACGCCGGACTACTATATTACCGGCGACGATATCCGCATTTATCCCGGAGAAAAATTTACGGCTGAAAATACGAAGCTATGGTTTAAGCACGTTTGCTTGCTGACCTACGGGCATTATGAAGGAAGACTGGACGAAGAAGATAACCGAAATTCGTGGTTGTTTACGTTATTGCCACGGCCGACATATAATAGCGACGATGGCTTCGGCGTGCGGGGCCATGCGAATATCCCCTTGAACCAAAGCGGCGATTTAGCTTTTAATATGCGCTATGCTTTGACTTCGAAGAATGGGTTTAAGCCTACGGCTAAAGTCGAAAAATATACGAAGTTTGGTACCTTTGCCTTTGGCTACGGTTCGGAAGAAAGCAGCGATAACGACGATAATATTTGGGCGACGAAGTGGCCAGAATTGGAATACTTCATGCCCCGCCTTTACTTAGGCGATACAGGTATCTATATCGATGGATCTGCCAGCTGGGGCCGCTGGTCGGAAGACGGGCAGGAAACGGGTTCCCATCGGGGCTTCCGCGCGGAGATTACCCATCGTCCCCTGCCGCTGTGGAAACGGGCTAATATTCGATTCTATTCAGGATACCGCAGGGACTGGTATTCTGTAAGGGATGCGGAACGTCGCGATCCGTACTGGGGCGTCGTGTTCAGCCAGAGCATCAACGACCGCTTGTGGACCAGCCTTTGGTATAAAAAGCACAACGTCAGCGGATTTACGCCGTATCGCTTTGATACGATAGACGATCCTCGGCAGAAAGGGTTTTCTGTCGGGTATATTTTGACGCCTCGCGATACGATTATTTTCTCTTTAGCTAAGAATTTAGACAGCGGGGATATTTCGGACCGCAACTATACCTGGGTGCGGGATCTCCATTCTTTCACAGCGATTATTACGTATAAAGATAGTAATAATGATGAAGATGATGAATGGGATATTTACGTGATACCCAAGGATTTCAGATTTTAGCAGATGTATAAACTGCGGCGGACAGAGCGTGACGCCGCAGTTCTTTTTTACCTATATTTTACAGAAAACCTATGAGGAAAACGATGCTTTGCATGTATAATATAAAGAATAGAATACCATTATATGCAGATTAGGATGTGAGAACATGGCGTTGATTTATTGTGTCGAAGATGATGAAAATATACGTGAACTCGTAGGGTACGCCTTGCGCAGCCAGGATTTTGAAGTAGAAACCTTTGCCGACGGCAAGGAATTCTGGAAGGCTGTGCAGCAGCGCGTACCGGCTCTGGTGCTGCTGGACATCATGCTTCCCGGAGAAAGCGGCACGGAAATATTGGATAAAATTCGAAAAGACACGCAGCTCCGATCTCTTCCGGTCATCATGCTGACGGCAAAGACCAGCGAATACGACATCGTCCGCGGGCTGGACGGCGGCGCCGACGATTACGTCTGCAAGCCCTTCGGCATCGTCGAGCTGATATCCCGCATACGGTCCGTCCTGCGCCGCAGCAAGCCGCAGCGACGGGAAAGCAACATGTATTCTTTCGGTCCCGTATCCCTCGACGGCGAAAAACACGTCGTCACTGTCAACGGCGAGCCATGCCATTTGACGGTCAAGGAATTCGAACTGCTGCGGTATCTTTTGGTCAATATAGACATCGTGCTGAAACGCGAACAAATTATGGAAGCCGTATGGGGATTTACGTATGAAGGCGAAAGCCGCACTATCGACATGCATATCAAGAGCTTGCGGCAAAAACTGGGCGACGGAGGGCACATTATCCGCACTGTACGCGGCGTCGGGTATGTGATTGGCGGAAACGTATGAGAAAGAAAATATACGTCAGCCTTCTTGCCATGGGGTTCGCCTGCATGGCCATTACCGTCCTGATTTCAGGATGGTTCTTTTGGCAGGCTGTGCAGCGCCAGGCTGCGGAAGAAATGCACGTCGTCATGAACGTCATTTCGAATACGATTCAAAAGAACGACGACATGGAAGCTTACCTGCAGGGAATTGCCGATGGATGCGAAGGCAGCCTGCGCATTACGTGGATCAATCCGGACGGAACTATTCGCTTTGAATCGAAGTATGACAAGTGGCAGATGGAAAATCATCTCGACCGGCCGGAAGTACAGGAGGCGCTGAACGAGGCCTACGGCACGGCTGTCCGCAAGTCCCATACCTTGTCGCGGGACTTATATTATATGGCGGAACAAATGCCGGACGGGACGATCCTGCGCCTCAGCATGGAACGGGAATCTATTTATTCCCATTTCCTGTCGCTGCTGCCGGTTGTGGTTCTGCTGCTCCTTTGCGCGGCCGTAGCCTGCATCAAGGCCTCCCGCATGCTGACGGCCAGCCTTTTGAATCCGCTGCGCCGCACCGTATTGCTCATGCGGCAAATTGGAGATCCCAATGGCATTTCCGTTCCCGCTTCGTACCATGTCGACGCTGAGCTGCGGCCGCTGGTAGATAAAATTATCGACCAGAGCCAGGCCCTGAACCAACTGATTCACAGCTTGGAACAGCAGCGCAACATCGTGCGGCTCATGATGGAAAATTTACAGGAAGGCGTCATCTTGACGGACGATACGTACCGCATCCTGGGAATGAACCGCTGCGCCGGCGATATCCTGCAGAAAAAGGACGTCTCGGCCTTAGTCGGACAGCCGCTGGAGCCGTTTTTTGCAGAGGCGCCGTGGGATGAAATACACGGACATACCAATCTTCCCGACGTATTGGAGCGGAAAATCAGCAGAGACGCGTCGCTGTATTTATTGACGGTACAGTCGGTGTACCAGGATGAAGAATTTTACGGCGTGCTGTTTATCATTGATGATATTACCGAGCAGGAGCATCGGGAACAGCTGCGCCGCGAATTTACGTCCAACGTGTCCCATGAGCTCAAAACGCCGCTGACCTCTATCAGCGGGTTTGCCGAAGTGCTGTCGGCAGGCTTGTTTAAAAGCGACGCCGACGTCGTCCATTTCGGCTCGCTTATCCGCAAGGAGGCGAAGCGGCTGTTGGCCATGATTGAAGAAATCATGCACCTGACCCGCATCGAGGAAAATCGGGAAAAGGTTCATCGCGAACCGGTGTGCCTGCCGGAAATTATAAGGGATATCGTCGAATTTATGGAACCGATGCTGGTGGAAAAGAAAGTGACCGTTCACTGTACGCTGGAGCAGGCGACGGTACTGGGGGATAAGGGACTGCTGCGGGAAATGGCTATGAATCTCATCGACAATGCGGTCAAGTACAATCTTCCCGGCGGCCATGTATACGTGTCGGTGCGGAAGCGCGGAGACCATATCGACTTTGCCGTTAAGGATACGGGGATCGGCATTCCCGAAGACAAGCAGAAGCGCGTGTTCGAGCGCTTTTACCGGGCTGACACGAGCCGTTCCCGGAAGATAAGCGGCAGCGGACTGGGCCTGTCTATTGTCAAGCATATTGCTGAATACCATAACGGCACGATTACGCTCCGCAGCAAGGAAAATCACGGGACTGAAATCATCATTCATTTGCCGTCAGGCAATTTATAAGGAGAAATACATGAAACAATATACGTTTCCATATGGACGTGGAGTTCAAACCGTCGTATTGCCGGAAGACCATGTAGCGTACGAGCTGAAGGGAACTGGGGCGGCGCCTGTAGCGGACGTGACAAAGGCAGTGCAGAAGGCGCTGCGCAGGGTATATCCGAAGGACGCACTATCAGAACGCGTCGCGCCGTATGAAAAGGTCGTCATCGTCGTCAGCGACGGAACGCGGAGGGTATATACGCCGCAGATGCTGGACGCCGTCATCAGCGAGCTCCATGACATCGGCATGGCGGACGAGCAGATTACGCTGCTCGTCGCCTTGGGGACGCACCGGCTGGCGACAAAGCGGGAGCTGACGGAGATCTGCGGCTCTTGGGCAGGCAGACTGCGCGTCGTGCAGCATGACTGCCGGGACAAGAAGCAGCTGGCTTACGTCGGAACGACGGCGGAGGGCAATGTCGTATATCTGAATCGGTTGGCGGCGGAAGCCGATAAGATTATTCTCACCGGAGGCATTTCTTTTCACGACATGGCCGGCTTCAGCGGCGGGAGAAAGGCCGTCCTGCCCGGCTTGGCCGGATACGACACGATCATGCGGAACCACGCCCTGGCTTTGAATTCGGAAGAGATCGGCGGGCTGAATCGGTGCTGCGACGCGGCCCGGCTGGAGGGCAACCCCATGCATGAAGACATGGTGGAAGGGGCATCGTTTATAGATCCCGATTTTATGATCAATACAGTGCTGGGCGCTGACGGCGCGGTCATCGACGTCGTGGCAGGCCATTGGCTGACGGATTGGCGGGAGGGCTGTCGGGAGCTGCTGGCTGCCGACAGCGTTGCGATTCCGCAAAAGGCGGACGTGACGATTGCTTCGGCCGGAGGCTATCCGAAGGATATCAATTTCTATCAGGCCACGAAGGCCCATATGAACGCCGTCTTTGCGACGAAGCCCGGCGGCATCATGATTTTAGTGATGGAATGCCCCGATATAAGCGAACCGCCGGAGTTTGCCGAAGCCTTCGGCCAGAGCGATACATCCGCAGCCGAACAGGCCCTGCGGCAGCACTTCACCATTGGCGCCTTTTCCGCCTATAAGACGCAGGAAATCATCGAGTCCATGCGGGCAGTGTTTGTCGTTACGGAGCGCAAAAACTTTGACATCATGAAGCGAAGCGGCCAAATTCCCGTTGAATCGCTGGAAGAAGCCTGGCAGGCGGCAAAAGCTATCTTGGCGGAGGAAGGAAAAGAGGACTACACCATAGCCCTCATGCCCTACGCCGCGTCGACGCTGCCTGTAATAAAGAAGACTAGAGAAGAAATAGAATACGATATTGAATGAAAGAGCGCCCTTTCGGGCGCTTTTTTACTGGCCAGAATTCTCTATTAGGTTGCCTGTTTTGCAAAAGATGTCTGCTTTTGTAAATTTTACAAAACTTTACATTGTCTACATTGTAACCTTACATACCTTTGTTAGGATAAGTACGTATCAAGCAAGAAGCACTCATAAACTTGTACTTGACAAAAGGAGAGGATCTTAATATGAAATTGAGAAAGTTAGTTCTTGCTGCATTAGCGGCAATGATGGTTGTCAGCGCAGCCGGCTGCGGCGGCGAACAGAAGAGCGAAAGCAGCTCGAATACGGCGGCTGTATCTGGCAGCATTACTGGTTCTGGTTCTTCTGCATTGCTTCCTTTGGTAAAAGATGCTGCGGAAAAGTTCAAAGCTAATAACAAAGACGTAACGATTACCTTAAACGCCGGCGGTTCCGGCACGGGCCTGAAACAGGTTTCCGACGGCTCCGTAGACATGGGCAACTCCGACGTACCGGCTGAAACGAAACTCGACAAAGCGAAAGCTGAAAAGCTCGTAGACCATAAAGTATGCGTTATGACTGTCGCTACCATCGTCAATAAAGACGTAGGCGTTAAGAACCTGACTCGTCAGCAGCTTCAGGATATCTTCACGGCTAAAGTTACAAACTGGAAAGATGTCGGCGGCCCGGACAAACCGATCGTCCTCGTAACTCGTCCGAAAACTTCCGGTACGCGAGCTCTCTTTAAACAGTACGCGATCAACGGTGCAGAAGAAGCAGACAACAAATCCCTCGAAACGGATAACTCCGGTATCCTCATCCAGAGCGTAGCTCAGAATCCTGGTGCGATCGGCTACGTAGCGCTTCCGTACCTCATCAATGATAAGAGCGTAGATGTTCTGTCCATCGACGGCGTAGAACCGACGCTGGAAAATACATACAGCGGTAAATATGCCGTATGGGGCTACGAACACATCTACACGAGCAAAGAACCGAAAGCTGCCGTTAAAGCCTTCCTTGAATACATTATGGGCGACGAATACGGCAAGCGCATTGAAGAACTTGGCTACGGCGTAAGCTCCAAGATGCAGACAAAAGAAGTTCACTAATCACACGGAGGGAATGTAATGAATGCAATCGAAGCGGCGGTCTCTAGAGCCCACCGAAGCGAGAAAGCAGCCCGGACCTTCATTACAGTATGCGGCATCGGTATGGCACTGGTGCCGTTTCTCATTGGGGCCTTTCTCTTTATAAAGGGTACAGATACCTTTTTCCTGTTTGGACATGGCGTCGGCGAGTTCTTATTCTCCGGCGAATGGAATCCGAGCGATACGGCAGAAGGCGGCGGTCAGGTCGGTGCGGCGAAATTCATGGCCGGATCGCTCGTGACCTGTTTGTTGGCGCTGATTATTACCCTGCCTTTAAGTATTTCGTCGGCGATCTTCATGACGGAAATTGCGTCTCCCCGGACGCGCCGCCTGATTCAGCCGGCTATCGAATTGTTTACGGGGATTCCCTCCGTTGTCTACGGCTTTGTAGGCATGACGGTACTGATTCCCTTCCTGCGCAGCCTGTTCCCCATGCCCTTCGGGTTTTCCGTATTGGCGGCGGGCATTGTGCTGGCTATCATGATTTTCCCGACGATTACGACCATGGCGGCCGACGCCATGGCGGCGGTGCCGAAGGCCTGGCGCGAAGCGTCGTACGGCCTCGGCGCTACGCGGTGGGAAACCATCGCTCACGTCGTGCTTCCTGCGGCTAAGGGCGGCATTTTTACCGGCATCATCCTCGGCCTGGCCCGCGCCCTTGGCGAAGCCCTGGCAGTAGCCATGGTTATCGGCCAGATGAAGGTCTTCCCGACGTCGCTGTTCCTGCCGGCCAGCACCTTGACGACGGCCATTTCCGCCGACATGGGCGGGGCTATGGAAGGCGGCGAATACAGCGCGGCCTTGTGGACGATGGCCCTCATCCTGTTCCTCTTGTCCTTCCTGTTTATTTTCCTGATTCATCAGCTCAATGCAGCTTCCAGCTTAAAAGGAGGCAAATAAATATATGATTAGCGTACAGTCCAAAAAGAGAATGGACAACATCATGACCAGCCTGTTTCTGTGCGGCGCCGGCTTTGCCGTCGTACTGCTCGTGGCTTTCGTCGGCTTTGTCATCGTCGAGGGCTTCAGCGGCATGACGCCGGAAATGCTGTCCTTTACGGGAAGCGGCATGGGCAACATGTTCTTCAATACCTTGTACTTAGTGTTCCTGGCGCTGATTGCCAGTACCATTACGGGCATTCCCGCCGGTATTTACCTGGCCGAATATGCGAAAAAAGGCCGCATTACCCACTGGGTTCGAATGGCTGTCGAAACGCTGGCTTCGCTGCCGTCTATCGTCGTCGGCTTGTTCGGCTACTTGGTGTTTATCGTCATGACCGGTTCGCAGTGGAACCTCTTCGCCGGCTCCCTGGCCGTATCGATCCTGACGCTGCCCCTCGTCACGTCCGTAACGGAAGACGCCCTGCGCAATTTGCCTGACAGCTACCGTCAGGGCAGCCTCGGCCTGGGCGCGTCCCATTGGCAGACGATCTGGCGGGTATTGCTGCCGGCTTGCTTCCCCCGCATCATGACCGGCCTTATCATGGCTGCCGGCCGCGGATTCGGCGAAGCCGCCGCGCTGATGTTTACTGCCGGCATGTCGACGGACATTAACTGGTCCAACTGGGATATTACGTCTACGTCTTGTCCCCTGAACCCCTTCCGCCCCGGCGAAACCCTGGCCCTGCATATCTGGGCTCTGCGGACGGAAGCGCTCCATGCCGACGCGGCTCAGCAGGCCGCCGCGTCTTCGGCTATTTTGATGATTCTCGTCGTATCGTTCAGCCTGGCTGCGCGGTATATGAGTTGGCGTATTGATAAGAAAATGGGAGGAAATAAATAATGGCAGAATTGACGACAACCTTGTCCGGTTACGGCGCGGCGCAGCAGAAAGAAGCTTCGCAGGATGCTGCAGCTACTCGTGAGTTGGAAAAAGAAAGCGCGAAATTGACGGAAGCAACCTTTGACGTAACGGGACTGGATTTATTCTATGACCAGACGCAGGCGCTGAAGGATATTTCCATGAAGATAAATAAAAACGAAATTACGGCCTTCATCGGGCCGTCGGGCTGCGGAAAATCGACGTTCCTCAAGACGCTGAACCGCATGAACGACTGGGTAGAAGGCTGCCGCATTACGGGCAAGGTCCTCTTTGAAGGCAAGGATATTTTCAAGGAAGTCGATCCCCTGGCCCTGCGGTACCGCGTAGGCATGGTATTCCAGCAGCCGACGCCGTTCCCGAAGAGCGTCTTTGAAAACGTCGCCTATGGGCCGCGTATCCAAGGCATTTCCAATAAAAAAGAATTGGAAGAAATCGTTGAAAAAAGCCTGCGCGCCGCTGCTTGCTGGGACGAAATGAAGGACCGTCTCCATAAGAGCGCCTTAGGCTTGTCCGGCGGCCAGCAGCAGCGTCTGTGCATCGCCCGTACCCTGGCAGCCAATCCGTCGGTTATCCTCATGGACGAACCGACGTCGGCCCTGGACCCGATTTCTACGCAGAAGATCGAAGACCTGGCGCTGGAATTGAAGGAAAAATATACCATCGTCATCGTAACGCACAGCATGCAGCAGGCCCGCCGTATTTCCGACAAGACGGCCTTCTTCCTCCTGGGCGAATTGATCGAATACAACAACACGGTCGACATGTTTACCAATCCGTCGAATCCGAAAACAGAAGAATACATCACGGGCCGCTTCGGCTAATAGGGGGTTAAGCATGTTACAAACATATGAAAATTCTATGAAGGAGCTGAACCAAGAGCTGTCTGCTCTGGGACTCAGCATCGAGGCCGCCATCGATAAGACCTGGAAGGTCTTGGAAACCTTTGATGTCGAATTGGCCGACGAAGTGTATAACGGCGATACGGAAATCGACGAAAAGGTACGGGAATGCATGCGCATGGACTTGACCATTAGCATGACCCAGAGTCCTGTAGCCGCCGATTGGCGCAGTCTCATGGCCACGCTGAAGATTTTGTCCGACTTGGAACGCATTGCCGACCACTGCGCAGATATTTGCCGGTACGTCCATTTGCTGGCCGATACGGGCCATCCCATCGCGCCGCCGCCGGGACTGCGGGAAATGTACGGCGTCATGTCGTCCATGGTCAGCGACGTCCTCGATTTCTACAAGGGCAAGGACAGCGCTCAGGCCGAGCTGATGAAGGATAAGGACGACGTCGTCGACGTAGCCTTTACCCATCTGATGGAAGAAATTTCCGAACAGATGAACAAGGATTCCCAGAATTCCAAGCAGTACGTCACCTACGTGCTGATCGTCAAATATATTGAACGCATGGCCGACCATGCCAACAATATTGCCAACTGGGTTATTTACCGAGAAAAGAACGAAATCAATATTTAATCCATGTGCCCTTTCACCTGCCCGCACGTACGCGCGGCAGGTGATTTTTCATATGGGGCGAGCTCGACAGACGGGGAGAAGCATACTATAATAAACACCATAAGCGGTAATATAGGAGGAATTTATCAGCATGGGATTTTTTGACGCTTTGGTAAAATCAGATATAAACAGGACGCGTAGCGAAAAGATGTACGACGACGCGCTGAAATTGTTTAACTCGGCGCAGCTGCAGAACGAAACGCTGCCGCCGGCATTAAAAGCAGAAGTAGAAGGAGGAGAAGACTGCGACGTCCTTTCCCAGGGCAGCGGCCGGTTTGGCCACGATATGGGCAATCCCATACCCGTCAACGGCCCCTTCGGCGAAATGACCTACTTGTCGCGCCTCCGCCTGCGCAGCACTGGCTCGATGGTGTTTTTTCACAAGGTTGAAACGATCGGCCGCGTCGACAAATTTGAGCTGGTCAACGTCAGCGGAAAGGTCGTCGACTACTTGTATCTGGACATGTATCATCCCCGGGCGTCGCGGCGCTATCCCGAAGGCTACACCCTGGAAAAAGAAGCCGTCTTTCCCCGCGGCGTCACGACGACTGTTCCCGATTTTCCCGCCGGCCTGTACAAGCTGATTAAAAAGGAGGCCAAGCAGCGCCTGGGCGTGGACGTAGCCGAAAAGGAAAGCGACCGCATCGATGTTGAACAGGCCCAGGCTTCTATCCGGGAATTGCGGAAGCTATAAAGCTTTCTGGAATCCGGCTGCAGCTTCAAGAAAGGAGTGAAACGATGGAAAAGGCCTTTGCTTCTGTACGCATGGACGAGCATCATCCGAACTGGCAGATTGCCATCAGCCGCAAAGGCAGCCTGTATCGGCGCGAAGGAGATTTCCGCACGGAATTTGGCCGCGATTATACGCGTATTCTTCATTCGACGGCCTACAGCCGCCTCAAGCACAAGACCCAGGTGTTTTTTACGACGAAAAACGACCATATCTGCACGCGCATTGAGCACGTCAATCACGTCGCGTCCGTAAGCGGCACCATCGGCCGGTATTTGGGGCTGAATACGGAGCTCATCAGCGCCATTGCCAACGGCCACGACCTGGGCCACGCGCCTTTCGGCCATTTGGGAGAACGGGTATTGAGCCGCATCAGCCAGGCCGAGCTGGGAGAGACGTTTTGGCACGAACGGCAGGGCCTCCGCGTCGTCGACGATATGGAAACGCTGCTGGACCCAGCCGGGAAAATGAAAAACATGATGCTGACCTACGCTGTCCGCGACGGCATTATCAATCACTGCGGCGAAGTGCGGCAGACGGTGCTGCGCCCTCGGGAACATGTCGTCCCTCTGGAGTCGATTACCCGTCCTAACGAATATGAGCCCTATACCTGGGAAGGATGCGTCGTCAAAATTGCTGATAAAATCGCCTATCTGGGCAGAGATATTGAAGACGCCGTGCGCCTGCGCATCCTGACGGAAGACGGCAAGCCCCTGGCCGAGCTGAAGCAGCGGCTGAACGAGCAGCTTCACGCCCATCTCCAATCCCTGACCAATACGTCGATCATGTATCCCCTGATTACGGATATCTGCCGGGAAAGCACTCCGGAGAAGGGGCTGGTGCTTTCAGAGTCCCATCTGAAGCTCATGGACGACGTCATGAAGTTCAACTACGAGTACATTTACCGCAGCAAGCGTCTGGAAGTATACCATGCCTACGCCAGGCTGATTCTGGAATCGATTTACGGCATTTTGAAGGCGTGCTATGCCGGCGGCAATACGCTTCAGGAGCTGGAACGGCTGCGCCAGGACTATCCCACCTTAGGAAAACATTTTTTGGAGCGCATGAAGAAGTATTCCGATATTGGCCGGGCCGTAGCCAGCCGGGATAAATTCGGCAACGCCTTTGGAAACGCTGTGATGTACCGCATCGCCGACGATGAAAAAGACTACCGGCTGGCCTGCATCGATTATATCGCCGGCATGACCGATACCTACGCAGAAAAAATTTTCGACGAGCTTACGACATTTTAATGGAAATATGGTATAATGATACGGCAGATTTAGAAAATATGCCGGACATGAGATTCGGCAGGAACATCAGATATGCGCAGGAGGGGTTCAGACTCATGAGAGATTTACCGCAGGCCCATGAAATATGGCGTCATTTTAAAAATAATATGTACGAAATCATTACGATTGCAGAGCATACGGAAACAGGTGAAAAGTTCGTCATCTATAAAGCGCTGCAGGATACGATGAAGACCTACGCCCGCCCGCTGAAGGATTTCATGAGCGAAGTGGATAAGGCGAAGTATCCGAAGGCAGATCAGGATTTTCGCTTTGTCAAAGTAAAATAAAACGGCGTCTATACCGCCGTTCCGCATGAAATAAGCCGCAGGACAACGCTTCGACGCGCTGCCTGCGGCCTATTTTTTACTGTGTATGATGTGAAAGATATTAGCCCTTCGCTGCGATGCATTCGTTGAGATCGGCGATGAGAGCGTCTACGTCGATGCCGTGGGCGCCGGCGCCTTGGCCGATCGTTTCAAAGTGGGCGGCCATGCAGCCGACGCAGCCCAGACCGTATTGCTGGAATACTTCGAGAATCTGGGGGTATTTCTGAACCGCTTCGATGATGCCTGTATCTTTTGTAATTTCTGCCATGATACATCCTCCTTGGTATAGTCTTTTCCGTATGTTTTGAAAGAACTTCCGGATTGCATCCTATTATACCATACTTTTTCAGTTTTGTATTGCCTGTTTGCAGGAATTTCTGCGGCAGCCTATAGATTACCTTGCTGTGGGAAGGGGAGTCAAGGATATATGTAAAAAAAGCATAGTTAAAATGATACGATTAAATACTTAGAAATATAAAAGTGGAATAAATCGGTATGCTTATATCGAATGCGTGATAGACTAAAATGGGAGAAATATTTCGCTTTGCGAAAAGAGTCAGAAAATAGCAAGATATTAAATGAAAAAATTAAAAATATTAAGAGACTATGGATAAACAGATGAGCGAAAGGAATAGCAAATTTTTTTGCTTGCAATAATTAAATAGTATGTTGCATTATTCGATACATGCATTATAATAATAGCAAAGGTTATTCTTTACACTACTAAAAGGAAAGGAGCGCAAAGTAATATTGTATGCTGAATGCCGTTGGAGTATGCGGCATTCGTAATGTTTTCTGTTTTTATGTATGAAAGGGTGAATTTGGATTATGATGGTATTTTTGGCAGTACTGCCGCTGTTATGGCTTATCGTTGCCTTGTCCATTTTAAAAGTACCGGCATGGAAAGCCTGCGGGGTTGCAGCAATTATTTCATTCATCGTCGCCGTCGTGCCCTTCGGTAAGGAAGCTGGCATCATGGCAACAGGCGCGCTGGAAGGCGTTGCCTTGGCTATCTGGCCTATTTTGTTAGTTATTACGTCGGCTATTTTCACGTATAACCTCGTCGTCCGCACCGGCGCTATGGAAACGATTAAGACGATGCTGACGTCTGTAAGCTCGGATATGCGTATCCTGTCCCTCCTCTTGGCTTGGGGCTTCGGCGCCTTCATGGAAGGCATGGCTGGTTTCGGTACGGCCGTTGCAATTCCGGCGGCTATGATGGTCGGCCTCGGCTTTCATCCGCTGAAATCTATCCTGGCCTGCCTGGTTGCGAACTCCGTTCCGACGACCTTCGGCTCTATCGCTATTCCGACGACGACCTTGGCGACGTTGACGCATCTTGATTCCGTCGGCCTGGGCCAGTTCATTGCAATTCAGCTCTTTATTCTTAATACATTAAGCCCGTTCTTCGTAGTTATGATCATGGGCGGCGGCCCGAAAGCCCTGAAAGGCGTATTCATGCCGACCCTGATTTCCGGCTTGGCCCTGTCCGTTCCGGAATTGCTCATCAACATGGCTATGGGTCCTGAACTGTCCGTTATCGTTCCGTCGGCTATTATCATGGGCTCCATCGTCGTCTGCGCGAAGATCTTCAAGACCGACGATCCGGAATACCGCGTCGAAGCTGAAGTTCGTCAGATTTCTTCCAGCGAAGGTATCAGCGCGACCATGCCGTTTATCTTGATCTTCGTGTTGTTAATCATTACGTCTAAGTTCTTCCCGTTCATCAACGGCCCGCTCAGCGCATTTAAGACGTCTGTTCAGATTTATGCCGGCCCTGGCGCTTCCCCCTATACCTTCGTATGGGTTGCTACGCCTGGCATCATGATCTTCCTCTCGGCATTCCTCGGCGGCGCATATCAAAAAGCTGGCCTTGGCAAAATGCTCGGCGTTTTGGGTGATACCTTCAAAGGCCTGAAATTTACGTACGTTACGATTATCTGCGTTGTTATGACGGCTAAATTGATGACGTACAGCGGCATGACCGCTGAAATCGCCGGCGCTCTCGTCGCTGCGACGGGTTCCATGTATCCGGCCTTTGCTCCTCTCGTAGGCGCTCTCGGCGCATTCATCACCGGTTCCGGCACGAACGCCAACGTCCTCTTCGGGCCCTTGCAGACGGCGGCTGCCGCGCAGATGGTTCCCGGCGACACGGGCTTGGCTATGTGGCTCGCAGCTACGAACTCCGCAGGCGCAGGCATCGGCAAGATGTTCTCCCCGCAGAGTATCGCTATCGGCATCGGCGCTGTTGCTCCGGCCTTGGAAGCTTATATTTCTGAAAAGAAAGTGGAAAGCGGCGAAGCGGACAGCCTGCGTCAGAGCATTCAGGCCAACGTCATTATGCAGAGCATTGCGAAGTACTTCGTTATCTATATCGTAGTCGCTGGCCTCTGCGCTTACTTCGGCTTGAGCATGTTCGTTCACTAAGCATATACTTGAAATTAAAACAGGAATCTGCCTCGGCAGGTTCCTGTTTTTTTGATATCCGCTGCCTGTTTCTATTCCTCCTTATAATGAAGCTCGCTGCTTGCAGTTCCTGGAAGGCGAGAAACATATAATTGGCCAATGCTTTGTCTGTTGAAGACTGGCTGTTTAATTATTTTATGTGCTGCCGCTGCGGGGCGGCGGCGATGTCATAGGTTGTGCGTGTCATTGCGAGGATACGCCAAGACAGGGCTTTGAGGCGGCGCAGCGGCTGCCTTTTCCGTGATTTGCTGTCAAAATAACTTTGCAGAGGCAGGAGCTGTGTCCTGCCTTAGGTATGGGCTTTTCTTTTGCTGCCCGACAGGCGCGGCGAGGGATAAAAAATCGCTGCCTGCCGTAACGGACAGCAGACAGCGCATGTACCGGATTAATATTCCGGCGGCATATTTTTCTTGGTTCGCGGCATTTTCAGAGCGTCGCCCGGCGAATCGTGGTATTTTACGGACGGCCCTGTAAAGCCCCGGCCGACGACTTCCGAGGCGTCGCTGATGATCATGAAGGCTCCAGGGTCGATTTTGTTGACCAGTTCCTTGATCTTGGCGATTTCCGTCAGCTTGATGACGGCGTAGATAATGCGTTTATCCTGCATGGTATAAGCTCCCTGGCCGTACAGGTACGTCGCGCCGTGGCCGATGTAGCGCATGAGCAGGTTGGCGATTTCTTCCGCATGGTTGGAAATGATAAAGACCGATTTCCGCTGCTTCAGGCCGATGACGACCTTGTTGGTAATGAAGGCCGTAATATAGGTGCTGACGAAGGTGAGAACGGCCATTTCCAGGGAAAACATGTAGGCGGCGGCGACGAGGATGAGCGAATTGATGACCATGACGACGTTGCCCATTTCCAGGGAATAGTATTTCTTTACGATGGCGCCGACGACGTCCAGGCCGCCGCTGTTGCCGTTGTATTTGTATAAAATGCCGAATCCCAGGCCTGATACCAGGCCGCCGGTGATGCTGGAGATCATCGGGTCCTTGACGATGTCCCACGTCGAAAGGAAGGCCGTCGCGTCGGCCAGCACGGAGAAGATAGCCGTGCCGACGATGCTGAGGATGGTATATTGCCGTCCCATGAATTTGTAGCAGGCAATCATAATCGGTATGTTGAGGGCGAAAATACCTACGCCGACAGGCAGGCCCACGGCGAAGTAAAACATGATGGCTACGCCGCCGATGCCGCTGCTGAGCAGGTGATGGGGGATGAAAAAGGCATTCATGCCGACGGTTACGATGAGACAGCCGATGAAGGAGGCAATATAGGGAATTGCCAATTGTTTCAGCGATGTGTCCTGTGTTGTTTTCATGTTCTTTGCTCCTGTAAAAATGCGGAAAGAATTGTAAAATAAAGAAAAAAACGGTATAATTAAAAGTAACGCCGCTGCATCAGTATGTACAGTGGCAATGGATAACAAGGGCCGTTTGCCGTTGTTGTCTCACATTATAACATAGGAATTTTTTAATTCAATACGGATTGCACATTTTGCATTCGAAATGGAGAGCTGGGAATGATAGAAGAGATAGGCTGCGGAAAAATTAATTTGGCCCTGGCGATTACAGGCCGGCGGGACGACGGATACCACGATATCGACACGATATTTCAATCTATCGGCTTGCACGACGTAATCCGCTTGGAAGAGGCAGATGAATTTTTGCTGACCTGTTCGAATCCGGCGCTGGCCTGCGACGAGACGAATTTAGCGTATAAAGCGTACGCGGCGCTGCTTCCGTACCGCCGCGGCCCGAAAGGCGTTCGCATTCATATCGAAAAGAACATTCCAGTCGCGGCAGGGCTGGCCGGCGGCAGCACGGACTGCGCGGCCGTGCTGCGGGGGCTCAATCGCTTGTGGCGGCTGGGCCTGACGACGGAGGAGCTGTGCCGCATCGGCGCGTCTATCGGCGCCGACGTCCCCTTTTGCGTCTGCGGCGGGACGATGCGGGGCCGGGGTATTGGCGAGGTATTGACGCCGCTGCCGCCGCTGCCTGCGCGGCCTGTCCTCATCGTGCATCCGCCGGTGCCGGTCTATACGGGGAAGGCCTACTCCTTATTCGACACGATGCCCCGTTTGCAGGGCGTAGCCGTAGACGAGGCGGCGAAGGCCGTAGAAGCCGCCGATTTTGAAGGGCTGGAAGCCCATATGGGCAACACCTTTGAAGAACTGGTCATTCCCGACGTGCCGATGATAGACACGTGCCGTGCTATGCTGCGCCGTCAGGGCCTGCGGCCTCTCATGGCCGGCAGCGGGCCCACCGTATTTGCCCTGGTGCCGCCGTCGGCATCGGCCGGCGACATATACCAGGCCGTTGCGGCAGAGGCGAAAGACCGGGGAATCGATGTATATATAAGTTCGTTAGTGGAAGGAAATGGCGAGCCATATGAAGAAAACGACGGGATATAAATTAGAGCCCATTCAGTTAGACGTATATAGACCGTTGCGCGATGTCGTCAGCGACGTGCTGCGCCAGGCCATTAAGGACGGCGTGCTGAAGCCCGGCGAGCGGCTGATGGAAATCCGCCTGGCCGAGGAGCTGGGCGTGAGCAGGACGCCGATTCGCGAGGCCATCCGGAAATTGGAGCAAGAAGGGTTTGTCGTCATGGTGCCCCGGCGCGGCACCTATGTGGCCGATATTTCGCTGAAGGATATTTCCCAGGTTTTTGAAATCCGCGGCGCCTTGGAAGAGCTAGCTGCGGGGCTGGCTGCCGAGCGCATTACGCCGGACGAGCTGGAGCGGCTGGAGAGGATATTGGTGGAAATCAACGAATATATGGCTCACGACGACTTTGATAAGATCGTCGACGCCGACGTCCGCTTTCATGACGTCCTGTATCAGGCCAGCCGGAATCAGCGTCTCGTCGACATCCTGCATAATCTGAGAGAGCAGATGCTCCGCTTCCGCTCCATATCCATGCATTATCCAGGCCGCCTGGCAGCTACGTGGGAAGAACACCGGCAAATGGTGGAAAACATAGCCAACCATAACAGCGCCATGGCCCGCAAGGTAGCAAAAAAGCATATGGAAAATTCGGAAAAGACCCTTCTCAAGGGCATCAGCCAGGACGAAGAGTCGGCTCGTCAGATTCATGAATTGTTTCCCCATTCGTAACGGCCGCGGCCGGTAAAGAGGGCGATCGTATGCTGCATTCGTTTGTGCATTTTGTCAGCTTGGTCAGAAATAAAGAGAAAAATATGGACGAGTACGAACATTTTTTGTGCGTGCTGACCATCGTCTTATTCATACTGCTTCTGGTGCGCTCCTTAGTCGCGTTATACATGGGACGATGGAATTTATTTACAGATATATGAGGAAAGCTAGTTAATTATTGTTATATAAGGGGGATATGTGCATGAAAACTTTTTCGCTTCCCTGCGGCAAAGGGACACAAACCGTTTCGTTGGAAGAAAGCCATATGTTATACGACCTGCACGGCAACGACGTAGCTGTCGCCGCCGATGAACAGGCCGCAGTACGCCAGGCCCTGCGCCAGCCTGTAGGCAGCGCGCCCCTGCGCGACGTCATCCAGGCCGGCGATACCGTGGCCATCATCGTCAGCGATATTACCCGCCTGGTCCATACGGATATCATGCTGCCGGTTATCGTAGAGGAATTGAACTCCATCGGCGTGAAGGACGAGCAGATCACCGTCATTACGGCCCAGGGCACCCATCGGGCCCATACGCCGGAAGAAGACGCCATCGTCTGCGGCCAGGAGATGGCGAAGCGCCTGCGCATCGTCAACCACGACTGCCGCAACGACGAGGCTTTGACCTGCATCGGCACGACGACCTATGGAAACGACGTATATATCAACGCCGAAGCGGTTAAGGCTGATAAGGTCATTTTGACCGGCTCCGTGTCTTTCCATCCCATGGCTGGATTCGGCGGCGGGCGAAAGGCCGTGCTGCCCGGCATTGCCGGATACGACACGATTATGCGCAATCACGCCATGGCCTTGACAGAAGACGTCGGCGGCGGCTGCAATCCCTTATGCGAAACGAGCCTGCTGGAACACAACCCCCTTCATGACGACATGCGTCAGGCGGCGGAAATGCTGAACCCGGCCTACCTGGTCAATACGGTGTTTACGGCCGACGGCGAGTTATACGAAGTCGTAGGCGGCCACTGGTACGAAGCGTGGAAAAAGGGATGCGACGATTTACTGCGCATTGCCAGCGTTCCGATTCAGGAGCTGTCGGACGTCACTATCGGTTCGGCCGGCGGATATCCTAAGGACATGAACCTGTATCAAAGCATGAAGGCCCATATGAACTCCGTCTTTGCGACGAAGCCCGGCGGCATTATGATTTTCACCTTAGATTGCCCGGACATTAAGGAACCGGCTATTTTTACCAATTGGTTTTTCCGCAGCAACATGGAAGAGTTTGAACGGGATTTGCGCGCTGATTTCTCGATTCCCGCCTTCGTGGCCTTTAAATCGCGCTGCATCATCAATTCCATGAAGCAGGTATATGTCGTTACCCGGCCGGAAAACTTTGATATTATCCGCCAGAGCGGCCAGATTCCGGCGGCGACGCTGGAAGAAGCCTGGACTATGGCGCAGGAAGAATTGAAGCGGGAAGGAAAGGACGACTATACGGTGACCGTTATGGGACACGCCTCGGCTACCTTCCCGGTACTGCAGAAATAAGACAGACGGGCTGACCCGAAGCGAACTGCTTCGGGTTATACGTTTTACTCATGATTTATGCATAAAAATCATGGTTAGGAATGATAAAACTGTATAGTCTTTTTCTGGGCAAGGCAAGACAAATGAAATGGCCTGTATTATAATAAGCGTATTCAACTGATTTGTTGCAGCTGCAGAAACGGAAGTTGCAGTATATCGTAAAAAAGGGGATGCAGTTAGTTATGAAACAATATAATCCGGTTACAGAAGAAGTCGTCAAGGCTCTTCAAGACGTCGTCGGGGAAAAATACGTCAAAACGGCGCCCGACGTATTAGATGTGTATAAATCTGACGAAAGCCTGGCGCCGTCGTATTGGCGCACGCCGGAAGTCGTCGTGCTGCCGGCCAATACGGAAGAAGTGGCCGAAATCGTCAAGATCGCCAACAAGTACAACGTTCCCGTTACGCCGCGAAGCGCCGGCACCAGCGTCAGCTGCGGCGCCGTGCCGGTATATCACGGCATCGTCCTGCTGATGGAACGGATGAACCGCATTTTGGAAGTCAATGAAGAAGGCATGTACATGGTTGTCGAAGCAGGCGTGCGTACGATTGACATTCAGAATTTGGCTAAGTCCAAAGGCCTGCTGTACGCCGGCGACCCGTGCAGCTCCGACAGCTGCCTCATCGGCGGCAACCTGGCTACCAACGCCGGCGGCAACAAAGCTGTGCGCTACGGCACGACCCGTCATCAGGTATACGCTATTGAAGTCGTCCTGCCGAACGGCAAGATCGCTAACCTCGGCGCGCCTTTGAAGAAATGCTCGACAGGCTTCTGCCTCGACCAGCTGGTCATCGGCTCGGAAGGCACGCTGGGCATTATTACAAAGGCGACGCTGAAGCTCGTCCCCCTGTGCCCGTACCGCCTCGACGTATTGGCCGTCTTTACCGATCTGGGCAAAGCTACGGCCCTGGTACCGAACTTGATTAAGGCCGGACTCAATCCGACGTCCGTCGAATTTATGGACAACAACTTCGTCCGCAGCGCCAGCGATTACAGCGACCTGCGCTTGCCTCATTATGAAGACGGTTACTACGATATCATTTCGATCGAAACGTTCAATGAAGACGAATTGGACGACAAGATGGAAAAATTGGCGGCCATTTGCGAAGCCTGCGGCGCAACGGACGTCGTAGAAGCCGACGACAGAGTGTGGACAGTCCGCCGCAACTGCCTGGAAAGCACCCGCGTGTTCTCCAAGGTCGCCACGTCGGAAGATTTGGTCGTACCGGTCACGAAGATTGCCGACTGCATCCAGTCCTTAGTCGAAGAAAGCAAGAAATACGACTTCCGCGTATTCTGCCTGGCTCACGCCGGCGACGGCAACCTCCATTTCCAAATCCTGAAATGCGATATGAGCGATGAAGAATGGGAAAAACAGCTGGAAGAATTCCGCGACGTCGCCTATAAATACGTATACGGCTTAGGCGGCCGCTTGTCCGGCGAACACGGCATCGGCTTTAAGCGCCTCGATTACATGGAAAAATACACCGACCCGGTAGAGCTGGAACTCATGAAGTCCATTAAACGGGCTATCGACCCCAACTGGATTTTAAACCCCGGCAAGGTCATCAGCGCCGACTAATGTTCTGGAATAGATAAGCAAATACGCAGCGCCCCGATAGGAAATCGTGAAGACATGATTTCCTATCGGGGCGTTTTTTGTTATGTGAAAGGTCCTTTCATGAAATTGGACATATATTTGACGGCATGAAGGGCAAAAATACAGTCAATGGCCGAAAGGAATGGTATAATAGTATATATGTGAGATAACGGTAATTTGTCGGATAGAGGAGCGTGACGATACAGTTGACAAAACTAGATATAAAGAATCTATTTAATCCGCAGCATATTCTCCATGTCGGCAATATGCGGGCGAAATTTTTTGCCAGCGGCAGCTTTGACGGCATTACAGACGTGCGGGAGGAAATTTTACATGGCTGGAAAGTATCCTACGACAGAGGCTACCGTACGCCTGATTTCAAAAAGCCCGTCGTGACGGACCTGTACCTGCGCACGCAGAAGGAGGAAGAACTGCTGGCCATTGCCGTGCCGTATATGGAGCGTCTGTATACGTTTTTGCAGAACGACACCTTTTGGATTACCCTATTGGATCGCGACGGCGTCATCTTAAAGCTGGTAGGGTCGGATACGATGCTGAAGGAGCTGGCGGCGACAGGCCTGATCGAAGGCTCCAATCGGGGAAGCGACGCGCCCTACGGCGGGCTGTTTCACTTGGTCTTTACGTATAAAAAGCCCTTTATCCTGGTATCGACGGAGCATGCCTCGTCTATTGACGACAACCTGGCCGGCGGCGCCTGCCCTATCGTCGACCCAGAGACGAAGGAGATTTTAGGCTTTATCGCCGTATCGGGCCATTGGTGGTATTCCCATCTGCATACGCTGGGATTGGCCGTCATCGCGGCGGAAGCCATTTCCAAGCAGTATGCATTGGAAAAAGCGACGAAGCGCTTGTACGCTATGAGTCAATCCCTAAAAAAAAGTAAACTCCCGGCTGTATACGACGCTGGACAGCATTAAGACGGGCATCATTTACTGTAATGAAGAGGGAACCGTCAAAGTCATCAATGAAGGCGCTGTGAAATTGCTGGGAATCAGGAAGGAATTGAAGGATGTGCCGGGGACGAACGTCTGCCCGTATTTTGATTCGAAGCTGTCCATGGATAAAATCGCTGCCAACACGAAGAACGGCGAAACGTACTGCTATGAGCTGGTCAGCTCGGGCTGCCCCGATTTTGTCCATAAACGGAACTATTTGCTGTACTCCTACATCCGCCGCATCAATATTGGCGAAAAAGAGCAGGAATATATTATTACCCTGTCGAAGCAGACCGAAGCCCATCTGAATGCGACCAAGATGATCTATGCCGAGCCGACGTTCAGCTTCGATGATATTATCGGCTCGTCCGACGCGATTCGGCAGGTGAAAACCATCGCCGAGCTGGGGGCGGCCCATAATCCGTCTATCTTGATTACCGGTGAGAGCGGGACGGGGAAGGAATTGTTCGCCCAGTCGATTCACAATGCCAGCAGCCGGCGGAACGGCCCCTTTGTGGCGATTAACTGCGGCGCTATCCCGCGGACCCTCATAGAAAGCGAGCTCTTCGGCTATGAAAAGGGCGCCTTTACCGGCGCCGACAAGAAAGGGCATCCGGGCAAGTTTGAGCTGGCCAACGGCGGCACCTTGTTTTTAGACGAAATCGGCGACATGCCCTACGACGTCCAGGTGACGCTGCTGCGCGTGCTGCAGACGCAGACGGTAACCCGCATCGGCGGCGCGAAGCCCATACAGATCGACGTTCGCATCGTGTCGGCTACGAACAAGGACCTGCGCAAGTGCATTGAAAACCATACCTTCCGCGAAGATTTATACTACCGCCTCAACGTGTTTACTATTCCCTTGCCGCCGCTGCGGGAACGGGGAAGGGACATAGAGGAAATTGCCCGGTATTTCTTGGCGATCTATAATAAAATTTACGATAAGCACGTCGCCGATATATCGGAGGACGTTCTTCGGGCCTTTCATGCCTATCGGTGGCCCGGCAATATCCGGGAACTGGAAAACGTGATGGAGCGGGCCGTCATCCTATGCAAACGGGACTACGTCACGCTGATAGATATTCCCGACGCCATTGGGCGGAGGGCTGATAAGGCTGCGCCGCCGCTGGCCGTAGGCTGGCCCCTGCGGCATGAAAGAGAACGGATCGAATCGGCCTTGAAGGAGCATAAGGGAAATATGTCCCATGCGGCAAAGGAGCTGGGGATGAGCCGGCCGACCTTGTATAAGCGCGTCAAGGAATACGGTATAGACAAACGAAAATTTGAATGACGAAATGAAAAGCCAGTACCTGCGGCTTACTGCCGGTACTGGTTTTTGCTCGTGTAAAAAGTGTAAAATGCGTTTACAGTGTAAACGGAGTGTAAAGGCATTTTACACTGTAACGGTGGAAAAATGCCTGTTTTACGCCCTTTTATATATGGCATGAAAATTTCATATATATTTTCAAATCGAAATTCAAGGAGGCAATACGCATTATGGAAGTAAAACAGATTTTAGTGTACGGCGCCGGCTTGATGGGCCGGGGCATCGCCCAGGTATTTTCCCGCAATCCGGAATATTCCATCGTTTTATATGATATCGCCGACAACGATGTTCTCGGCCAGGTCCGCAAGGAAATGATGTCCTTTGTCGATCAGGGCATCGTCGATGCCGACACGGCAGAACAGCAGCTGAGCCGCATCAGCTTTACGACGGATTTGAGCCCTGAATTGTGCCAGAAGACGGATTTAGTCGTCGAAGCCGTATTTGAAAACATGGAATTGAAGCAGTCGGTCTTCGAAAAGCTGGAAATCATGTGCCGTCCCGACACGATTTTCTGCACCAACACGTCCGTCATGAGCCCGACGGAAATCAGCGCCCGCGTTAAGCACAAAGAACGCTTCGTTGGCACCCACTTCTGGAATCCGGCGACGCTGATTCCCCTGGTAGAAGTCGTCAAAGCCAACGGCTCGTCTGACGAAGTAGCCCAGCAGGTATACGACATTTTGGAAAAAGTAGGCAAAAAGCCGGTTATCTGCCAGCGCGACGTGCCGGGCTTCATTGCCAACCGCATGCAGCACGCCCTGTGGAGAGAAGCGATTTATATCGTCGAACAGGGGATTGCCGACGCCGAAACGGTCGATAAAGCCGTTAAATACAGCTTCGGCCTCCGCCTGCCCCAGCTGCCGCCGTTGGTTAACTCCGATTTGGTCGGCACGGACTTGACCTACAACATTCACGAATACATCTTGAAATATCTGTGCAGTGACACGACGCCGTCGCCCCTGCTGGTCAAGATGAAGGAAGAAAACAAGATGGGCTTCAAGAGCGGCGAAGGCTTCTTCAAGTGGGACGACGAATCCATCGCAGCAGAACGCAAGGGGCTGAACGACTATTTAATTCACATGCTTTATAAAAAAGACAAAGAATAAGATCGTATGTTAAGGAGGAAACCTATCATGAGCAATTTGAAAAACAAAGTTATCATCACTGCAGCTGTAACGGGCGCATGGCCCAAGAAAGAAAACAATCAGAACGTTCCCCTGACGCCGCAGGAAATTGCCGATGACGTCTATCAGTGCTGGCAGGCCGGCGCCGCCGTCGCTCACCTTCACATGCGCGACGACGAAGGCAACGGCACCATGAGCGCCGATAAATTCCGCGAAACCGTACAGACCATCAAGACCAAATATCCCGACTGCGACATCGTCCTGAACCTTACGACGTCGGGCGACCTCCACGCGACGGAAGAAACGCGCCAGCTCCATTTGAAGGAATTAAAGCCGGAAATGGCGTCGTACGACTGCGGCTCCATGAACTGGATGAACAGCGGCCTGTTCCTCAACCCGCCGAAATTCCTGGAAGATTTGGGAACGCTCATGCAGGAACTGAACATCAAGCCGGAAATCGAAGCCTTCGACCCGGGCATGATCGCCAACGCCGCCTACTACCTCAAAAAAGGCGTGTTGAAAGCGCCGCTCCATTTCCAGATGTGCATGGGATGCGCCAACGGCATCCCCGGCTCGGTTAAGAATCTCGTATTCATGAAGGAAACGATGGATACCCTGTGCCCGGGCTCTACCTGGTCGGCCTTCGGCGTAGGCCACAGCGCCATGGAAATCATGTACGCCACCATCGCCTTGGGCGGCCATCTCCGCGTCGGCATGGAAGACAACGTCATGTACGCCAAGGGCGTGCTGGCTGAAAGCAATCGCCAGTTCGTAGAACGGGCTCGCCGCTGCGTAGAAGAATACGGCAAGGAAGTTGCAACGCCGGCAGAAGCGCGTGAAATCCTGGGTCTGAAATAATAGGAGTGTGACAGGTATGACATGGGGACCTTGTTTTATGTATTATCGTTGTCCGCAATGCGGCAAGAAATTTAAATACGCTATCGATTTGATTCCGGAATTCGGCGACGCCTTCGGGACCTGCCCTGACTGCCATGCCGGCGGCGTGCTGGAGGGAGAAGGGGCTCGGACGAAAGACGACGGCGCATATGAAGAAGTAGAATGAGGTTCCCGCCATACCGGATTATATAAAGGAGGCTTATTATGGCGCAAGCAAATTCGCAAAACGCACAGAAGAAGACGATTACCGATAAGTTTATAGAATTCAGCTTAAACTATATTCCGGACTCCATGGTATTCGTATTGGGGCTGACCGTATTCGTCTTCGTACTGGCACTGATTTTTACGGACTCGACGCCGTGGGGATTGGTTGAAGATTATGCAAAAGGATTCTGGGAATTATTAAGCTTTTCCATGCAGATGTGCTTGATGATGATCAGCGGCTTCGTTATTGCTAATGCAAAGCTAATCCGCAAAGGCATCGTCCGCTTGATTGACTGGCCGAAGACGCGCGGCGGCACCATCGCTCTGTTCGCCCTGATTACCGGCGTTATTTCCTGGCTCCACTGGGGCGTCGGCCTCATGGCTACGATTATCATGGGCAAGGAAATCGCTATCCGCAAACGAGGCCAAGGCTTCCATTATGCTTTTATCGTCGCCATGGCCTATACAAGCATGAATATCATGGCTAACGGCATCTCCCAGGCTGCGCCGCTACTGTCGGCGACGCCGGGCAACTTTATGGAAAAGATCATGGGCGGCATCGTGCCGATCAGCCAGACGTTCCTGTCTCCGTACATGATGACCTTCCTCGTATTGGAATTACTGGCTTTGCCCGTCGTATACTACCTGCTCATGCCTAAGAAGGAAAAGGCCGTAGAAATCAGCGACGAACTGTACAAGGAATTTACGGCAGAACCGGAAAAAGTCGACGCGTCGAAGAAATTGACGCCGGCTGAACGGTGGGAACGGTCCCGCGTGTTGAACACTCTCATTGCTTTGTTGATTCTCATCTGGTTCGGCGACCACGTCATTACAGAAGGTGTCAGCAAGATCAACCTGAACACGATCAACTTCGCCCTTTTTGGCTTGGGCTTATTATTCCACGATTCGCCGCACAGCTATATTGAATCGGTAAAAGAAGGGGCGACGACTGTATACGGCGTCATCATCCAGTTCCCCTTGTACACCGGTATTTTCGGCCTGATTACCTTCTCCGGCCTGGCCGACGAAATTACGGAGCTGTTCATCTCCATCGCGACGCCGGGAACCTATCCGTGGATCGTATTCATTTACACTGGCATCATGGACTTCTTCGTCCCGTCTGCAGGGTCTAAATTCGTTATCGAAGCGCCGTACCTGGTTCCGGCGGCGCAGCATTTAGGCGTTCCCGTTTCGCAGGTTATCAACGCCTACGGCACGGGCGCTCAGATGGCCAACCTGATTCAGCCTTTCTGGGCCATTGCCTATCTGGCGGCCTTCCGCCTTTGCTTCCAGGAAATCCTGCCGTTTACGTTCATGCTCTGGCTGTTCGTATTCATTGCCGGCAGCCTGTGGTTCCTCATTTTCCCCTTTGGATGGTAATATAATTTAGCTGCTAACTCAATTTACTATACTCTCATCTCAATATGAAACATGCAAAAGACCTGCCGTGAGGAGATACTCTCGTCTCCGGCAGGTCTTTTGCATTGCAGGCGAAATCATATGGCCGTCAAGGGCGGGGCAAAAACGAGGCAAAAATTTATTTCATTTGTGTTTAGAAGAGTTGATGAGCAATAAAAAAACAAGGAAGCCTGCATATAACAGGGTTCCTTGTTTTGGTTTTGTGCTATTGTGCTCGTTATTATTTGGAGTACAATTCGACGATGAGCGTTTCGTTGATTTCTACAGGAATTTCGGAGCGTTCAGGCATACGTGTCAGCGTGCCTTCGAAGCCGTCGAAGTTCTTTTCGATGTAGGGAACATCGAAGGTTTTCAATTCCTGGAAGGATTTTTTGTACATTTCGTTAGCGCGGGAAGCTTCCTTCAGCGTGATAACGGAACCTACTTTTACGTGTGCCGACGGAATGTCGCAACGTTTGCCGTTTACCAAGATGTGGCCGTGGTTGACCATCTGGCGGGCCTGACGAATGGAGTTTGCAAAACCGATACGGTATACCAGGTTATCCAAACGGCATTCCAACAATTTCAGCATGTTTTCGCCAGTAACGCCTTCCATCTTCTTGGCTTTATCATAATACCGGACAAACTGGCGTTCGAGCAAATTGTAGTATGCGCGAAGCTTCTGTTTTTCCAGTAACTGTGTGCCGTATTCAGACATCTTTTTCTGACGCTGTTCTTTCTTCACACGTTTTAATGCCTTAGGATGTCCGTACACATTGAGTCCGAACCGGCGACATTGCTTAAAACGTGCTTCTCTCCTCGTTGCCATTTTCTACATCACCTCATATAAAAATTTAATAAAACATAACAATAGAAATTCTATCACGGTTGCAGGGCTTTGTCAACGGATAGGCAGGGAAAAGTGCCGGCGTTTTGGGCGCAGAGCCTGAACAATACATTTTTTTGCCGGCGCCGCGTAAAGAATGCGTAAACTGCAAGTCGTGAAAGACGGCGTAAAATAGGGGGATTCCTCCTACTGGTTATGGTTAACAATGCGCTGTCCTGTGCGATTGGCGCCGTCTTATGAGAAAATGTGCTCGTGAACACTATTGACAAAAGGTTTACAAAGGGATAGGATATACATAACAAAACTGTGTTCGAACACAATTTATAAAAAGTAAGAAAAAACCATATTTTAATTGTACGTATTGCTGAGTGGAGGAATGAAGAAATGAACACGAGCACAGCGGAAAAAGATAATAAAAAGATATCCAGCTCTTTTATTTACTTTTTCGGCTCTTTTGGCGGTATTTTGTTTGGGTACGACATCGGCGTTATGACCGGGGCGCTGCCCTTCCTGCAGGACGACTGGGGGCTGCACGGCAATGCCAGCATCATTGGCTGGATTACGTCGGCCGTCATGTTCGGCGCTATTTTCGGCGGCGCGCTGGCAGGCCAGCTGTCCGATAAATTGGGCCGCCGCAAGATGATTTTGATTTCTGCGCTGATTTTCGTCGTCGGTTCTGTCTTGTCGGGGATTGCTCCGGACAACGGCCAATATTACCTGATCGGCGTTCGTATTTTACTTGGCTTGGCCGTTGGCGCCGCGTCGGCTCTCGTGCCGGCTTATATGTCGGAAATGGCTCCGGCTCATCTGCGGGGGCGCTTGTCCGGCATCAACCAGACGATGATCGTATCGGGCATGCTGCTGTCGTACATCGTCGACTATTTGCTGAAGGATTTGCCTGAAATGTACGCTTGGCGCTTAATGCTCGGCTTAGCTGCCGTTCCGGCTATTATTCTGTTCTTCGGCGTCCTTCGCCTTCCCGAATCGCCGCGTTTTCTCGTCCGTCATAACTTATTGGATGCAGCCCGCCGTACGCTGAGCTATATCCGTCCCAGCGACGAAGTAGAACCGGAATTGAAACAAATTCAGGAAACCGTCGCCGCCGAAGCCCATGCTGCGCAAAACAGCTCCTGGGGAATGTTGTTCAGCGGCAAATACCAATATTTGGTTGTCGCCGGCATCGGCGTCGCCGCGTTCCAGCAATTCCAGGGGGCTAACGCGATTTTCTATTACATTCCCCTGATCGTCGAAACGGCGACAGGACATGCCGCCAGCTCGCAGCTCATGTGGCCGATTATTCAGGGCGTTCTCCTCGTTTTGGGCTCCCTCGTCTTCCTAGTCATTGCCGATAAGTTCAACCGCCGCACGCTGCTGAAAGTCGGCGGCACGATTATGGGCCTGTCCTTTATCCTGCCGGCTATCATCAACAGCATCATGCCGGACACGAACCCGATGATGATCGTATTCTTCCTGTGCATTTACGTTGCCTTTTATTCCTTTACATGGGCTCCGCTGACCTGGGTTATCGTCGGCGAAATCTTCCCGCTGGCCATCCGCGGCCGGGCGTCGGGCATGGCTTCGTCCTTCAACTGGATCGGTTCCTTCCTGGTCGGCTTGCTGTTCCCCATCATGACGGCTTCGATGCCGCAGGAAATCGTCTTCGCTATCTTCGGCGTCATCTGCATGCTCGGCGTATGCTTCGTGACGAAATGCGTTCCCGAAACGCGCGGCCACACGCTGGAAGAAATCGAAGCGCAGGGAACGAAGAGAAGATAATTAATGTATTCCGTTACGGGAGAAAGGACTTGTCTCATGGATTTATTAAAGGTTGCAGCGAACATTAAAACCGGCGAAACGGCCTTAGGGATTGAACTCGGCTCGACCCGCATTAAAGCGGTTCTCGTCAATTACGACTGCCAGACCATCGCTTCGGGCAGCTACGGCTGGGAAAACGCCCTACGCGACGGCGTGTGGACCTATTCGCTGGATGAAGTATGGAAGGGGATTCAGGCCTGCTATGCCCAGCTGGCCGCCGACGTGCAGAGCCGCTACCACGTGCCGCTGACGCGCATCGGTTCTATCGGCGTCAGCGCCATGATGCACGGCTACCTGGCCTTTGATTCGCAAGGCGAACTGCTCGTTCCCTTCCGTACGTGGAGAAATAATATTACCGGACAGGCTGCCAAGGCGCTGACGGAAGCCTTCCATTTCAATATTCCCCAGCGCTGGAGCATCGCCCATCTGTATCAGGCTATTTTAAATGGAGAAGACCATGTGCCGCAGATTTCCTTCCTGACGACCTTGGCCGGATACGTCCACTGGATGCTGTGCGGCGAAAAAGTCTTGGGCATCGGCGACGCGTCGGGCATGTTCCCCGTCGATGAAAGGACAGGCACGTACGACGCGAAGATGCTGTCCCTGTTCGACGAATTGGAAGCGGTAAAGCCCTATTCGTGGAAGCTTGCCGACCTCCTGCCGAAGGTACTGCGGGCCGGGGAAGGGGCCGGTACCTTGACGGAAGAAGGGGCGCGCCTCCTCGATCCGGCAGGCCGTCTGGAACAGGGCAGCCATATGGCTCCGCCTGAAGGAGACGCCGGTACGGGCATGGTCAGCACGAACAGCGTCCGCAAACGGACCGGCAACATTTCTGTCGGCACGTCGGCTTTTTCCATGAACGTATTGGACCGGCCGCTGCAGGGCGTCCATGAAGATATTGACGTCGTCACGACGCCTGACGGGGCTCCTGTCGCCATGGTACATACGAATAACTGCTCGTCGGACATCAACGCCTGGGTGGACCTGTTCGGCCAGTTTGCCGCGGCGACGGGCCTGGCGATCGGGCCGGACAAGCTGTATGAAACGCTGTTCAACCTGGCCGGCACGGCCGACAAGGATGCAGGCGGACTGGTCAACTACAGCTATTTGTCAGGCGAAAACGTAACGCGCATCGACAACGGCCGGCCGCTGTTCGTCCGTACGCCGCACAGCCGCTTTACCCTGCCGAACTTCATGCTGGCCCAGCTGTACGCAGCCTTTGCGCCGCTGAAAATAGGCATGGACATCCTGGTTCAGGAAGAAAGCATTGAAACGGACGTCATGATCGCCCAGGGCGGCCTGTTTAAGACGCCGGTCATCGGGCAGCAGGTATTGGCCGACGCCCTCAACATGCCGATTACCATTATGGATACGGCAGGCGAAGGCGGCCCGTGGGGCATGGCCGTACTGGCCGTATACATGGAGGTCCGCCAGGAAGGCGAAACGCTGGCCGACTTCCTCGATGAACGGGTATTCCGCCATCCGAAGAGCGTCACCTTGACGCCGAACGCCGAAGGCGTAGAAGGCTGCAACGCCTTTATTGAAAACTATAAGCGGGCCTTGTCTGTCGAAGCAGAAGCGGGCCGCACGTTGGCAGAGTAACCCTGCCGGGAGGGATATAGTATGTTAGAAGAATTGAAGCAGCAGGTCTATGAAGCGAATATGCGCCTGCCGAAATTGGAGCTCGTCACCTTTACGTGGGGCAATGTGTCGGGTATCGACCGGGAACAGGGCCTGTTCGTCATCAAGCCGTCGGGCGTAGAATATGAAAAATTATCGCCTGCCGATATGGTCGTCGTAGATTTGGACGGCAAAGTCGTCGAAGGAGACTTAAATCCGTCGAGCGATACGATGACTCACGCCGTATTGTACAAGGCTTTTCCGAATATCGGCGGCATCGTCCACGCCCATTCTCCCTGGGCCGTATCCTTCGCCCAGGCCGGCGTAGACCTCGAAGCTATGGGCACGACTCATGCCGATACGTTTTACGGCGACGTGCCCGTGACCGACGCGCTGACAAAGGAAGAAATCGAAAGTGCTTATGAAGAAAATACGGGCAAAGTCATCGTCCGCACCTTTGCCGAACGGGGCATCGACCCCGACGCCGTTCCGGCCGTACTGGTAAAACAGCACGGGCCCTTTACGTGGGGACCGACGGCGGCGAAGGCCGTAGAGACGGCCAAGATTCTGGAAGTCGTCGCTGAAATGAACTACCACGCGCTCCAGCTCACGCGCGCCGACATCCGCGTGCCCCAGTACCTGCTGGATAAGCATTACTACCGCAAGCACGGGGCCAACGCCTATTACGGACAGAAAAAATAAAGAATATCTATTATCTGTATTTCACATATATAAGGAGGAACCATCGATGTTACAAGTAAAAGATTATGAATTTTGGTTTGTCGCCGGCAGCCAGTATCTGTATGGCGAAGAACAGCTCCGCAACGTAGACCGCGATACGGAAGATATGGTCAACAAGCTCAATGCCAGCGGCAAGCTGCCCTATAAGGTCGTATACAAAGGCGTCATGACGACGGCCGACGGCATTACGCAGTTCATGAAGGACGTAAACTACAACGACAACGTAGCCGGCGTCATCACCTGGATGCATACCTTCTCGCCGGCGAAAAACTGGATTCGCGGCACTATGCTCCTGCAGAAACCGCTTCTCCATCTGGCAACGCAGTATTTGAACAACATCCCCTACGATACGATCGACTTCGATTACATGAACCTCAACCAGAGCGCTCACGGCGACCGTGAATACGGTTACATCAACGCCCGCCTGAATCTGAAGAACAAAGTTGTATACGGCTACTGGGAAGACGAAGACGTACAGGATGAAATCGCCAAATGGCAGGACGTCGCCGTTGCGTACAACGAAAGCTTCAACATCAAGGTATGCCGCTTCGGCGATACGATGCGCGACGTAGCCGTCACGGAAGGCGACAAGGTAGAAGCGCAGATTCGCCTGGGCTGGACCGTCGACTACTGGCCTGTCGGCGACCTCGTGCCGGTTATTAACAGCGTTAGCGACGAAGACGTACAGGCCGTATACGACCAGCTGAAGGAAGAATATACGATGGTCGTAGGCGACAACACGCCGGAAAAATTTGAACACAACGTCCGCGTGCAAATCAAAGAATATCTGGGCATCAAGCGTTTCCTGGATAAGGGCGGCTATACGGCGTTCTGCACGAACTTCCAGGATCTCTGCGGCATGGAACAGCTCCCGGGCCTGGCTGCGCAGCTGCTCATGAAGGAAGGCTACGGCTTCGCCGCTGAAGGCGACTGGAAGACGGCCGCCCTGACGCGCCTGCTGAAGATCATGGCTCACAACGACCGCACCGTATTCATGGAAGACTATACGCTGGACCTGCGTAAAGGCCACGAAGCAATTTTGGGCGCGCACATGCTGGAAGTCGACCCGACCATTGCCAGCGACAAGCCGCGCATTGAAGTGCATCCCCTGGATATCGGCGATAAAGAAGACCCGGCCCGCCTCGTTTTCACCGGCTCGGAAGGCGATGCCGTCAACCTGACGGTAGCCGATTTCCGCGGCGGCTTCCGCCTTATCAGCTACCCCGTAACGTGCCGCAAGCCTGAAGCGGAAACGCCCCACCTTCCTGTGGCAAAACAGCTCTGGACGCCGAAGGTCGGCTTGAAGAAAGGCGCTACGGCTTGGATTCACGCCGGCGGCGGCCACCATACCGTATTGAGCTTCCGCCTGACGGAAGAACAAATCCACGACCTGGCCGTCATGTTCGACTTGGACTTAGTAGAAATCTGCTAATCGTCAGCTTATAGTGTTACATCAATAAAAAAGAGAGGCTCGCGAAAGCCTCTCTTTTTTATAAGATTACATATTTTCTGCAATGCGTATTTCGTTGTTCATGATATACCGCTCCCGGTCGGGAACGATGCCGTTGACCAGGTAATCGAAGACGAGCTGCATCGCCTTTTGGCCCTGCTGGTGGGGATGCTGGTAGATGGCGGCCTTGATGTCGCCGGCCTTCATCATTTCCCGCGTCGTCGGGATGGTGTCGAAGACGAGGATGAGCAGGTCGTCCTTGCGGGGGCTGGCCAGGGCTGCCCGGCAGGTGCCGTAGGAGCCGCCGGAGGACAAGATGAGGAGGACATTGATGTCCGGATGCTGGTGCAGCAGGTTTTTCGTCGCGTCGTACGATGAAATATCGTCGTCGTTGTCTTCGATGAGGGCCGTAATTTCATACTGGGGATCGCCGCCCAGTATTTCCTTGAGGCCCTGCAGGCGGTGGCGGTGGCCTAAGATCTTCAGCGAGCCCAGGACGACGCCGATGTGGCAGGGGCCGGGGGAAAACATCTTCAGCAGCGCGCCGATGGTGCGGCCGCCGTTTACGTAGTCGCTGCCTACATAGTAGTGGGTGCTGGCCTGCTCGATGTCGTTATTGATCGTGACGACGAAGATGCCGGCGGCGATGAGCTCGTTCAGCTTGGCCGCTATTTTCGGATCGTTGATGGGATTGATGATGAGGGCGTTGATCTGCCCCTTGATCTGATCGAGGATATGGCACTGTTCTTCTACGTCGTAACCCCGTACGGTGTGCCAGACCGTGCGCATGCCGTAGGACTCGTATTTTCGGGCCGCCTTTTCCAGGGCGTCGATGATGTCGTCAAAGAAGCGGATGCTCTTGGAGGGCAGGACGACGGCGACGACGGGATTGCTCTTCTGCGCCGCCAGGGCCTTGCCGGCAGGGTTGGGCCTGTAGTGGAGCTTCTTGGCCATTTCTAGGATTAATTCGCGCTTTTCCGGCTTGACGTTGCCGCGGTTGTTTAAGACGCGGTCTACGGTGCCGCGGGATACGCCGCAGAGATCGGCGATTTGTTTTATCGTTACCATATATTTCCCTCCTGGGAATTACGAATGATGTAAATATATAATGTACACTAATTTTGTTTTCCCTATTTTAACACAAGGTGTGCGCGTGAACAAGTGCGCAAAAAGTCAAAAGAGGAGTGAATGCCATGAGTGTTATTTCTAAAAAAGATTTCGGCTGCCTGGCCGATGGCCGGCCCGTCTTTCTCTATACCTTGACCAACGCCAACGGCACAGCCCTGTCCATCTGCACGTACGGCGGCCATGTCCAGGCTCTGCGGACGAAGGACGCCGACGGGGCTGAGGTCGATGTCGTCCTGGGCTATGACGACGTCGAAACCTATGTGAACGAAGACAAATATATCGGAGCTCTCATCGGCCGCTGCGGTAACCGCATCGCCCGGGGCCGTCTGCACATCGGCGGCAAAGACTATCAGCTGGAGTGCAATAACGGCCGCAATCACCTGCACGGCGGCACCCTGACCGGCTTCAATAAAAAGCTCTGGCAAGCCGAAGAAACGGCAGAAGGGCTGAAACTGACCTATACGAGTCCCGACGGAGAAGGGAATTATCCCGGCGCCCTTCAGGTCGCTGTCTGGTATGATTTGACGGACGACGACGCTGTTACCATCCGCTACGAAGCTGTCAGCGACGCCGATACGGTATGCAACCTGACGAACCATACCTATTTCAACCTGAACGGCTGCGGCAGCGGTTCCGTCCTCGACCAGGAAATCCAGCTGTTCAGCGATTTCTTCACGGAAAGCGATGCCGAATCCCTGCCGAACGGCAACATCGTCGCCGTCGCGGGCACGCCGATGGATTTGCGGGAGCTGACGCCGATTGGCCGCCATATCGACGACGACTACGTCCAGCTCCGCCAGGCCCACGGCTACGACCATAACTGGATTGTCCGCCGCGATGAATCCCAGGCCGTGCCTACGCCCTATGGCACGGTATATCCCATGGCCCATGCCGTAGGCAATCGGACAGGCATTACGCTGACGGCCTATACGAGCCAGCCTGGCGTGCAGTTTTATACGGGCAATTACCTCGACGGCACGCCCTTGGGGAAGGGCGGCGCAGTCTTTGACCGCCGCAGCGGCTTCTGCCTGGAAGCGCAGTATTATCCCAATGCGCTGGAGCATCCGGAATTTCCCCAGCCCATTTTGAGAAAAGGCGATGTGTGGAAGGCCCTGACGATATACAAATTGGGACGAAAATAAAGACATATAAAAAAGATGAGACTGCGCTGCAGGCAGTCTCATCTTTTTTATATGTCAGTATATACGTGTGCGTTGGTTGTCAGGGCAGCGATTCGGAGAAGTCGAGGCCGGCGTCTGTCGCGTAATACGTCCCTTCCTTGTCTCCGTGCTCGATGTATTTTTTATCCAGCAAGGTCTGAATGACGTCCATGTCGGCCGGGTTCGGGGCGAAGATTTCTTCGGCCGTGCATTCTTCCCGTTCGACGGCGGCGACGACGGCGGCGAGCCGTTCGTCCTGCGTCGGCATGCCGTAGGCGAAATGGATGTTCGGCAAATACAGGGGATAGTCCTGCTTGGCCTTGATAAGGAACTGGCCGGCGGCCATGGCGGCGCTGAGGGCGTTTTGTTCGTCCATTTCAATGTTCATTTCCTCGCTGATCGCTGTCAGCTTATTAGACGGGAAATGGTATAATGTCTTGGCTACTTCCATCGTGTCGATAAAGCGCAGGCACGGCGCGTCGATGCCGTATATTTTCAGCGCGTGAGCGATGCAGCCCATGACGAAGGACGCGTTGTGGGCGACGAGGGTGCGGCCGACGAAGTAGTCTTTCATGCCGGCTTCCCAGTATTCGCCGAATTCGTCGGCTTTGCGGAGAACATCCCAAGTCAGTTCAGGATATTTTTTATTGGTAATGTCGTTTTCCGGCGGGCGGACGTAAAAATAGTGGGTGTTTTTCAGCTGGCCCTTTTCAAACTCGGCGAAGCCGATGAGGCAGACTGAGTAGGGCTGCTCGTTGGCCAGGACCAAGGACAGGGCCGTAAACTGCTGGGGATAGCGGCGAAGGGCGTCCGAGGCGTCGATGGGATAGGCGTAGTAGCCCTTCTGCGGCTGGACGTCGTATTGGTGCAGGTTTTCTACCTGTACGTGCTGTTTTGTTTCCAGGTCCTTTTGCCGGGCCGCTTTTTTTCGCTTTTTGCGAAACGACGAAAGCAGGGAGTAGAGGACGGCGGCGATGAAGAGAATCGTGAGCAAGGTGCCGCCGGTGTGAAGCAGTGAATCCATGGCTATTCATTCCTTTTCGTTGAAGATGGGGGCTGTTTAGTAAAGGTGTGATAAAATGTCATGCTGTAGCAGGTAAAGAAGGCGTTGTCGGCAGCCTTGCCGTTTACGGAATAGCGGTCGCAGGCGTTTACGGCCGGGTCGGGCAGTATGATCTGCTTGGTCGGCAGGCCTTTGTCATCGTACAGCAGCGTCGACAGCGTTTGCGCTTTGACGGTCTGAGCTTTAAAGTTGTAGAAAAACTTGTTTTCATATCCTGAAGCGACGTTCGTCGTATAATCGTACGTCACGACGGTGGCCTTGATGATATAATACGGCGGGTCATAGCGGATAGACTGGATGGAGTTCATGTCGACGTAGGATTCCGTCGTGTCGTCATGGCCTACCTGGATATAGCGGGGATTGTCGTCGAAAAACATGGCCGCCGCCAGGGCTGTGCCGGCCATGAGAAAGACGGCCAATAACGCGGTTATTTTCTTTAGCAAACGAAACGCTCCTTTCCATAACAAGGTACCCTTTTATTATACGAAAAAGGAAAAAATTTACAACAGGCGGAGGGGCAGAATAGGCAGGAAGACGTAAATTTTTTAAAAATCCCCGGTAGGAATTTGTCTTCTGAAGGTCGAATTAATACTATAGTAAGAGCATGTCGATTTGTTTTCGTTCGTGATAAGGTCTGATTGGCATGTATAACTGTAAGGAGGGATTACGTTGGGAAAGAAAATTGAAGAACGTCCTTTGCGTGCGGCTATTTTGACTATCAGCAATAGCCGGACTTTTTCGGATGATACAAACGGCCTGATGATTCAGTCGGCTCTGACAAACCGGGGGCATCAGGTCGTCGATTACGCTATCGTAAAAGATAATAAAGAGGATATTACCCGTCACATCCACGAATGGGTGTGCAGCGTCGACGTCGTCATTACGAGCGGCGGCACGGGCATCGCCAAGCGGGACGTGACGCTGGAGGCGATAGAGCCTCTCTTTGAAAAGAAAATTCCCGGATTTTCCGAAATGCTTACGTATTTCGCCTATCGCCGCGTCTGCGGCGTGCAGGCCATGGCCTACCGCTCGACGGCCGGCCTGGTCCATCAGTGCATGGTATTTTGCCTGCCCGGCCTGCCCAGCTTGATTAAAGTAGGCATGGAAAAGATCATCCTGCCGGAACTGTTCCACTTATATACGGAAATTAAAAAGTAAGAGCCTTAGTATGGAAGGGCGTGTCTGCGGCACGCCCGATTTTTATGAGGGGAGGCAGCTATGAAATCGAAGCTGATTGTCGTGACAGGCGGCGCGCGCAGCGGCAAGAGTCTGTTTGCCGAAGAATATCTGACGTCCTGTTCCGGCCGCAAAGCCTATGTCGCGACGGCCCAGATATTAGATGAAGAAATGAAGGAGCGAGTTGCCGAGCACCGCCGCCGTCGTCCGGAAGACTGGCAGACGCTGGAGATATCCTCCGGCCTGAGTGCGGCGTTTCCTGCCGTATTGGAGCAGGCCGACGCCGTCCTCGTCGACTGCCTGACGCTGTATCTTTCTAATTATCTGTTTGCTCATGAAACGGCCGGGGACGAAGAGATACTGCAGGGGGCGCTGCAGGAGATGGAGAATATCGTCGGGGCCGTCCGGCAGACGGAGGATAAGACGGTGATTTTCGTGACCAACGAGCTGGGATGCGGCATCGTGCCGATGAGCCGCATAAGCCGCCTGTACCGGGACGTCGTCGGCAAGGTCAACCAATACGCCGCCGGCCAGGCCGACGAGGTGTACTGGACCGTCTGCGGCATTCCCGTAGAGATTACGCGGCTGAGAGCGTCCGTTCCGCCGGGAGGCTGCCGATGAAATCCTTTTTTATTGCCCTGCAGTTTTTATCGCGCATCCACGTCGTGACCCAGACTGTCTGGACGGAGGCGGACTTTGGCCGTTCGGTCATATTTTTCCCCCTCGTAGGGACCGTTATCGGTGCAGTCCTTTGCTTGGCCTATGCCGGCATATCCCTGTGGTTTTCCCAGCCCTATACGGCTGTTCTCCTGGTACTGTGCTGGCTGTTTGTCACGGGAGGCCTTCATGCCGACGGCCTCATGGATACGGCTGACGGGCTGTTTTCCGGGCGGAGCCGCGAGCGCATGCTGGAAATACTCAAGGACAGCTGTGTCGGCTCGAACGGCGTCGTCGCCTTTGCTTCCTGCATGGCCCTGAAGGTTTGCTTTCTGGCGAATCTGCCGCAGCAGGCAGTCTGCGCCGTGCTGCTGGCCGTGCCGACGGCGGCCCGCTTCGGCGTGCTCATCGGGATCTTTCAATTTCCTTATGCCCGCGCGCAGGGTTTGGGGCAGTCCTTCGTCCAATATGCGCCCCGCCGCGCCCTGGTCAAAGCCTTCCTGTGGGCCTTGCCGCCGCTGGCTGTCGCCGGCTGGGGCTATTGCCTGCTGTTAGGCGCGGCGATGCTGATTTCGCTGGGATTGAATACGTATATTGCCCGGCGGCTGGGCGGCGTCACGGGCGATACGTACGGCGCTGTCATCGAAGTAAGCGAAATGCTGCTGCTGGGACTGGCCTTTCTCGCATCCGGAGCTGTTCAGACGGCGTGTATTTGGATATAATGGAAAAGGACGGCCTTATGGGCCGTCGTCAAGGACATGAAACGGTAGGAGGAACATCATGATAAAATTATATGTAGTGCGCCACGGCGAAACAGACGGCAATGTGCAGCAGTGGTATCAGGGCTCTACGGACGTGCCGCTTAACGCCCGCGGCATTGAGCAGGCCCAATGCCTGAGCCGCTTTTTGAAGGACGTCCCTTTCAGCGGCATATACAGCAGCACGCTGCAGCGGGCCCGCCGCACGGCGGAAATCGTCGCCGAGCCCCACGGCCTGCCCGTATATTCCTACGACGAGCTGAAGGAAATTGATTTCGGCGTATGGGAAGGTCATACGTACAAGGAAATTACCCAGATGTGGCCCGGTGAAATCGAGGCCTTTTACGATTCCAACGGCATGCTGCGGGCGCGGGGCGGCGAATCGTTCTGCGAAGTAGAGCGGCGGATTACGGCCAAGACGAAGGAGCTGCTGAGCCGCCATAAAGACGGAGATACCGTGCTCATCGCGTCGCACGGCGCATCTATCCGCTGCCTGCTCTTCGGCCTGCTGGGCTTGGAAATGAGCCGCATATGGTGCTTTCAGCAGTACAATACGGCTTTTAATATCATTGAATATCACGGCGACAAGAACGTCATGACCCTCATGAACTGCACGCAGCACCTGGAAGGCATGGCGGGCTATCAGGCCCAGTGGGCCAGCATGCCCAGCTTGTGAGCGGAAAGGACAGCATATGGCAAAATCAATGCGTCTTGACAAGCTTCTGGGGCATTGCGGCTGGGGAACTCGCCGCCAGCTGAAAGAGCTGTGCAAGGGAGGGCACGTCTTCGTCAACGGTCAGTGCTGCCGCGACAGCGCAGCGAAGGTCGATCCGGAAGAAGACCAGATTTCCGTAGACGGAATGACTGTCGTATACGAAGCGTTCTATTATCTGATGATGAACAAGCCTGCCGGCGTTTTGTCGGCTACGGAGGACCGCTGCAGCCGCACGGTTCTCGATTTGCTGCCGCAGCAATACCAAGGGGCCGGATTATTTCCCGTCGGGCGCTTGGATAAGGACACGACGGGACTGCTGCTGCTGACGAACGACGGCGTGTGGGCTCACCGCATTACGGCGCCGAAAAAGCATATCGATAAGATATATATCGCCGAAGTCGACGGCTCCATTCCCGACGATATAGACGACATCTTTCAAGGCGGCATCGTGCTGGCAGACGGGCTGAAGTGCCTGCCGGCGCGGGCGAGAAAAATAGACGACCAGACCGTAGAGGTGACGGTCCAGGAAGGGAAATTCCATCAGGTAAAGCGCATGTGCGCCGCCGTCGGCCTCAGCGTCCGCGCGCTGCGCCGCCATACTATCGGCGGACTGCGTCTCGACGAAACGCTGCGCCCCGGCGAATTTCGTCCCCTGAAGGAAGAGGAAAGAGAATTCCCCTTTATGAATAAATAACCTGTTCAAATGGCCTGTAATATGGTATCATAAAATGTAATCCAAATACGGTGGGGGATGATTGTGATGGAAGAACGGATTTCTCGCCTGCGGCAGTTTCTGCATGAACATACTGCCGACGGTATAATCATATTGCAGCCGGAAAACCTTCGGTACTTCAGCGGCTTTACGGGCGGCGAAGGCGCGCTGGTCGTCAGCTTGTCCGACGCCGTGCTGTGGACCGACTCCCGATACACGGAGCAGGCGGCGCTGCAGTCCGGCCAATGGTATGCCGTGAAAAATCACGAGGGAAAGCTGGCCGGTTCCATCTGCGATTCCCTGAACGGTATGGGCGTACAAGCCGTTCTGTATGAACGGGACTTCTTGACCCATTCGCTTTACGAAGCCATTTCATCGGGCTTGGAAGAATGCTGTTTCTCGGCTCAGGATTTATCACAGCTGCGGGCGGTAAAGGAGCCCTATGAGCTGACGGCGACGCGCCGGGCCAGCGAGATTGCCGATCAGGCCTTTGCCCAGCTGCTGCCCTATATCCGTCCCGGCGTGACGGAACGGGAATTGGCGGCGCGGCTGGAAAGCGCTATGCTTCTTCTCGGCTCGGAAGAACGATCCTTCGCGACCATCGTGGCTTCAGGCCGCCGGTCGGCTATGCCCCACGGCACGGCGAGCGGCAAGGTCGTCGAAGCCGGCGATTTCGTTACCTTTGACTTCGGCGCCGTATGGGAAGGCTATCATTCCGACATGACCCGCACCGTCGTCGTCGGCAAGGCATCGCCGGAGCAGAAAGAGTTTTATCAAACCGTATTGGAAGGCCAATTGTTGGGATTAGGCGCCGTCCGGGCGGGAGCGTCCTGCCGCGACATCGACGCGGCTGTCCGCCAGTATTTTTCCGAACGGGGCGCAGACCAATACTTCACCCATGCCTTGGGCCATGGGACGGGGCTGGAGATCCACGAACAGCCCGTGCTTTCGCCGCGTGCGGCCGGCACGCTGCAGGAGAATATGATAGTCACGGTTGAACCGGGACTGTACATAGAAGGCAAATACGGCGTCCGCATAGAGGATTCCGTTGCCGTTACAGCTGATGGCTGTGAAATACTAACTAAGACATCAAAAGAATTGATGGAGCTGTTATAGGAGGAGTAAATTATGATTACAAGTAATGATTTCAGACCAGGCGTAACGATTGAAATTGACGGCCAGGTATGGCAGGTCGTCGAATTCCAGCATGTAAAACCCGGTAAGGGCGCAGCCTTTGTCCGCGCTAAGATTAAAAACCTCGAAACGGGCGCCGTTATCGAACGTACATGGAACGCCGGCGAAAAAGTCCAGGACGGCCGCGTAGACCGCCGCCAGATGCAGTACCTCTATGAAAACGACGGCATGTACTGCTTCATGGACAACGAAACGTACGAACAGATCGAACTGAACAAGGACAACCTCGGCAACGCCGTAAACTTCCTGAAAGAAGACATGACGGTTACGGTTATGCAGTTTAAAGGCAAGGTAATCGGCATCGACTTGCCGGCAGCCGTCGAACTCAAGGTCGTTGAAACCGATCCGGGCGTCCGCGGCGATACGGCTACGGGCGGCAGCAAACCGGCTAAATTGGAAACAGGATATGTCGTTAAAGTGCCTCTCTTCATCAACGAAGGCGAAGTTCTCCAGATCGATACGAGAACGGGCGACTATATCGGCAGAGCATAAGCATACGGACACTGGAAAAGCGATGAGTTTCTCATCGCTTTTTGTGAATTTTATCAATGGTGGTCATCATGGAAACGACGGAAACGAATGCGTTAGGAAGCGTACATATTTCACAGCGGGCGATTTCCGTACTGGCGTCCCAAACGGCAGCTGCCGTCAGCGGCGTAGCTTCGCTGGGCGCGTCTATTGCGGAAACGGCGGCCCGGAAAATCGGGCGGACCAGCCTGGCCCAGGGCGTAGACGCGGTCATCGACGGCCGGGAGGTCGAGCTGACGGTGCGCCTTGTCGTGCAGTATGGGTATCGGATTCCCGATATTGCCCTGGCAGTGCAGAAGAAGGTCAAGGACGCTGTAGAATCCTCGGCTGGATGCAGCGTGACGGCCGTCCATGTCGTCGTTCAGGATATCGCGTTTTCCGACGGCGAGGGAGACGGGGCGGAAAGGAGCGGCAGTCATGACGGAGCATAGCGATAGTTTTGCCTATACGATCAGCGAAAGCGCGCTGGCTAAGATTGCGGCGACGGCGGCCTTGGGCACCAAAGGCGTGGCCGGAAAAAAAGGCCGCGGCATCGTCGTCAAATATCTGGACGGCATCGTCGCGGCAGACGTGCACATTCAGGCCTATTACGGCGCACAGCTGCGGACGCTGGCCCTGACGGTGCAGCAGAACGTCGCCAAGGCCCTTACGGTGATGGCTGATCCTAAACACTTAGAGGTCCACGTCACGATTGAAGACGTAGTCATGAGTCCCCATGAGGGCCAAAACCATACAGGAGGTTAGCGTGAGCAGACATAAAGCGCGCCAGCAGGCGCTGGAACTTTTGTTTTCCCGCGAATTCCACGGCGAAAACGACATACAATATAAAGAAAAAGAAATTTTTGAAGAAGACGGCGCGGCGCCTGACGATGCAGCCGATAGCGCGGCGGAACTTAGCGACGGCGGCGACGAAGGTGCCTATTGCGACTATCTCGTGCAGACGGTTACGGCTCATAAGGAAGAGCTGGACGGCGTCATTCAGTCTTTTGCCAAAGGCTGGAACGTATCCCGCATGAATCATACTGATAAAAACATCATGCGGCTGGCCTTGTGCGAGCTCGTATACCCCAAGGAGGAAACGGCTCCGTCCATCGTGCTGAACGAGGCGATCTTGCTGGCCAAAGAATACAGCGGCGAAAAAGCGGCTAAATTCATCAACGGCATTTTGGGCGCCTATGTGAGGTCCCGGTCGTAATGGACGCGTTTTTGGGCATCGACACGAGCTGCTATACGACGTCGCTGTGCGTAGTCGACTCGCATTTCGACGTCGTTGCCGACGAACGGATTATTTTGACCGTGCCCCAGGGCGGGCGGGGCTTATCCCAGTCGAACATGGTATATCAGCATATGCGGAACCTGCCCGTGCTGTTCGAACGGCTTGCGCCGCAGCTGGAGTCCTGCGTGATTCGCGCTGTCGGCGTCACGGATAAGCCGCGGCGGCGTGAAGATTCATATATGCCGGCCTTTTTAGCTGGATTGGGCTACGGCCGTTCTCTGGCTGCCGTTCTCCGCGTCCCGCTGTATACTCTCAGCCATCAGGAAAACCACTTGCTGGCGGCGCTGCGCGCGACTGGCTCCATAGGGCAGGAGGCCTTTTACGGCCTTCATCTGTCCGGCGGCACGACGGATTTGCTCAAAGCTGTTCCCGATGCAATGGGACTCGATATCGAACGGGTCGGCGGCACGAGCGACATCAGCGCCGGTCAGTTCATCGACCGCATCGGCGTCGCCCTGGGCCTGCCCTTCCCGGCTGGCGTTCATGTGGATAAAATGGCTCAGACTGCGGCAGTTCCGGCTAAGCCGTCGCACGTGTGGTGCCGGCAGGGAGAAATCAGTTTTTCCGGTCCGGAATCGCAGGGGCAGCGGCGTATTGCCGGGCGCAGCGGCACGGCTGCCGAAATATGCAGCTGGACGCTGGCTACGGTCTGGGACGGCCTGCGCCGCATGCTGGACGACAAGGAGGACATGCAGTCTCTCGTCGCCGTAGGCGGCGTCATGTCGAACGCCTATTTGCAGGGCGAATTGGCGGCTTACTGCCGCCGCCGGCATGTCAGGCTGCTGCTGGCTCCGGCCGGCTTTAGCGCGGACAACGGTTCCGGCGCGGCCTTTTGGGCTGCCTGGCAGGAAAGGAAGAGCAAATGAAGTACGCCTCAGTGACAGACGTCGTCCGGCGTATCAAGGACGATATACAAAAAGATTTTCGCCTCCAAAGCGTAGCGATGGAAGGGAATATCATCGGCCTGAAGCGGGCGTCCAACGGCCATTACTACATGAATCTCCACGACGACGCCTGCTCTATCAGGGCCATCTTATTCCGCAATCGCGCCGGGAGGATGATGGACGGCATCCGCGAAGGCGATCATGTCGTCGTCATCGGCTCGGTCAACGTGTACGAAAAAGGCGGCGCGTTGTCGTTTATCATCGAGCGCCTCTTTTCGCAGGGCATAGGCTCGCTGCAGGCCGAATACGAACGGATAAAGAATGAACTGGAGCGGGATGGGTATTTCGACGCCGCCCACAAACAGGCGATTCCCCGCTTTCCCTGGACTGTAGGCGTGCTGACGTCGCGTACGGGCGCCGTGCTTCACGATATCCGCAAGATAGCCGCCGAACGCAATCCCTACGTGGATATCCGCCTGTTTCCCATTCCCGTGCAGGGCGCAGGAGCTGAAGAAAAAATTGCAGCCGCCGTGGCAAAAGCTGGAACGCGCAGGGATTTGGACGTCCTCATTCTGGCGCGCGGCGGCGGTTCCATGGAAGATCTGTGGTGCTTCAACAGTCCCGCCGTCGTCAAGGCTATTTACGGCTCGGCGGTGCCGGTTATTACGGCTATTGGCCATGAGACAGATACGACGCTGGCTGATTACGCGGCGGACATCCGGGCGGCGACGCCGACTCATGCGGCCGAACTGGCTTTTCCCGACGTAGAGGAAATCGAGCTGGACTTGGCGGCCATGAGCCGTCAGGCCTGGGACCTGCTGATGGACGCGATTGAAGGGCGGCGCCGCGATACGGCCAACCTGGCCGCCCGCATGCAGCCGAGGCGGTACGGCGCCTTTTTGACGGAAAAACGAGACCGCATCCGCCAGATGGTGCAGACGGGGAGCCGCCGTCTCGACGTGATTTTAGCTGAAAAAGGCGGGCGCATGGCCGGTCTACAGGCTGCGCTGCAGGCCCTGAACCCAGCGGCACTCGTGCGCCGCGGATACGGGCAGCTGGAGCAGCAGGGACGCATCGTCGCGGATATCCGCCGGCTGGATAAAGAGTGTCCGCTGCGGATACAGCTGGTAGACGGCGCAATTACGACGGAAATCAAAGAGGTAGACATATATGGCAAGAACGACGGATAAACTAAAGAATTTTGAAGCGAACTATGAAAAGCTGGAAGAAGTGGTCAAGGCCCTGGATTCGCCGGACTTGACGCTCAAGGAATCGCTGGACTTATATGAAAAGGCCATCAAGCTTTCCGAAGCTTGCGAAAGCGCGCTGGAATATGCCAAACAGCGGGCCCAGGCTCTGGCAGATATTCACGAACGGGCTGAAGAGGACGATTCGTCAGACCAAACCTTGGAAGAAGGGACGTTAGGCTTATGAATTTTGCAGACTATATGAAGGAACAGAAGGGCCGCATAGACAGCCGGCTGGAAACGCTGCTCCAGACGGACGTGCCGCAGTTTGCCCAGCTGTATAAGGCGATGAATTACAGCCTGCTTGCCGGCGGAAAGCGCATCCGGCCGATATTGCTTCTGGCTACGCTGGAAGCCCTGGGCAAGGATTCGGAACCGTATATAGATCTGGCCTGCGCCTTGGAATGCGTTCATTCCTATTCGCTCATCCACGACGACTTGCCGGCCATGGACGACGACGACCTGCGGCGTGGCAAGCCGACGAATCACGTCGTGTTCGGCGAAGGCACGGCGATTTTGGCCGGCGACGGCCTGCTTACCTATGCCTTCGAGCTCATGGCGGCTCAGACCCATATCGACGCGGCTAAATTGGCGCGGTGTATCGCCATCTTTGCCCATGCGGCCGGACCAGCCGGCATGGTAGGCGGCCAGGCCTTTGATCTGGCGTCGGAAGGCAATACGTCCATCGGCCGCGAAGGCTTAGAGCTTCTCCACTATTCTAAAACCGGCATCATTTTTAAAGCGGCGATTGAATTAGCAGCTGTACTGGGCGATGCCAGTGAAGCGCAGAAAAAAGCTCTGGATACGTACGCCTTTTACATGGGCCTGACCTTCCAGATTACCGACGACATTCTCGACGTCGTCGGCGACGAAGCGGCGCTGGGGAAACCTGTCGGCAGCGATGTAAAGAACGACAAGGCTACGTATGTTACGATTTTTTCATTAGACGAAGCGCGGCGCATGGCGGAGGAAGCGGCGGAAAAAGCGACGGCTGCCGTAGAACCGCTGGGGCCGAAGGCCTGGTTCCTGCGGGACCTCGTGTCGTATATGCTCGTCCGTACGAAGTAAGGAGAGGAAAGTATGCAGCAAAAAGAACGGCTCGACGTGCTGCTCGTCGAACGAGGGCTGGCGGAAAGCCGGGAAAAGGCGAAGGCGGCTATTATGGCAGGCCTCGTATTCGTTAAAAATCAGCGCGTTGACAAGGCGGGAACGAAGATTTCCGTCGACGCCGAAATAGCGGTGAAGGGCAATCCCATTCCCTACGTCGGCAGAGGTGGATTGAAGCTGGAAAAAGCGATGGAAACTTTTCCTATCGACCTGACGGGCGTGACGATGATGGATATCGGCGCGTCGACAGGCGGGTTTACGGACTGCGCCCTGCAGAACGGGGCGGCCAAGGTATTCGCCGTCGACGTGGGGTACGGCCAGCTGGCCTGGAAACTGCGCACGGACGAACGGGTCGTCAATATGGAGCGGACCAATATACGCAACGTCACGGTAGAAGACATCGGCGAGCCCGTTGATTTTATTTCCATCGACGTGTCGTTTATTTCCCTGCTCAAGATCATGTCGGCCGTCGCGCCGCTGCTGGCTGACGGAGGCTCTATGGTCACGCTGATCAAGCCCCAATTTGAAGCGGGGCGCGAGCATGTCGGCAAGGGCGGCATCGTCCGGGACAGCGGCGTGCACCGCGACGTCATCCGCCGCGTGACCGACGGCATTGCAGCCTGCGGCATATCGCCCCTGGCCCTGACCTTTTCACCGATCAAAGGGGCCGACGGCAATATCGAGTATTTGCTGTACAGCAAAAAAGAAGGGGCCGTCCGCAATGAAATAAGCGACGACATGATCGAAGACATCGTAACCCGTTCTCATGAAATGTAGGTGATAGCGTATGCGCATTGGCATATTTCCCAATCTGGTAAAACGAGAGAGCGCCGATATCGTCCGGCAGATCATAACGATTTGCGAGGACCAAGGCGTCGAATACTACTTGCCGGCCTATGTCGGCGAAAGCCGGCAGGCGCTGTACCGCCATATCGGCGCGTCTCATTTGCGGCCGCAGAAAAAAATATACGAATCCATCGACGTGGCTATGGTGCTCGGCGGCGACGGCACGATTCTGAAAATGTCGAAGCAGTTTGCCGAGGCCGGCGTGCCGATTTGCGGCGTCAACCTGGGCTCCCTGGGCTTTTTGTACGAAGTTGAGACGAGTACCTTGGAGCAGCGGATTGCAGACCTCATCGCCGGCCGGTATTTCATGGAGGAGCGCATGATGCTTCAGGCTGATTTGTGCTACGAAGACGGCACATGTCAGCATCTGCCGCCGGCGCTGAACGATATTGTCATCGGCCACGGCAACGTAGGCAAGCTGATCCGCGTCGACATGAGCATTAACGGGCAGTTTATCCAGCAGTTTCCCGGCGACGGCCTCGTCGTGTCGACGGCGACGGGCAGTACGGGCTATACCTTTTCCAGCGGCGGCCCCATCGTCTCCCCCCAGGTCAAGTGCATCATGGTGACGCCCATCTGCCCGCACCTGCTGCTGAAAGTGCCGCTGGTGCTGAGCGACAGGGACGAGCTCAGCTTTACCGTCGACAACAGCCGCAACAGCGTCCGCATTTCCGTCGACGGCATGATGGACCAGGAGCTGCTGCGCTCCGCTGTGCTTCACGTCAAAAAATCCGATGACGTGCTGAACATCGTGCGGTTTAACCAAAGCTATTTTTATGGCAATTTGTTTAAAAAGATGATGGGAAATGAGTAAATGAAAGTATATCCGTTTAAAAATGTCGTAGCTATGTCCCACATGCTGCTGCAGCCCTACGTGTCGGAGGCGCAGGTCCTCGTCGATATGACCTGCGGCAACGGGCACGACACGGCTTTTTTGGCCTCCTTGATGAAGGACGACGCCGTCTTGTATGCCTTTGATATCCAGAACTGCGCTGTCGCCAGGACGAAAGAGCGGCTGGACAGCCTGGGCTTGTCCCATAAGACCGTCGTGTATCGTCAGGGGTCTCACGACGACTTAGTCGGGCACATTGCCGAGCCCATTGATATCGCCGTGTTTAACCTGGGATATTTGCCTTCGGGGGACCATGGGATTCATACGAAAAGTGAAACGACGATAAAAGCTATAAAAATATGCTTGCATAAAATTGCGATAAATGGGATAATTATGATAGCGGCCTATCCCGGCACCGAGGCCGGGGCTCAGGAGGAAAAGGCTCTTCGCCGTTTTCTCCAATCCGTGCCGCAGCGGGAATTTGACGTGTCCCTGTGGCAGCCAATCAATCAAATACATTGTCCGCCTGTTTTATATATTGTACAGAAAAGAGGGTAAGCTAACATGAAACGATTTCGCTATACGAAGATAAAGGAAATAGTGCAGTCCCGTCCGATTGAAACGCAGGAAGAGCTGGCGAAAGCCCTGCAGGAAGAAGGGATTGAAGTCACGCAGGCGACGGTGTCGCGCGATATTAAAGAACTCATGCTCATCAAGGTTCCGACCAGCGACGGCCATTATCGGTACGCCCTGTCGCCGGAACAGAACATGCTCATGTCCAAAAACCGCATGGCCCGCCTGTTCCAGGATTCTATTGTCCGCGTCGACTCGGCCTTTAACCAAATCGTCGTTCATACGCTGCCGGGCTCGGCCAGCATGGTGGCTTCGGCTATCGACCACGCGAAATGGGAAAGCATTATCGGGACCTTAGCCGGCGACGATACGATTCTCATCATTACGAACAACGCGGAAACGGTGCCGCAGCTGGTAAAATTAATCGTGTCGCTGATGAAAGAATGAGGCGCTTATGCTGCAATCGCTGCACATACATAATTTTGCGTTAATAGAAGATCTGCAGCTTTCTTTCGGCGAGGGCATTACGATTTTTACCGGCGAAACCGGCGCCGGCAAATCTATTCTTCTCGATGCAATCGGCATGTTGGCGGGAAAACGCGCTTCAGCATCGTTCGTGCGGCAGGGCACGGACGCCTTTCGTGTTGAAGGCGCGTTCTTTTTTTCTGTGATAGACGAACATTTGGCCCGTCTGCTGGAAGAAAACCACATCGAATGCGACGACGGCCAGCTTGTCATCTGCCGGCAGTTTTACCGCAGCGGCAGGGGTACGACGCTGGTGAACGGCACGCTGGTGCCGACTGCCGTCGTCAAGCGCATTGGCGAATACCTTCTCGACATACACGGCCAGTTCGACAACCGCCTCATCTTTGACCCGGCCTACCACGTCGGCATACTGGATTCGCTGACGCCGGAGCTGCAGCAGGAGCGGCGCCGGTATGACGAAATGTACGGCGCGTGGCGCTCCCTGTGCCAGCAAGCGCGGAAGCTGCAGCATGACGAAGGCGAAAAGGCGCGCATGACCAGCATTCTCGATTTTCAAATCAAGGAAATTGAAAGCGCCCAGCTGCAAATCGGCGAAGATGACGAGCTGGAAAAGAAGGTGCGCGCCGCGTCTCATGCCGAGCATATTAAAGACAACTTGAAGGAAGCTGTATTTTGCCTGGAAGGGGGCGAACGGCAGAAGGGCATCGTCGAACAGCTGGAGACGATACATCGCTGCCTGGAAAAGGCCTCCGCCTACGATATGGCCTTTGCCGACCTGGCGTCTAAGGTGGAAACGCTGTCCTATGAGGTAGAAGACGTGCACGACGGCCTGATGCGGTATGCCGATTCCTTTGAGTTTGACGAACGGGCTCTCGACGCTATGCAGTCCCGCTTAGCGGCAATCGACAAGCTCAAGCGGAAATACGGCCTTACGATTGAAGAAATACTGGCCTTTTTGGCCAAAGCCAAGGGCGAATACGAACGGCTCGACCAATCGGAAAGCCTGCTGGCAGAGCTTCAGGCTGAAATCAAGCGGCAGGAACAGGGCTTGCGGCGACAGGCCGAACGGCTGCTTTCGCTGCGGCGGGAAGCGGACGCCTCCTTCCGTCAGGCCATGGAAGAGACCCTTCATCAATTAGGAATGCCGAACAGCCGTATCGCCTTTCACATCGAGCCTATGGAAAAAATTCTTCCTGACGGGGCGGCTTCCATCGAATTATATTTCTCGGCCAATACGGGCGAAGCCATGCAGCCTCTGGCGAAAATCGCCTCAGGCGGCGAAATTTCCCGTATTGCCCTGGCCCTGAAATCGAGCGCGGCCTCGGCCGGCGGGCAGACGATGATCTTCGATGAAATCGACGTCGGCATCAGCGGGCAGACGGGATTGAAGGTAGCCGAGCACATCCGGCGGCTGGGACGAGACAATCAGGTCTTGTGCATCACCCACCTGCCCCAGACGGCGGCCATCGCCGATCACCATTACTTCATCTATAAGAGGGAAGCCGATGGCCGGACCGTTTCGCAAGTTCGCCCGTTGTCGGCAGAAGACCACGTCTTGGAAATCGCCCGCATGTTTGCCGGCGACGACGCGACGGAGGCCAGCATCGAGGCGGCCAAGCAAATCGTGCGTCAAGTGCGGGACGACAAGATTTAAAGTGATTCTATTGACGAATTTGCATAATAGGTATATATTAATGGTAATCTTTAATTAAGTAAAATTAGGATGGTGAACAAACATGATTCGCGTATTGGTAAACGGCGCGGACGGCCGCATGGGAAGCCAGGTCGTCAAAGCCGTATATGAAGATAAGGATTTAGAATTTGTCGGCGGCGTCAGCGTGACGAATATCGGCAAAGACGCCGGCGAACTGGCCGGCGTCGGCGCGCTGGGAATCGCTATCCGCGAAGGCTTAGGCCAGGCCCTGGACGACATTAAGCCGGACGTCGTCGTAGATTTTACGACACCTAAGGTTATCTTTGAAAACGCCAAGACCTGCATTGAACACGGCGTCAACATGGTCGTCGGCACGACGGGCCTGACGGCGGAACAGCGCGGCGAATTGGCCGCCTTGGCAGAACAGCGCAAGACGAGCATTTTCATTGCGCCGAACTTTTCTATCGGCGCCGTTTTGATGATGAAGCTATCGGAAGAAGTGGCTCCTTATTTGCCGGATGTAGAAATCATCGAACTTCACCATAATAATAAGCTGGACGCTCCGTCCGGCACGGCCATCATGACGGCTAATAAAATCGACGCGGCCCGCAAGGCTGCCAATGCCCAGCAGGCTCCGGATAAGACGCATGAAAGCCTGGACGGCGCCCGCGGCGCAAAAGTGGACGACATTCCCATTCACAGCGTCCGCCTTCCCGGCTACGTCGCCCATCAGCAAGTACTGTTCGGCGGCTACGGCGAGCTGCTGACGATCCGTCACGATTCTATCGACCGCAAATCGTTCATGCCCGGAGTCATTTTGGCTGTGAAGAAGGTAAGCTCGCGGCCGGGCCTGACCTTTGGCTTGGAAAATTATTTATAAGACGTAAGATGTTGGAGGGGTTTTTAGTATGGCAAAAGAACCGGTAGTAGCGATTTTAGGCGCCACAGGTGCAGTTGGACAAGAATTTATCCGCCTGATTGAAGAACGAAACTTTCCGTACAGCAAGCTGAAGCTGCTGGCGTCGGCCCGTTCGGCAGGCAAGACGCTGACCGTTAACGGTCAGGAATACACGATAGAAGAAGCGAAGCCCGAATCTTTCGACGGCGTAGATATCGGCTTGTTTGCCGGCGGTTCTATCAGCAAGACCTTGGGGCCTGAAGCTGCTAAACGGGGCTGTATCGTCATCGATAATTCCAGCACGTTCCGCATGGATCCGGACGTGCCCCTCGTCGTTCCTGAAGTCAATCCGGAAGACATTGCCTGGCATAAGGGCATCATAGCCAATCCGAACTGCTCGACGATCATCATGCTCATGGCCTTGAAGCCAATTCACGACTTGTCGCCGATCAAAAAGATTATCGTCAGCACCTATCAGGCCGTGTCCGGCGCCGGCAAAGAAGGCATCGACGAGCTGCAGGAAGAAACGCAGGCCTACCTCAAGAGCGAAGCCATGAACCCGCAGATCCTGCCGAGCAAGAGCCTGCCGAAGCACTATCCCATCGCGTTTAACCTGATTCCGCAGATTGATAAATTCATGGAAAACGATTATACGAAGGAAGAAATGAAGATGGTCAACGAAACCCATAAGATGCTTCACGACGATACCATCGCCATTACGGCGACGACCGTCCGCGTTCCCGTTTTCCGCAGCCATGCCGAATCCATTTACGTAGAAACGCAGGATGAATTGACTGTCGACGCGATCCGCAAGGCCATCGACGCCTTCCCGGGCGCGCAGGTACAGGACAATCCGGCCGAAATGGAATATCCCATGCCCATGTATACGTCGGAACAATACGACTGCTACGTAGGCCGCATCCGCAAGGACCTGTACAATCCCAAAGCCGTCAACTTGTGGGTATCGGGCGACCAAATCCGCAAGGGCGCTGCACTGAACGCCCTGCAGATCGCCGAATATATGCTGGCTCATGACATGGTAAAGTAGAGAGGAGCGAATTGGTATGTTAACATTTGGCAACGTTATCACGGCTATGATTACGCCGTTTCATGAAGACGGGTCCGTCAATTACGAAGGCGCCGTCAAATTAGCGCAGTATTACTGCGAAAACGGCTCCGACGGCATTCTCGTAGCCGGTACGACCGGCGAAGGCGCTACGATGACGGAAGAGGAAAAATTAAAGCTCTTTACGGACATCTCCGCCGCCGTAGGCGATAAAGTGATGGTCATGGCCAACGTAGGCACGAACAATACGGCGCAGACGATCGAATTCATGAAAAAAGCGGAAAAGACGGGAGTAGACTGCTTCCTGGCCATCGTTCCCTATTACAATAAGCCGAATCAGGACGGCTGCTACGCCCACTTTGCGGCCCTTGCGAAGGCGACGGATATGCCGATTCTGATCTACAATGTACCGGGCCGTACGGGCGGCAAGATTGAAGCGGCTACGGTCGTCAAGCTGGCCCATGACTTCAAGAATATCGTCGGCATCAAGGAAGCCAGCGGCGATTTGAACGCAGCTACGACGATTGCCCGCGACACAGACGATGATTTCTACGTATACAGCGGCGAAGATAACCTGACCCTGCCGATTTTGTCCGTCGGCGGCTGCGGCGTTATCAGCGTTGCGTCCCATATCATCGGCAAGGAGATGAACGAAATGGTTCAGGCCTATAAAGACGGCGACATCAAAAAGGCCATGGAACTGCATCAGAAATACCTGCCGGTTATGACGGGCATCTTCTGCACCGTAAACCCGACGCCGATCAAGGCCTGCTGCAACATGCTCGGCCTGCCGGCCGGCGCGTTCCGCCTGCCCATGGTAGACGCCAGCCCGAAGGTAAAAGAATTCCTGACGCAGATGATGAAAGACGCCGGCGTCATGTAACTGTACATCAACACGACGAAGCAAGTGGGGAGAGAGCGGCGCTCTTTCCCCATTTTATATGAAAAAACGTATTGACAAATAAAGAAAAATTTACTATACTATATGAGTCGTTAAGATATGACTCGGTAGCTCAGCTGGATAGAGTGACTGACTACGAATCAGTAGGTCTAGGGTTCGAATCCCTACCGGGTCACCAAGTAAAAACAGCCCATGCATTTTGCATGGGCTGTTTTTTTGTACGCAGTATAAATGATGCGCATATAGCTATGAAGGATTGTATGGACTGCGCAGTAATTTTTATCCCCATAGGGGGCTTAAAAGGCCATATATATTTTTGTATAATAAAATTGCTTTACATTGCGAAATATAGAAAGGCTAAGAAGATGGAAAACATTAAACGTGAAATGATAGCGTACTGGTCGCAGCGGGTCGACGAGTTTTCGGCGCAGCGGTGCCGGGAGTTTCAAAGCCCGAAGCGGCAGTTGTGGATAGAGGAATTTCAGCGGTATTTTTCGATGGACGCGCCGCTGCGCATTTTAGACGTCGGCACGGGAACGGGATTTTTTGCCAATATCCTGGCCCTGGAGGGGCACGACGTCGTCGGCATCGATTTGACGGAGCACATGATTGTCGAAGCGAAGCGGAAAGCGGAGCTATACCATGTGCCGTCGGCGTTTTACGTCATGGATGCGGAACGGCCCGAGTTTCCCGACGCTTCTTTCGACGTCGTCATATCGCGCAATCTGACCTGGGCTCTTCCCAATTTAGGCAAGGCCTATAAGGCGTGGCGGCGCGTGCTGAAGGATGGCGGCCTGCTGCTGAATTTTGATGCCGATTATTGTCATGAAAAGGCGGATATGCCGCTGCCGGCTGCCCATGCGCACCAACAGATTGCGCCGTCGCTGCTGGCTGAATACGAACGGATGAAGACGGTACTTCGCCGGCCGGAGCTGCGCCCGCAGCGGGATTGCGAGCTATTGGCCGAGGCGGGATTCCGCGATGTCCGCATGGATCTGTCTGTTTGGAAGCGCATATATCGTGACGTAGACGAGTTTTATAATCCTACGCCTATATTCTGTATTGCGGCGTATGCTTGACGAGGGATGACTATGGCGGCTTATGAAAGCTATGAACAAGAGAATATGGCCTATTGGACGAACCGCGCGCCGGGATATTCGGCGGTCCATCAAAGCGAGCTGGGTTCAAGCCAGCGGGACGTCTGGAGACGGACGCTGCTGCAGCACATAGACGCGGCCTGCGGTAAAGAGAGTGCTTCATCAATCCGCGTGCTGGACGTCGGCACGGGGCCGGGATTTTTCGCCATTCTGCTGGCTGAACGGGGCTATGAGGTGACGGCCGTCGACTATACAGCGTCTATGCTGGAAGAAGCGAGATACAATGCCGGACGGCTCGGCCGGTCTATACGGTTTTGCCGCATGAACGCGGAGCAGCTGGCCTTTGCCGACGGGTATTTCGACGTCGTCGTCACGCGGAACCTGACGTGGAACCTTCCGCACCCTGACAAGGCCTATGGCGAGTGGCGGCGCGTCCTGAAACGAGGCGGCCTGCTGCTGAACTTCGACGCCAATTGGTATCGGTATTTATACGATGAGGAAGCGCGGCGGGGATATATGGAAGACAGGGAGCACATCCGCCGGAGCGGCGTAACCGACGAGACGGACGGGACAGATATACCGGCTATGGAAGCGATTGCCGGCAAAGCGCCCCTGTCGGGATGCGTGCGCCCGCAGTGGGATTTAGCCATTCTGCGGCGCTTGGGGATGGACGCCGTCGCCGACGAGGATATATGGAAGACGGTATGGACGCGGGAAGAACGCATCAATAACGGCTCGACGCCTATGTTTATGATAAAGGCTGTGAAGCGGTTATGACGATGTATGTGATAAAACGGCTTCTGCAGCTGATTCCGATTTTGTTAGGAATTACCTTTCTGTCCTTTGCCATGATGCATATTGCCGGCAGCGATGCAGTCGTTCAAAAATATGACCGGGCCGGCATCGCCGTCGCCGCCGAGGTCGTTGCGGCCGAACGGGCGCAGTTGGGCTTGGACCGGCCGTTTCTGGCGCAATATCTCGTCTGGCTGGGAAATCTGCTGCATGGCAATATGGGCGTCAGCTTCATGACGGGGCGCGACGTTTTTGCTACCTTCATGGATAAATTGCCGGCGACGCTGCTCCTCACGGCGTCGTCCGTCTTGGTGACAATCGCCGTTTCTGTCCCGCTGGGCATTGCGGCAGCAGTCCGGCGCAACTCGCCTGTAGATTACGTCATCCGCTTTTTCAGTTTTTGCGGCAACAGCATGCCTAATTTTTTTCTGGCCTTGGTGCTGCTGTATCTGTTTGCCGTCCAGATTCCCCTGTTCCCAGTCCTTTCCTCGGGGGAAGGCTTGGAGCATCTGGCGCTGCCGACGGCGACGCTGGCTATTGCGATGTCCGCCAAGTATTTGCGGCAAGTGCGGGCGGCCGTGCTGGAAGAAATGGGCAAGGACTATGTGCTGGGTGCGAAATCGAGAGGCATTCCCTTTTCCTGGACGCTGCGGTGCAGTATCCTGCGGGCTTCCTTTGGCACGATCCTGACGCTGCTGGCTCTTTCCATCGGCAGCCTGCTGGGCGGGACGGCCATTGTAGAATCTATTTTCATGTGGGACGGCGTGGGAAAGCTGGCCGTCGACGCGATTCACGGCCGGGATTATCCTATGATTCAGGCCTATGTCGTATGGATGGCCTTCATATACGTCGTCGTCAACTTGCTGACTGATATCGTCTATCGGATAGCGGACCCGCAGATTGGCTGGAAAGAGGGGCGTCGTCGATGATATCAGAAGCTCTCGTTTCTCGCAAGGCGCCGAAGCAGCGCCTTGTCTTGTTTTCACTCTGCGCCGCCGCATTGCTGTGCGTCGCGGCCTTCGGCGCGCATCTATGCCCTTACGACCCGTATGCCCAGCAGTATGACGCGGTTCTTCAGGCGCCGAGTTGGGACCACTGGCTGGGGACCGACCGGTACGGCCGCGATATGCTGTCCCGGATTCTCGCCGGCGCGCAGCTCAGCATTTTTTCGGCCTTGGCTCTCGTCGCCATGATTGCTTTTATCGGCACGGGTATCGGACTGCTGTGCGGATATTACGGCGGGAAGGCGGACGCCCTGTGCATGCGCCTGGCCGACGTCTGCCTGGCCTTTCCCAGCTTGATTTTTGCCATGGCTATAGCGGCTGTTTTGAACGGCGGGATCCACAATGCCGTCGTCGCCTTAGGAGCCGTCAGTTGGCCTAAGTACGCCCGCTTGGTCCGAAGCCGGACCTTGGCATTGAAAGAGCAGAAGTTCATTTTAGCGGCTCAGATGGCCGGTTCTCTGCCGCGGCAGATCCTGATCCGCCATATATTGCCGAACTGCCTAGGAACAATCGTCGTGACGGCGGCTTTGGACATCGGTACGATGATGATGGAGCTGGCGGCCCTGTCCTTTTTGGGATTAGGTGCCAAGCCGCCGGCCGCCGAATGGGGCAGCATGATGAGTACGGGACGAAGCATGCTGCAGACCTATCCCTGGGTCGTCCTGTCTCCCGGAGCGGCTATTTTTCTTTCCGTAGCTATATTGAATCTATGGGGCGATGCGCTGCGCGATTATATAGACCCGAAAGAGCGGGGACGGTAATGGGGAGGTTTGCGAGGATGAATAAAAAACGGTTTATAGCGTGGATTGCGGCGGCGCTCCTGCTGCTGACGGCGGCCGGCTACGGCGGTACGGAAGAGGCGAACCATTCCGCCGCTGGCAAAACCTTTGTCATGGGCGATACGACCTTTAACCCTGAAAACAACGAGCCCGACATCAATCCGCACAACGACAACAGCGGCTGGGCCTGTATCCGCTACGGCGTAGGGGAGACGCTGTTCCGATACTCCGATACGATGGAAATTGAGCCGTGGCTGGCAGAAAGCTATGAGCCTGTCGACGACGTGACGTGGCGGATTGTCCTGCGCAGGAATGTGACCTTTACCAGCGGCCGGCCCGTAGACGCCCAGGCCGTCAAGGAATGTCTGGAGCATTTGGTTGCCGTCCATAAGCGGGCGGCCGGCGATTTGCATATTGCCTCGATGGAAGCGGACGGACAGGTGCTGACGATTCGGACGACGGTTCCCGTGCCGGCCCTGCCCAATTATCTGTCCGACCCATACGGCTGCATCATCGACATGCAGGCCGGCATCACCAGCGACGGCATGGTGACGGCGACGGGGCCGTATAAGGCCGTGTCCCTCGTGTCCGGAGACCACGTCGACCTCGTAAAAAATGATGCCTATTGGAACGGCGAGCCCAAGCTGGATTCGATTACGATACGGACTATTTCCGACGGCGATACGCTGACTATGGCCCTGCAGTCCGGCGAAATCGACGCGGCCTACGGCATGCCCTATGCCAGCTATCCCCTGTTTCAAAACGACGAGTACACGATTAGCAGCGCGGCTACAAGCCGCACCTTCTTTGTCTGGATGAATTTCGACAGTCCTTTGATGCAGGATGAAGCTGTCCGCAAAGCGATTTCCATGGCCATTGACAAGCAGGGCTTTGTCGACGCCTTGCTCCATGGAAACGGCTATCCTGCCGCCGGACCCTTTCCCGATACGTTTGCCTTCGGCGGCGATGCGGCGAAGGCCGAGCTCTATGACTTAGAAGGGGCCAGGCGCGTGTTGGACGACGCCGGCTGGAAGGATGAAGACGGCGACGGCGTTCGGGAAAAGGACGGGCGCAGGCTGGCCCTCCGCTGGCTTACCTATCCGAGCCGTCAGGAACTGCCGTTGCTGGCCGAATCGGCTCAGGCGACGCTGAAGCAGATTGGCGTCGCTGTGGATATACAGTGTACGGCTGACCACAACCGCGTGAAAAAGGACCGCTCTGCCTGGGACGTCTATGCCAGCGCGATGGTGACGGCTCCGTCGGGAGACCCGCAGTATTTCTTCACCTACTGCTGCCTCGACGGGTCGGACAGCAATACGGGCCGGTATCACAGCGACGTCCTGGAAGAATCAGCCCGGACGATGGAAGGCACCTTTGATCCGGCCGAACGGGGGGCGCTGGCCGTGCAGATGGCGCAGACTATCCTGGACGACCATGCCTATGTATTTTGTTCCCATTTGAAGATGAGCCTGATCGCCAGGAAGGGCGTCGTCGGCCTTACGGCTCATCCCTGCGATTTTTATGAAATTACGGCGGATTTGGACAAGACGTGAGGATGATGGATATGAAAGAGGCGGTCATCGCCTATGACAACGTAGACATCTGCTATGACGGCCGGCCTGTCGTACGGCAGGCGACGTTTTCGCTGCGGCCGGGCGAGATTTTGGGGATTGTCGGCGAGTCCGGAAGCGGCAAGAGCACTCTTCTGCAAAGCGCTATGAATCTCTTAGGACCGGGCGGTGCCGTGACGCAGGGACATATTTGGTTTCAAGGACGGGATATACTGGCGTTATCGAAGGAAGAAATGCGGCGTCTCTGCGGCGCGCAGATGGCGATGGTCTTTCAGGATGCAGCGGCGTCGTTGTGTCCGGTGCGGACCATAGGCAGTCAAATCTGCGAGGCTGCGGCGGCTCATTTAGATATGGGGAAGGAAGAGGTCCGGCGGCAGACTTTGGAGCTTTTCGCGCGCCTGGGCTTTTCAGACGGTCGGCGCGTATGGGACAGCTATCCATTTGAGCTGTCTGGCGGCATGAATCAGCGCGTAGCCCTGGTCATGGTCATGCTGCTGAAGCCGACCCTGCTGCTGGCTGACGAGCCGACGAGCGCTCTCGACGTCTGCGCGCAGAAGCAGGTGCTGGATGAGCTGCTGTACTTGCGGGACCGGTACGGTACGGCGATTATGCTGGTTACTCACGACATGGGTGTCGCGTCCCGCATGGCCGATTTCGTGCTCGTCGTAAAAGACGGGCAGATGATAGAATACGGACCGGCGAAAGACGTGCTGGCTTCGCCTGTGCAGGCGTATACGAAAGAGCTGCTGGCCGCCGTGCCGACGCTGCGGAGGGACAGACGATGACTGTTTTGGAATTACAAGAGGTGACGAAAGTATTTGCAGGAAGGCAGGGTTCCCAGGTCAAGGCATTGGATCGTGTCAGTTTTCGCATAGAAGAGGGCGAAAGCGTCGGCCTGATCGGTGCGTCCGGGTCGGGAAAAAGCACCGTCGCCAATGCGGTCTGCCGCTTTATCGACGTGACGTCGGGTCGTATTTTGCTGAGAGGCTGCGATATTACGGAGGCCAGGGGAAAGGCCCTGCGGCAGGTGTATAAAGAGCTGCAAATGGTATTTCAGTCGCCGCGGGCATCCTTTGACCCGCGGCGGACCCTGGGAGACGGCGTCGGAGAATGTCTGAAGAACGGCGGCGTCGGCAAAGCCGAACGGCGGGAACGGGTAGGGGAGCTGCTGGAACGATGCGGTCTGCCCGCTGCCGCCGCCGACTGGTATCCCCACGAGGTCAGCGGCGGCCAGTGCCAGAGGGCGGCTATTGCCCGCGCCTTGGCGGCACAGCCGCGGCTGCTTATTTGCGACGAAGCGACGAGCGCCTTGGACGTCGTGGCCCAGCGGCAGATTCTCAAACTGCTGCTGGGGCTAAAGGCCGAGGGGCGTCTCCAGCTCCTGTTTATTACGCACAATTTGGCTGTAGCGCAGCAGTGCTGCGACCGGCTTGTCGTCATGGACAAGGGCCGGATTGTAGAAGAAGGAAGGACGGACGACGTCGTTTGCCGTCCCCAAAGCGAATACACGAGGCGCCTTATCGAGGCCGTCCTATACTGACGAAAAAGGGCTCCTCCATAGCCTGCATGGAACTAGGGAGGAGCCTTTTTCGTATGATTGTATTTATTTTTTCAAATTAGGCGTGCAGTCGACGATAATGCTGTCATATTCTTTGCCGTTTTTATTTTTCATGACCGTATAGGTTCCCTTCGTGTCGGGGATCGCTTTTTCCAGCATGTCGCTGTGCCATTTTTCTACGATCATGGTCATGCCGCCCGTTTGCTGGCTGTTTTCCGACTGCTTCTTGCCGTCGCGGGGAAGGAGCGTATCCGTCGCCGGTTCTTTGCCGTCTTTAGCCGGCAAGGTAATGGTAACGGCCCGGTCGTTTTCAAATACGACTTCGTAGAGGCCGCCCTTGTATACTTTCAGCGTATCGCCTTGCGCGTAGGGATGGCCGAATTCGGCTTCCCAATCCTGGGCCGTATCGCCGAGGCCGGCGACTTCGCCGATCGTGGCCTTTTCATCTTTGACCTTGTTGACCTGCTGTTCCTGCGTGGTCTTGGCCTTATTGGCGTCCTGCGTGTCTGTCTGGGAGCAGCCGGCGCTGACGAACAGCGTCAGAATGGCCAGGACGACGGCTAATTGTTTTTTCATATTCAGTACCTCCTTGCTGTATATTACCGCCGGCGGCGGTTGTCCCCGCCCTTATGAAGCGTTTTGTGGCGCTTGCTTTTCGTAGGCTGGTACGTGCTGGCCGGCAGCTTGTCCTTGTATACCTTTTTCTTTTTGGGAGGCCGCGCGCTGGCCTTGACTTTGATTTTGCCGCTCGTCGTATATTTGGTAATCGTAGCGTGAATGCTGTGTTCGATGCGGCGGACCCAGTCTTCGTCGGCGCCGGTGGCGAACATGACGGACAATCCTTCGTTGCCGGCCCGGCCTGTCCGGCCGATGCGGTGGATATAATAATCTACGTCACGGGGGACGTCGTAATTGAATACGTGCGTAATGCCTTCGATGTCGATGCCGCGTGCGGCGATATCCGTCGCCACGAGAATCTGCGTCTTAGCCCGGGCGAAGTCGCGCAGCACCTGGGTACGACGGCCTTGGGACATGTCGCCGTGAAGCTCGCCGATGTTGAAGCCGGCGGCGATGAGCTGACCGGCCAGCTGGGCTGTCCGCTCTTTAGTATTGCAGAATACGACGGCCAGGTAGGGATTCATTTCCTGCAGCATCTGGCACAGCATGCCGAATTTTTTGTCCTCGCTGGTCATGTAGATGCGCTGTTCAATTTGCTCCAGAGCGATGGTTTCGCCTTCTAATACGCGGAGCGACAGGGGATTCTGCATGTGTTTTTTAGCCAGACCCCTGATTTTGTCCGGTATGGTGGCGGAGAAAAACAGGAGCTGACGGCGCTTGGGCGTCATGCTGATGAGGATGTCGACGTCTTCTAAAAATCCCGACTGCAGCATTTGGTCCGCTTCGTCGACGACGACCCGGCCGACGCCGCTTAAATCGAGGGAATTGCGGCGGCAATGGTCCAGGAGGCGGCCCGGCGTGCCGATGATGACATGGGGATGGCGGTGCAGCTTCTGCAGCTGGTTTTCAATCGTCTTGCCGCCGATGAGGCTGAGGACGTCGACACCTAGGGCCGGAGCCAAGGCGTCGGCTACTTCGGCAATCTGCCGGGCCAGCTCGCGCGTCGGCGCGATGATAAGCACTTGCTCCATGTTGACGTTTGGCTTGACCTGCTGCAGCGACGGCAGGAGGAAAGCGTAGGTTTTTCCCGTGCCGGTCTGAGCCTGGGCCAGTATATCGCGCCCTTTAAATACAGGCGGAATGGCCTGTTCCTGTATGGCCGTAGCCTCGCGGATGCCCTGCTTGCGCAGCAGTTCGCAAAGCTCCGGCGTAATGCCTAGGGATTGGAATGTTTTGGACATGATTGTGTAAATACCTTTCTATGTAAATATTTGCGTAATTATTATCTATTGTACACAAGAGCCGTCTTTTTCGCAATAGAAGATTGCGCCGGCCGGCTATAACGACTACCCATGTATGCCCTGTATGTGGTATACTTAATTATTAAGCAAGAGAGTTCCTGTAATGGAGGTACAGAAAAGAAATGAGTGGCTGTTGCGATGTAATTCGTCAGTGCGTGTTCATGTGTTTTTTTATTATCCCGATTCCCATCGGGGCGTATACGATACATAACGGCTCCAGCGCCGTCGTGGCCCTGGTAAGCTATACGGTCTTGTCCTTCCTGGTTCCCTGGGCTTATTTAGGCAGCGCCGAAGCGCGGTTCGGCCCGGAACAGCGGAAGATAAGCCGGGCTGCCTTTGTCGTCATGTGGCTGGCTGTCGCCGCGGCCTTTGCCGTTTTCAGCGCCTGTATGGGCGATATCTGGAAATCGTCGTCCTTTTGGGAATGGCCGACTGTTGGACGGGATATCGTATTCATCGTCGGCATGTACGGAAAGGTATGCGTCACGCTGCTGCTGGCCTATGGCCTGGCCTGCCTGACCGGGTCGGATACGGCGAAGGGAGGGAGCCTATGACGGCGTCTGTGACAGATCGCGTGCGGGCTGTTCTGCGGCTGGCTCTTTGGACAGTCCCCATTCCCTTCGGCGCCTTTGCGTCCGATAAGGGCCTGTTCGTATCCCTGTCGGTCCTGGTGTTCATTTTGGCTTCGCTGAGCCTGCCCATTACGGTGCGCCGCCGCCAGATGAAGGGGACGGGAACGTCGCAATATGCGTCCGTAGGTGCGATACTATACGGCGGCATCGTCGCCCTGTGCGTTGCCGTCGCCATTCTCAACGGCCTCATGGCCTATCCGTTTTGGCAGGAATACGCCTTGCGGGTCGCCTCCTTTTTCGTATGGATGATGGGGACCCTGACGCTGCAGTCTCTGGCTGCCTGGGGCGTGGATTGGTGGCTGAAGCGCCGCCGGGCCTACTGGTTTTCCGAATTTCTGGATACGATTTTATATAGCCTGCCCCTGCCTTGCGCCGTCATGGGCATGCTCCTGTTTCCGTCTGTCGGCGACGGCGAAGTAACGACCAGCCTGGTCGTCGGCGTGATGAGCATCATGGGCTTTGGATTTATTGCTATGGGCATATGCGTCATCGCCGTGTTCGCCTTTTATTTTTTCCCGTCAAAGGGCCTGCCGGGGAAGGAGCGGACTATCCAGTGCCTGCGCATCGTCGTGATGACGGCTGTCTGGCTGGTGGCGAATTCGATTATCTTCGACAGCCGCCTGCAAATTTTCAGCTCCCTTATTTTCCAATGCATGCCTGTCGTGCAAAATAATTTTCTCGTATTCATTACGCCGTTTGTCGTAGAAAGCTGTTTGGTCGTTGCCTCTGTCGCCGTTGGAAACGTGTTCGTCATGGCCGTGTATAAATTCATAAAGTAATTACGACCGATATAAAAAGAGCCGATCCGCGAGGACCGGCTCTTTTGCACGTGTTTATTTATTTTGCAGCGGCAAGGGCTGTTTCAGGATATTGAAACGGACCATGTAAATCATCCAGCCAATGAAGGCTGCCAAGCAGCCGCTGAAGAAGGTTACGGCGTCTGTCGTCGTCAGGGCGTAAATGCAGTAGATAATAGATACACCGGACAGGAAAATAGACGTATTTCTGTTGCAGACGGCATTGGAAATCTGTTCTTTTTCCAAGATAGATTTCAATGCAAAAGCGCAGAAGATGTAGGGAATAACGTTTGTCACGACGGCCAGGTTTGCCAGGAGCTCAAACTGTTTGGCCAGCGTCGGGCTGATAGTCATCAGGGCCAGGCAGCTTTGCATAGCCAGGATGAGGATCATGCCTTTGACCGGAACGTCGGCGTGGGTGACCTTGGCGAATACCTTCGGGAACAGGCCCCGCTGGGCGCTGGTCTTAAAGACGCGGGCCAGGGTAAACTGCCACGACAGGAGCGAGCCGGCGCAGGAGAAGACCATCAGGCCCATGACGACCTTGCCGGCCGTAGAGCCGAGCATGTACGAAAAGGCCAGGCCGAAGGGCGCGCTGGAGCTCAGGATTTCCGCATTGGGAACGATGCCGGCGATGACGTTCGTCGAGGCGACATAGATAAACGCTACGCCCAAGGTGCTGACGAAGGTAGCGATGGGAACGGAACGCTGCGGATTTTCTACGGCGTCCATGTTGACGGCAGCCGATTCCAGACCCAGGAAAGACCAGAGGGTCAGGGCAATGGAATTGCCGACGGCGTCGATGAACCCAACGTCGTTCGGATTCCACGAAGAAATCCACGTAGACGGTTCAAACCAGTACCAACCGATGAGCGAGATGCCCAGGACGGGAATAATCGCGCCCCAGATCGTTATCGTGCTGAGCTTGCCCGAATAGCGGGAGCCGCTGAAATTTAACGCGGCCGCGATCCAGAGCAAGGCGATTGTATATAAACATGTTTGCAGCGGCGTAAAGGAGGTTCCTAAGAACCCGGCGCCATATCCTACGGCAGAAATGGCGATAGCCACGTTTGCAATGACGATGGAAACTGCATAGGCATAATTTGCCATAAAATGTCCTATTCGCCCGAAGGCGTATTCGGAATAACCGCCCATTCCGCCAGGCTTCGTAGTAAACATGCCGCATCGGGCGAAAGTCATAGCCAGGGCGAGCGAGCCGAGAGCCGTAATTAACCACGAAATAATGGAAATCGTACCGACTTCAGCAAGTTTGGTCGGCAGCATGATGATGCCTGCCCCCAACATATTGGCTGCAGTGACGAAGGTCAGCTGAACCAAAGACATTTTACGACGTGTAGTTTTCATTATCAGTCCTTCTTTCATTGTAAAATTTTAGTATGAACAACTATTTATTTTGGCTAGTTCATTCTATCATTTTTGTGAAGAAAATAAAATAGTTTTTGAAAAATAATTATATGAAAATAGTACGTATAGAGAACGTTATATACCGTAAAGATATAGTAAAAAACTTTCCCATTTTTTACATTGTCAGAAGTGCAAAAAAACGCATGGACAAAGATGCCCATGCGTTTAGTTACGACAATATCAATTGAAATTAGTCGATGTTTTCTACGATGCAAGCCGTGCCCTGGCCGCCGCCGATGCAGAGGGTAGCCAAGCCGTATTTGCCGCCGACTTCTTTCAAGCCGTAGAGCAGCGTAACGAGGATACGAGCGCCGGAAGCTCCGATCGGATGGCCGAGAGCGATAGCGCCGCCGTGGATGTTGACTTTGCTCATGTCGAGGCCGAGTTCGCGAACAACGTATACGGACTGTGCTGCGAACGCTTCGTTAGCTTCTACGAGGGAGAGATCGTCAGCTGTGAGGCCGGCTTTTTCCAAAGCTTTGCGGGAAGAAGGAACAGGTCCGATACCCATGATGGAAGGATCAACGCCTGCGGAAGCGTAGCTTACGACTTTAGCCATCGGTTTGAGGCCGAGTTCAGCAGCTTTTTCAGCAGACATTACGACGAATGCAGCTGCGCCGTCGTTGATGCCGGATGCGTTGCCAGCCGTTACGGTGCCGCCTTTTTTGAAGGCCGGTTTTAATTTAGCGAGGCTTTCAACCGTCGTGCCTTCACGCGGGAATTCGTCTGTATCGAAAACAGTGTCGCCTTTTTTGCCATGGATGACGACAGGAACGATCTGATCCTTGAATGCGCCGCTCTTAATAGCTTCGCAAGCTTTCTGCTGGGAACGAGCGCCCAAAGCGTCCTGATCTTCACGGGAAACGCCGAACTGTTCAGCTACGTTTTCAGCCGTGATGCCCATGTGGTAATCGTTGAAAGCGTCCCACAAGCCGTCTTTGATCATCGTGTCGACCAATACGCCGTTGCCCATACGGTAGCCATAACGAGCTTTAGGAATAGCGTACGGAGCTGCGGACATGTTTTCCATACCGCCTGCTACGATAACGTCGGCGTCGCCGGCTTTAATCATCTGAGCGGCGAGGGATACGCAGCGGAGACCGGAACCGCAGACTTTGTTGATCGTCATAGCCGGCGTTTCAACGGGGAGACCTGCTTTGATCATAGCCTGACGAGCAGGGTTCTGGCCCTGAGCAGCCTGGAGAACGTTGCCCATAACGACTTCGTCAACGATAGCTTTGTCGATGCCTGCGCGTTTGATGGCTTCTTCGATAACGATAGCGCCCAAATCTGCTGCAGGAACGTCTTTCAGGGAACCGCCAAATTTACCAATAGCTGTACGGCAAGCACTTACGATTACTACTTCTTTCACAGAAAATCACTCCTTATGGTTTGAATGTAATAGTATGTCCGGATAAGACATACATGTTGCAAATGTATCATCAGTATGAATGATATATTGTTATTATAATCATAACAAACTTTTCAACATAAATGCAAGAGGGTATACAAAGTTATTACAAAAAATAATACCTTATACATATATTTTTGTTTGCTATGATTCATAATCGAAAAATAATTAATGATGACCTGAAACACTGCTGCGGCTGATATGGCGTCACAGCCTATAGCAAATTTTGGAACATCATCGGTATAACGGGAAAGATGAGTTCTAAATTTCACAATCTCGTTATACATATAGTACATTTTTTCACAAATAAATGCAAGAGGAAAAAAGCGTTTGCTTATATTAAATACTCATATTTGAATATGATACAGCTAAAAAACGCATAATACATGAATAAACTGAAGAAATATATTTATTATAATGTTTTAATTATAGATAAGGTAATAAGAGCATATTGCTCAAAGCGTATAGTTTGTTATGTGAAATAAATAACGATAGTTCAATTTATTGTTAACTTAAAATAATTTATATAGTTGACACTGATAAATGAAATTGCTATAATCCCATACATATTGAACAGAAAGAAGGGATGCTGATGATGCAGCTGATTCAGCAGCTGGCTGCCTGTAAAAGCTATGATTTTTCCGGCTGGTTCCTGGCAGAAGCCTCGCTGTGCCTGGAAGGAAAGGCCCATTCGTTTTCATTGGAGATCTGCCGAAAGACGGAGCGGCGGGCCGTGCTGCAAGTGCTGGGATGGGATGAAGGCGGCAGGTGCCGTCAGTCGCTGACGGTATTGCTGGTCAAGCCTCTCAGCCTTTCCCGGGAGATTATATCGGCCGAGGCCGAGGGTGCTCCTGATGGCGAAGTCCTGTGGCGTCATGTTTTTTCTGATGAGGAAATACAGGATTACCTGGCCGTCAGCGGCGATGCCAACGAAATACATCGGGGAAAGAGGGCCGTCGTCCCCGGATTGTGCTTTCTGGAACGGCTGCTGTCGTCGCTGGATGAAGACGACCTTCGCTGGCGCTGCAAATTCCGAAAGCCCGTATATGCCGGCGAAGAGCTCTGCCTCGTGGAGACGGCTGCCGGTATAGAAGGCTATGTCGGCGGCCGCCTGGTAAATACGATAGAACGATTACCCTATAAGGAGCGTGTACATGATGAAATCAACAACATATGATGCCGGAACGCTGACGCGGCTGGCCCTGCTCATCGCCATGAACTGCGTATCAGCGTATATGATTATTCCTCTGCCCTTTTCTATGTCGCCTATATCGCTGCAGACGCTGGTCGTCAATTTGGTGGCCTATCTGCTGCCGCCGAAGCAGGCCTGTGCCGCGATGCTGGCGTACGTCTGCATCGGCCTTATCGGCATCCCCGTGTTTACGGGCGGCGCGTCCGGCCCGGGAAAAATGTTCGGCCCTACAGGCGGCTATATTTGGGGGTATGTCGTCGCCGTGACGCTCATTGCCTGGCTGAAGGGGAAGGAGTACAATTTCAAGCGCTTCGCCCTTGTCGGCGTCTGCATCGGCCTGCCGGTCATCGACGTGCTGGGATGCATCCAGCTGAAGCTCATCACTGGCATGACATGGGAGGCGGCCGTGCTCAGCGGCGTGCTCCCCTTTATCCCCTTGGATATCGTCAAGTGCCTGGGGGCGGCGGCTTTGGCCCGGCCCTTGTATAAGATCCTGGGTGCGATGCGATGAACGACGTGTATATTATCGGCGGCCTGCGCAGCTACATCGGCGTGTATAACGGCATGTACCGCCATGTGCCGGCAGAGAAGCTGGGCGCAGCCGTTTTGCAGGAAGTGATCTGCGCATACGGGCTGGTCCGCATCGACGAAATCATCGGCGGCAACAGCGTAGGCTGCGGCGGCAACATTACCCGGCTGGCCGCGCTGGAAGCGGGATTGGATGTATCCGTACCGGCCGTGACCGTCGACATGCAGTGCTGCAGCGGCCTGGAAAGCATTGCCATCGCGGCGGCAAAGGTGGCTTCGGGACAGGCGGAATGCATTCTGGCCGGCGGCTTTGACAGCGCGTCTACCCAGCCGCGGCGAAGCTGTCATCCCAATCATCCGGCCTACCGCGGCGATGAGAACTGGTATATGACGGCTCAATTCAGCCCGCAGGTATGGAGTGAAGACTGCATGCTCCGCTGCGCCGAGTACACGGCGGAACAATTCCATATTACGCGGGAGATGCTGGATGCCTGGGTCCTTCGCAGCCATGCTCTGGCTGGAGAGGCCGTGCGGGAAGGCGTGTTTCAGCCGTGCATTGCTCCTGTATGGGGCGGCGCCCGGGATGAAGGCATTCGCCCTGCCATGCGTCCGCAGCTGCTGCGGCGTTTGAAGCCGGTATTGCCCGATGGAACAGTGATTACAGCGGCCAACGCCTGCCTCACTAACGACGGCGCAGCCTTTGTGATCGTGTGTTCTCCTGCGTACGCCCGCCGGTATGGACTGAAGCCAGCCGTTAAAATACGCGGCGTCGCCTCCTGCGGCGCAGACCCGATGCTGAGTCCCGTCGGAGCAGTGCAGGCCGCAGAAGCCGTGCTGACACGATGCGGTTTGCACGGCGAAGACATAGATATTTTTGAAATCAATGAGGCCTTCGCCCTGATCAGCGAATTATTTGCCCGCCAGTTTCCACGCTGCGTGGCGGCTTACAATCCCTTCGGCGGAGCCTTGGCATACGGCCATCCTTATGGGGCGACCGGCGCCGTGCTGCTTCTGCACGCTATCGAAGGGCTGCGGACCCGGGACGGCGCGCTGGGCTGCTGTAGTATTGCCGGCGCCGGCGGCCTGGGCAAGGCTATGATTATAGAAAGAGTGTAGACTATGGATTACTTATCGCTTATTAAAGAACAGGACGCTGAAAAAACAGCCCTTGTTACAGAAACCTGCCGGTATACCTACGGCCAGCTGGCGCGCCGGGCTCAGGCGCTGCGGGATGCCGTCGGCGGAGAACGTGCCTGCCGGTGGATTTATGCCGATACGATTGCCGAACAACTGATTCAGTTTTTGGCTTATGCCGGCACAAACTGGGTACCGGTCATCGCTCCGCAGACAAGATATGGCCGGCATGATTGTTCGCAAGTCCCGCCGGAAGCGGCCTGTATGGGCGTGATGACATCCGGTTCGTCAGGCCGGCCGAAGCTGTGGTGGCGGACCTATGACAGCTGGGCATCCTTTTTTCCCGCGCAGAACGGCGTATTCGGCGTCGATGAAACTACGGTCATGCTTTGCCAGGGGAGCCTGGCCTTTACGGGAAGCTTAAACATGTATCTCGGCGTATTTTCCGCCGGAGGCACTGTCATAGGAGCCGACGGCTTCCATCCTAAGCAGTGGCTGACGATGATAGAAACGTACCGGGTCAACGCGCTGTATATGATTCCGGCGAAGCTGTTTCTCTTGATGAAGCAGATGAAAGCCTCCGGCTGTGCTGCCGATACGGTGACGCATATGATCAGCGGTTCCCAGGCCTTGGGAAAACGGCAGGCCGGGCAGCTGAAGCAGGTCTTTCCGATGGCAGAGATTGTCTTGTACTACGGTTCCAGCGAATTGAACTATATCACTTACATCAGGGATGAGGACATGACCGATGACGACACCCTCGTAGGCCGGCCCTTCGCAGGGGTGTATGTCGCCGTGCAGGAGGACACTCAGGAAATTACCGTCTCCACGGCAGGCCATGTGCTGGGCTTATCCATGCCCTACGCGACCCATGACCGGGGATATATAGACGACGGCGGCCTGCTCCATTACCTTGGCCGCAGCGATGATATCTGCCGGGTTAACGGCGTCAGCATATCGGCCTATAAAGTGGAATGGGCGCTGCGGGAATGTATTCCCGACGCAGAGGGGGCCGTCGTCGTCCTGCGCCGGCCTCACAGAGACGAGCTCATCGTTTATATTTCTTCGTCCGATATATGGAAACAGGATAAAACGCGCTGCATAGCGGCGCTGCGGCGACGGCTGCTGCCTCAGGAGATTCCGAACCGCTTTATAGAAATAAGGCAGTTGCCTAAAACGGAAAGCGGAAAAATTGATAAAGGACGTCTATTATCTATGACGAGCTCTTTGCAAGTGTGATATAATAAAGGCGATAGATTATAGATTCACAGCGATAGGGCTGTACAGAGGAGGTCCTTGTTATGAGTTTGCACATTGAAGCCAAGGCCGGCGATATTGCCGATAAGATCCTGCTTCCCGGCGACCCGCTGCGGGCGCAGTATATAGCGGAGAATTTTTTAGACGATGCCGTTTGCTACAACCACGTCCGCAATATGCTTGGATATACGGGAACTTATAAGGGGCAGGCCGTTTCCGTCCAGGGCACGGGGATGGGGATTCCTTCTATTTCCATATACGCGACGGAGCTCATGCGTGATTACGGCGTCAAAAAGCTGATCCGCGTCGGTACCTGCGGCGCGATGCGCGAGGATATCCGGCTGCGCGACGTCGTCATTGCCCAGGGAGCTACGACGGATTCGTCTATTATACGCAACATCTTCGGCCCGTCCATCAATTACACGCCTCTGGCAGATTTCGAGCTGCTTCGGAAGGCCTATGACGCGGCGGCGCGGCAGAACATCCCCGTCCGCGTCGGCAATATCGTCTCAGTAGACCGGTTTTATGATGATGAAATCGATAATGACAAATTGACGGCGTACGGCATCATGGCTGTGGAAATGGAAACGGCAGGGCTGTACGTGCTGGCAGCGAAATACGGCGTTCAGGCCTTGGGTTTGTTTACTGTAAGCGATCATTTGCTGACCAAGGAAGCCTGCACCGCAGAAGAACGGCAGACGTCCTTTGACGACATGATCCGCATTGCTCTGGAAACGATTACAGCCGAGTAGGGAGCGCAGACGATGAAGGGCAATACATTGAAAATTATCGATAGTCATTTCCATTTCCGCGATTTCAAGGGATTTAACGAGCTGGCCCTGGCAGCGGGCCACGTCAACTCGGCCGAGCACCTGCGGCAGGCCTATGCCCAATATCATTACGTTCACGGCGTAGTCATGGGCAACGGGACGCTGGACCCGGAGGGGCACGTCTATCCCGAATTCATGAGCTACTGCATCGGCCTGGACAGCAGCGGCTGCAACGATCATATCGAGGAATCCCTCCCGCTGCTTGAGGAAAACCTGAAGCGGAAGCAGTGCTGCGGCATCAAGCTCTACCCGGGGTATAACCACGTCTATATTTATGATTCCGTATACGACCCCGTATACGAGCTGGCGAAAAGATACGACAAGCCCGTAGCTGTTCACACGGGCCTTACGGCGACGGCCAACGCCTTGCTCAAATACAGCCATCCCCTGACGCTCGACGAAGCGGCCGTCAAGCACCCGGACGTGCAGTTCGTCATGTGCCATATCGGCAACCCGTTCCTGCAGGACGCCATCGCCGTGTTGGAAAAGAACCGCAACGTCGCCGTCGACTTGTCGGGGCTGCTTGAGGGAAAGATTCACGACATGAACGGCTTTTTGAAGGCCAAGGAAGGATATATTTCGATGCTACGCGACTGGCTGTGCTATTTGAACCGCTACGACAGCGTCATGTTCGGCACGGACTGGCCGTTGGCCAATCTGGGCGATTACGTCGCTTTTGTCAAAGCCTTTATTCCCGAACGGTATTGGCAAGCCGTCTTCTTCGACAACGCCAACCGTTTGTACCGCCTGGGGCTGGAAGCATAAAATGTAAAATAATTTTATTAACGTATTGGAAAGACCGGCAGACAGAAAATGCAACGTCTGCCGGTCATTTTTGTATTGACGAGAGTATACTTTAATGTGCATAATTAAGTTGATATGGAACAAATCAAACAAGAAAAACGAACAAGAAAAGTGAATATGCTGGAAGGCTCGCTGTGGGATAAAATTCTCATCGTAGCTTTGCCCTTCGCCTTTACAGGCATTATGCAGCAGCTGTTTAACGCCGCCGACATCGCCATGCTCGGCCAGTTTGTCGGAAAGGAGGCTATGGCAGCCGTCGGCAGCAACAGCCCGATTATCGCCATGGTGCTGAGTTTGTTTATCGGCGTGTCCCTGGGGGCAAACGTCGTCATCGCCCGGTTTATCGGCAAGAAAAATATCCACGGCGTCCATGCTGCTGTCCACACGGCCATACTCGTCGCCCTGGGAAGCGGCGTAGTCATGACGATTCTGGGGGAAATCGCGGCGGCTCCCCTGCTGCGGGCCTTGTCGGTGCCCGATGAAATTTTCGACATGTCCGTGCTGTACCTGCGGATTTTTCTCTTAGGCATGCCGGTCATCCTGCTGTATAACTTCGAGTCGTCGATTTTCCGCAGCCAGGGAGATACGCGGACGCCCTTGTACTGCCTGATCGTTTCCGGTGTAGTTAAATTCTTTTTGAATCTCTTTTTTATCCTCGTCCTCGACATGTCTGTCGAAGGCGTGGCCATCGGCACGGTCGTTGCCAGCACGATCAGCTCGGGACTGCTCTTTTATTTCCTGTGCCGCAGCACGACGGATATCCGCGTCCATCTGCAGGATTTCCACGTAGATAAGCGGATACTCATGCCCATGCTGCGCATTGGCCTGCCGGCAGGCGTGCAGGGCATGGTCTTCGCCTTGTCGAATCTGTGCATCCAATCGGCGATCAACGGCCTGGGTCCCGACGTCATGGCCGCCTCGGCGGCGGCGTTCAACGTAGAAATTTTCATCTTTTTCATCGTCAACGCCTTCGGACAGGTTTGCACGACCTTTGTCAGCCAGAATTACGGCGCCCGCAAGCTGGATCGGTGCAAGCAGGTGCTGAAATGGTGTCTTGTACAGGATATTATCATCGGTGTAGCCTGCGGCGCTTTCGTGTACGCCTTCGGTATACCGATTTTAAGTATTTTCAACAGCGACGCCGCCGTCATTGCCTACGGCATGATACGGGTGACCTACGTCGGCTGCCTGGAGGTCATCGAGTCGCTTATCGACGTATTTTCCGGGGCCATGCGCGGCTACGGCAGCTCGCTCATACCGGCTCTCATCACGCTGTTCGGCATCTGCGGCACCCGCATTGCCTGGGTATACACGGTCTTTTCCTGGGAGCCTGATTTTGAAATGCTGATGATGGTCTTTCCTATCAGCTGGGGCGTCTCGGCAGTCATTCTTATCGCGGCGTATCAATGGTTCGTCAAGCATCTGCGGGCATAGGGGCTGTGCTGCGGAGGGCTCTGTTTCATCCGTAAGGTCAGGTGTGCGGCAATATGAATAGAAAGAACAATACGAGAAGCGTCAACATGCTCGAAGGCTCGCTGTGGGATAAGATCCTCGTCGTGGCCTTGCCTTTCGCCTTTACGGGCATTATGCAGCAGCTGTTCAACGCCGCCGACATCGCCATGCTCGGCCAGTTTGTCGGCAAGGAGGCCATGGCGGCCGTCGGCAGCAACAGCCCAATCATCGGCATGGTGCTGAGCCTGTTCATCGGCATATCGCTGGGGGCGAACGTCATCATCGCCCGCTTCATCGGAAAGAAGAATATACACGGCGTCCACGCCGCCGTCCACACGGCTATCCTCGTCGCCCTGGGATGCGGCGTCGCCATGGCCGTCGCAGGCGAGCTCCTGGTCGAGCCGCTGCTGCGCCTCTTATCGGTGCCGGAAGAAATTTTCGATTTGGCAGTCTTGTATCTGCGCGTTTTTTGGCTGGCCATGCCCTTTATCCTGCTGTACAATTTTGAATCGTCGATTTTCCGCAGCCAGGGCGATACGCGCACGCCCCTGTATTGCCTGATTGCGTCGGGTATTACTAAATTTTTCCTGAATTTATTCTTTATCCTCGTCCTGGATATGTCCGTTGAAGGCGTGGCAATCGGCACGATCATCGCGACGGCCCTGAGCTCGGCCATGCTGTTTTATTTCCTGTGCCGCAGCCAGACGGAAATCCGCGTCCGCTTGACGGAGTTTCATGTGGATAAACGGATTCTCCTTCCTATGCTGCGCATCGGCCTGCCTGCAGGGATGCAGGGCATGGTCTTCGCCTTGTCCAACCTGTGCATCCAGTCGGCTATCAATGAATTGGGGCCCGACGTCATGGCGGCGTCGGCGGCGGCCTTCAACCTGGAAATCTTTACCTTCTTCCTGATCAACGCCTTCGGACAGGTCTGCACGACCTTCGTCAGCCAGAATTACGGGGCCCGGAACATAAGACGGTGCAAACAGGCGATGAAGTGGTGCCTGTTTCAGGACCTGCTGCTGACGGCCTGTATTTGCGCCCTGCTGATCCTGTTCGGCGTGCCTTTGCTGCATATTTTCAGCGACGACAGTACGGTCGTCGCCTTGGGCTTTATCCGCCTGAAATACGTGGCCGGCCTGGAATTTATCAACGCCGTCATCGAAGTGTTGTCCGGAGCGATGCGCGGCTACGGCAGCTCGCTCATACCGGCGCTGATTACCCTCTTCGGCATCTGCGGCACCCGCGTGACCTGGGTGTATACCGTCTTTGCCTGGAAACCTGATTTTGCGACGCTCATGATGGTATTTCCCGTCAGCTGGGCCGTCACGGCGGCGATTCTCTGCGTAGCCTACGCATGGTTCATTAAGCAGCTGAAAGCCTGACAGCTTGTCGTCTGCGTATTCAAAAAGCCCCTCAGCGCGTGGATAGCGTCGAGGGGCTTTGCTGTATCTGGCATCGGTTTTCCTTACTTCATGCCGTTTTGCTTCCATTGCTCCGGCGTGGGAACGAGGAAAGTGAAGATCGCGCCGATGAGTGCGCAGACCCATAATACCTGCAGGGCCGAGGTCAGGCCCCACGTGTCGGCTCCCCAGCCGACGAGGGGAGAGAAGAGGCCGCCCATTGTCGTGCTCAGGCCCAGGGTGACGCCGGAGGCGAAGCCGACGTTTTTGCCCAAAAAGGTTTGCCCCAAAATGACGATAGGGCTGTACGGGGCGAAGAGGGAGAAGGCCACGGGGATGAGGAGCAGCGTCGACAGCCATAAATCGGTGCTGTTGACGAAGAAGAACATGGCCGGCACCATGATGAGGAAGGAGCCCCGCATGATGCGGATAAAGCCGAAGCGGTCGGCCAGAATGCCGCCGATAAAGGTGATGACTACGCCCATGAAAAATAGTATGGACAAGGCGAAGCTGCCTTGGGACGGCGAAGCCTGCAGGACGTGAATCCAATAGATAGGGATAAAGGTATTGCAGAGGGTAAAGCCGATGGAACGGACGAAGATGACGACGGTAAGCTTGCTGAACGAGCGCCAGTCGTTGTGCTTTTCTTCGTTCGGATGGGCCTTTGTTTCGGCGATGGCTGCGTCGCTTACCTGATGGAGCACCTTCGGCATGAAATGATAAATCAGCGCGGCGATGATGAAATTGATAAGGCCGAATATGACCAATCCGTAAATGTGGAAGGTATAAGCGCAGAAGCCGGCGACGATAGGCCCGACGGCAAAGCCGGCGTTGCCGCCGACGGAAAAGCTTCCCATAGCCTGGCCTTTTAAGGGGCCGGAAATCTTATTGACCATGCGCGCCGCTTCGGGATGATAAATAGAGGAGCCGAAGCCGCAGAACATGGAGCAGAGGAAGATGAGCCAGTAATTGTCCGTAATTCCCAGCAGGGTAATGCAGATGCCGCAGAGGACCGGCCCGAGAGGGACGAACCAGGGCTTGGATATCTTGTCGGAATAATAGCCGAAAATGGGCTGGGAAATAGAGGATAACAGCATGTTGGCGAAGATGAGCGTCGCCGCGTCCTGATAGCTGAGATTATACGTTGCGATAAAATACGGCAGCAGGGCGGGGATAGCGCCTTGCGACCAGTCTACGGAAAAATGACCCATCGTAAATAAGTACACGTAAGGGTTCAATTTCTTCATATAAAGACCTCCTGATGATAATATGTTGGAACATCTTATTATGCCACAAGACGCAGGCCTTTTCAAATCACAGAGAAGAAAATTTTCGCGTTTTTTGGAAATAGTTTATGGACTTTCGCCTTATACGCCTAACTTTTTACGATACATTGCCATATGTGCTCACAAGTTGTGGTATAATAAAACTATTACGAAAAAGGGGTTGATTATTATGCCATCAAAAGAAATGTACGCCTTGGGCTCGCAGGCTTCAGTCATCCGAGACTTGTTTGCTTACGGGCAGGAACAGGCGGCTGTCGTCGGCAAGGAAAACGTCTTTGATTTCAGCATTGGAAATCCGACCGTTCCGGCTCCGGCATGCGTCAAAGAAGCGATTGAAGAAATCGTCGCGACCCGCCAGTCCGTCGACGTGCACGGCTATACGGCCGCTGCCGGTGATTTGGCAGTACGCCGCGGCCTGGCCGACTACATGAATCAAACCTACGATGCCGGCGTTTCGGCCGATAATTTTTATATGACCTGCGGTGCGGCGGCCTCCCTGACGGTTACGCTGAAAGCCTTGGTCGAAAGCCCGGAAGACGAGGTTATCGTCGTGGCTCCATTTTTCCCGGAATATACCGTCTTCATTCATAACGCCGGAGCCAAGGACGTCGTGCTGCCTCCTGATACGGAGCATTTCCAGATTTCATTGGAAGCGATGGAACAGGCCATTACGCCCCATACGCGGGCGATTATCGTCAATTCTCCGAATAATCCGGCCGGCACGGTGTATTCGGCCGACACGTATGCGAAGCTGGCAGCCTTGCTGACGAAAAAATCGGCTGACATAGGTCATCCTATTTATTTGATTTCCGACGAACCGTACCGCGAAATCATTTACGACGGCCTGCCGATTTTGTACGTGCCGAAATTCTACGCCAATACGATTATCTGCTATTCCTACAGCAAGTCCTTGTCGCTGCCGGGCGAACGCATCGGCTACATCCTCGTGCCGGACTGCGCTGCCGATGCCAAGGCCGTGTATACGGCGGTGTGCGGCGCCGGCCGGGCGATGGGCTTCGTCTGCGCGCCTCATCTGTTTCAGGACGTCGTGCTGAAATGCATGGGCAAGCTGTCGGATATGAATATATACGACGAAAACCGCAAGCTGCTGTACAACGGGCTGAAGGAGATGGGCTACGAATGCGTCTATCCCAGCGGCGCCTTCTACTTGTTCGTCAAATCGCCGGAGCCCGACGCCAACGCCTTTTCCGAAAAGGCCAAGAAGCTTAACCTGCTCATCGTACCGGCTGACAGTTTCGGCTGCCCCGGTTACGTCCGCATTTCCTACTGCGTAGATCCCGATATGATCCGGCGCTCCTTTGCGGCCTTCAAGACCTTGATAGAAAGTTATGCATAAGACGCGACGTTAATTTGTTTTCCCCCGCGCCTGCAAAACGTGCCGGCGAGGGGGAAATCCATAAGGAAACAGAAATTTTCAAAGAATTTGCGGAAAAATCTTGACACTTCGGTGAAATGTGGTATACTAAGCAAGTCACAAAGATATGGGCCTATAGCTCAGCTGGTTAGAGCGCACGCCTGATAAGCGTGAGGTCGGTGGTTCAAGTCCACCTAGGCCCACCATTATCTTGACATTTGACAACTGTATGGTATACTAAATACGTCATGGGCCTATAGCTCAGCTGGTTAGAGCGCACGCCTGATAAGCGTGAGGTCGGTGGTTCAAGTCCACCTAGGCCCACCAAATAAGCCATCGTTAAGGAGAAATTCCGATACGATGGTTTTTTTTTGCCAAACCTATGCTATAATAGCACGAAGAGAAGGACTACAAGGGGGGAAATCTATGACGGAAAGCGAGCTTCGCTTGGAACAGCTGGCCGCGTCGATCGGGCGGGCCAGGCAGCGGGCCGGATGCGCCGTCCTGCCGGAGGGAGGGCAGCGGGAGGATATTCCGGTCATGGGCGGTGAAGCGCGCCACAGAGACTGCTTAGTCAGCATGCTGGCCAGCGGGAGCAAGGGAAACGCCGCGTTTATCCGTTGCGGCCGCACGAAAATACTCATCGACGCCGGCATCAGTTGCCGCCGTATCGAAAATGGATTAAAAGCGTACGGATGCTCCTTGTCTGAACTGGACGCCGTCTTTATCACCCACGAGCATGCCGACCACGTAAACGGCTTGGCGACGCTGCTGAAAAAGACGGATATCCCCGTATATACGACGCGGGAGACGTGGAGCTGCCTGGGCAGAAAAGCCGGCGAATATGCCGGCCGGTTTGTCCGCCTGCCTCGCCGCGTGGGCTTGAAAGAAATACAAATCGTGCCGTTTTTGATTTCCCACGACGCAGCCCGCCCCGTAGGCTATACGATTTATCACGGCGACAGCAAGATTACCCTGGCTACGGACTTGGGATATATCAGCCATGACGTGGAGCTGGCAGCGGCCTATTCGGATATCTTGATTTTAGAAGCCAATCACGATGAGGAAATGCTGAAAAACGGGCCTTATCCCTACGCCTTGCAGAACCGCATCTTGAGCCGGTGGGGCCATCTGTCCAACCGCGATGCGGCGGAATTTCTGGCCCGTATCCCCTCGAAAGGGCTGATGAAGGTACTGCTGGCGCATCGCAGTGAAAAAAATAATACGCCCGCCCTGTCCCTGCACACGGTACGGACCGTGCTCAGCCGGGGCGGCCGCGTCGTCGGACAGGATATATTGCTGCGCCTGGCCTGTCAAAACGGCCATGTCCGCTTTCAAGAAGGAGGTAATGCCTGATGCAGCGCAAACACATGCTAACCGCCGCCGTAGGGATCATACTGATTGCCGTCGGTGTCGCCGGCGGATTTAAAATTCACGACGTTTTCTTCGCCCCCAACCGCACGTACCAGGGAACGATAGAGCAGCTGGCCGAGCCGGCCCCGTCCGGCGATATTTCCGATGCCCGCAATACGGCCGTCGTACGGGCAGCGAAAAAGGTGTCGCCCGCTGTCGTCGGCATTACGACGAAGGTCTATGACCGCGATATTTTCAACCGCCGCGTCCTGGTCGGCGAAGGCGTCGGCTCCGGCATTATTTTTGATAAAGCCGGCTATATCGCTACGAATCAGCACGTCGTAGGCAACAGCAAGACCGTCATCGTATCGCTGGCCGACGGGCAGAGCACGGAGGGCACGGTCGTCGGCCGCGATGAAAAGACCGATTTGGCCGTCGTCAAGATCAATGTGGATAACCTGCCCGTCGCAGAATTCGGCGACAGCGATGCCCTGCAGGTCGGCGAGCCGGCCATCGCCATCGGCAATCCCTTGGGACTGGAATTTCAGGGCACCGTTACGGCCGGCGTCATCAGCTCGATGAATCGGACCCTGGGCGCTGAAGGGCAAAGCATGAAGCTGATTCAGACCGACGCGGCCATTAACCCGGGCAATTCGGGCGGCGCGCTGGTCGACGCTGACGGTAAGGTCATCGGTATCAACAGCGCGAAGATTTCCAAGGAAGGTGTAGAAGGCTTGGGCTTTGCCATTCCTATCAATGCAGCCCGTCCGATTCTCGACGCGCTGATTAAGAACGGCAAGGTGGTCCGGCCGTATCTCGGCTTGTATGGGCTGGATCAGCAGATGGCCGCTCGCTTTGGAATGAAGCTCAACGTAGAAGGTATTTACGTTTATAAAGTTGCAGCCGGCGGGCCTTTGGATCAGGCCGGTATTGGTCACGGCGATGTGATCTTGTCTATCAACGATACGAGAGTTAAGGATTTTACGGTACTGCAGAATGTAATGGATAGCTGCCAGGTTGGCGACTCTGTTTCCATTACGTACATGCGCGGCGGCTCGGAGCATACGGTGACAGTCGTTTTGCAGGAAAGTCCGGGAAATGAAGAGGGCTGATGAAATATCACATTATTACCATTGGAAAAATAAAAGAGAAGTACTTGACGGCGGGCATTGACGAATTTCTTAAGCGGCTGCGGCCATACGGACAGGTAGAAATCACGGCGATGCCGGAAGAAAAGATGCCCGATAATCCCTCGGAAGCCCAAAAGCGGCAAGTCTTGGAGAAGGAAGGGGAAAAAATGCTGCGTCATGTCCGCCAGGGATCGTACGTATTCGTGCTGGATGTGCAGGGGACGTTGATTTCATCGGAAGACATGGCGGCGAAATTCTCTGAAGTGGCCCTGCACGGATGCAGCGAGCTGACCTTCATCATCGGCGGCCCTTTCGGGTTGTCCGACGGCGTACGCCGCCGCGCCGACAGCCGCATATCCTTCGGGCGCATTACGCTGACTCACCAGATGATCCGCATGCTCTTGCTGGAGCAAATTTACCGGGCTATCAAGATTCAGCGCCATGAGCCCTATCATTGGTAAGAGCGTAAAAAATTTCCTTGTCAAGCAGGAATTCCCCTTGCATATGTGTAATACTTATTATATACGATATATTTATATAGTATTTATACATAACTCGATTTGTAAGCTAAGATATGGTTTGCACTACATCGGAAAAGGGGTTGAGCTTATGGAAGAACGTACTGCGTCTGATATCATGGAAAAGAATTTTGTGACGGCAAGTCCGTCTACGTCTGTCTTCAGTTTGGTCCACATGTTTGTAAAAAATAAGGTGGCGGCGATTCCTATCGTAGACGAAGAAGAGCAGCTTATCGGCATCATTACCGACGCAGATTTGCTGTACAAAAAAATCAAGCCTCACGTTCCTCACTATGTCAACTTACTGGGAGCCAGCATTTATTACAACGGCATCAGCGAGTACGACAAGGGCTTTAAAAAGCTGATGGCCTGCACGGCAAAGGAAATGATGACCAAGAACGTCATCATCGCGGCTCCCGACGCCGATGTAGAACAGCTGGCCGGCGTCATGGTAGCGGAACATTTGAAGGTCATTCCCATCGTAGACGGCCGCCGCGTCGTGGGAATTGTCACGCGGTATAATATTTTGGATGAATTGTACAAGGAATACGGCGCTTCGGAAGAAAATAAGTAATATCGGAGATACGCAAAAAGCAGTCCGGCAGACAGGAGATGCTCTGCCGGACTGCTTTTTTGACGTATCTTCTCTGGTTGCCTCTTTTTCTGCGCGTCCATTCATGATATAATAACAGAATCATAAAACCATGACTGCACTGCAGCTTGGGAGATTTTATCGTAAATGAGGAGGAAGAAATGGATAACAAAGAACTCGTTATTGTTGTCGATTTTGGCGGTCAGTATAATCAGCTTATTGCGCGCCGCGTCCGTGAAAACCACGTGTACTGCGAAGTATACCCGTATCAGAAGGCTCTGGCAAAAATAAAGGAAATGCAGCCTCAGGGCATTATCTTTACAGGCGGCCCGGCCAGCGTGTATGAGGACAATGCGCCGAAGATTGAAGAAGAAGTATTTCACTTAGGAATCCCTGTCCTCGGCCTGTGCTACGGCATGCAGTTTATGGCTCAGACCCTGGGCGGCAAGGTGCAGTCTGCGGAAATGCGCGAATTCGGCAAGACGCCGGTTACCGTCAACACGTCTTCCCCGTTGTTTAAAGGCCTGCAGGAAAAAGAAATCGTATGGATGAGCCATACGGACTATGTATCGGACATTCCCGAAGGCTTTGAAATCGTCGCCCATACGGATAACTGCCCCGTAGCGGCTATGCAGAACCCGGCGAAAAAGCTCTACGCCATGCAGTACCATCCGGAAGTGCTCCATTCGGAACACGGCAAGGAAATGCTTCACAATTTCCTCTTTGAAGTCTGCGGCTGCACCGGTACCTGGACGATGGCCAACTATGCCAAGACGGCTATCGAAACGATCAAGCAGACCGTCGGTGACGGCAAGGTCGTACTGGCCCTGTCGGGCGGCGTAGACAGCTCCGTTGCGGCGGCCCTTATTTCTAAAGCCGTAGGCAGCCAGCTGACCTGCATCTTTGTGGACCACGGCCTCATGCGTAAAAACGAAGGCGACGAAGTCGAAGCGGCTTTCCAAGGCTCGGGCATGAATTTTATCCGCGTTGACGCGTCGGAACGCTTCCTGTCGAAGCTGGCCGGCGTCAGCGAACCGGAACGGAAGCGCAAGATTATCGGCGAAGAATTTATCCGCGTATTTGAAGACGAAGGCCGTAAAATCGGCGCTGTCGACTTCCTGGCGCAGGGTACGATTTACCCTGATGTCATCGAATCGGGCGCCGGTGACGCCGCTGTCATCAAGAGCCACCACAACGTAGGCGGCCTGCCGGCAGTTGTCGATTTCAAAGGCCTTATCGAACCGCTGCGCAACCTCTTTAAGGACGAAGTCCGCGAACTGGGCGAAGAACTGGGCCTTCCCGATTACCTCGTATGGCGTCAGCCCTTCCCGGGACCGGGCCTGGCTATCCGCGTCATGGGCGAAATCACGAAGGAAAAACTCGCTATCCTCCGCGATGCCGATGCGATCTTCCGCGAAGAAATTGCCAACGCCGGACTGCAGCGTTCCATTAACCAGTACTTTGCCGTCCTCACGAGCAACCGTACCGTCGGCGTTATGGGCGACTTCCGCACCTACGACTACACCCTGGCGCTGCGCGGCGTCACCACCTCCGACTTCATGACTGCCGACTGGGCCCGCATCCCCTACGAGCTGCTCGACAAGATCA
>ERZ838577.73-NODE-73-length-155088-cov-6.744061_pt1 | contig 155088 bp, 116 predicted proteins | sample MGYA00519682_ERZ838577 | MGnify/ENA primary metagenome ERZ838577 (study PRJEB31850, sample SAMEA3708838) | human gut metagenome | biome: human gut; feature: human-associated habitat; material: faeces | place: China | collected 2014 ... | reverse complement strand
CGATGCGAAAAGAAAAAGCCCTAATAGGCTATGGCTTTTCCGGGGGCGTAAATGCCGAGGGTACGCAACGGGGTTAGAACTTCCGACTGGGGCCTCTCTTTTTCGCCGGGGACGGGACACATTGCGGAACAGTAAGATGTGCCCGTTCTGTTTCCTTCCGTTGCCGTTCGTGCGGAGGAGTTTGCGGGGTGGCGAGGTTTCGTTTCTCCTGCCAGTAGTCATTCAGGTCTTTGTAGTTACGGTAAAAAACGGATTGGTCGATCACTTCGGTCGAGGGTAAGGATTCTTCCAGTCGGGCCAACGCTTTCCGCCCCGCGTCGTCGTTGTCGAGGAAGGCATGGACGACTCTGTGGTGCGAGAGAAATGGAACGGCCTTTTGCAGATTCGTCACCGAATTGAGTACGGTGGTGTCGATGGCGGGTGTCGGGTTTGTTTTCAGCGAGAGATAAGATAGAAAGTCGATAAACCCCTCGAACACCATCGCCGTATCGCTGCCGTTGTCGAGGGTGGTAATGTTCTTGGGCGTACTGCTTCCTTTGAATCGGGGATTACGCAGCTCCCAGCCTCCGGCATCGTTGCGGAACCCGATGGCGAAATACTCCTTGCCGCCGATCGTGTAGCACACCTCGCGACAATAAGTCCGGGCGATGGCTGGGTCTATGCCTCGCCCTGTCAGGTAGCTGACCAATGCCGGATGGGTCAGTTCGCGGTCGGAGAGGACGGCGAGGCGGGATGGTGTCGGTTCGCTTACTCTTGACGGTTCAGCATAGATGGGTATGAACGTTCCGTGTTTGTTCTCCCACAACCGCCGTGCGGCCTCGGCCTCAGAGCAGCCCTCCATACGGGCTACAAGGTCGATGATCGAGCCGCCCTCGCCCGTTCCGAAGTCGTGCCAGAGGTTCTTATCGTAACTGACGCTGAAGCTGGCGGTGCGCTCCTTACGCAGCGGCGAGAGGTACATGCCCCGGTTGCCGCGTTCCCACCGGGGTTTGATTCCCCGTGCCGCGAGGTAAGCCCGAATACTGATGTGTCGTTTTATTTCTTCGTAGTTCATGGTAGCGGATTTTTTGTTAACTTGTTATATTGCGCCTCCAACTTTCAGTAAAAGAAATGTTTAAGGGCAGTAACAGTTGTGTAACGGTTTTGGAGAATTGTTACACGCCGTGTAACGAATCTATTTTGTTACACATTTGTTACAGGTTTGTAACGAGGTGTTGATTATTGATTTTCAAAGATTTTATTCTTCACTGTTACAGAATAACAGTTTTTCAGAAATGAAACTGCGGGTGACAGAATAGGGTCTGCCGGTACGCGGTTCCGGGAACAGCGAGCCATCGCCGGATAGACGGTAGGAGATGTAGCGAGTAACCTTGTCCGGTTTCAGCCTCCAACTATCCTGCAATACCCGCTTTATCTTTACCGGCTCGGTCTTTATATCCCGGACACTAAGCATATTCTGCATATCTTGTATGCAGAACACATATTCGTCCTTGTCATGCACCTGAAATATGTCCTCCAGTACGCCGAGCATTTCATTTTCGAGCTGTCCGCGATTATATTGGATAATACGGCGTAGGGCAGGCGTCGTGAGCAGTTCCGGATCGAACCACATTCGGCTGACTTCCGGCACACTTAATTCCCGGTTAAGCAAGAAATGGAGAAAAGCAGGAATCTCCCGTTTCATTTTGTCAAGCAACCCCGTATCGTCCTTATCAATGGGCCCCACTTTACGTACCCAATAGCGGGTTTCCCCCTGGTCGATGATCACAGGATTGTCCTCGTTGTTGGAACACAGTACGAACTTGGCGAAAAACTCGATCTCCAACCGATCTTTGCCTTTGGCTTCCAGTTTGAACGTCCGGGCCGTACTAAGTGTCTTGAACCTTTCGGAATCCTCCCGGCGGTTCAATAACACCTCGTCGGTGGCGACAATCAGTTTGCTGGCCCATTCCGAATTGAAATTACTGCGGAAATCCTCGTTCGTATTGACGGTCATGTTGGCCCCAAAGATGGCTTTCAGTAGATGGATGAAAGTCGTCTTACCCGTATTGCGTTCCCGCGAAACGAGCAGCAGAATCGGTAATCGCTGGCGTGGCCGGCGGTAAAGCAGTTGCAGGTAGTCATACCCCAATTCGATCTGCGGGCCGAAAATATGGGCCAGAAATGCCCGGATATGGGGAAATTCGCCCGGCTCCGGATGATATGGAATCGGCTCATACATATTCAGAAAATTGCCGTACATCCGCTGATAATCCACATGGGCAGGAAAAAAGCAATAACCGTCGTATTTCTTGATATTGGCCACGAAATCTTTGGAATGATCCTGCCGGATGGTCTCTATATTCCACGGCAAGTATTTCTCCCGGAACTCACCCGTAGCGGTCGGCACGCGGCACAGTTTCAAATAGCACGTCCCTACTCGGATATATTCTTCGTTATCCATGACGGCGCACTCCTTTCTTGCCGGTGCGGATCGCCTCGACGTCATCCCTTTTATACCGTTTGCGTCCACCGAACGGGAAAGACTTTATATACCCGGTCTTTTCCCAGCACCATAAGGTAGACGAGTCGATTCGCAAAACGGACAATACCTCTTTGCGGCTTAAAAATTCTTCGGGAGGTGGTTCTTGTCGAACAGGTTTGAGGCTTCCCGCCGCCTCTTTGAGAATCTCTCTCAGGTCATCCAGTTTGACCGCTACGGTTACGTTCGCCCCGGACTCCAACAAATCTTTCAAACTCATAATCGAATTTTTAGAGTGTTAAACAATGGGTTCTGAATCCGACATCCAATCGAATCCGGGGCAAATAAATAAGGAGATTTTTCGGAGAACAAAAACACTCGTTTTCTCCTTAAAATCTCCTTATAATCTCTTGAAAGAGGTGGTTAGCCGTTGTGTTCGGCCATGTATTTTGGGATATCCTCTATGTTAGGAATGGTGTATTTCTCGGTTTGATAGTCCCGCAGTTTTCCTTTGATATAAGAATCTTCCAAGTCGGACAAAGGGACAAATACGGCTTTTAGCCACGGCACGACATCCTGTTTCGGCTGTCCGAAATAATGAGCCATGTTCCATCCAAAATGAAACAGATCCGCATTTTTCAGTTTTTCGGGCCGGATGGGTACGAAATCTGCCGGGCATGCTTCCTCTCGACCATAATACTCGACACACCGATCAAGCCGAACCAGTTCATCGGATGTTACATAAGGGCCTATTGTCCGATGAGCGTAACGCAGGAACAACTCTATTTTTTCTTTTCGTCGTTCGGCGAATTGCCTGTCTGCATCTTGTTTGATCTGCTCGACATTCATGACGGGCATGTTGTCGATTGATGGAACGGCTTCCGTTTCGACGGCGGGGCGTTTCGTCTCCGGTAACTTCCTTATAACCCACGGAATGATCGTATGGGAGAAAACCGACATAATAATCAGATACACCACCGCACAAACGCCGAGAACAATGACAAAGGTAAGATTCGCCGTACCAGCATCGACCCCTTGCCCCAACACCATCAGCCGTGCGACCATAGCCACGAGCAACCCGACGACAATCACTATCGCCAGCAGGATGATATGACTATTGATCTTGCGGTAATCCATTTATATCACAAAATTAATTCTCACGGTCAAAATTACTCAAATATACAATTTGCTTCCCTATTGTGAGATACTTGTAAATCTAATCATCGCTATAAATTTACTAATTTTCGTATCTTTGCAAAAAGATGTTAAATAATGAATTACGAAGTTTATTGCGACGAAAGCGGAATAGAAGCATTATTTGATAAAAATGCTCATAAATATACTGTCATAGGAGGAATTTGGATTCCTAAAGAATATAGGGGTCAATTAAAGAAAGACCTTAACGAAATAAAGCACAGATTTAATGTATGGGGAGAAATCAAATGGAATAAAATTTCTCCGGCATATTTAGATATGTATAAAGAAGTTGTTGATCTTTTCTTCAAAAGTCCCAAAATTAGATTTCGAGCCATTATTATCAATAGTGCAAATATTAACCACGACAAATACAATAATGGTTGTGGTGAATTGGGATTTTATAAGTTTTATTATCAGTTGATTCATCATTGGCTTAATCCCAATAATGTGTATGACATCTTTGTTGATTATAAAGTCAATGGATATAAATACCGAATAAATGAATTAGAAAAGATTTTACGTTATTCGAATAATGTAAACAGGGTGCAGGCTTTGCCTTCTCACGAATCAGTAGCGATACAACTTGCAGATATACTAACAGGCTCGGTGGCATCTAAATTTAATGACGAAACGGTTAGCCTGGCAAAATTGGAGATTAGAAATTGTATAGAACGGCATAAGCCTATAAAACCAACCTCCATAGGAGAGAATAAGTTTAACATTTTTGACATTAATCTGCGTAAAGGTTGGTAGTTATGTCATATGAGAAAATTAAGCCTGTCGAATATACAGAGGCTGAATTACGGGAATTATGGCGTTGTGAATATTGCAGAAAGGTTATTCATACTCATGATGGCATACGAGTACGATTTTATGAAGATCAATTTGATCACGCATTTTATGAAAGTACAAATAGAAAAAAAGCCAATAAAGATGCTTTGTCGTATGCCCGGTTAGAAAAAATGTTATGGATAAAGGATGTATTGGCTGATGCTTCTGCAAAAATGTATGTAGGATGGGATAAGAAAACAAAATCCTATAACACCAACAAAAGAGTGTCTATTGTCAAAGGGGATTATGTTGTGGTTATTGGGATAATCAAGGATACAGAAGCGAAATTTATCACGGCTTACAATGCCGATTCACCTCATACTAAAGCACAGATTATAAAAAGTCCGGAATGGAAAAAATAAAAAGGACGCTGATTACTGGTTCAGCGTCCGAAACCTCTGTAGGTTCCCTACCAAGGGTAGAGACGGTACAAATGTATGAAGTTTTTATTTAACTGCAAAAAAAATCATATCTTTGCGCGCTCTTTCAAATCCATTTCAAATATATAACGCAAAAGGCGTGCTATTATTATACACTTCTTGTTTTTATTCTAAATAGCCGATTAGTTCCCGCTTCATATCCTCGTCGATGTCGCGGTAACGAGCGAATGCTTTGCTGCCTTCCTTGTGTCCACTCAATGATCCCACGAGGTTGGGGTCTTTCACTTTTTTGTATATATTGCCGATGAACGTGCGCCGGGCCATGTGCGATGATGCAACCTCATATAATGGCTTCTGTACTTCTTGTCGAGTCTGCTGATTGAGGACGGTAACGATACGGTCTAAGCCAGCCTTTTTGAATGCCTCTTTGATTTTCCGGTTGTAATGCTGTTCCGTGCTGAACGGAAACAAACTCCCTCTATCATAGTCCTGATATTTGGCGATCAGTCGTTTGGCGGTGTCGTTCAGCGGTACGCGCACGGTGATCGGCCTGTCCTCTTTCGTCTTTCTGGGAATATACTCCACTGCGTCGTTAATAATGCTTCGGTAGGTCATTTTATACAGGTCGCTGACACGACAACCGATAAGGCATTGAAATACGAAAATATCCCGCTGTGTTTCTATCTCCTTATCATCAGACATATCGGCTTCGAGCAGTCGGTTTCGTTCTTCATTACTGATATAGATAGGTGTGCCGTAAACAATCTCTCCAATCGTAAAATGTTTGAACGGATTATTTATAGTGTAGTTGTTGTCGATAGCCCATACGATAAAAGCCCGGAAGCGGGTGAGCATATCCGCAACGGAGTTTTGCCCACGCGGTTTCGGCATTCCTTTGGGGATTTCATTGCCGTCCTTATCGAGAATCGGCGGACGCTTGCGCTTCGGTGTCAGTAACGCTACTTTAGCGGAATACGGAAATAGATCGTATATTTCCGGGTATTTCAAGAAGGCCTCTTGTTCGTTTAGCAGAAAGTTCTCGATCTGTCGCAATAGTTCCGGATTAAGATTGGCGAAAGTTATTTTGAAGCCCCGGTGTCCCTCTTTTTTCCAGTACAACTCGAACCGATGCAGGCTCCGCATGATTACTTTGAAATTTTTGCGTCGCGGCTCCGACAGTTTATGTGTGGTAACATACCTCTCCATAATATCGAAAAACGAAACCTCACTTTCTTTCTGGGCTTTGGGCGGCTTATGGAATTTGCGAACTATTTTCTCAAGGTATGATTTATCAATAATTGATTTATCTTCCGTAGTCTGTACCTCTTTTTCAATATGCTCTGTTAAAGCCTTTAATTTGGTCTTTTTCTCCAAAAGCATTTCTCTTTCTTCGCCGGGAATATTAGGTATGTTGATCTCGTTTTTCTTTCCCCACCGTTTAGCCTCTACCCAAATACCACTGCCGATGCGGATTCTGTTATTCTTGCTAACATAAATTCGCATACAAATTTCCGATTCTCCGGCGGCATCTTTTTTTCTGCTGATATTATAATACGTCTTGCCCATATTTTTACTTTTTCGGCAAGTTATAATATCCTTCGGAATACACAAAATATTCCGGGCACTTTTTGGGCACTTTTGTTTCAAACTATCGAAAACAGGATAAAACACATCCAATTGGAATTAAATTTTATTTATTGATATATAGATAATTATATACAAAATTCAATGGTTTGTATTTTGGTAGTTTTTGACGTTTCAAAACCGGCTCCGGGTACTTTTAAGGCTTCGAATAATTGAATATCAATTATTCGAAGCCTTAATTTCATCTTACACATTCGCAACTTCGCCCGTTTTTTTGTAAAGTTGATAATTGTTCCGGCAATTATGCGCTGTTCCTTCCGTTTATACCTATGTTACGAGTCCTTTTCTCTGCAGATAAAGAAAACGCGGAACCGGAACAGATGCAGAATACCACATTGCGAAAAATAAAAGCCATGAAATCACAAAGATTCATGGCTTTTATATTGAAACAGCGGCAAGAATAAGGATTTTTCGCTCTTTCAGATTCCGTTCATGTTATTTCCGCCGGATCATCGTCACCCGCGAAATGCTCTCGTCGCAACCGGACACGGAAACGTTCGTCGTAATTTTTCCATCGTTGGCGGGAGTAATCCTGATGTCGATGCGACATCCGCTTTCGGCATGTTCGTTGCACAAAAAAACATTGCAGTTCGGAGCCCAAACGGCCGTCGTATCCGGCCTGCGACATCTGATTCCCAGCTGGTTTCCTCCTTCGTGAGGACAACCCGGAATAATACATTTTTCCATAATATATTCTATTTTGGTTAGTGTGAATTAAATTGCACCGATTCTTCCGGCCGGACCCGTCTCCTACCGGAGTCCGGTTATAAACTTTTTGTTACAAATTTATGAATTATATTGTTATTAGATTCCAAAAATATTCGTTTTTTCGACCGTTTCGACTCCGGTACAATATTCTCGTTGAAGGATATACGCACGGAATCGTCCCGCAATCCAACCGATACGGGATGATTCGATCTTTCAAATACGGATTCAGGATATTTCGGGACTTCTCATTCGTTTTCGAAGTCCGGCTGTCCGCACTTTAATTCAGTGTATTCGTTCCGGATTCAATGCGCCGCGATTCACTCTTTAACCTCCACGTCCAACCGTTCGCTCACCATCTCGCAATATTCCGGAATAATTTCGATTCCGATCGCATTCCGGTTCATTCTTTTGGCAACAAAAAGCGTCGTACCGGAACCCATGAACGGATCCAGCACGCAATCGCCCTCCCGAGTAAACAGCTTAATGAACCACTCGGGCAGTTCTTCGGGAAAGGCCGCGCTGTGATTTTTGTTATTGCACTCGGTGGCCAGATGCAGCACGTTGGTCGGATAGGCTTTGTCCCGGTTGATCCAGTTGGATATGTTTTTACCGAAGCCGCTGCCCACTTTCGAATTATCCCTGCTTTTGTCGATTTCGGAAAGGTTCTTGAGCCTCGATTTCGCCCAATCGCCCATCGGCACCATCACCTCCTCCTGGTACATATTGAATTTTTTCTCCTTATTGAACTGAAGCAGCCGTTCCCACGAATCGCGGAACCGGTTCGGCCATTTGCCCGGATACGAATTCTTCTTATGCCAGATAAACTCTTCGGTCCAAATCCAGCCTTGCTGCCGCATCGCCAGGATCAGTTGCATGACATAGATACTGCGTTCGCCGTTCACGACTTTTTCTTTAATATTCAGGATAAAAGTCCCCGTAGGCTTCAGCACCCGCAGCAACTCTGCCGAGATCGGCAAAAACCACTCGACGTACCGGTCGGGATGGATCCCTCCGTAAGTTTTTTTCCGTTGATCCGCGTAAGGCGGGGATGTTACGATCAAATCGACCGAATTGTCCGGAATCTTTTTTAATCTTTCTGCGCTGTCGTCCCGGTATATATCAATTATAACACTCATAACGCTTAATTATGCGACAAAGTTACAAAATTTACACGAGTGTCCCAAAACGAATCATCTGATTTATACACACTGATAATCAAACGATTTACCACCTCAAACAAGCAGTCCTTCCGTCTAAATTCACCATAAATCGGCCCGGAAGGCACAGCCGGCCGCCGGACGGCAAAAAATCGACCGCAGCGTGGTACGGATCAAAAGACGTCAACAAATATGGCAATACGCGAAAGCAGGAAAAGGGGAAAAATGTCAGTCGGTCTTTTCGAAATCCCGAGAAAGAGAAACAGTTCGTTGAAAACAGGGATCATCCCGATACCGACGGATTCGGTTCTCCGGATCGCACGATACCGAACCAGAACAGGCTGTCCCGGCACGGTATCGCCCGGATAGCAAAGCGAAGCCGTTTTCGAAGAACGCCTCTACCGGACGAAACGGCGTGTCGGGCGAAACCGGAACATGATCCAGACCAACGCGCAGCTTATCCCGAAGGCAAAAAGCGCGATGCAGAAAATACGTAGCAACACAGGAAGCGCATCCAGCGTCCCCATCAGATCGTATCCCACCTGCACGAAAATAAAGTGACACAAGTAAATGCCGAACGTCAGCGAAGCGAGGCGCGACAGACCGACCGACGCGCGCACCTTCAGTTTGCGGATAACGACGAACACCGCGAAAGTCATCATAAAAACGTTGATCCCGGTGAAAAGCCACACGATCTCGAGGTAGGCGTAATCGCCCGGAAAATATTGCTGGGTCAGCACGTAACCGAATGAAGTGATCAAGTAGCCGCCCAGAAACATCGGAACGGTAACGGCCAGCGTACGCTTCCAGCTCCACTGCGGCGGGTACTTCGCCAGGTAATAGGCCAGGATCAGGTAACCGATGAACCCGGACACGTAATAGAAAGTTCCGTAACTGTTCCAGTCGCAAACACCGAGAATCCCCATATTGCCGTAATTGCCGGTATACCCCAGCGCCGGGGCGACCATTTTAATATAAGGCAGCAGCAGGGTAACGCCCCATACGTACAGAACGAGCCGGATATCCCTTCGGGAAGCCTGCTGCAGCCATGCACCGATCACGGGCATGATCAGATAAAGGCCGACCAGCATATAGAGATACCACAACGGGGTCGTATCGTAATTGAAATTAAAAATAAAGGTATAGATCCGGGGCAGAGTAGCTCCCAGGGTATGGTCGTCGGCGACGATCATCGGATTACCGGTCGAAACGACGTAATTCAGGTAAACGAAATACGACAGCGGCAACACGACCGACCAGAAAACCAACGGAACGACGATGCGTCCGATACGCTTCCGGTAAAAATCCCCGAGCTCCGCGCGTACGGGAAGCAACAGCACCCCCGTCATCATCACGAACAGCGGGACGCAGGCCCGGACGAAACTACCGGTGAATACCCCGGTCAAAAATGCTCCCCGGTCGGCATCGAACCGGGCGACGAACGGGTCGCAGCAGTGCGACAAAACCACCAGAAAACAGGCGACGACACGCAGCAGGTCGATCCAGCCGATATGTTCCCTCCCTTGCATTTCCATCAGCAAACGAATATTTAAGAATACGATTAAAAACCGTGCAATCGCGCGGTCGGCGGTCTTTCGGTTCGACCCGCACGACCAAAAACATTACAAAATAAACAAAAGTTCCGATAACATCCGCCATCCGACTCCATTTTCGCCGGTCTCACCGAAATACAGCGCTTCCCGTCCGAAACATTCCCGGCTCCGGCATCAAAATCGGAAGACGCGGTTCGTATGCGGACCATACCGGATCGGACGCTATTTTACCGGAGAAGGTTTTGCTTTTTACCTAACATTAGGTATCTTTGCGCCGAAGTTCGGCAATGGTATCTGCCTTGAACCGCCGCCTTTCCAGGCGAGCTGATGATACCTACGGGAGTTCGAATCCACTTTGCAAATCAGCTATGACGGTAACAAACAACCATTTTTATCGTTTCATGTCAAAAAGCGGAGCCTTATGCTGAGGACGCTCCTTTTTATCGGCATGGGCAGTTTTATCGGAGGGATCGCCCGTTTCCTGCTCGCGCGCTGGGTACAGGGGGGAACCGGATCGTCGTTCCCGTTCGGGACACTGGCGGTCAACGTGCTGGGCTGCCTGGCGATCGGCCTGTTGTACGGAATTTTCGAGCGCGGCAACCTGATGAATCCCGACCTGCGCTTGTTCCTGACCGTAGGGCTGTGCGGCGGGTTCACGACGTTCTCCACGTTCGTTCACGAAAACTTTTCGCTTTTCCAGAACGGCAACCTCCTGCATTTTATCCTCTACACGACGCTGAGTTTCGGACTCGGACTCGCCGCCGCCTGCCTGGGACATCTGATCGTCAAAATCTTTTGAACGAACGAGTCATGCGAAAAACGGAGAAACACACGGCAACAATACCCGCGCTGCGCAACCGCCCGGCGCGGATCGGAATACATCCACAAAACGTTTAACACATAAATTTACCGTTATGATTTATTCACACGAAGTGCAGCACATGTGCTGCGTGAAAAAGGGAGCCAACCATCCCTCCGCCCCGATCCCCGAAGAGGGCAAATGGGTGCGCGCCAAAGAGATCAAGGATATTTCGGGACTGACGCACGGCGTGGGCTGGTGCGCGCCGCAGCAGGGCGCCTGCAAGTTGACGCTGAACATCAAAGACGGCATTATCCAGGAAGCGATGGTCGAAACCCTCGGCTGCTCGGGCATGACGCACTCGGCTGCAATGGCATCCGAGATCCTGCCGGGCAAAACGCTGCTCGAAGCGTTGAACACCGACCTCGTGTGCGACGCCATCAACACGGCGATGCGCGAACTGTTCCTGCAAATCGTCTACGGACGCAGCCAGTCGGCCTTTTCCGAAGGAGGACTCCCGATCGGAGCTTCGCTCGAAGACCTCGGCAAAGGACTGCGCAGCCAGGTGGGAACGATGTTCGGCACGGTGGCCAAAGGCACCCGTTACCTCGAAATGGCCGAAGGTTACTGCACCCGCATGGCGCTCGACGAAGACGATCAGGTGATCGGTTACGAATTTGTCCACCTCGGCAAATTTATGGACATGATCAAAAAGGGCGTCGACGCCAACGAAGCGCTGGCCAAGGCCAAAGGTTCGTACGGCCGTTTCGCCGAAGCGGTCAAATACATCGACCCGCGCCAGGAATAACCCGTTTTGTAAAAACCGTTAAAATTTAAAAACATGGCTTTATTTGAAGGATACGACCGCAGAATCGACCATATCAATGCGGTACTGAAAGAATACGGGATCAACGGCATCGAGGACGCCAAGGCGATCTGCGCCGCAAAGGGAATCGACCCCTATACCACTTGCAAGGAGACGCAGCCGATCTGCTTCGAAAACGCGGCATGGGCTTACGTGGTAGGCGCGGCGATCGCCCTTAAAAAAGGTTGCAAAAACGCAGCCGAAGCAGCCGAAGCGATTGGAATCGGCTTGCAGGCTTTCTGCATCAAGGGTTCGGTAGCCGACGATCGCAAAGTGGGCATCGGACACGGCAACCTGGCCGCCCGCCTGCTGCGCGAAGAGACCCAGTGCTTCGCATTCCTGGCCGGGCACGAATCGTTCGCCGCAGCCGAAGGCGCAATCAAGATCGCCGAAATGGCCAACAAGGTGCGTAAAAATCCGCTGCGCGTGATCCTGAACGGCTTGGGCAAGGACGCCGCGCTGATCATCTCGCGCATCAACGGTTTCACCTATGTGCAGACCGAGTTCGACTATGCTTCGGGCGAACTGAAAATCGTCAAGGAAACCCCGTACTCGAAAGGGCTCCGCGCAAAAGTGCGCTGCTACGGCGTGGACGACGTGCGCGAAGGCGTGGCCGTAATGCACAAAGAGGGCGTCGACGTGTCGATCACCGGCAACTCGACCAACCCGACCCGCTTCCAGCATCCGGTAGCCGGCACTTATAAGAAAGAGTGCTACGAGCAAAACAAAAAATACTTCTCGGTCGCTTCGGGCGGCGGCACCGGACGCACGCTGCACCCGGACAACATGGCCGCAGGCCCCGCTTCGTACGGGATGACCGATACGATGGGCCGTATGCACTCCGACGCACAGTTCGCCGGATCGTCGTCGGTGCCCGCTCACGTGGAGATGATGGGCTTCCTCGGCATGGGCAACAACCCGATGGTCGGCGCTACGGTGGCGGTCGCCGTAGCCATCGAAGAGGCGATGAAGTAACGCCGCCGAAATTTTCAAAGAGGAAGGGCGAACCGATCACGGTTCGCCCTTCCTCTTTTTACCGACACCGACGCATCCGGTACGATCACTCGACAACGACATCCCAGATGCCGGCGCTGCGCTCGAGTTCGACCAGCGCCGCCGCATGGTCGTACAGCGTCTCGATATAGGCCGTCCGCAGGTCGTCGTAAGTCCGTTGCGCGTTCAACACCTCGAGCAACGGCGTTTCGCGCCGGCCGTTCGGTCCGTCCGACGAAAGCCGGCAGGCTGCGGACGTCGCCTCCCCGACAAACATAAAACTAAGGGGTTCGGCAAATTTGCCGAACCCCTTAGTTTTATAGACAGGATTTAAAATCCCTTTAAATCCTTATTACAAAGGCATCGCGATAAGTCCCTGAGAGTACTGATAGCCGACCCACGTCTTAGCTTCGTCCGGAACGATACCGGCTTCATTCGTGAAGTAACCTACCTGGGTTGCACCCGCTCTGGTTCCGTCCACAACGATGTCGCCCGCTTCGAACTTATCGGTACCGGCATCGGCTACGTAAGAAGAGATTTCGTCGTTCTGCGAATAGAGGATCTGGTATTTACCCACGTTCGCATTGTATACGACCGAAACGCCGCCTACACCGCTGGGAACCGTCAGTACCGATCCGTTATCTTTCAGCGTCGTGTACCAATCACTGCTGCCGGCGCTCGTCGTTGCGACGTGAATGTCACTGCCGACCTGGAAGTAGAGGTAAATCATCGCGTCGTTGATGAACATCGAAACTACCTTACCGCTTTCAAGGATACTCTTGTCGCCCAGAATCTCCCAGTTATCTTTTCCGTTGGAGGATTTAGCCATCCAGATTCCGTTTTCATCGTGAGACAACGCCATGAAATAATCCGAACCGACTTTGGCTATCGCCATATTGTTAGCATATCCCAGATTATCTCGCTGCGACAGCATCGCATTGTTCACAGTGAAGACAAATTCGGGTTCATCCCACGACTGACCGTCAGCCGAATGCGCCTTAACCATCGCCGAGAAGTCGTATGCGTTGAAATTATCGAACTCTACGCCTGGATTCTGGAAGTACACTTCGTAAGACAGCGAAATAAATTTATTAAAAGACGCACCATTAGCGTATGCCCAAACTTCGTCATCCGCATCGTTCGGCGTTACCATTACGATGTCTCCGGCACTACCTTCGAGAACAGCCAGATAATTTCCGGCAGGCAGATACTCACCCTTTCCGGTGGCATAAGCCCAGCCTCCGTCATAAGTCATATTCTTTTTGAAAACCGGCGTCTTGGCTATACTCGTCGCATAATCCGTATCCCACGGATACAAGGTAAAGGAGCAAGTACCCGACCCCATGTAACACAACTGATTGAATGCCGTGGAAGCGTAGAACTTCAATGCAACGGGACCGTCCCCCAAATCGTAACGATCAGTTCCGAAATGCTTTTCATCTTGTTTGGGCACATGATTGGTAATGGCATACCACCAACCCGTTCCGTTATACATATGCGGCTCGCTCTGGAACTTCATCGGAGTCGAACGCAGGAACCACGCATCCATCGATCCGTCGCTGTTCTTCACGAACGAAACGTTTCCGCGGAGATCAGTCTCTTCGTAGATCGGGTACTCGATCAGTTCCGAAGCGCCGGCCTGCGTAACCGTAACCGGTACGGCTTCGCCTCCTTCCGGATAGATCGTGATCGTCCCGACGCGTTCGCGGCTCCGGTTGCTGGCCAGAATCTGGAACTGAAGCGTCACGTTGTCCACCGCTTTACCCAACACAGGGATAATCCACTTCTGCGCGTTGTCGCTGATCGAATAGTCGTACGGCACGTTCACCGTGAATTCGACTTTGATCACCGTATCGCCCGCTTCTACATTGTAGGTGTCCTGTTTAACCACGGCTCCGATCGGGGTCGGCTGGTAAATCCTCATGGTTTCGGTCTGTTCTCCGCTGGAGAAAATCAGAGAAGCCTCGCGGGCAAACTCGTAGGAAGTGTTCGCGCCGGCGACAAGAGTCAGTTTATATTTACCGAAACTACCCGTGGTATCGCTGATCTTCACCCACTTGTCAGTGGTTCCTTCCGGATATTGGATCTTTACAGTCCAATCGCCCGGCGCCTCGATCACCCGGTAATCCCGTCCACCTTCGATAGGAACTTTCCAGGTGGTCGTATCGAGCATGAATGAGAAGTCGCCCAACTTCATAGACGACTGGAAATCATCCTCGCACCGCCAGAATATTACCGAAGACAGCAATAATAAACTGCATAAAGTAAATTTTTTCATAGTTTGAGCATTTAGAGATTTTAGATTGAACAAATATAAAGAATTTTTTCATAATTAATCAAATAAATACGATAAATTGACTCGAAATTTGTCGGGAAAAATTATTTTGCACCCTTTCGCAGCGTCGCGCCGGACGGAAACAGCGAACATTCTCACCCCCTTACAATCCCGCGCCGCGCCGAACGGCCGTTCCGTCCCGTTCCGAAAAACGAACCCTTTTTCGAAATTTTCAGGCCGGTTTTATAGGAAAATAAGACATTCCGGTCAATGGTTGGTGCCCTCGAACAGGTCATGACTCTCCTTCGCCGGATCCGTTTTTGCCTTAAAACTGTTGAAAACATACCCCAACGTCAGGGCGATCAGCGGATATTTGGGACGGATGCGCGTCAACGACTGCAGGTCGGCCGTACGGATATCGCTGACATAACGCGCGCTGCCGAACAGATCCCGGCAGGAGAGCGTCGCGGAAAGCTTCCGTTTGAAGAACTGCTGCCGGACGGCGAGATTGACGTACCAAAAGGCATCGGTACGCCCCTGGGTCGTGACCGAAGGCCCTACGAAGTTGGCGTCCAACTGAATCCGCGTATTTTTGCCGGCATCGAAGGCATTGTTCCACATGATGTCGTAATTCGTACTCGATTCGCGTCCGCCCCCGGCGGCCAACTCGTTGCGTATCTTATAATAATACAGATTGCCGTTCAGCGAGGTATTCCACCAGCGCGCGACGCGAACGACGGCGGTCAGCTCCACGCCGGTCGAATAGTCGTGCCCCACGTTGGCCATCGAGTCGAGCGTGACGCCCGCCTCGTAAGGCACCCGGAGCCGTTCGATCTTGTCCCTGCGCGAACGGTGGAAAAAAGTCGCCGAAACGTTGTTGTCCCGGAAACTTTTCCGGTAGGTCAGTTCGTACGAATGGATGTATTCGGGACGGATATCGGGATTGCCGATCTCGGCCGTATAGTAATCGCGGAAAGTAATATAGGGCTCCATGTAAAAAAGCTGCGGGCGGGTGGTTCGCCGCGAATAGGAAACCAGCAGCCGGTGACCGCGCGGAAACGTATATCCCAAGTGCATCGACGGAAACCCCTCGAAACGCCGTTTGTCGCGGCTGGCCCCGGCGATCGAACTGCGCAGGCGGGTGTGGGTATATTCGCCCCGGACGCCGGCCTGGATCTCCAGCGCGCGCAGGTTCTCGGACAGAATCGCGTAGACCGAATTGACGTTCTCGCGGAAATAAGAAGTATTGTAAATGTCGTCGCGCCAGTAAAACGTTTTCGTCTCGGGATTCCAGAACTGCATTTCGTACTTGCTGTTCTCCAGGTAAGAGTAATACTGGTAACCGGCCTCGATCTTCCCGGTCTTGCTGTACGGCAGCACGTAGTCCAGGTTTCCGCGGGCCGTGATGCGGTACTCGGATTCCCAGGCGCGGTGCCCTTGCTCGCGTTCGCCCTGCAGATTGAAGAGATCGCTCTGGAAATATTCGACCGCGCCTCCGCCGTATTTATAATAAAAACTGGCCGAAAGCTCGTGTCCTTTGTCGTTGAACCTGTGTCCGACGGCCACGGTTCCCAGGCCGATGGTTTCGCGGTTGTCGTAATCGTCCAGGCTTCGGTAGTCGCCGATCTCGCCGTCGCCCGTTCCCTGCGAAAAGCGGCTCTCCCGGTAATCCAGTCGGCCGTTGCGCTTGTTGCCCCGGTATCCGCCTTCGACGTCCACCGAGAACGACGTGCGCGGAAGCGCGTACGCCCATCCCGCCTTCAGCGTATAATTGTAATTATCCCCGACGCGCGGCCCTTTCGAACGCGACGTGGTGATAAGGTCGTCCACGACCGTCGTCTTCTGCTGCTCGAAATCGCTTTTGCGCAATTTGTCGAACCACACGCCGCCGGCATACCAACGGGAAGCCTCGTTCTGACGGGTCAACAGGAAATCGACGTTGCGCGACAACGCCGTGCTGCCGGACAGGTTCACCGTGCCGCTGAGCCCGCGCTGCGTATGCTTTTTGGTAATGACGTTGATAATGCCCACATCGCCCTCCGCGTCGTGCCTCGCCGACGGAGTCGTAATGATTTCGATGTTCTCGATATGCCCGGCGGGAATCTGTTCGAGCGCCTGCGAACCGAAAAACACGCTGGGCTTGCCGTCCACGTAGACCGTAAACCCGCTGCTACCGCGAAACGACAGGTTTCCCTCCGCATCCACGCGCACCGAAGGGGTATTCTCCAGAATATCCACGGCCGACCCGCCGCCGCCCATGATGTTGGACGAAGCGTCCACCACTTTTTTGTCGAGCTTGTAAACGAGCTGTTTTCTCGCGGCGACGACCTCCACCTCGGCGATCCCGTTCTCCAGCGGGGTAAGGTACAGCACGCCCAAATCGACCGTGCCGGCCGAATGTTCCAGCGCGACTTCGCGGGTCAGCACGTCGTATCCTATCAGGCGGATCATCAGCGTATAAGCGCCCGGATCGACGGAATCCAGCCGGAAACCGCCCTGCTCGTCCGGCAGCGTCTGACGCGCCGGCCGGACGTTCCCGCCGGTAAAAAGGTAAATTTCGGCGAAATCGATCGCCTTTCCGGAGCCGGTTTCAGCCAGTCTTCCCGCCACGCAGATCGGAGAAGCGGCCGCGGGCGCCGCGAAAAAAGTCAACAGCAACAGGCAAAGCAGTCTCATGCAGTTCGGTTAATCGGGTTAGGTCAGGGTTAGGTATTCGAAACGACAAATGTAAAATAAAATATCCGAATTCGGGAAACGCGACCGGAGTCGGCTCCTCTCCCCGGCGGAATCCGCCGCACTTTTTTTTGGGAGAATGCACAGTTTTTCGTACCTTAGTCCACGAATATAACCCGATCTAAAACCGACTCAAAATGAAAATCTTTACCACGATCGCCTGCTCCGCGCTGGCTGTTGCATTCGCATCCTGCGGCTCCTCTCCGAAAAAGACGGAAGACCCCAACCGGATCACGGTAGCCTGCTACTATTTCCCGAATTACCACACCCACGACCGACGTAACGACAGCCTCAAGGGCGACGGCTGGGCCGAATGGGAACTGGTCAAGAAAGCCCGTCCCTGTTTCGACGGCCAGCAGCAGCCCAAAGTGCCGGCCTGGGGATATACCGACGAAAAAGACCCGGCGGAGATGGCCCGTAAGATCGACGCGGCAGCCGACAACGGGGTCGACGTTTTCATTTTCGACTGGTATTACTACGACGACGGGCCGTTCCTGAACCGCGCGCTGGACGAAGGCTTCCTGAAAGCGCCGAATACCGAAAAACTGAAATTCGCGCTGATGTGGGCCAATCACGACTGGCTCGACATCCACCCCTACACGAAAGGCGACGAACAGAAAATCCTCTATCCGGGACGGGTGACGCCCGAAACGTTCGACAAGATCGGCGACCTGATTATCAAAGAATATTTTACGAAACCGAATTATTGGACGGTGGACGGCAAGCCCTACTTTTCGGTCTACGACGTGCAGAAATTCGTCGAGAACTTCGGTTCCGTCGAAGCGGCCCGCGCAGCTATGGACAAACTGCGCGAAAAAGCCGTGGCGGCCGGCCTGCCGGGAGTTCACTGGAACCTGGTAACGTGGGGCAATCCGGTGCTTCCGGGCGAAAAAGCCGCCGAGAATACGCCCGAACTGCTGAAAAAACTCGGATTCGACTCGGGAACTTCGTACGTCTGGATCCACCACACGCCGCTGCCCGATCTGCAAACGGACTACATCAAAGCCATGGACGACTATTTCGCGTTCTGGGACAAGGCGCGGGCGGAATACGGCGTGCCGTACTACCCGAATGTAACGATGGGCTGGGACCCGTCTCCGCGCTATGTGGAACAAACGCCCGAGGGCATTAAAAACTACCTGGTAACCTATACGATCGGCAACAACACCCCCGAAAATTTCCGGGAAGCGCTGCAGCGGACCAAGGACAGACTGCTCGCCGACCCGAACGGGCCGCGCATCCTGAACATCAACAGTTGGAACGAATGGACCGAAGGCAGCTACATCGAACCGGACTCGATCCACGGGACGGGATATCTCGAAGCGATCAAAGCCGTCTTCGGACAGGCCGCGCCGACAGCAGCCGAGTAACATAACACACGACAGAAAAACGATGATCAGATTCAAACTCGCCGTAGCGCTGTTGCTGGGAAGCACGGTCGTCTGCGCACAGAACGAAAAGAAACTGCAAGCCGATTTCCTGAAACCCACGCTCGAATACCGGATGAACGTCAACCGGCACAGTATGCCGCGCGACGACCGGGAGCAGGACTCGATGATCCAGTGGATCATCTCCAACGGGTACGGCGGCATGGCGACCAACGTCAACCCGAACGAATACCTCAAAAGCGACGAGGAGCTGAAGGTATTCAATCGGTTCGTCCACGCATCGAAAGCGCGCGGACTGGACCTGTGGCTGTACGACGAAAGAAGCTATCCGTCCGGAATGGCCGACACCTACGTGCTCGACGAACATCCGGAGTGGGAGGCGGAAGGCCTTCTTTTTAAAGATACGACTGTCAACGGCGGGACCGCCGTCGACCTGCCGCTGCTGCCGGGACAGCCGATCCTGGTCAAAGCGGTGCCTTCGGTCGACGGGCAGTTGGAATACGACCGGGCGCGGAGCCTGCTGTCGTCGATTCGCGACGGTCGGATCCGGTGGACGGCTCCCGACGGCATGTGGACGATCGCCCAGATTTCGCACGCGCCGCTTTACACCGGATTCCAGGCCGGCACCGACCGGGGCGGAACGACGCCGCGCTACCCGAGTCTGCTGATGCCCGAAGTGACCAAACGGTTCATCGAACTGACGCACCGGCGCTACGCGCAGGCTTTTACAGAGAAACTCGGAACCCTTTTCACCTCCACGTTTACCGACGAACCGTCGTCGATGGCTCTGCCGTTCCCGAACCTCGGATACGGCGTCTACCCGTGGAAAGAAAACGTATCGACCGAATTCATGACCCGTTACAGCGCCGATCTGAAAGACGTGCTGCTGCCGATGATGCTGGATCGGGGGCCGGAAGGGGAGAAACTCCGCTACCGGTATTTCCGGATCATCGCGGATTTCATGAGCCGGAACTATTTTCGTCAGATACGGGAATATTGTTCCACGCAAAAGCTCAAATCGGGCGGACATCTGCTCGTCGAAGAGACGATGATGGCGCAGGTTCCGCTGTACGGCAGCATCATGGCCTGCTACCGCGAGATGGACGTACCGGGCATCGACGTGCTGACCGGTATGCCGAGCTTTACGCGCCGCTACCTGTACTCTTCGCGATTGGCGTCGTCGGCCGCCGAACTGCAAGGCAATTCGATGGTCATGTGCGAATCGTGCCCGATCTCGGACTATAATTTCTATGACGGCAAAGAGGCTCCCACGATCGAAATCAAAGGATCGCTGAACCGCCAGATCGTCGGCGGAGTGACCGACTTCAACAACTACCTGCAACTTCAGCACGAAGATTCGAACGGTCGCAAAGCGTTCAACGACTACATCGCCCGCGTCGAAATGATGCTGGCGGGAGGCGTGCGGGCTTCGCGCATCGCCGTCTACTACCCGGTCGAAACGCTGTGGTCGAAATACCGTCCGCTGCCGTCCTGCCTGCAAAGCTGGGACAACGTCGCCGGAGGAGCCCCCGAAGCGCAGCGGCTGTCGCAGTTGTTCGACCGCGTCAGCGACTGCCTGTACGACAACGGCTGGGAATTTTCGTACGTCGACGCGGCCGGGATCGAACAATCCAAGGTGGAGAACAAAAGTCTCGCGCACGGCGAACTGCGCTGGGATGTGCTGATCCTGCCGGGCGTCGAGACGATTACGCCGCAGATGTTGACCCGCATCACGGAGTTCGCCCGGGCCGGAGGTTGCGTGATCCTGCTCGAAGCGCTGCCGAAAAATACGCCGGACGCGTTCCCGTCCGAAGCGGTCGAAAGCGCCGTCGCCCAGATGGTCGGGGACAAGACCCTCACCCCTGCGGTCTACTACGAACCGACGTTCAACGCGCGGCTGCTGAACTACCTGCTCGAAGGGGTGCTCGACCGCGATATCGTATTGGACTCCTACGCCGGGGTGTTGCACAGCCACAAACGGATCGGCGGACGGAACGTCTATTTCATCGTCAACGATACGAACGCCCCGAAAACGGTCAAAGCAAACTTTCCCGGCGCCAAATCGCTCGAAGGATGGAATCCTCAGACAGGCGAAGTCAAACCGCTGGAAAACGGCGCGCCGCTACCCTTCGGCCCGTACGACGGCATGATCATACGACAAACCAAATAACTTAAAACCAACAGACAACTATGAAATTCAAACTGTTTCTCGCAGGAATCCTGCTGTCGGTATTGCCGGCGCTGAACTCTTGCAACGGATCCGGCGGAGCGAAACGCGCCGGAGGCGACACGGAAGTGACCGAACTGCGCTGCCGCGACCTGGACGATCCGGAAGGCGTCGATCGGGCCGTATTCAGTTGGCAGATCGAATCGGAAGCCGACAGCGTCGTGCAAACGGCCTGGGAGATCGAAATCGCTTCCGACGAAAAGGCTTTGAAGAATGGAAAAGCCGACGTATGGTCGTCCGGCAAACAACTTTCCGACCAGCAACTGAACGTCCGTCCGCAAGGCGCCGACCTGAAACCGGGCGAGCGTTACTGGTGGCGCGTCCGCATCTGGGACGGCGCCGACCGACCGACTTCGTGGAGTGATCCCGCATCGTTCTCGCTGGGTCCCGCAGCCGACCAATGGCAAGCGAAATGGATCACCGCCCAATGGGAGGAAGGCAGTCCGCTGCCCTATTTCCGCACCGTTTTCAACGCGGATCAACCGGGTACGAAACCGGTACGCGCCGTGATCTACCTCTCCGGTCTCGGGTGCAGCGACCTGTTTTTCAACGGCCGCCGCGTAGACTCGACCCGGATACTCGACCCGGCTCAGAGCAATTACGAACTGTATGCGCTGTACAGCACGTTCGACGTGACCAACCGACTGAAAAAAGGGGACAACTGCATCGGCGTGATGCTCGGCGACGGCTGGTACAACCAGGGCAAGGTATGGGGCCCCGGGTTCAGCTACGGCAAACCGATCCTGCTGGCGCAAATGGAAATTACTTATAAGGACGGTTCGAAAAAGATCATCGGCACGGACGAAACCTGGAAATGGGCGCCCGGGCCGGTACTCAGCTCGAACCTCTACGCCGGCGAGGTATACGACGCGAACAAGGAGATCGCCGGCTGGGCCGATGCGAAAACTCCGTGCGCGGACTGGCAGTCCGCACTGCCGGCCGGAGGCGTTATTCCGAAAGAATTGAAACCGCAACTGATAGAACCGATCCGAATGAAACAGGAGATCGCTCCGGTAGCGTTGTGGCAGGATCCGCAGGGCAACTGGATCTACGATTTCGGCGTCAACGTGGCAGCCATCCCGCTGCTGACCGTCGAACAGCCGGCCGGCACCCGGATCAAAATGCGGATGGGCGAAACGCTGGCCGCCGACAAGTCTATCGAATACAACACGACCGGCGTAGCCGCGACCGGCGTCGTACAGACCGACGAATACGTCTGCACCGGAAAAGGCAAGGAAAAATGGACGCCCCGGTTCACGTACCACGGATTCCGCTACCTCGAACTATCGGGCGCGGCGACCCAGCCCGAAAAAGACTGGCTGAAAGCGGTGGTCGTACACACCGACGTCGAACGGATCGGTACGTTCGAATGCGCCGACCCGCAAATCAATCGCCTGCACGAACTGGCCGTCCGGACGATGTTGAGCAACATTCACGGCCTGCCGACCGACTGCCCGCACCGCGAACGCTGCGGCTGGCTCGGCGACGCCCATGCGGTAGCGCCGTTCGAAAGTATGAATTACGGCATGAATAACTTCTGGATGAAATACATGGGCGACGTCAGCTCTTCGTCGTCGGTATTCCTCGAAAACACGCTGCATCAGAAACTGCACAACAGTGAATTTTACTTTGCAGACAAGCAACCGGGCATTCCGTTCATGATCTCCCCGGGACGCCGCCTGTGCGGCGTGGCATCGCCGGACTGGGGCACCGCCGTCGTCCAGATCCCGTGGGATATCTACCTCTATTTCGGCAACAAGGAAGCGCTCGAAACCTACTACGGCGAAATGAAACAATGGGTCGATCACATCGCGGCGCTGACCGAGAACGACATCGTTCCTTACGGTCTGGGCGACTGGTGTCCGCCGAACGGAAACGCGGCGATCGACTGCCCGATCCCGGTCAGCTCGACAGCGTTCCACTATCACGACGCGGACCTCGTTTCGCAAGCGGCGGCCGTACTCGGCAAAACGGAAGACGCGGCGCATTATGCCGCCCTGCGCGACCGGATCGGCAAGGCTTTCGTCGATAAATTCTACGACAAAACGAACAAAACGTTCGGCAGCCAGACCGCAAACGCGATGGCGCTGGCTTACGGCATGGTGCCGGCCGGCGACGAAAAAGCGGTTTCCGACGCCACCGTCCGCAACATGAAGGAGAAGTACGACAACTTCATGCATACCGGTATCTTCGGATTGGGCCACATCGGCCAGGCATTGTCGCGCTACGGCAACAGCCAGGCAGCCTGGGACATGTTCACCAAAACCGGCGAAAACAGTTTCGCCTACATGTGGACCGACGCCGACGCCACGACGCTGTGGGAAACGCTGCCGGTCAATGCAGCCAGCAAGGAACTCTGCCTGAGAGGAAGTTCGCTGAGCCACCCGATGCAGGGCGTCTACGACACGTGGTTCTATGAAGACATCGCCGGCATCCGTCCGGACGCTTCGGGCCCCGGTTTCAAAGTGACCCGTTTCGAACCGACGATGACGGCCTACCTGCCGTGGGCGAAAGCGACGCTGGAAACCCCGTACGGCGAAGTCAAAAGCGACTGGAAACAGGAAGGCGGCAAAATGGACTGGAAGATCGAAATTCCGGCGAACGCCTCCGGACTGGTAGCCCTGCCGGACGGCAAAACCGTTACGGTCAACGGCCAGCCGCTGGACAAAAACCGTTATCCGGCCGCCGGACAAGGCGCGGAAAATCCGCTGTACCGCTTCCCGTCGGGACACTACGCGATTGTTATCGAATAGCACGCGTCCATCAAAAAGCAAGGCGGATACCGATCGGTATCCGCCTTGCTTTTATTATGAAACCGAGGTTTACGATTCGATATACCCGAACCGGCGCAGTTGACGTTCGTCGTTCCGCCAGTTGTCGTTCACTTTGACGTACAATTTCAGAAAAACCTTTTTATCGAGAAACTGTTCAAGCTCCTCGCGGGCCTCGGTGCCCACCTTTTTGAGCTTACCGCCCTGATGGCCGATAACGATTCCCTTCTGGCTTTCCCGTGCCACGTAGATCGTCGCCGCAATCCGATCCATATCCGCGTCCTCTTTGTATTCGTCGATCACGACCTCGGTGCAGTACGGAATCTCTTTCTGGTAATTCAACAAGATTTTCTCGCGGATGATCTCCGACGCGAAAAAGCGCAGCGTTTTGTCGGTCAGCGTATCTTTCGGGTAATAGGGCTCGCCCTCGGGCAGGGCCGCCAGGATACGGTCGAACAGCCCGCCGATGTTGAAATTGTTCAGCGCGGACACCGGCACGATCTCGGCGTCGGGCAGCACTTTCCGCCACCGTTCCACCAGGGCGTCGAGCGTCTCCTGCGTAGTCAGGTCGATCTTGTTGATCACCAGGATCGTTTTGGTCCCGCCGCCGGCGATCTTCGAAACGATCCCGTTGTCGTCTTCCGGTTTTTCGAACACGTCGGTCACATACAGCAGCACGTCGGCATCGGAGAGCGCGCTCCGTACGAAACGCATCATCGACTCCTGCAACTTATAATTCGGATTGAGTATCCCCGGCGTATCGGAATAGACGATCTGGAAATCGTCGCCGTTGACGATCCCCATGATCCGGTGGCGGGTCGTCTGCGCCTTCGACGTGATAATCGACAGGCGTTCCCCGACCAGCGCGTTCATCAGGGTCGATTTTCCCATGTTCGGGTTCCCGATGATGTTGACAAATCCTGATTTATGCATAATCGATGTGTTTCGGACAAAGATACGGCTTTATTTCCGGAAACGATAAAAACATCCGGCGCAATGTGCACGCAAAAGGAGGACGGCGATCGATCGTCGTCCTCCCGTTCATCCTGCTTTCCACCGGACGCCCTATTCGTCCTGAGGCTGCTCTTCCGGACGCGGACGATTTCGGTCCTGCATTTTGGCGCGTTGTTCCGTCCATTTTTCATACTGTTCTTCGGTCAGCACCTTTTTGATCGATTCGTCCATTTTGGCCATCCGTTCGGCATGCGGACCGCCCTGCCCCTTACGGCCGTCGGATTTGTCTCCCTGTTTCGGACGGTCGGATTTCTTCGGACGGTCGGATTTCATCTTCGCAGAGTCGGCCCGCGCCGCACGATCCGCTTTCATCTCTTCGAAATTGGAGAGGAATATCCGGCGGATCTGCTCAGCCTGGTCGGTCGACAGCGAAAGCTGTTCGGTCATGCGCTGCGTCATCCGGTCGGCCCGCTGCTCGGGAGTCATTTGTTCGCGGTGCTGCGGCTGAGCCGTCGCACCGATCGCGGCAAACAGCATTGCGAATGCCGATACAAAAAAATGTTTCGCTTTCATAATTTCAAAATTTAATGTTTACAAGAATCCTGTTCCGCAAAAATAATTCCAACGGCGCAGAGCGATTCCGAGAAATCGGCGAAACGCCGAATCGGCGCGGCGAAACGACCGGACGGAACGGCAAAACGCCCTGCCGGACGCGGAACTAACGCCAGAAAGAACGGTCGAAGGAGGCCTCGACGCGCATTTCGACGCTGTCGGGCAGCGCTGAATAGAAATCCATGCCGAGCACCCGTTCGAGACTGTCGACGCTGATCGCATAGCGAAAACAATCCCCGGCCGGACGCTCCGTATTCGGGATCAGGAAAGCGATCGCCCGGAAAGTACCGCCGTCCCGCGCCAGAATCGTTTTAAAAAACCGCTGCGGAATCCCGACGCCGCCCCGGATGCGTCGCAGCGACGGGGTCAGTTCGCCGCCGGTCACGATGTAGAGCGAATCGTAACGCGCCGCCCAGCGCCGCACCCGTTCTTCCAGCCTGCGCCACGTCCCGCGGTTCAGTCCCGGCCGCTGCGGCGAAACGTTCGACAAACGGAACGTAGCCCCGTTCTCCTGCGGGGTATCGTTCCGGTCGGCCGACGGCAGCAGGTGTCCCCGATCGAAACCGCTACCCGTATAATCCCGGTCTGCGGCCGAAGGCCACCCGCGGGCGATCACTTCCGGATCGCTCTTGAAAACTCCGCTGCGCTTCACCCCCTTGCCGGATACATCCCTGCGCGTCAGCAGGTAAGCTACCCAGGCAGCCTGACGATAAGCCGTATCGTACAGCATCGTATAGCGTCCCTCCGGACAACGGACGACAAACTCGTCGTTCGCGAAAAAAGGACAGGCGAGAATCTCGGGATCGGTTTCCGGCGATCCGCCGGAGCGCGCGCCGCGTTCCGCTTGCCGTCCACCCGTCCAGGGACGCACCGCAACGACCTGCGAAACGATCGCCAACACGACGATCGCCAACACCAGCAACAACACGATTTTCCAATGGGTCTGCCTCGATATTTTTATGGGGGTTCGTTTTTTCATGGCCGCGTAAACCGCACCAAAGGTAAAAAAATATTATCTTTGACGCATCAGACATCCGATAAATCAGAATCTATGCCATCGTCCAACTTCGTCGACTACGTGAAAATATTCGGCCGCTCCGGTAAAGGCGGCCCCGGCTCCCGCCATTTCCGCCGCGAGAAATTCATCGAATTCGGCGGCCCGGACGGCGGAGACGGAGGCAACGGAGGCAGCATCGTCCTGCGCGGCAACAGCCAGTACTGGACGCTGATCCACCTCAAGTACAAGCGTCACATCTTCGGCGAGGACGGCGAAGCGGGCAGCGGGGCGCGCTGCTCGGGGAAGAACGGGACGGACGTCGTCATCAACGTGCCGCTAGGCACCGTCGCACGCGATGCGGAAACCGGGGAAATCGTCTGCGAAGTCACCGAAGACGGACAGGAGGCTGTCCTGCTGAAAGGAGGCCGCGGAGGACTCGGCAACTGGCACTTCAAAACGGCGACCAACCAGGCTCCGCGGTATGCGCAACCGGGCGAGGATTGCGTCGAAGGATGGTTCATCCTCGAACTGAAAGTGCTTGCCGACGTCGGGCTGGTCGGATTCCCGAACGCCGGGAAATCGACACTGCTGGCAGCCGTTTCGGCGGCGAAGCCCAAAATCGCGAATTACGCTTTCACGACCCTCGAACCGAATCTGGGCATCGTCGAATGCCGCGACCACAAGTCGTTCGTGATGGCCGACATCCCCGGCATCATCGAAGGGGCGCATACCGGCAAAGGGCTCGGAACGCGCTTCCTGCGTCACATCGAACGCAACTCGATCCTGCTGTTCATGATCCCGGCCGACACGAAAGACGTGCGCGAAGAATACCGCATCCTGCTGAACGAACTGGAACAATACAACCCCGAACTGCTCGACAAGCAGCGCCTGCTGGCGATCACCAAAAGCGACCTGCTGGACGAAGAACTGCAAGAAGCCATCGCCGCCGATCTGCCGGACATTCCGTCGATCTTTATCTCGTCGGTCAGCGGGTACCACATCCGACAACTCAAAGACATGCTCTGGGAAGCCCTGCAACGCGACAATCAGTAACCGAAAACATACGCGGGCCGGAAACGGGGCAATTCCATCACCGCATTTTTCGGCGATACGACTTTCAACTGATAATTCCGGTTGAACCAACTCAGAATCCCTTCGATATAACCGCTGCCCGAAGGAAGCGGCCAATTTGCGAAGTCGGCCTTCGCAGAAGTTCTCACGATCAGCGTATCCCCCGCGGGATCGACCAGATGCCGATCGGTATCCGACATGGTGTCGCACCAGTTCTCCGAGCACTCCGCATCGACGAACTGCACCCGTTCGAAAGCCACGTAACGGCTTATCCAGGCGGCCGCCAGATCGGAAAAAACGAGGGTATCGGGACGAATATCGGTCACGCCGCCCTGCTTTTTCAGAAATTGAGGCCAGACCGACTGCGGAATGAACCCGTTTTCGTAAGCGAAATCGTCCGACGCCGCGCCCAGCGACACCACGCCTCCGTAGTCGCCCAGCACCAGCCCCTGGCAACGGATCCGTACGCTCTGCCCGACCGGAAATACGGTAAAGAGATCGCGTCCGCCGACTTTGACCTCGATTCCTCCGGTGGCATCCTGCACGACCAGCGTATTGCGGAACGCCCCGTAAGCATCGTTCGCCGTTACGACGACGCGCAGTTCGACGTCATCGGTCACACGAAGCGGATAACCGCGATACAGCGATTTCAGGTAAGCGACCGACACCGGATCGCCCCCGGGACTCTCTCCGTCGTCCCGATCGAAACCGTTTTTGGACACGCAGCCGGCCAACAGCAACAGCAGACAGCAGCTAATCAACCTGTACATCATTCAAATCACGCATTTTAAGTTCATACACCCGGCGTCCGCCCACTTTTCCGGGCAGCAGAATACCGGTCACCGAAACCGGCCCGTGCGGAACCCGTTCGCCGGCAAACGAAGCGTAACCGCTCGTATAGACATAAACAGAATCCGCTCCGCACCGGAATTTCAACAAGGCGCTGCGCGGCGTACCGTCGGCCGATACCGCCGCAGGGACGGCCCAGGTCGTATCCGACGGCGTATCGAGGCACAGCCGGGCGATCCGCACCAAACAGCCGATCCGGTCGTCGTTCAACCCGGCGATCGTCGTCGGCAGCGCTGTCGGCAGGATCGTTTCGCCGGTTCGCAACAGATGACGCCGCACGATCGCCGGACTCTCCATCGGGGCGACGGGTTCCGTCGCCGAACCGCCCCGCAAACCGATCCGCAACAACCCGTCGTCCAGCGCCGCGGTCAGGCCGTCGGCGAACAACGTCAACCGGCAACCGACCGGATAATCGTTGTGCAGATCGTACAGTCCGGCGCAGACCTCGACCGCGCCGGAATTGTCCTCGAGCATCAGCGTCCGGTAGAAATTATCGGCCCGGTCGGATGTGGTCACATACCCCGACAACACGACCCCGGAGCCGGAAAACGCAACCGGGCCCACCGCACACCGTTCGCGGAGCGTGGCGGCTGACATATTGGGCAACGGCGCGGTTTCATCCGCAGGATGCGGTTCGCCGAAATCGTCATAACCGCACCCGGCGGCCAACAGCGCCGCAGCGCATCCGATCCATATTTTTATAAATCCATTCATTTTCGACCTCGTCAAATCTAAAAACGGAAATTCACAGTCAGGTAATAGGTGCGCGGATAGGCGTACAGGTACTTCGATCCGAAAGCCGTGATGCTCTGGTTCAATCCCGTCCCGCTTTTGCGCAGCCGCATCTGCTCGTAACCGCTGTAAACGATCTCCTTGCGGTTGGCCAGGTTGTTCACCGCCGCGCTTACCGACAGGTAACGACTGCCGAGTCGAAACGATTTCGACACGAACAGATCGATCGTAAAAGCCTCCGGAAAACGCTCCTGCTCCGTCAGCGCTCGCAAGTCTTCCGGCGAAGCGGCATAATCGTACACCCGGCCCATCCGGTTCAGCGGACTGACCGTCGTGTAATGGTCGGCCGCATAATTGACCGACAGCGAAGCCATCCACAGTTTCGCCCCCCGGTAGCTCAATTCGGCCGAAGCGATCCGCTGCGGCGACCCGCCCAGGCGATACCCTTTCAACAACGAACGGGCGCGGTCGGCGATCACGCTGCCATCCTTGTCGGACAGGATGCGTACGGACGGATCGTTCCGGTAACTGTTACGGGCCTGCGATGCGGCGACGCGCAGAGCGAACCGCCGCGTAAGCAGCACCTCGGCCCCGAACTCGACTCCTGCATACAGTTTCCCGATCCCCGAAAGTTCCATGTCGGAATAGACCGACGCGATATCGTCGTAGTAGCGGCGCACTTCGGATTCGCCGCGCGAAACCGTCGCATACGCGCACAGTTCGAGTCGAACGGTCCGGCCCGCGTACCGGTAGCTCAGCTCGCCGCCGAACCGGTTCGCCGTACGCGGATCGCCAACCGTACGGTTCCGATAATCGATCGACACGAACACATCGCGCGCGGCCGGAGCGACGTCCTCGTACAGCAGGTCGAGGCGCAACGTATGCGCCGGCGTGAACAGGCAATCGATCCCGCCCTTGAGCGTATATTCGGTAAAATGCAGCCGGGAGGAGCGCCCGTAGGAGTCGCTTCCCGGAAACAATTCCTTCTCATAACGCCCGTTGCGGGAATATCCGACCTGGGCTACCCGCAACGCGACATATCCGCCGAAACGCTCGTCGGAGCGGTTCCTCAGATCGGCCGTAAGCCACCCTTCGCCGCAGACGTAATCCAGGTCGTAGTCGTACCCGTACCGCTCCCCGACGGCCACCCGGCGGTCAGGCACGCGCAGGTTATTCTGCAATTTGTCGCCGAAATAGCGATCGTCGATCAGGTACGGGTCGATGTCGAACAGAAAAGCGGCGCCGAGCAAGTCGTCCAGCCGGTTGTAAGCGGTCGTCCGGTCGATCCGCACGCGCACCCCTCCCCGCAATCGCAGCGTCCGGGAAGGATGGTAATCGAAACAAGAAACGAACTGCCAGTTCCGGAACCGATCTACGGCGCTGCCCAGCACATAGGCGGCCGGCAGCGTATCGCGATTTCCGTTGGCGAGGTACAACTCCTCCCAATCGATCTGCGTAACCCGGACGTCGCGCTGCCTCCATGCCGCGGAGACGGCCCCGGACACCTCAGGATTCTCGTAGGAACCGGGCAGGTAGCGGTAATAGTCGGGCAACGGATTGCGCGCGTCGTACCAGTCGAGCGCCGAACGCGAAGAGGTTCCCCACAGAGCCGAAACGGTCGTAGTAAGGTTCCAGCGGGCGTCCGCTCCGCAACGCCAGGTAATCAGCGCCATCGGCGTCCGTTCGCAGCGGACGCGGGACGGGCGGACGCGTCCCTGCTGGTATCCCCAGGCCGGATTGTAAAGACGATCTCCGGACGCTTCGAATGCTTCGGCGGTCGAGGCGCTGCGCAATCCCCGCTCGGACGGGGCCATCAGGAACACGGCGGAAAGGGAATTTTTCGCGCCGAGCCGGCGCCCGAGCGAAAGACACAGCGACCACTCGTCGGCGTAGACGCCCCGGATATGCCGGTCACGCCCCCAGCGCCGGGTTCCGGCCGCTGCGAAAGCCCAGCCGCCGCCCAAGGTTCCGGTCGCGATTCCCGCACGCAAACCCTGCCGGAAACGGCGGTCGGTAAACATCCAGCCTGCACGGCCGCCGGGCGGCTCGTGCAAAACGTCGAGATCGTATTCGCAAATGTTACCGGCATTGCCGACCGTCGAAACGGACGGCGCGATCCCCGGCTGTTCATCCAGCCGGACGGGAGCCTGGCGAACGGCCGTCAGCACATTCCAGAACGGCTCGCCGGTAACCGGATTGTCCAGATCGATCCCGTTCAGCAACCGGCGGCTGCAATTCCACGCATAACCGCGCCTCGCGTAACGGACGAACGAAAAACGATACCGCGACAGCGAAGCGAACGGCCCGTCGTAAGCCGAAAGCGGCACGGACAACCACAAGGAAACGGTATCGCCGTCCGGTTCGTAACGGTCGACGACATCGAAACGCTGCTGTTCGTCGAAAACCACGACGCTGCCCTGCCCGTGCAGCGACACGGAAAAAACAAGCATCCCGAGAATCGGCAACCACCGTTTGTTCATGGCAGACAGTTTTAACCCGCACGGGCGCACGGCCCCTCCGCTTCCAGCAAAACACCTCCGCCACCGCTCTCTCTCCGATCGAGCAAGCACGCAAAAAAAACCGTTCGGACTATGAAGTTACGAAAACCGAACGATTTATACAACTTTTTAGAACATCATTTTGCTTTACAGCAACATTTCACACGATTCCGCAAGGATACGAAACAAACGTGGGAATGCCTTTTACAGACATTCCCACGCCGTTCGATCGGTTTATTACGCTGTGAGCGCTACTGCAATAATTTTTTGACCGCCTCGGAAATCGCGCGGCCGTCGGCCTGCCCGGCAAGCTGTTTGGTGGCCACTCCCATCACCTTTCCCATATCCGCCGGCGAAGCGGCTCCCACCTGCGCGATAATCGCTTTCAGGACGGTCTCCAGTTCTTCTCCGCTCAATTGTTTCGGCATGAACACTTCCAGCACGGCCGCCTCGGCCAATTCGTTTTCGGCCAGTTCCGGTCGGTTGTTCTGCGTATAAACGGCGGCCGACTCTTTGCGCTGTTTTACCAGCTTCTGAATAATTTTCAGCACGGCGCCGTCGCTGATTTCGTCCGATCCGTCGGCCGTTTTGGTCAGCAGGATCTCCGCCTTCACGGCCCGCAGGCCTGCCAGACGCACTTTCTCCTTGGCGAGCATCGCCGCTTTGATTCCGTCGTTAATCTCTTTTTCCAGACTCATATCGATATTTTTTAATTTTTATGTTCAACGATTTGTCCGGCTCCGGCCGCACGCCGCTAAATATCGATGTTGGCATACTTGGCATGCCTTTCGATAAATTCCCGGCGCGGCGGCACGTCGTCGCCCATCAGCATCGAGAAGATACGATCCGCTTCGGCGGCGCTCTCGATATTCACCTGACGCAGGATACGCGTTTCGGGCGACATGGTCGTTTCCCACAACTGTTCGGGATTCATTTCCCCCAGACCTTTGTAACGCTGTACATGGGCCCCTTTCGACCCGAATTCCGCCAAAGCCGCCTCGCGCTCCTCTTCCGTCCAGCAATAGCGGCTATTCTTACCCTTTTTGACCTGATAGAGCGGCGGCGTCGCGATATAGACGTGTCCGTTTTTGATCAGGTTGTTCATGTAGCGGAAGAAGAACGTCAGCATCAACGTCGCAATGTGGCTGCCGTCGACGTCGGCATCGGTCATAATAATCACGCGGCCGTAACGCAACTTATCGAGGTTCAGCGCCTTGCTGTCGTCTTCGGTTCCGATCGTCACGCCGAGCGCAGTGAAGATATTGCGGATCTCCTCGTTCTCGAAGATCCGGTGCTCCATCGCCTTCTCGACATTCAGTATCTTACCCCTCAACGGCATGATAGCCTGAAAATTCCGGTCGCGGCCCTGTTTGGCCGAACCGCCTGCGGAATCGCCCTCGACGAAGAAAATCTCGGCCTGATCGCGATCGCGCGACGCGCAGTCGGCCAGCTTACCGGGCAGCCCCGATCCGGACAACACCGTTTTGCGCTGCACGAGTTCGCGCGCCTTGCGGGCCGCATGCCGGGCCGTGGCGGCCAGGATCACCTTCGACACGATGGCGCGGGCGTCTTTCGGGTTCTCTTCCAGATAGTGCGTCAACGCGCCGGAAATCGCCTGATCGACGACGCCGGCGACTTCGCCGTTGCCGAGTTTGGTCTTGGTCTGTCCTTCGAACTGCGGCTCCTGCACCTTGACCGAGACGATCGCGGTAAGCCCTTCGCGGAAGTCGTCGCCGTTGATCTCGAATTTCAGCTTGGCCAGCATACCCGAATCTTCGGCGTATTTCTTCAGCGTCCGGGTCAGCGCCCGGCGGAAACCGGTCAGGTGCGTACCGCCCTCGATCGTATTGATATTGTTGACGTACGAATGCACGTTCTCGGAGAAACTCGTATTGTACTGCATCGCCACCTCGACCGGAACGCCGTCTTTTTCGGTATCGATATAGATCGTGTTTTCGATCAGCGATTCGCGGCTGGCGTCGAGGAACTTGACGAATTCTTTCAACCCTTCGGTCGAGTAATATTCGTCGTGAACGGACTCCCCGTTTTCGTTCTTCGTACGCAGGTCGGTGATATTGAGCCGGATTCCTTTGTTCAGGTAAGCCAGTTCGCGTAGGCGCGAAGCCAGCGTCTCGTAATCGTATTCGGTGACCGTAAAAATCGAGCTGTCGGGTTTGAAGGTGATGATCGTTCCGTGATCGTCCTCGGTCGTCTCGCCGATGATTTCCATGGTTCCCTGCGGAACGCCCTTGCTGAAGTTTTCCCGGAAGATTTTTCCTCCGCGGTGCACTTCGGCGACCAGCAGCGTGGAGAGCGCATTCACGCAGGACACGCCGACGCCGTGCAGACCGCCCGACACCTTATAACTGTCCTTGTTGAACTTACCGCCGGCATGCAGCACCGTAAGCACCACCTCGAGGGCGGGACGCCCTTCCTTCTCGTGCATATCGGTCGGAATACCGCGCCCGTCGTCCTTAACGGTGATCGAGTTGTCCTCGTTGACGAAAACGTCGATGCGGGAACAGTACCCGGCCAACGCCTCGTCGATCGAGTTGTCGACCACTTCGTACACCAAATGGTGCAACCCCCGGACTCCGACGTCCCCGATATACATCGCGGGGCGCTTGCGCACCGCCTCGAGTCCCTCGAGCACCTGAATGCTGGAAGCGGAATACGCCTCCCCGGTTTGTTGGATCTGATCTTTTTCCTCTACGCTCATATATTTTTCCTTTCTATTAATTTACTCTGCCAAAAAGTTACCGGCCAGAACCGTTCCGGCCGAACGGATCCCGCCCCGGCGCACGGCATTCCGGCCCACCGAAACGCCCGGAACGATTCGAACAAAGATAGTCATTTTTCCGCTAAATTCCAAGGATCGAATGGAGATCAATCTCGGCCACTTTTCCCTGATGAAAACGCAGCGTACGGGACGGATACTGCTGGATATTGCTGATGTTATGCGTCGACATCAGCACGGCGCACCCGCGCGCGACGATCGACGCGAACAACTGCATGATCCCGTCTGCGGCGGCGGGATCGAGGTTGCCGGTAGGCTCGTCGGCGAGAATCACCTGCGGGTTGTTCAGCAGGGCCCGGGCGATCGCCAACCGCTGCTGTTCGCCGCCCGACAATTGGAACGGCATCTTATACTCCTTGTTTTGCAGGCTTACCATGTCGAGCACTTCGGCGATCTTGCTGCGGATCTGCAATTCGTTTTTCCACCCGGTCGCCTTCAGCACGAAATGCAGGTTCTGAAAAACGTTCCGGTCGGTCAGCAATTGGTAATCCTGAAACACGATTCCGATCCGGCGCCGAAGGTACGGCACGTCTTTGCGGCGCATCCGCCGCAGGTCGAACCCGACGACCATCCCGCCTCCTTCGCGCAGCGGCAGTTCGGCGTAAAGCGTCTTGAGCAACGAACTCTTGCCCGACCCGACCCGGCCGATCAGATAAACCAGTTCGCCGGGAAACACCGTCAGATTGACATCCGACAGCACCATATCGCTGGTTCTGCCGTTACCCCGGAAACTGGCCTCCCGCAGGGCATCGTCGAAATGGAAAATCGCCACATCCCGTAGTTCTATCACCGCATTCGGATTCATCGCTTTCAAATTTGATCCGGCCCGCCGACACACATTTCCCGTGCGGGCGCATTTAACAAAACAAAGATACCGATTGTTTGGACAGCATCTCCCGTTTGTTGATGAAGTGTTGATATTTTTCACGTCCCCGAAACGTCCCCGGATATCTCCGGACGAATTTATATTGCCCGTAAAAATAATTCTTCCGAAAAAACGTATATCTTTGTACCGGGATCTTACGGTAGTGCGATCCCGATCAGGGGCTGACCGGTTTTGACAGCAGGCAGAGTCTGATTGTAAGCACGCCGAGCGTTGTGTGGACTCTCGTAAAACTGAATGCTCAAACTACAAATGGCGATAATAGCTATGCACTCGCTGCTTAATTTTACAGAGTAAAATGGCTTAATCCGGCAGTCCAAGGAGGCTGTCAGACGAGTACCCCGCCGAAGCTTCGTTCCGTAGCGGAAGGCACCGGGGTATCATTCAAACGGAAATAGCGGATCGGATGCCTATAACGATTCGCGAAAATCAATAGGCTGGGGCCGTAACTGGGTCGCCTTCGACCAGGTTGCGGCAGAAGGATCAACCGAAGGATAAGCGTGTAGAAAGCTTTTGGGTTCCTTGTTTGGACGAGGGTTCGACTCCCTCCAGCTCCACAAACAGGCCAATTGTCGTCTGTTAAACGAAAATATCCCGCTTTACTTTTTCAGCGTAAAGCGGGATGTTTTTTTGAGATTACGCGATTACATCTATTGTGCCTGCCTACCGTTCACCCTGATTTCAGTATCGGGAAATAGATTCCGGATCCGGTCGATTCCTTCTTCGTCGATCCTCCCAGACAGCTCCAATTCCCCGATCTTTACTTTTGCCAGCTCATCCGGGATATCGATCTCGTCCGTAAATTCCATTTTCAATTTATTAACCCGTGTGAGTTCCAGCAAAACAGACGGAAACTCTTTGACCCGAATAGAAATGCCATCTTCCCTGCCTTTCTGCCGGGCATCGGTTTTCAATTTATTTTTCACCCCGTCATTCCGAACGTTTTTTTTCCGGATCATCCAACCGATCCGCGGCTTAAGAGCAAAATTATCTTTGTTCTGCTCCAAGCCTACAAAACCGGCCCAAAGCTCCAGGGGCGTCTCAACAATCTTATCGCCGTGTTCTTCCTGAAATTTCAAATCGACTTTTACAATCTCGTCAGGCAGACAATCCGTCCCTACCAACCGTTCCAGGTCGTTCCTTTTTCCCTCTTTATCGTACGGGAAGAACTTGACGATCCATCCGTCTATTATCTTGGGCGCTCCGTATTTCTTCTGCGAATGATATTTAAACATATTGCGCCAGAACTCCTGGTCTATTTCGCCTTTCGACGCTTTGACAAACTCTTCCAAAAGGGGCTCCAGTTCGGAAATCCACCATTCCAGCCCGTATTCTTTCAACCCTCTGGCCTTACACAATACTTTCTCCCAATCTTCCGGCGTTCCTTCGAGCGTTATTTCGGGAATTCCGCAAACGATACGCAGCACGATAAACTCGAAATACGGTTTCGCGGCCTCCATCAAGGTCACTTCGGAAGCCACCTTTTCCAAAGGTGTCGTCGTCGAAAAATCACAGGTCAGCAACCCGACCAATTTATCCCCGCCATACTTTCCGATCTGTTCGGTAAATTCGGAAAAAGTTTCCTCCCATGCGAAATCGGGATCATCCGGTCTCTTGTCTGTCTTCACAATCAACGATTGTTTCCCGGTAAAATCGGCAAAATAATGCCTCACGGACTCCGGGTCGGCTTCCACATGCCGTGCAAACCCCTGGCTAACCAACAGCCAGATCATGTCCGGGGACAAAACGAACGGTCTATGATCCGCATAAGCCTGATACATCCCGTAAAAAAAAGAATTGTACTGGAAGGAAACCAGACTATCCGGAATCTCGCCCTTGGCTATGATACTAAACGGATAATTTAAATTTTCCTTTAGCTGATACGGCTCCAATCCGGCTTCGGACAAGATAAGCCTTTTGTAAATATCCTCGCAGGATCGCACGGGAAGCAATTTTTCGGGTTTCGAAAGTTCCTCGACTTCGAAAGTAACTTTATGTTGGGCAAACGCGGAAAGGTTCCCGAACAGACACAGGCAGAACAGTAATTTTTTCATAATACCGGATTTTGTCGTTTTCAATGTCGATTCTTCGGACAAGTCTGTACGTCAACGGACGACCGTAGACAAATATAACATTATTTATTAAAAATACGGCAAACGCGATATCGAAATATTATCGTCCAACGGACAATTCGCCGAAATCGTAAAATGAACGCCGAAACCTCTCGGACTTTCCACAGGAATCAAAAATGGCGCGGTTCTTGGAAATTTCAGGATCGGAACCGTCCGAAGGACAGCCGCCCGCGGTTTGCTCCGCGCCCGTGCCGTCGCATGACCGTCCCGAAAAAAATCACAGAACCTCTAAAATTTACAACCATGAACGACCGCGTCAAGGAAAAGGCCGAAAAGGTAAAACGGAAAATCGATGCCGGCATCGACCGGACGGCCGAAAAGATTTCGGATGTATCCGACAGCGTCCAGCAGCATGCGACGCACGTAAAACATGCCGTAAAAGAAAAAGTAGCCCGAGCGGCGGATTCCGTCAAAGAGAAAGCCCAGCACATCAGCGATTCGATGCGGGAGACGAAATAAAATCGTTCCTGCGTCCGCGCTGAAAATACGGATCGTCATCCGAAACGAATATCCGCACCGACGCGGCCGGTCTGCAAATGCCGCAGCCGGTTCGCAATGCCCCAATTCATGCCGGACAATCGCCGACATGCAGCCTATCACGAACACCGGCCGGCATTTTGAAAACGAAACGCCTCAGGCATCCGTTCCGAGTAGCCTTCGCACCGTTTTTCTCAAATCGTCCGGCGAATAAGGCTTCGAAACGACCGTATTGCATCCGGCGGCCAAAGCTTGTTCCTTCTCGCTGTAAAAGACGTGCGCCGTCACGGCGACGATCGGAACGTCGGGCGAGATCGCGCGGATTTTTTCGGTCGCCTCAATCCCGTTCATCACCGGCATCCGGATATCCATCAGGATCAGGTCGGGACGTTCGCGCACGAAGCTGAGCACCGCCTCCTGCCCGTTCGGCACCCACCGAAGCACGTATTCTTTGGACAGCGCGGCTTCGAGCAATTTGAAATTGGTTTCCACATCCTCGGCGACCAGAATCACTTTCCGCCGTCTGTCCGCCGAGCCTTCCGCATCCGTGCATACGGCCGCGGCCGAACAGCAAGGCAAACAAAGCGTAAACGTACTCCCCTCGCCGACCTGCGAACGCACCTCGATCCGTCCGCCGAGTCGCTCGGCGATGCTCCGGCAGATGGAAAGCCCCAGCCCCGTCCCCTGCACAAAATCGTTCAGCTTTTCGAAACGGTCGAAAATAAGCGGGACTTTCTCCTGCGGGATACCCCGTCCGGTATCGGTCACAAATAGTTCCAACCAATCGTTCCGCAACTTCGCTCCGAGGGTGATCCACCCCCGATCCGTATTTTTGATCGCGTTCGAAAGGAAATTGAAAAGCACCTGCGTCAACCGATTGCGGTCGGAAGAAATCCATACCGGCAGCCGCGGGCACTCTATTCTGAAACCGACTCCTTCCTTCATTTTCAGCCGGTGCACTTTCTCCACCTCCTCGAGCAATCCGGTAATTTCCACCTGCTGAAAATGGGTTTCCGCCCGTCCGGATTCGATCCGCGAGAGATCGAGAATATCGTTGATCAACTGCAGCAACAGGTTGCTGTTTTTGCGAATGATATCCAGGTATTCCTCCCTGTGCGCATCGCAGTCGTCGGCGGCGAGCAACTCCGAAAACCCGACGATCGCATTCAGCGGAGTCCGTATTTCGTGGCTCATGGTGGCCAGAAAAACCGATTTCAACCGGTCGGCCTCCACCGCTTTTTTCTTCGCGACGATCAGTTCCTCGGTGTGCCGGACGCGGTCGCCCACGTCGTGGATCAGCGCGAGCACCCTGTTTCCTTCAAACGGGGCGATCCGCGCCTGAAAATAGTGCCGTCCGTCCTTGTCCAGCGGATATTCGATCTCTTTGATCTGACCGTCCTGCAGGCACTCCCGTATATTGCGAACGAACAGATCGCTCACCTCCGGCGAATAGATCGTCCGCCCGTCCGCTCCGATCAGCTCGTTCACCGGATGGAGCAGGATCGTGCCCCGAGACATCAACACGTCGGTAATAACAAAACGGTCGTCCAGGATAAAAATAAATTCCGGCAATGCCTCGACGATTTTCCGGTTCCGCTCTTCAAGGCTCCGGATGCGGGCCTCTTTTTCGCAGCGGGAAGTGATGTTCGACGTATAGGCGATCAACTTGCGGGGACAACCCTGTTCGTCCGGCTCGCAGGAGAAAAAACAGTCTTCCAGCCAAACCGCCTGCCCCTCTCGGCCGACGCAGCGCACCCGTATCTTGGATACTTTGGTATCGGATGCCAACATGCATTCGAAAGCGTTTCTGTAAGAATCGACGTCGTCGGGATGCGCGAAACGGTAAAAATCGTCGATATCCGCGAATTCGATGCCGGCATCCCGGAGCCCCAGCACCCGGAAATAATCGTCGTCGAAACAGCAGGCTCCCGTCGGGATATCGTATTCCCACAGGGCGATCCGGTGAGCCGCCAGAACGGAAATGACGTTTCGGTATTTGTTTTCGATCGAATGATCGTGCTTTTCAGCAGGAAAAAAGCGGTCGTTTTCGTTCATGTCACACTTTTTGGATAGCAGTCCGATAGTAAAAGTATAAATAATCGCGTTCGAAGATACCTCTGCGGATATTTTTTCACCGGATTTTTCTGACCGCCATCCGAGCGTTATCGGAAACATCTCAGTAAGAATGCACTGCAAACCGAAAGCGGTCGCGACGCCCGCCAGGACGACGACCGCTTTCCGTAAAATTCAATCTATAAATCCAACTTGACGACCGTAATGCCGGCCCCGCCGAGTTCTTCGTGCTCGTCCCGGGCGCTTTTGACCAGATCGACCGCGCGCAGGTAATTGCGAATCTCCTCTTTGAGGGCCCCGGTACCTTTGCCGTGCAAAATTCGGATTTCGGAAAAGCCCAGCATGATCGCCTCGTCGACAAAATCCTGCGTAGCCTGCAGCGCTTCGGACACCCGCATACCGCGCACGTCGATCTGCTGGGTAAATTGCAGCCGGCGTTCGGCCGTACTGTAATTCGTGACCGGAACGGGCACGGAACGTTCGTTGCGCACCGCCTTTTTATATTCGGCATTCGAGATGGGTTCCAGCCGCTCGGCGTCGAGAGTCGTCAGAATTTGCCCGAAACCGACGGTGGCCCGCTTACCGCTCACGCTAACAACCTCGCCTACGGCATCCTGCCCTTTGATCCGCACTTTAACGCCCGGCTCTACGATCCGGGGCTTTTCGGGGGGCGACGCAGGCGTCGCACTCCCGGTCTCCGGCTTGCGGTTGCGGCGTTCGGCACGGCGCTGTTCGCGCCGGCGGATCTGCTCGATTTTCCGGTCGATCGCTTCGTCTCCGGCGGAATCCTGCTCCAGCGTCTCTTTAAACTCCTCCATTTTGCGCCGTACCGCCAATGTCTTTTCCTTATCTGCCTGCGACTCGCGGATCACCCGGATCGTATTTTCGATCTGTTTGTTCGCTTCGGCGGTAATCTGCCGCGCCTCGGCCTTCGCCTCGCGCAACAGCCGGCTGCGCTCCGCCTTCAGCGTTTCCAGCTCGGACTGATATTTTTCGGAAAGTTCGTCCACGCGCTTTTCGGCCTGACGGATTTTATCGCGCTTTTGCTCCCAGTAACGGCGGTCGCGGGCGATCTCGCGCAACTGGCGCTCGATGTTGATATGGTCGCTGCCGGCTTTTTCCGACGCGCTGCGGATGATCTCTTCCGGAAGCCCGATCTTGCGGGCGATCTCCACGGCGAACGAACTGCCCGGCTTCCCCATTTCGAGCCGGAACAACGGGCGGATGTTCTGCACGTCGAACGTCATCGCGCCGTTCTGAATGCCGCGCGCATTGCTGGCGTAGTATTTTAGATTCGAATAATGCGTGGTAATCACGCCGAAACAGTGCCGCTGTTCGAACTTCTCAAGCAGCGCCTCGGCAATCGCTCCGCCGATGATCGGCTCGGTACCCGTGCCGAACTCGTCGATCAGAATCAGCGAACGCTCCCCCGCGCTGCGGAGGATATTCTTCATATTCAGCAAGTGCGAACTGTAAGTACTCAGGTCGTTTTCGATCGACTGCTCGTCGCCGATGTCGATGAAGATATCTTTGAAAATCCCCATCTCCGAATTTTCGGAAACCGACACGAGAAACCCCTTCTGAAGCATGTATTGCAGCAGCCCGACCGTTTTCAAACAGACCGATTTGCCGCCGGCGTTCGGCCCCGAAATCACCAGGATATGCTTGTCGTCGGTCAGGGTCAGGTCGAGCGGAACGATCTCCTTCCCTTCGCGCCGCAACGTCTGCGCGAGCAGCGTATGCCGGGCCCGGATCAGGCGGATCGAACTGCGGTTCTCGACGATCGGCAACGTACAGTCGTTGGCCAGCGCGAAACGCGCCTTGGCCCGGATGAAATCCATCGTCGTCAGGAAATCGCCCGACTCGCGGATACGGGGCAGGTCGGGACGGATCGCATCGGTAAAACGAGTCAGGATACGCACGACCTCGCGGCGCTCCTCGTATTCGAGCGCCTTCAGTTCGTTGTTGAGCTCCACGACCTCGATCGGTTCGATATAGACCGTCTTGCCGGTCGCCGACTCGTCGTGGATCAGGCCTTTGATTTTCTTTTTATTGGCGGCGGCCACCGGGATCACGGCGCGCCCTTCGCGGATCGAAACCGACACGTCGCCGTCCACGATGCCCGAAGCCTGCGCCTGTCCCATGATCTGTTGCAGGCGGCGCGACACCTGGCTCTCCCGGTCGCGGATCGTCCGGCGCAGCGAGAACAGTTCCGCGGAAGCGTTGTCCCGCACCTTTCCGAACTTGTCGACGATCGAGTCGATGTGGTTGATGATCTCCGGAAAACCGTCGACCCCGCTGCACAGGGTCCTCAACTGCGGATACTGCTCGTCGGTACGGGAATTGAAAAAGGCTACCAGCCCGTGAACCATCGCCAACCCTTTGCGCAACGCCGCCAACTCGCCGACCTCCAGGAAAGAGCCCTCGACGGCCCCCTTTTTCAGGAATGCGTCCATATCGACAAAGCTGCCTTCGGGCAGTCCGTTGTCCATCATCAGCACCGTTCGCATCTCGAAAACCTGACCGAGACGCGAGACGACCGACTCGTAGTCGTCACTGAACGCCGCCTCGAAAAGTTTATCGACTGCGCCCTGCGTCACGCAAAGCGCCTTGACCTGGCTACGGATACGATCGAAACCGATCTTATTCTCAAAATTATCGGGATAAACCAAAACCTTCGGAAAAAATTAATACGGTAAACGGACGCGCTATTCGTCCCGGTTGCGCCGGCCGAACACCGACACGTTGATATAACGGCTCGGGTGCGCTTTCAGATCTTCCAGCAGGGCCGACAGATTCGCCGTGGCATCCACCAGTTCGTCATACAACGCCTGGTCGTTCAGGAACCGACCGACCGTGCCGTCTCCGTGGTTGACTTTTTCGAGCGTCGTGTTCAGCGATTCGAGCGTCGTGGTAGCTTGCGCGATCATCGTCGGAATCTTCGACTTGCTCAGCGAATCGCTGAAATTCTCGACGTTGGTAACGATCCGGTCGATTTGTCCGGACTTGCTGCTCAACGTTTTGGATAATTCGTTCAGGTTCTGCACGATCTCGCGGACGTTGTTTTTCTCCCCGGCGATCACTTCGTTGAGATTGCCCGATATCGAAGCGATGTTCGTAAATGTCGCATTCAGGTTGTCCTTGTTGTCGGCCATCAGCGTATTGATATGTCCGAGCGTAATCATCAGTTGGTTGATCACGTCGTTGGCGCGCTGTTTCAGGAACTCGAACTCGCTGCCGGCCACCTCCAGGAAATCCTTGTTGATCTCCGAAAAGAGCGTATCGCCCTGTTGCAGGTATTTGGCCGACTTGCCCAGTTCCAGTTCGACGGCCTTGCCGCCCATAAGCCCGTCGCTGAAAATCCGCGCCTTGGTATCGTCCGGAATCTTGAATTTCGACTTGATCGAAAATTCCACGACCACCTTGTCCGACCGTTCCGGATCGAAGCTGATATCGCTGATCGACCCCACCTTATAACCTTTGATCAGCACGGCGGCCGACGACTGCAGGCCGTTCACCTGATCGTATACGGCATAGTAATGCACCGACGACGTGAACAAATCCCGTCCCTTAAGGAAATTGATCCCCCAATACAACGCCGCGATCATCAGTATCCCGAAAAAGCCTATCTTAAATTCTCTGCTCAGTTTCAATTTCATGCCTAAAATTTTATCTGTCCGTTATTCACAATCGTTCGTTCAATCACTGCTGCCTGCGGCGCGCTTCGCCGACCGGAATCGTTTTATCGCCGTCGAATGCGACCAGGAATGCGTCCCGGATACTCTTGCGCACCTGGGTTTGCAAAGATAACGCTTCGTGGTAAGACGACGTGCCGCCGACGAAATATTTGTACGTGCCGCCGATCACGATCTCCTGCACCTCGCCGCGATAAGGCCCGAAACGGGACGAATTCTTCGGCAGTTTCTGCGGGGCCGAAGCGACTTGAACCCGGTAGACGATCTCCCCGCCGCTGTCGTCCGTGGCGCTCTCCGTTGCGGCCGTTTCCGGCTCGTCCCGGGCGAAATCCGCCGCGGAATCGTTCCTCGGCTGCGAATCGTCCCCGTCGTCGTCACTCAAAACAATCCGTGTGCCACGTCCCTCGCTGCGCACCTTGTACTCGCTGAATGCGTTGAACAAACAGCGCGCATACGTCTCGCGCCCTTTGTCCGAACCGACGAACTTCTCCTCCGCGGGATTCGAAATAAACCCGAACTCCGCCAGGATGCTCGGCATCGCCGCCGACCACAGCACCAAAAAACCGGCCTGGTGCACGCCGCGGTTCTGCATTTTGGTCTGACTGGCAAACTGTTTCTGCACCATATCCGCGAACGTGCAGCTTTGCGACAAGTAAGCGGACTGGATCAGCGAAAAGATAATGAACGATTCCGGCGAGCCGGGCACGTATCCCTGGTATTTGGTCGAATAATCGTCTTCGTACGAAATCACGTCGTTCTCCTTCATCGCGACATCGAGGTTCTTGCCGGCCTTGTCGACCCCCATCACGTAAGTCGACGTGCCCGACGGCGCGGAAGATTTGTTGCTGTTGATATGGATCGAAATAAACAGATCCGCTCCGGCCTTGTTGGCGATGTTTCCCCGTTCGTTCAACGGGATCAGCACGTCGGTCTTGCGCGTATACACCACTTTGACATCGGGATATTTCTGGCCGATCATCTTTCCCAAACGGAGCGCAACGTCCAGATTGATATCTTTTTCTTTGTAAATCCGGCCGACGGCTCCCGCGTCCCGTCCGCCGTGTCCCGCATCAATTACGACGGTATTTATACCGATTTCTTTCTTTTGCGCGTTAGCAGTAATAACGACGCCGAAAAGCGAAAGGAAAACGACCGAAACCGTTAAAAACGTGAGGCTTGAAACTTTCATTACGGCAAACGTTAGAGAACTCTTTTTTTTTAACTATTTTTGCGGACGAAATTTGATAACTTTGCAAAGTTAAATTATTTGTTGGGATTTGCGGCTAAAAAAAGCGAAATATATCTTACTCCTGCTATGTCTGATCCCGTTTGGACAGCTTGTTTTCAGCCGCGAGAGGGCTTATCCGGCCTCTTCGGACGAATCCTTTTTGCAGGATACCGCAGGACGCGATTCGCTGACGGAAAACGTTGCGATCGCGCACGCGGCCGCAGACTCTGCCCCCGGCCTGGATTCTTCCGCGACGCCGCAATATGCGGCGGCCGACAGTGCAGCCGTCGCCGCGCGGAATACTTCCAAGAAAGACACCGCACAGCACAAATCGTTCCTCGACGACGTAATTTCGGGGAAAAACCAGGATTCGCTGGTTTACGATCTTCGTAACAAAACGGTCTACATCTACGAGAAAGGCGACGTCGACTACCAGGATAAAAACCTGAAGGCGGACTTCATGAAAATCAACATGGACGACAAGATCATCTTCGCCTACGGACGCGAAGATACGACCACTAAGACGAACACCCGGCCCGAATTCACCGACGGAGGATCGACCTACCAGATGGACACGATCACCTACAACATCGCCACCGAAAAGGCCCGTATCAAAGGCGTGACGACGCAGGACGGCGAAGGCTACCTGAAAGGCTCGCGCGTCAAGAAAATGCCCGACGACACGATCAACATCGCCAACGGCAAGTACACCACCTGCGACTTGGATCACCCGCACTTCTACCTGGCGATGACCAAGGCCAAGACCATTCCGGGCAAGAAGGTGATCGTCGGCCCGTCGTACCTGGTGATGGAAGACGTGCCGATCTATTTCCTCGGACTGCCGTTCGGCTTCTTTCCGACGATGAGCGGACGCCACTCCGGTTTCATCATGCCGACCTGGGGCGAGGAGGCCATAAAGGGCTTTTTCCTGCGAGACGCCGGGTACTATTTCGCATTCAACGACTACATGGACATGACCGTCCAGGGCGGTTTCTACACGCTGGGATCGTGGCAGGCGAGCCTCGCGTCGCGGTATGTCAAGCGGTACAAATACCGGGGCGGCCTGAATTTCTACTTTTCAAAAGACATCATCGGCGAACGCGACGAGCCCGACTACGTCAACATGAACAACTTCAACCTGCAATGGACGCACCAGCAGGACGCGAAGTTCCGCCCGAACTCGACCTTCTCGGCCAGCGTGAACTTTTCGACCAGCGGTTACAGCAAATACGGGGCGCAGACGATCAACGACTACCTGAACACGCAAACCAACTCCAGCATCTCCTACTCCAAATCATGGGCCGGTACGCCGTTCTCTTTATCGACCAACATGCAGCACTCGCAGAACTCGCAGGACACGACCGTTTCGTTGAGTTTCCCGAACGTGGTTTTCAGCGTATCGCGCGTCTATCCGTTCCGGCGCAAGGAGGCCGTCGGCAAGCAGCGCTGGTACGAGAAAATTTCGTTCACCTACACGGGAACGCTCGGCAACAACGTAAAAGTCAAAGAAAGGGATCTGTTCACCGACCGGATGTTCAAGCAGATGAAGAACGGCGTCAACCACAACATTCCGATCTCCACGTCGCTGAACCTGCTCAACTACATCAACGTCAGTCCTTCGGCAAACTATCAGGAACGCTGGTACTTCCGCAAGATCGACAAGGAGTGGGACCCGGTTTCCCGGTCGGTCGTCAACGGCGATACGACCACCGGCTTCTACCGGCTGTACGATTACAGTTTCTCGGTCAGCGCCACGACCAAGCTGTACGGAACCTACCAGTTCAAAAAAACGGCTGCCGTGCAGGCGTTCCGCCACACGCTGACCCCGACGATCAGCTTCAACTACCGCCCCGATTTCGGAGCCGCCAAATACGGGTATTACAAATACGTGCAGAGCGATACGCTGGGTAACATGAGGCGCTATTCGCCGTTCGAGGAGGGTCTGTACGGGGTGCCGAGCGCCGGGCGCAGCGCGGGCATATCCTTCGGACTCACCCAAACGCTGGAAATGAAAGTGCGCAGCAACAAGGACACCTCGGGATTCCGGAAGATCAAGCTGATCGACAACTTCAGCATCACGTCGTCCTACAATTTCCTGGCCGACTCGCTGAACCTGGCTCCTTTCTCGATCAACCTGCGCACCAACCTGTTCAAAAACGTCGGACTGAACGTCAACGCGACGCTCGATCCTTATCAGATAGACGCCAACGGACGAAAGGTCAACAAGTTCATGCTGCGGAAAGGGAAACTGGGACGGCTCACGAGCGTCAGCACCTCGTTCGGCTATTCGTTCAATTCGAAAAACCGGGGATCCTCGTCGCCGGCAGCCATCAACGACATCAACAGCGGAACGACCGAAGTGCCTCCGGAATATACCGACATGTTCACGCAGCCCGGCTACAACCAAATCGACCCGTTCACCCGGCGGCAAATGATGTCGGCCACTTACTACGACTTCAGCATCCCGTGGAATTTTGGATTCAATTACAGCTTCAGCTATACGAAGCCCGGGCTTCAGGCCAATATCGTCCAAACCCTCGGCTTCAACGGCAGCGTCAACCTGACGCCCAAATGGGGGGTTACGTTCAACGGCGGTTACGACTTCGGATCGAAAAAAATCACGCCGGGAACCTTCACGCTGACCCGCGACCTGCACTGCTGGCAGATGTCGTTCAACTGGGTTCCGATCGGGTTCCGCAAGAGCTGGAGCTTCACGATCAACGTGAAGGCTTCGATGCTGAAAGACCTCAAGTACGACCGCAACAGCAGCTTCTACGACAACTTCTACGACAATTAAACGGTCGCGGGCCGCGTTAGTTAGTACGATATTTGCAATCTCTATACTGCTTTGAAATGAAAAAAATAATTTTGTATTGTATGGCTATTCCCGTCCTGACGCTGGGAGCCTGCGGCGAAAAAAAGAATCCGCTGCTGGTGACGTCCACCGCGCCCTACGAAGCGCCGCTGTTCCCGCAAATCACAAACGAAGATTACAAACCGGCTTTCGACAAAGCGCTCGAAGAGGCCCGTGCGGACATCGACCGCATCGTGAACAATCCCGACGAACCGACCTTTGCGAATACCGTCGAAGCGCTTGCGTTCAGCGGAGAACGCCTCGACAACGTCAGCAGCGTCTTTTTCAACCTGAACGAAGCGAACACGAACGACACGATGCAGAACCTGGCGCTGGAAATCTCGCCTGTTCTGACCGAATTCAGCAACGACATCACGCTGAATCCGGCGCTTTTCGAACGGGTCAAAGCGGTCTACGCCCGACGCGACTCGCTCGCCCTGACGCCCGAACAGTCTCGCCTGCTCGAAAAGACCTACAAGGATTTCGCGCGCAACGGCGCGGCGCTGTCCGAAACGGATAAAAAGACCTACCGCGAGTTAACCGCCAAACTGTCGCAACTGACCCAGAAATTCAACCAGAACACGCTCGGCGCGACCAACGCCTTTATCCTGCACATCACCGACTCGGCGCAGGTCGCCGAACTGCCCGACTTTGTCCGCGAAGGAGCGGCGGCCGAGGCCAAAGAGCGTAACCTCGAAGGGTGGGTCGTCACGCTGCAATACCCGAGCATGTCGCCGTTTATGATGTACTCGTCGAACCGCGAGCTGAAGGAGAAGCTGTGGAAAGCGTATAACACCCGCGCGTTCGGCGGCGAGTTCGACAACTCGAAGATCGTCGAAGAGATCGCCGACACCCGGCTACAAGTGGCCCGCCTGCTCGGCTACGATACTTACGCCGACTATGTGCTCGAAGAACGGATGGCCGAAAGCGCCCCGACGGTCAACGCTTTCCTGACCGAACTGCTCGACCGGGCGATCGGCGCCGCGCATGCCGACGTAAAGAGCGTCGCCGAATATGCGGCCGCGAACGGTTTTACCGGCGAGTTGATGCCGTGGGATTTTTCCTACTATTCCGAAAAACTGAAAAACGAAAAATACAGCATCAACGAAGAGCTGACCAAGCCCTATTTCAAACTCGAAAACGTGCAGGCCGGCATTTTCGACCTGGCCGGCAGACTCTACGGAATCTCGTTCAAAGAGAACCCCGACATCCCGGTCTACCACCCGGACGTAAAAGCCTACGAAGTGCACGACGCCGACGGGAAATTCCTGGCCGTACTGTACATGGACTTCTTCCCGCGGGCCTCGAAACGCGGCGGGGCCTGGATGACCGAATTCCGCAGCCAGTCGGCGCGCGACGGGCAGGACACCCGCCCGCTGGTCTCGCTGGTTTTCAACTTCACGAAACCGACCGAGAATACCCCGTCGCTGCTGACATTCGACGAAGTCAGCACGATGCTGCACGAATTCGGACACTCGCTGCACGGCATTTTCTCGCAGGGAAACTACCCCGGCATGACCGGCACGTCGGTCTACCGCGATTTCGTCGAACTGCCGTCGCAGATTATGGAGAACTGGGCTACCGAGAAAGAGTTCCTCGACCTCTGGGCCGTACACTACCAGACCGGCGAAAAGATGCCGGCCGAGCTGATCCGGCGGATCATCGACGCCAAGAACTACCTGGCCGCCTACCAGCATATCCGCCAGGTATCGTTCGGTTTGTGCGACATGGCCTGGCACAGCATTACCGCCCCCGTGAACGAGCCGGCCGACGCTTTCGAAGCGAAGGCGGTCGCCAGGGCCCAGGTGATGCCGCGGGTGGACGGACAGTGCATGTCGACCTCGTTCACGCACATCTTCGCCGGAGGCTATGCCGCCGGGTATTACAGCTACAAATGGGCCGAAGTGCTCGAAGCGGACGCGTTCTCGCTGTTCAAGGAAAAAGGCATTTTCGACCGGGAGACGGCCGCGTCGTTCCGCGAAAACATCCTGTCGAAAGGCAACTCGGAGCACCCGATGGAGCTGTACGTCCGTTTCCGCGGACATAAACCCGACACGCAGGCGCTATTCGACAAAATGGGAATCAAATAGTCCGAAACACAAACCGGGAATCGCTATGAAAAACCGACGTTACTGCCTGCTGGGATTGCTTGGAATCGGCCTGTGGGCCTCCGGATGCAACCGTGCGCAACCGCTTCCGTCCGACTATTTCGGAGGCGAATTCGTCTGCTACGACGACACGGCCCGGTTTTTCGACTGCGCGACCGGCCGTACCTACCTGCTCGACCGCAGCGGGGCGTATCCGGAAGTCGTCGCAAACTACGAACAAATGCGGCCGGCCCCCCACGAGCGGGTTCACATGTTCTGCCACGCCGAGATCCGGCAAGAAGCCGACTCGTCGAACGGCCCGGTACGGATGGTCGTCCGTGAACCTTTCGGTTTCGACCGGGCGACCCACTGCGATCCGAACGGCCTGATCGCGGGCATGTACCGTAGCAACGCGGGCGGCGGGGAAGGCAACCGGATGCTGCACCTGAGGGGCGACTACACCTATACGGTCGTCCGTTTCACCGAAACGACCGAACAGCGCGAGGACGGACGCTGGGGACTGAGCTCCGAATCGGAACTGGTACTGAACCCTCAGGAAGCCGGCCGGCCCCAGCGCCGGTTCGAGATCCTGTTCGAACCGGAAACCCTCGTAGCCAACGACGGACTCGGACAGCTTACCTATCAAAAAGTTTATCTGGACTGACCGTCCTTGCGGACAGACAAAAACGAAAGCGGAGGAAAACGACATTTCCTCCGCTTTCGTTTCGATGCCGGAACGCTAAACGTCCAGCGAATATCCGTCGCGGTACTGGTAATGCATCCGTTTAGTGGCTTCCGGATCGTTCATGAATTTCTCGACGATCGGGTTCCACACCACCGGACGCTTCAGTTCGTTGGCGATGTTGCCCAAATTGCAGACCGTGCAGGAACTATGTCCCACTTCCACCGGAACGTTCGGATCGATCCGCGAACGCATCGAATTGATAAAGGTCTGGTAGTGCCCGACTTTCGTCTCGTAAGGCACGCTGCTGTCCTGCTGTTTCTCGGCCTTCGGCATGAATTTCGGGTCGGAAGCGAGGAATTCGCCGCGGCACACCTGGATCCAGCCGTTGTCGCCGTAAATTTTGAGTCCCTGCTTACCGCCGTCGAACTCCTGTTCGGTAACGGTCGTTCCGTTGTCGTATTTATAAGTCAGGTGATCGTAATAGCTGTATCCGGCGGGAATAATCTCGACCGGGCCGTTGCCGTCCTTGCCCATCGCCCACTGCGCGATGTCGAACATGTGCGCGCCCCAATCGGTCATCAGGCCGCCGCCCATGCCCTGATACCAGCGCCATGCGCCCCAGAGCTGTTCGTTCTGCTCGGGATCGATCGTGATGACCGGGTCCAAATCCGAATTGTAATAAATGGTTTCGGGCAGCGGACCGAGCCACTTGTCCCAATTCAGGCCGGCCGGCACTTCCTGTTTCGGCAGCGTGTAGGGAGTCGGCGAACCGCCCACATGCACCTTGATCAGCCCGATCTTGCCGAGTTCCCCCTCGCGGCACAGGTTGGCGGCGTGGATAAATTCGGCGTCGGAACGCTGCTGACTGCCGATTTGCAGGATGCGGCTGTACTTACGCACCGCTTTGCGAAGCTGCTGTCCTTCATAAATGGTCAGCGTCATCGGTTTTTCGAGGTAAACGTCTTTGCCGGCCTTGCAGGCGGCGATAGCGATGATCGCATGCTGGTGATCCGGCGTGGCGATCACGACCGCGTCGATATCGGGACGCGCCAGCAGCTCTTGATAATCTTCGTACAGGTCGACCTTGCATTTTTCGCCGTGATCGGCGTAGTATTTCTTCACGCGCTTATCGAAGCGGGCGCGTTTCACGTCGTAGACGTCGCAGCCGGCCACTACTTTCACCCCGTCGATGGTAATGAAACCGTTGAGCAGGTGCATCGCCTGCTGACCGAGGCCGATAAAACCGATGTTGATCGTGTCGTTGGCAGCGGTTTTTTCATTTTTTTTGCTTTTCGCAGCAGCCGCCAGCCCGGAGGGCATCAGTAACGCCCCGGCTGCGCCGAGTGCGGAAACTTTCAGAAAATCGCGGCGTGAGAATTTCGATTCAGAACTCATTTTCAGTTGGTTTAATAATTTCGGTTTTTTGTTTTTGGGAAATCATGTAGGCAAGTTACTCATTTCGCCCGGGAAAAACAAAATATTTTAAAAAAACGATTCCGTTTTGCATATCCCGCGTCCGTTCGTTATCTTTACATTTCGACAACTTAATCGAAAAACCTATGAAAACATTTTTTTACCTACTGTTGGCACTGTGCTGCGCGGCCTGCGCGCCGAAAAAGCAACCCGTTTCGCTGATTTTCGACACGGATATGGCTCCCGACTACGACGACGTGGGCGCCATGGCCGTACTGCATGCGCTGGCCGACTCCGGCGAAGTCGATATCCTGGCCACCGTCTCGTCGAATAAACAGGAGACCACCGCGCCGTGCATCGACGTACTGAACACCTATTTCGGGCGGCCCGGGATTCCCGTCGGCGCGCCGAAAGGCGAAGGGGTCAGTATGGATACCTGGCATAAAGGGCTGAAGTGGACCGAAGAACTTCCGTCCCGTTTCCCGCATAAGGTCGAAAGCGCATCGCAGGCCGAAGACGCCGTATCGGTTTACCGGCGGGTGCTGAACGCGCAACCGGACACCAGCGTCGTCGTCGTGACGGTCGGCTTTTTCACGAACCTGAAAGACCTGCTCGAATCGGGGCCGGACGCCGACAGCCCGCTGTCCGGCAAAGAACTGGTCGCGGCCAAAGTGAAACGGCTGGTTTCGATGGCCGGGTATTTTCCGGAAGGCAAGGAGTTCAACGTGATGATGGACGCGCCGGCCAGTCAGTACGTATTCGAGAACTGGCCGACCCCGATCGTTTTGAGCGGATTCGACATCGGCGAAAAGATCATCACCGGCAAACAGACCGCCGCCATGCCGGTCGAAGGGAGTCCGGTGCGCGAAGCCTATAAAATGTGTCTCGAACAGGATAATCCGGAAGGACGGAACAGTTGGGATCAGTCGGCCGTACTGGTCGCCGTACGCGGAGCCGAACCCTATTTCGGTCTCGAAACCGGCACGCTGACGGTCACGCCGGCCGACAGCAACGATCACTGGACGCCCGATCCGGCCGGCCGACACGCGCGGCTGCTGCCGAAAATGCCGACCGAACAGGTTACGGCTACGATCGAAGCATTGATGATGCATCAGCCCACGGTACGGAAATAACTTTCGCAAGCCGCTCCGGACGTAACTTTTGCCGAAGGAAAACGTTTTACGGAAAACAACCAACCGAATGGAAGCCATGAAAAGAATCATACTGATCCTGGGGAGCCTGTTCCTCGGATACGCGGTCTTCGCACACCCGGCGGACCGCTATTTCGACGACGACGATTACGATGACGGCGATCTGTACGAATGGGGCGTGCAAATCAACAATTACGCGGCCCCTTATTCCGACCAGTTCGTGATCTGGGCCGCACGGGAATACAATTTCCCGCGCAACGACCTACGGTACTACCTCCGCAAAGGATACTCGCCGAGCGACCTGCTGGCCGGAATCGAACTGTCGCGCCGATCGGGATATCCGTTGCGCGCCGTGATGGACTATTACCGGCGCGGCAAAGACCGCAACTGGATCAACGTTTCGCTCCATTTCGGAATCGGACGTTCGTCGGCGGACTTCCGCATCATCCTCGGCAGGTTCCGCGAATACAGTCGGTACTGGAACGCATACTACGCGCACCGTCATCCGGGACGGGTTCCGCCTCCCGTTTACCGCCACGGCTGGTCTTACTTCCGGCCCGATGCGCCGCACCGCCGGCCCGCGCCCAAACCTCCGCGCCCGGTCGTACGCCCCCCGCACCCTCCGCGTCCGCAAATGCCGGGCAACCGTCCCGCCGTTCCGCCGGGACATCCGGTTCGGCCGCAGCGGCCTTCGAGCACCGACCGGCCGCAGCGCCCCGAATACCGTCCGCGGAACCAAAAATCCATCTCCGGACGTAGCGCGCGCGACGCTTCGCGGAGAAACGACGACCGCCGCAGCGACCGAGAGAAGGATCGGACACAAAAGGTCGATAAAAAGGAAAATAACAAAAGTTATCGCCGCTGACCCTACGCTCCGACCGCAACATTCCGCGCCGGACGGAAAATCCGCTGGATGTCGTTGCCGGAAGGATTCTGAAACAGCACCAGGTCGAATTCGGGCACGACCGCGATGATATGGTCGAACAGATCGGCCTGGACGCTTTCGTAGGCGACCCACTCCTTGATGACCGAAAAACAGTACACCTCGACCGGAATCCCGTTCGGAGTGGGCTGTAGATGGCGCACCATGCAGGTAAGCTCGTGGTTGACGACGGCCAATTTTTTCAAGTAGAGGTTCAGGTAAGCTCGGAAAACAGTCAGGTTGGTCAGCCGGAAAAAATCGGCGCCGTTCGGGTTTTCCGCACCGTTACGGTACCGGTCGAATTCGGTCTCGCGCTGAACGATATAGTCGTGCAACAGCTCTATATCCTTATATTTTTCGGTCATTTCGGGCGTACAGAACCGGACGCTGCCCAAATCGATGTTGATCGAACGCATGATCCGCCTGCCGCCGGACTCCTGCATCCAGCGCCAGTTCTGGAACGAATCGCCGGTCAGGATGAAAGGCGGAACGGTCGTAACCGTATTGTCGAAATTCTGTATCTTGACCGTATTCAGCGTCACTTCGAGCACCGTGCCGTCCACGTTGTACTTCGGCATACTGATCCAGTCGCCCGGTCTCAACATTTTGTTGGCGGACAACATGACTCCGGCCACGAACCCCATGATCGTGTCCTTGAATATCAGCATCAGGATCGCCGCCGAAGCGCCCAACCCGGCCAGCAGCTTCAGCGGCGAACGGCCGATCAGCAGGCTGGTCACCACGATCGCCGCCAAAAAGAACAGACCGACCTGCAGGATTTGAAGCAGGCCTTTCAACGGGCGGTCGTGCAGGGTTTCTTTCTGTTCCAAAATGCCGAAAAACACCTTCAGCAGCATGTTGACGAACATGACGACCACGAAAATAACGTACAGCAAACAGATTTTCCGGAGCAGCACGGGCGTTTCGGAATGTTCCGGAAAAGCCAGCGGAATCAGGATATAGATCAATGCGACCGGAACGATGTTCGAGAACTTGCGCAGCACGTCCCGATTGAACAACAGTTCGCCCCAACGCTTCTTCGTCCGGACGATGATCCGCCTGCCGACGGCGAGAATGACGAAACGACAAATGACGTCGGCCGCCAACGCGCAAAGCAGGATCATCGCGATGATGACGAACTGATCGAGCAGATGGGCCGTCTCGGGCTCGATACCGACCTGCACGAGCAGGTTGTGCGCCCATTTAACCAGAACACTATCTTCCATAAAAACTGAAAATCAACATTTATCCGAAGTTTACGAGCAAATATTTGGCCAATGCCCGAACCGCCCGCGACAAATGCCGGAAACCGGCAAACAAACGCCCGCGCAACGTCTGCCCGCCGGGCAGAAAGAATACGAAAAAACGTCCGGGGCACATTCGATTTTGAAACGAATTTTCTATATTTGCAGGAACCTGACTTCCTTAACTTAACTTTTTACTTCGCATGCACAAAAAGACGAAATGGGCAATTACCGCCCTGATTCTTGTCGTCGCGATCGGTCTGGGCACTTACCGGCTGATGCGCGAAAAAAAACCGGATGCCGGTATCGACGCGCCGCCGGCCTCTTCCAGAGCCAACATACTGAACGTAAACGCGCAGATCGTCCGCGAACAGGAACTGAGCGACGGCATTTTCACAATCGCCACCCTGCTTCCGGATGAGGAAGTCGACCTGACGTTCGAAACATCCGGCAAAATCGAGCAGATCAATTTTACCGAAGGAACCGTCGTGCGCAAAGGCGATCTGCTGGCCAAAGTGAACGACAAGCCGCTTCAGGCCCAGCTATCGAAATTCGAAGCCCAATTGAAGCTGGCCGAAGACCGCGTGTACCGTCAGAGCGCACTGCTCGAAAAGGACGCCGTCAGCCAGGAAGCCTACGAACAGGCGCGCACCGAACTGGCGACCCTGAACGCCGACATCGCCCTGGTCAAAGCCAATATCGGCCTGACCGAACTGCGCGCGCCGTTCGACGGGATCATCGGGCTGCGCCACGTCAGCGAGGGGGCTTACGCTTCGCCGTCGGTAGTCGTGGCCAAACTGACCAAGACTTCTCCGCTGAAAATCGAATTTTCGGTACCCGAACAATACGCGTCCGAGATCCGTAAGGGAACGCGCATCACTTTCCGGCTGACCGGGGAACTCAAACCGTTCGAAGCCTCGGTTTACGCCATCGGTTCGAGCCTCGACGCCAACCACCTGCTTCCGGTGAGAGCGCTCTATCCGAACGCCGACCGGAAACTGATGCCCGGCCGCTTCGCCAACGTGTATGCGCAAACGCGCAAGGTACTGAACGCCATTGTCATTCCGACCGAAGCCGTTGTCCCGGAACTGGGCGTAGACAAGGTCTTCCTGTACAGGAACGGAACAGCCCAGCCGGTGCAGATCGAAACCGGACTGCGCACCGACGCTCAGGTCGAAGTGGTCAGCGGATTGCAGACGGGCGACACGCTGATTACCTCCGGAACGTTGCAGTTGCGTACCGGACTGCAAGTGAAACTCGACCGTATCGACTAATTCCGCCGCCGTATGAATATTTCAGAAATCAGTATCCGGCGGCCGGTGCTCGCCACGGTGATGACCGTGATCATCTTGCTGTTCGGCCTCATCGGGTACAATTACCTCGGCGTGCGGGAGTATCCGAGCGTCGACAACCCGATCATTTCAGTCTCATGCTCCTACCCGGGCGCGAACGCCGACGTGATCGAGAACCAGATCACCGAGCCACTCGAACAAAACATCAACGGCATCCCCGGCATCCGCTCGCTGTCGAGCGTCAGCAGCCAGGGATCGAGTCGCATCACGGTCGAATTCGAACTGTCGGTCGACCTCGAAACCGCCGCCAACGACGTGCGCGACAAAGTCTCACGCGCACAACGCTACCTGCCGCGCGACTGCGATCCGCCGACCGTATCGAAAGCCGATGCGGACGCTTCGCCGATCCTGATGGTCGCCATCCGCAGCGACAAACGCTCGCTGCTGGAACTGAGCGAAATCGCCGACCTGACGGTCAAAGAACAACTTCAAACGATCAGCGACGTCAGCAGCGTTTCGATCTGGGGTGAAAAGCGCTACTCGATGCGGCTGTGGCTCGACCCGGTCAAAATGGCCGGTTTCGGCCTTACGCCGGTCGACGTGAAAAACGCCGTAGACCGCGAGAACGTCGAACTCCCGTCGGGCAGCATCGAGGGAAACACCACGGAACTGACCATTCGCACGCTCGGACTGATGCACTCCGCAGAAGAATTCAACAGTCTCATAATCAAAGAAGAGAACAACCGAATCATCCGATTCCGCGACATCGGACGGGCGGAGCTCGGCCCGCAGGACACCCGCAGCTACATGAAGATGAACGGGGTGCCGATGGTCGGCGTCGTCGTGATCCCGCAGCCCGGAGCCAACCACATCGAAATCGCCGACGCGGTCTACGAACGGATGGAACGGATGAAAAAGGATCTGCCCGAAGACGTGGAAACCAGCTACGGATTCGACAACACGAAATTCATCCGCGCCTCGATCAACGAAGTCGAAAGCACCGTATACGAAGCCTTCTTCCTGGTGATCGTCATCATTTTCCTGTTCCTGCGCGACTGGCGCGTGACGCTGGTGCCGTGCGTAGTAATCCCCGTCTCGCTGATCGGATCGTTCTTCGTGATGTATCTGGCCGGATTCTCGATCAACGTGCTGTCGATGCTGGCCGTGGTGCTGGCCGTCGGACTGGTCGTCGACGACGCGATCGTGATGACCGAAAATATCTACATCCGCATCGAACGCGGCATGAGTCCGAAGGAGGCCGGTATCGAAGGAGCTAAGGAGATCTTTTTCGCCGTCATCTCGACGACCATCACGTTGGTGGCCGTCTTTTTCCCGATCGTATTCATGGAGGGCATGACCGGCCGGCTGTTCCGGGAATTCAGCCTCGTAGTGGCCGGCGCGGTGATCATTTCGGCATTCTCGGCGCTGACTTTCACACCGATGCTGGCGACCAAGCTGTTGAAGCACCGCGACCGGCCGGGGTGGTTCTACCGCAAGACCGAACCGTTCTTCGTCGGCATGAACCGTTTTTACAGCCGCACGCTGGCGGCGTTCCTGCGCCGCAGGGTGCTCGCCTTCCCGATCGTGCTGGCGATGGTCGGCATCATCTACGTCCTGTGGAGCCGGATTCCGTCCGAGATGGCGCCGCTGGAAGACCGTTCGATGATTACGATCAATACGCGCGGACCGGAAGGCGTCACTTACGAATACATACGCGACTATACCGAGGACATCAACCGGCTGGTCGATACGCTGGTTCCCGAATCCCGGGCCGTCACGGCCCGCGTATCGAGCGGCAGCGGAAACGTGCAGATCGCGCTGAAAGACATCACCGAACGCCAACGGTCGCAGATGGATATCGCCGAACAGCTATCCAAAGCGGTCAAAAGCAAGACGATGGCCCGCGCGTTCGTGCAGCAGCAATCGACTTTCGGCGGCCGACGCGGATCGATGCCGATTCAGTACGTGCTACAAGCCACCAACCTCGAAAAATTGCAGGAGGTACTGCCGGAGTTCATGGCCAGGGTCTACGACAACCCGACTTTCCAGATGGCCGACGTCAACCTGAAATTCAGCAAACCCGAAGCCCGCATTTCGATCAACCGCGACAAATCCAACCTGATGGGCGTCAGCACCCGCGACATCGCGCAGACGCTGCAATACGGGCTCAGCGGCCAGCGCATGGGGTATTTCTACATGAACGGGAAACAATACGAAATACTCGGCGAGATCAACCGGCAGCAGCGCAACAAGCCGGTCGACCTGAAATCGATCTATATCCGCAGCGACAAAGGCGAGATGATCCAGTTGGACAACCTGGTGAGCCTGGCCGAAGGCATCGCGCCGCCGCAGCTCTACCGCTACAACCGTTTCGTTTCGGCCACGATCTCCGCAGGCCTGGCCGAAGGCAAAACGATCGGTCAGGGACTCGACGAGATGGACAAAATCGCGAAAGAGGTACTAGACGACACGTTCCGCACCGCGCTGGCCGGCGACTCGAAAGAGTTCCGCGAAAGTTCGTCGAGCCTGATGTTCGCCTTCGTGCTGGCCATCGTACTGATCTACCTGATCCTCGCCGCCCAGTTCGAAAGTTTCAAAGACCCGTTCGTCATCATGCTGACCGTACCGCTGGCTGTCGCCGGAGCGCTGATATTTATGTTCGCGACCGGGCAGACGATGAATATTTTCAGCCAGATCGGGATCATCATGCTGATCGGCCTGGTCGCCAAGAACGGTATCCTGATCGTCGAATTCGCCAACCAGAAACAGGGAACGGGCGTCGCCAAGATGCAGGCCATCGAAGAAGCGGCGCTGCAACGCCTGCGCCCGATCCTGATGACCAGCGCCTCTACCATTCTCGGGCTGCTGCCGCTCGCCTTCGCCACCGGCGAGGGAGCCAACGGACGGATCACAATGGGGATCGCCGTGGTGGGCGGCATGCTGGTTTCGACGATCATGACGCTGTACATCGTCCCGGCCATATACACCTATGTCTCCACGAACCGATTAAAAAAGCAAGCATGAGAAAATACGTTTTGTCGATCGCAGCGGGATGTCTGTGCGGAATGTTGTCGGCACAGCAGACCTACACGCTGCAAACCTGCCTGCAGGAGGGACTCGAGAAGAACTACGCGATCCGCATTTCGAAAAACGAACAACAGATCGCCGCGAACAACGTGACGGCGGCCAATGCCGGCCGCCTGCCGTCGCTCGACCTGGCGGCCGGTTATTCGGGCGCCCTGAGCGAAAACCGCACCGAAAGCGCCGAAGGAGAACGCGGCAGCGTTTCCGGAGTTTACGACCAAACGGTAAACGCGGGACTCGACCTCGGCTGGACGCTTTTCGACGGATTCCGGGTGCAAACCAATTACAAGCGATTGGAGGAACTGCGCGGTCTCGGCGAAGTCAATGCGCGGATCGCTATCGAGGATTTCGTAGCGGGACTGACCGCCGAATATTACAATTACGTACAGCAGAAAATCCGGCTGAAAAATTTTCTTTACGCCGTCTCGCTGTCGAAAGAGCGGCTGCGGATCGTCGAAGCCCGCTACCGGATCGGTAACTTTTCGCGGCTCGACCTGCAACAAGCGCGCGTGGATTTCAATGCCGACAGTTCGCAGTATATCAACCAGCAGGAACTGGTGCAGGCGTCGCTGATCCGGCTGAACGAACTGATGGCGGGCCCGGACGTCAACGCTCCGCTGCAAATCTGCGACTCGCTGATCCGGGTCAACAGCCGGCTCGAAGAAGGTGAATTGCTCAAGCGGATGCTGCAAACGAACGCCTCGCTGCTCAAAGCCGACCGCAATACGGCGCTCGCCGGACTGGATCTGAAAACGCTCCAAGCGCGAAACTATCCTTACGTCAAACTGAACGCAGGATACGGTTACCAACTGAACCGCTACGGCAACAACGCCAACCGGCAGCGGCAAACCTGGGGCCCGGACGTCGGCGCGACGCTCGGCATCACGCTGTTCGACGGCAACCGACGGCGCGAACAACGCAACGCCCGCATCCAGATCGAAAACGCCGAGCTCACCCGGCAACAGCTCGAACTGTCGCTGCGGGCCGACCTGGCCGACTTCTGGCAGGCTTACCGCAACAACCTCGAACTGCTGAAACTCGAAGAGGAGAACCTCGTCGCAGCGACCGAGAACCACGAAATCGCAATGGAGCGCTACCTGCTCGGCGACCTGTCGGGCATCGAGATGCGGGAAGCCCAGAAAAGCCTGCTGGACGCCGAGGAACGCATTCTCTCGGCGCAATACAACACGAAGCTGTGCGAAATCTCGTTACAGCAGATCAGCGGAAACATTTTGTCTTATCTGGAATAACTCCGTACAATTTTTTATCTTTGTACAATAAACGAAGAACCGAATCAACCTTATGAAAAAACTTTTACTTCTCGCCGCAGCCGCAGCGCTGCTCGCCCCCCAAGCTTACGGGAAAGAGAAAAAAACTTCCGCGCCGGCCTCCACGATCAAAGTACGCAACGTGCTCGAACCGGCCGCTTACGGAGCCACCCATTTCGGCGGCTACCTGGGCGAAAAACTCGACCTGTGCATCGACAACCGGTTGATGGCCCAAGACATCGAACGGGTCGTACAGCCGTTCCGCGACAAACCGGACGGAAATTGGGGCTTCCGCTCCGAATTCTGGGGTAAATGGTACACGGCGGCCATGCAGGGCTACGGTTATGCGCCGACCGCCGAGAACCGCGCCGTGGTAGATAAAGCCGTGCAGGAACTGATCGCCACGCAGGACAAAAACGGATACATCGGTACCTATCTCGACGAGAACCACCTCGGCGAATGGGATATTTGGGGCCGTAAATACGTCATGCTCGGCCTGCTGGCCTATTACGACCAGACGCAGGACAAAAGCGTGCTCGACGCCGCCTGTAAAGTGGCCGACAACCTGATCTCAGAAACCGGTCCGGGAAGCGGGGTCAACATCGCCGCGACCGGATGGATCGGCTGGAAAGGGCTAGCCTCCTGCTCGGTATTGGAACCGATCGCGCTGCTGTACCAGAAAACCGGGGACAAACGCTACCTCGATTTCGCCGAATATATCATCAAGTCGTGGGACACACCGAACAAGCTGACGCCGACCGGACTACGGCTGGTTCAGGAAGCCGTGTCGGGCACTCCGTTATGGAAAATGAGCGGCGCGCCGAAAGCCTACGAAATGATGTCGTGTTTCGAAGGGCTGTGCGAAATGTATCGCATTACGGGCGATCCGCTCTATTTCGAGGCCTGCCACAAGTTGATCAACACGATCATCCGCGACGAAATCATGATCGTCGGATCGGGTTCGATGGCCGAAATCTGGTGCCACGGCAAGATGCGCCAAACCGAACCGATGTACCAGGGGATGGAGACCTGCGTGACGGCAACCTGGATGAAGTTCCTGTATCAAATGTTGCGCCTGACCGGCGACAGCCGCTATGCGGACGAACTGGAAACCAGCCTTTACAACGCCCTGCTCGCCTCGATGTCGCCGAAAGGAGAATGGTGGTCGTACTACGCCGGCCTGATGGGCGAACGGGTACACAGTCACCAGCAGTTCCCGGACGTGGTGATGAGCTGCTGCGTAGCCAACGGTCCGCGCGGACTGATGATCACTCCCTCCTGGGCCGTGATGACCACCGCCGACGGCGCCGCAATCAACCTGTACGGCAAAATGAACAGCACCGTCAAGACGCCTTCCGGACAACCGCTGAAAATCAATATGGAAAGCGAATACCCGGTACAGGGGAACGTGGCGGCGACCGTGAATTTGCCCCAAAGCGAAGCCTTCGCGCTCGAACTGCGCATCCCGCAGTGGAGCAAGCGCACTGCCATCAAGATCAACGGAGAACCTTACGACGGTTACATCCTGCCGGGCACGTACGCTTCGATCGAACGCACCTGGAACGACAACGATAAGATCGAGGTCGAACTGGATATGCGCGCGCGGGTAGTCGATGCGCCGTCGGGCGTAGGCGACGCTGCCATCGTGCGCGGCCCGATCGTGCTGGCGTTCGATTCGCGACTGATCCCGCGCCGCGACGGCGTGACCGAACCGCCGATGTACCGCTACGAATTCATGCGCGACACGGACAACTACATCGACGTTCAGTTGGTCGAAAACCCGGAAACGCCGGCGATCTGGATGACGTTCGACGTACCGTGCAAGGACGAAGCGGGCAACAAACACATCCTGCGGATGTGCGACTACACCTCGGCCGGAAATACCTGGCAGGAAGGCAATATCTTCCGCGTATGGGCGCAACAGCCGTTCGACTTCCGTCACCTGTACACGAACAACGTGGATTGGCGCGTCAACGTGACCGTAGGCGTCGGGCGTCCCGAGATTCCGGACATTTATAAGAAATAATATTTTCACCCTATGTTCGAAGCGCCTGCACGAGTCGTGCAGGCGCTTCGAACGTGAATACGGATATGACGACGATAACCCGGGCGGAAAGATGCGACCTGCAACAGATCCTGGATCTGCAATACCTCGCTTACCGAAGCGAAGCCGAATTGTTGAACGACTTCCGGATTCCCCCTTTGCTGCAAACGCTGCAAGAGCTGCGAGCGGAATTCGAAACGGGCGTCGTACTGAAAGCGACCGACGGCTGCGGCAGAATCGTCGGCTCCGTCCGCGCGCATACGGACGGATGCACGCTGTTTATCGGCAAACTGATCGTCCATCCGCAGCGACAGGGAAACGGGATCGGCACCGAAATGCTCGAATCGATCGAAAAAGAGTATCCACCGATGCGATGCGAACTCTTCACAAGCCATAGCAGCGTTCGGAACCTGGCTCTTTATCGGCGGCTGGGCTACCGTCCTTTCCGTGAAAGAGAGGTCTATCCCGGAATGCGGCTCGTCTATCTGGAAAAATTTTCCGAGTAGGAAAACGTTCCGGCGGGCGAAATCCCGTAATTACGAAAAAAAGGAAAACGACCGACAGACTGCCGGTCGTTTTTCGTTCTTATATAAGTCGCGCCTCGCTACGAAAACAGGCGACCTACTTTTTCAGCCACCTCTTTTGCATCCGGATCGATCGGGAAGACGGCCGACGGCTTCAGGTAATGTAATTTTTTGCCCTGCATAAAGCGTTTCTCCCCGCCGCCGGTAACGTTCAGCATAACGATCTTTTCCGGATCGACCTCGCCGTCGCGCACCGCCTGGATCAGCGTAGCCAGCGCCACGGCCGGAGCGGAGTAAATATCCACGCCTTCGCACTCCAGGAAAAGCTCTTTAGCGGCGCGCGCTTCTTCGTTGGTCGCAACCAGGATATCGCCGCCGGTATCGGTCAACGCATCGAAGAGCCCGCCTTTGATCCCGTAGGGCGGCTTGCGGTTCGACAGCACTTTGGCGTCAATCTCTTCGGCGTCGATACGGGCGCAGTCGTCGTTGTAAGGCAGCATTTCGCGCGAGCGGGCTTTCCATGCATTGTACATCGGCACGAACGGCGCGTTCTGCGACACCATTAGCCGCATTTTGTGATTGCCGAACCGACCGTCCTCGATCAGGCGCAGGTTGGCTTCCCAGGCGGCGATCGCTCCGGTTCCGCTGCCTACGGCTTGGAAATAGTAGTCCGGAATCCGGCCGATATGCGTTACGGCCGAAAGCACCGTGGTCGCCATCCCGTCGCGACGAGCCACGTTCTTGGCGCCGCCTTCTGCGAAAAATTTATCGGATTGCAGGGCGAGGTTGCTCAGATGGATCGCATCGAAATAGTCGCTTCCCTTCTGCGAAACGATCAGTTTCACGCAATCGTTCAGCGGCGCGTCGAACCACAACGCGTCGATGTTGTCTTCCGGCACGCTCAGCAGCAGCGGAATACGGTTATCGGAACAGACTTTGGCAAAAGCGCGCGCCGTATTGCCGGCCGAAGCCACCACCAGCACTTTGTCCTTGTGGCTGCCGTTCAGCCTTCCGCAAACCGAATACGCCTCCGTCTCTTTGAACGAGCAGGTGGACATCCGGGCCCCGATCTCCGGGAAATAACCGTTGAATGTAATATACAGATTTTTAAGCCCAAGTTTCTGCGCAAGCCCTTTGCTCTTGTAAGTTACCGGCGCGCACGAACCGGCCAGCATCCTTTTGACCGGCAACCATTCGGCGAAACGGTAAATCCCGTGCTCCTCGCCGTGCGGATGGATTTGCTGCGATTCGTAAACGGCGCGGATCAGCGACGGATGCGAACTCTGCGTATCGTCGAGCGTCCAGCCCTCGTCTTCGAAAATCCGTTTCGTCGCGACATTCTGCAACTTATACCTGGTGGCGTTAAAATTTTCCATGTTCTTAATCGGATGAACTATCGTTTCTGCGTTTCCCGAACGACCGGGACGCTTTACAAAAGTAGGACAATTTTAAGAAACAGCCAACAGAAACGACCGGATACAGACCCCGCAACAACCACAGATACCGCAAAATACGTCTTTATACTTACGTCCGATTTCCCCTTTGCCCGACGAATGCGACCGGATCGGCCATCGCGCAAAATCCGGGGAGCAGCGCTCTTTTTTTTCCGGAAGGAAAAGCCTACCTTAGTGGCGGGCAATCAAAAGACGGAGACTGACATGGGAGCAAAAACGACACTGGACCGCGACATCAGCTGGATGTATTTCAACCACCGGATTCTACAGGAAGCGCAACGGGACAATGTTCCGCTGCTGGAACGGCTGAAGTTCCTCGGCATCTATTCGAACAACCTCGACGAATTTTTCCGGGTGCGGGTTTCCACGATGAAACGGATCGTAGAATACGACAACGAACCGCAGAACCGGCCCGCATCGACCATCCGCGAGCTGCGCGAAATCACCCGGCTGACCAAGGATTATTCGCAGGAATTCGACGAAACGTTCGAAAACCTAAAGGGAAAACTGGCCTCCGAAGGCATTTTCATCGTCAACGAGCAGCAGCTCACCGATGAGCAGCAGCGCTACATCCGCACGGTGTACCGGACGGATCTGAACAGCGCCACCTATCCGTTGATCATGACGCAGGGATCGAAGCTCGACGAACTGACGGACTCAAGCATCTATCTGTCCATCAAAATGATTCGCCGAAATGCCGCAACCGGAAAACCGGTGCGCGACTTCGCGCTGATCGAACTGCCGACCCGCGAGTTCGACCGTTTCATCGTGCTGCCGTCGGACGGCGACACGACCTGCATCATCTTCCTCGACGACGTGGTGCGTTTCTGCCTGCCGTTCATCTTCGCCGGGCTGGGTTACGAATCGTTCGAAGCCTACACGCTGAAATTCACGCGCGACGCCGAGATGGCGCTGGACGGCGACATCGACGAAGGACTGGTCGAAAAAGTGGCCCGCGGCGTCAAGAACCGCAAAAAGGGGGAAGCGATCCGCTTCGTTTACGACCAGCGAATGCCCGAAGAGATGCTGCGCTATCTGAAGCGCAAATTCCGCATCGACCGCTACGACGCCTGCGTCGGCGGGTCGCGCTACCACAATATGAAAGACCTGATGGCTTTCCCGGATTGCAGCCGCAGCGATCTGAAGTTCGAAAAGCGGGTGCCCGCCCCCGTTCCGTCGATGGACAGCCTCGGCAGCGCGCTCGACGAGATCCGCCGCCGGGACGTTTTTATGCACTATCCCTACCACAGCTTTTCGAACTATATCAAGGTGCTGCGGGAAGCGGCGCTGAGCCGCGACGTGCGCAGCATCAAAACGACGGTTTACCGGCTCGCCAAAGATTCCAAAGTGGTCAAAGCGCTGATCTGCGCCGCCAAGCACGGCAAGAAAGTAACGGTCATGGTAGAACTGATGGCCCGCTTCGACGAAGCGTCGAACATCGGCTGGTCGAAAAAAATGCAGGACGCCGGCATCCAGGTGCTTTTCGGCGTCGAAGGACTGAAGGTACACTGCAAACTGACCCATATCGCCTCGACAAAAGGCAATGTCGCCTGCATCAGCACCGGCAACTTTCACGAAGGAAACGCCCGCACCTACACCGACACCGTCCTTTTTACGGCCGACAAAACGATCGTCCGGGAAGTCGACCGGGTATTCGAATTCATCCACCAGCCATACAAAACGATCGCCTTCCGGAAGCTGATCGTTTCGCCGCAAGGGATGCGCAAAAAATTGTACGCGCTGATAAACAACGAAATATTCAATGCCAAAAACGGCAAAGAAGCTTATATCTTGTGTAAAATCAACCACATCACCGACGCCAAAATCGTCCAGAAACTGTACGAAGCTTCGGCGGCCGGCGTCAGTATCCGCCTGCTGGTGCGGGGCAACTGTTCCCTGGTCGCCGGACTCGGTCCGAAAAGCGATCGCATCGAAATCCGCGGCATCATCGACCGTTACCTGGAACACGCGCGCATCCTGATCTTCTGCAACGGCGGGGACGAACAATACTATATCGGATCGGCCGACTGGATGCCGCGCAACATCGACCACCGGATCGAAGCCTACGCCCCGGTCTACGATCCGGAGATCCGACGGGAACTGAAAACGATCGTCGAATTCGGACTGGCCGACAACGTGGCGGCACGGATCGTCGACGGCACCGGCCGAAACCGCATTTACGACAACGGGGAACCGCCGTTCCGTTCGCAACAGAAACTATACGAGCATTATCACGACCTCAGCGGAGACCTGTAACTTTTAAACTCTTTCTGAAACATGCAAAACAAAAAACTGAATTTCGCGGCGATCGACATCGGATCGAACGCCGTACGACTGCTGATTAAAAGCGTCAACGACGGCGACTCGCCAGACAAAATGACCAAAACCGTGCTGCTGCGCGTCCCTTTGCGGCTCGGCGAAGAGGTATTCGGCACGGGAAGCATTTCCGGCGAAAAGGAGAAGCAACTGCTGCGCACGGTGAAGGCTTTCCGGCTTTTGATGAAAGTGTACGACGTAACGGCCTACCGCGCCTGCGCGACGTCGGCGATGCGCGACGCCTCGAACGGCATACAGATCGCCCGGAAAGTGCACAACAAGACCGGCATCCGGCTGGAAATCATCAACGGGCTCGAAGAGGCGCGGATGGTTTACGACAGCCACATTGCCGACCTGCTCGGCCGCGAAGGACATTACATCTATGTCGACGTCGGCGGCGGCAGCACCGAAGTCAGCGTCATCTCGAACGGGAAACTGATCGGTTCCAACTCGTACGACATCGGGACGGTACGCTCGCTGGGCGGCATGGTCAAACTCGCCGACATCGAGTCGCTGAACCGCGACCTGGCCGTACTGGCCGCCGATTATCCGGATCTGAAAATCATCGGCACGGGCGGCAACATCAACAAGCTCTACCGGCTCAAAGGCAATAAGAACGACAACCGGCTCGACGTAGCCGACCTGAAGGCCATCTACGACGAACTGAAAGCGCTGACGGTCGAAGAGCGGATCTCCGCATTCCGCCTGAACCCCGACCGGGCCGACGTCATCATCCCGGCAGCGGAAATCTTCCTGAACATCGCCGAACGGGTCCATGCGGACAGCATCTGCGTGCCGACGATCGGCATTACCGACGGCATCGCGCACGCGCTTTACATCCGTTACCTGAACGACCGGGAAGACTGACGGCAGGCTCCCGTTTTTTCGAACGGAAAAGTCCGGAACGCCACAGTACTGCGGACGGCCGCACCGGAAAAAACAGTTCCGCAATATAATTTTTCACTTCTCCAACACACGCGCCAATACGCTGACAACAAAACTATTACAACATACGTTCCGAACAAAAAACACATTTTACGCATTTCAAAAACGACCGGACTTTGTAACTAAACGAAGCTCCGGCCGTTCTACTCTCAACAAAGACGACCAAGCCGGCGTGTCGTTAAAATCAACCGAAACGTCCCGCACAAAAGCGGGCGCGCACCAAGTGTTTTAACGCTTTTGAATTGTTTAACTAAAAAACTTAATCGTCATGAAAAAAGTACTGTTATCGATCGCGGCTTTATTTACGGTAGCTACCTATGCATCCGCCCAGGAAACCGGATTCGGATTCGGCCCCAAAGTGGGCATCAACCTGTCGAACCAAACCCTGCTCGACGGAGATTACAAAACGGGCCTGACGGCCGGCGTATTCGCAGACTACCGTTTCAGCAACCTGTTCGCCCTGTCGGCAGACGTACTCTACTCGCGTCAGGGAACCAAAGGCGAAGGCATCAAAGTGAAGACCGATAACCTGAACATACCGATCCTGGCGAACTTCTACCTCGTAAAAGGACTGGCCGTCAAAGCCGGTATTCAGCCGGGCTTTCTGCTCAAAGCCAAAAACAACGACGTCGACGTCAAGGCTGCTTACAAGAAAGCGGACGTTGCCGTACCGGTCGGCGTTTCATACCTGTTCAACTGCGGCCTGATCCTGGACGCCCGCTACAACATCGGCCTGACCAGCCTCGCCAAAGACAAGGACATCGTCACGCGCAACAGCGTATTCGCCATTACCGCCGGTTGGAGATTTTAATCGTGACCGAGACAGGCAAACGCCCGGATACGACCGGAGCGGATTTAAAAAAACAGGGCGTCTTTCTTTCGAAAGACGCCCTGTTTCTCATGTTGCTTTTCGCTAATCGTCGTAACCGGTCAGCTTGAATTTAGTATCAAATTTCAGCTCGAAACCGTTATCCAACTTGATCTCATAACCTTTACGATCCCGTTCGATCTTCACGATCTTCTGCTTCGGATGCTTTTCGGCAACGTGCTTTTTGATCAAAACGGGAACGGTGTTAGCCGGAATAACGGCATATCCGCCGTCTACTTCCTCCCACTCTCCCTTTTTGTCGAATTTTACTTTGGTGCCGTCCTCGAACAACACCTCGTACTCTTTGCCGGTCCACTCGTTTTCCACTTTGGCGTAAGACACCGTGTTATCCGGAAAACAGGCTTTCAGAAATTGCTGCGCCTTTACCGGCAGGTTGTTCACCTCGATCGGCGTGCCGTCGTCGGCGGAAACGGTGAGTTGCATCGCGAACAGGCAGGCCAACAAAACAAACGCTTTTTTCATAGCTCCTAATTTTAAAAAAAAAATAATAATCGTTTAGACTCCCTGCAAAGGTAATACCTAAAATTTACCGGGCCGCAGTTTACGGACGAACGCCGGAGGCGCGGAGCGGCTACGCCCGGAATACGGAAAATCAAAGGCGCTATTAATCAGCGCCTTTGATTTATTTCGATTCCTGTCCGGAACAATTCCGAACCCCGTAATTTTTCGAACGGATTACTGAACCACTTGGATGATATTCCAATTGTCGATTCCGATCACCGCCTTATAAGGTTCGAAAACCGCATCCTCGGTTGACGTCCCGGCTGCCTGATAGGCATACCATACGAGTTTTCTACCCATCGGATCGTCGGGATCGTTCGGGAATTTGCGCAATCCGATCCGCAGGCCGTACTCATCGGGATGATCGATCCAGTTATGCCACTGCATCGCGTCGATGCCGTCGAGCTTTTTCAGCTTTTTCCAGGCATAAGCGAAACCGGCGGCCTGTTCTTTAAGATACATGTCCGCATAGGTTCTCGAATTGGTTCCGTTTTCGGAAAGCCATACCGAACGCTTGATCGTCTTCTTGTACTTATTTTCCGATTTTTGGGCCCAGGCGCTCAGCACTTCGAGGTTTTTGAACGTCACCAGCTTCGTATTCATGTTGAACGAAGCCTTATTATCGTTCCAAGTTTTCGCATCGTTCAGATCCTGCGGATAAGGATGGTAAGCCACCGCCCATTGGAAATCGCCTTCCGCTGTACCGAACCGTCTCAGCAGATCGAGCATGTCGCGGGAAGCGTAGCTGTCCGTAGCGGCCTCTGTCCACGAATGCGTAAAGGAAGCGAACACCTCGGTATTCGGATCGTACTGCCGAGCGATGTTGTAGCACATCCGCATCGACTTGAGATACGTATCCGTATAAATGGTGATCGGCTTGACGCCCATGTTCGTCCAGTCGAGCCCGGCATCGACCTCGTTGTGCATGATCCAGTGGTGGATACGACCGTACGGACTGCCGGTCTGGCAATAACGGCTGGCCAGGAAATCGAGCGCGGCGGCATAACAGTTCACGCTCTCCGGATTGGTCATATTCGGCATCGTGTAGATCCCCCGCGAAGTGTAATCCGGATGCAGCAGCAGTTTTCCCACCTCCGAGCTCGAAGGAGCGACCAGGAGGATAGCGGCAACGACGATATTCCGTTTCTGGGCCGCCTGCAACGTTTTGTCATAGTTTTCCACGCTGCCTTTATCGAAATAGTAGGTTTTACCGCCGTATTCGTGCGCGATGGAATTGCCCGAAGGACTGAGCGACATCATGCCGACGAAAGAAACGTTCATCGTGATGCTGGTAATCCCCAGATCATCCAGATCGCTCTCGGGACCGCCCAAATGGTATCCGCCGAGCCCCTTTTTGCTGGCGGGTTTCGCTGCGGGCAATTGTTGCGTCGAAGCGATCTCGGTAGCGTAACGCGCATGAGACACCAATTTATCTTTCGTATCGCCGTTCTCTACGATCGCCCATTTCGAAAGGGTCCGGTCGTATTTGAACCCGTCCCGTTCGACATAGCGGTCCATTTCCTTGCTGAACGACCCGTCGGTAAGGGCCGTTTTGAACTCGAATTTGGTCGTTTTCAGCAGATCCACATAAGGCGGAATTTCGCAAAGGCTATAGCTGCCCGAACCGGAACAGTTCCCTTTCACGGTAATTTTGGTCAGTCCGGCTTCCACCGAGGTTACCGACGTAGAGGACGGATACAGCGTCGACAGATAGGATTTCAGGTTGCTTTCGAACGCCGCTTCGGACTTGCTGTTCTCTTCTTCCTCTTCGGCCTCCTGTTTCTCCTGCTCGGTCATTCCGCGGAAATGAATCCCTTTTATATAGAGTTTAATCCCCGATTTTTCTCCGAAATCGACCCGCAAACAGCTACCGGCTTTCCCCCATGCGAATTTTACGAGCGATTCGCTCACGTTGGCTTTCCAGGTTTTCCAGGTCTGCGAAGCGGGAATCCCGTCCACTTTCACCGAACGGTCTTCCGACACGCCGGAAGAAGGAGTCGAGGCGAAAAACAGTTGTAAGAATGAAATTTCCTTATCGCAACGGTACTGAAAGGTAAGAATGCAGGAGTCCGCCGGATTGGTACGCTCCAACGAATTGGTGAAAATGTAGGGGTCCGTCCCGGTCATCGACATTTCGTACTCGCCGGTCGAAACTTCTTTGACGGAAATCTGATTCGCCGTCTTGGTAGCGAAGGTCAAGTATTCGGTTGTCGGAGTCGGCGTAGGATCCGGGTCGGGGGGATTAGGTCCCGGACCGGGATCGTCCCCGTTATCCTTTCCACAGGACGCCAACAGCAACGCCGCGACCATCAATGCGGGAACCGCTTTCCGGCAGACGGCAACCGAACGCTGCCAGAAAACGCCCGCGGACAAAATGCCTTTCGGTTTGAAATCGACTCGTTTCATCTTAATTAAATCAGGTTACAAAACCTCCGAGGGGAGGTTTTCAAGGTTAATTTTAAGTTAAAAATAATTCCGTAATCATTTTGCAAAGTAGGAAAAAAATCGCCGATTAACAAATTTCCGAAAATGATTTTCGGCCGAGGGCGGCAGACTTTCGACGAAAACGATCCGGCGAATCCGGACATTTCCGTCCGAAATTCGGCATTTCCATATCCGCCTCATTTTTATAACACGCTGTATCAACCGAATAAGCCCACACATGTAACTTATCGCCGAAATATGCGTTATTTAATAATAAAGTTATTTTACCGTACCCCGATTACCTCGGACAGAAGAAATGAATCCGTAAATATCTCCGGAGAAATTCCGCGCCCCCCGGAACAAAGATTTGCGGAGATATCTGATTAAAATTACCTTTGCGGAGAAAATCCGATAAATGTATCCGACAATTATGAAAATACGCTTATTGTTAACGCTCCTGGGCGCCGCAGCGCTGACGGTTTCCTGCATCAAGGACGAACCGCTGAACGCCGAAGCGGACATCATCGAATGCACCGTTCCGGGAGACATTGTCAAAACCGATCCCAAGATCGCCGACAACACGGTGATGATCCTGATCGTCCCGGGCTCGACGGACGTTACCCGGATGGCCCCGGAGTTCAAGCTGACTCCCGGAGCCGTCATCGAACCGGCATCGGGCACCGTCCGCGATTTCACCACTCCGAAGCTTTACAAAGTCACCTCGCAGGATGGGCGCTGGAACAAATCCTACTTGGTCAGCGTGATCGAAACCGACCTGCCGACCCTGTTCAGTTTCGAAGACTGGAAAGAGATAGGAAAATACGAACAGCCTTACGAAATCATCGCCGGGGGTGTGGCCCAAGAGATATGGTCGTCCGGAAATGCGGGTTACGCGCTGACCGGAGGCGCATCCGTCCCGAGCAAATTTCCGACTTGTTCCACCCCGATCGCCCACGGGGGCCGGCTGGCGGCCAAACTCGAAACCAAATCGACCGGGACGTTCGGTTCGGCCCTGAACATGCCGATCGCCGCCGGGAACCTGTTCATCGGAACGTTCGACGGTATGCTGGCTACCAAAAATCCGATGGAGGCCACCCGGTTCGGTCTTCCGTTCGGCAAAAAACCGCTGCGTCTGAAAGGTTATTACAGCTACGTGTCGGCCGGCAACGTGACCGATAAATACAACAACCTGGTGATCCCCGAACAGCGGGATTCCTGCCAGATTTACGCGGTGCTGTACGAGACGGACGACAACGTCGAATGCCTGTTCGGTGACAACGTGCTCACTTCGCCGAACATCGTCGCCAAGGCCGTCGTCCCGGACCCGGTCGAGTCGCCGCTGGGAACCTACCTTCCTTTCGACGTGGAATTCACCTATCTCAAGCCGCTCGACGAGGAAAAAATGAAGAATTACAAGTACAACCTGACCGTCGTCTTCTCGTCCAGCCGTTACGGAGCCTATTTCAAAGGAGCCGTAGGAAGCACGCTGCTCGTGGACGACGTAGAAGTGATCTGCGAAGAGAAACCGGCAAACTAACCCGACAACCCAACTATGACGATGAATAAAAAACACATCATCTGCCTGGCGGTCGCGCTGCTGTGTATCGGCGGCGTATCCGCCCAGTCTTTCAAAAAATTCGAATACCGCGTCAAGGCAGGTTTCAACATCGGCGGCACGACCCCGCTTCCGCTACCGGCCGAGATCCGGAAACTGAAAGAGTACTCGCCGACGCTGGCTTTCGCCATCGAAGGAAACGTCGTCCGGAACCTGACTGCGAAATGGGCGCTGATCAGCGGACTCCGTTTCGAAACGAAGGGGATGTCGGCCGGCGCCCAGGTAAAGAATTACCAACTGACGATGAACGTGGACAACGGCGACGAACAGGGGCTGATCTCCGGAGTATTCACCGGACAGGTCAAAACCCGGGTGCAGAACGAATACCTGACCGTGCCGGTGATGGCAATGCGCCAGGTCTCCCCGCGTTGGGAACTGAAACTGGGGTTCTTCTTCTCATACCTGTTGCGGGGCGGCTTCAGCGGAAACGCCTACGACGGATACATCCGCGACGGAGATCCGACCGGAACCAAGATCGGCGTCGAGTCGGCCACGTACAATTTCGATAACGACATCCGGCGGTTCAACTGGGGCGGCGAATTCGGAGCCGAATGGATGGCTTACCGCCACCTGTCGGTATACGGAGAGCTGACCTGGGCGGCGAACTCGATCTTCAAAAAAGGATTCAAAAGCATCGGGTTCAACATGTACAACGTCTACCTGAACATCGGGTTCGGATACGTTTTCTAAAGGCATCCGGCCGGTTCGCATACGCCGGGAAAAACGGACGATCCGTTTTTTCCGGCTTTTTTATCGGAGAACCGCAGGCAACGAGCCGGTAATTCCGGTAAAATTCCGCACGGTTCAAAACTTTTTGCGGAAAATGGCGTACTTTTGTGTCGCTTCAATTCATTCGGAACATGAACGATCTACTGACACATATCGCCGCTTGCGTCGGGGGCGCATTCGAAGGGACGGACACGACCGTCGTCCGCGTGACGACCGACAGCCGGCGAGCCAACCTCCCGGAAGGTACCCTTTTCGTCGCGATCCGCGGAACGAACCGAGACGGACACGACTACATCGAACCGTTATACCGCAAGGGAGTGCGCGCCTTCATCGTCGACGCCGCCGTCGACGCCCGGCGCTACCCGGAAGCCGGATTCGTCCGCTGCGACGATTCGGTAGCGGCGTTGCAGCGGCTTGCCGCCTGCTTCCGCGACCGCATCCGCGGCAAAGTGGTGGCCATCACCGGCAGCAACGGCAAGACTGTCACCAAAGAATGGATCGCCCAGCTCTGCCCGCCGGGCGTAAAACTGTTCCGCAGTCCGAAAAGCTACAACTCGCAGATCGGCGTACCGCTGTCGCTGCTGATGACCGCGGGCGACGAGCAGATCGCCGTGATCGAAGCGGGTATCTCCCGCAAGGGCGAGATGCAGTCGCTCGAACGGATCGTCCGTCCCGACATCGGCATCATCACGAACATCGGCGACGCCCATCAGGAGAATTTCGATACGCCGGAAGAAAAAGCCGAAGAGAAACTGAACCTATTCGCCCACACGCCGACGATTATCTACAATGCCGGCGACCCGCTGTTGCGGCGCCTCGTTCCGGCCCGCTATCCCGACCGGCAGTTGATCGCCGTCGACGCGAGCCGCTGCGACCTGAACGGACTGCCCTACCCTGACGCCACCTCGCGCGAAAACGCGGCCGAAGCGCTGACCCTGTACGGAGTAATGGGGTACGACATGTCGCAAGTCCGGGGCGGACTCCGCTCGCTGCAAAACGTAGCGATGCGGCTGGAACTCAAAGACGGCATCAACAGCTGCAAAATCGTCAACGACAGCTACAATTCGGACATCAACTCGCTGGGCATCGCGCTGGAATACCTGTCGTCGGTAGCCGGCCACCGCGAAAAAACGCTGATCCTGTCCGACATCGACCAGAGCGGTCTGAAACCCGACCGGCTGTACGCCGGGGTGGCCGAACTGCTGAAGGCGAACGGAGTGACCGAACTGATCGGTATCGGCGAAGAGATTTTCAAACATGCGGGGGCATTCGACTGCCGCAAGGAGTTCTACCTGACCACCGAAAATTTCCTGCGGGGCGTCAACCGGTCGCGCTTTTCGAAAAAAAGCATCCTGCTAAAAGGAGGACGCCGCTTCCAGTTCGAACGGATCGGCCGCATCCTCGAAGACAAGATACATACGACCGTACTGGAAGTCAACCTCGACCACATGATCCACAACCTGAACTACTTCCGCAGCCTGCTGCGCGAAGGAGAACAAGTGATGGCGATGGTCAAGGCGTCCGGCTACGGCAACGGCACTTTCGAAGTCGCCAACATGCTCGAACAGCAGGGCGTCGGCTTCCTGGCCGTCGCGTTCGCCGACGAAGGCGTCGCACTGCGCGAGGCCGGCATCACGATGCCGATCGTCGTGCTGAACGCCGATTCGGACAGCTTCGACTTGATGCTCGACTACCGGCTCGAACCGGAGATTTACAGCCGATCGTCGTTGCAGTCGTTCGCCGAAACGGTACGCCGGAACGGAGAAACCGACTATCCGATCCACGTCAAGCTCGACACCGGCATGCACCGCCTCGGATTCGAACGGCAGGACATCGACCCGCTGATCGACGCGCTGAAAACAATCCCGGAACTCTACATCCGCACGATCTTCACGCACTTGGCCGGTAGCGACGAAGCGCGGCACGACGACTTCACGCGCGGCCAGATCGCCCTGTTCCGCGAATTGAGCGACCGGCTGGTCGCCGCCTTCCCGCAGCGGCACATCCTGCGGCACGTCGACAACAGCGCCGGGATCGAGCGTTTCCCGGAAGCGCAGTTCGACATGGTACGGCTCGGCATCGGACTGTACGGCATCAGCGTCGCCCACCAGGAGCACCTGCTGCCGGTCAGCGCGCTCAAAAGCCGCATCGTCCAGATCAAAGAGGTTCCGGTCGGCGATACGGTCGGCTACGGCCGCCACGGAATCGTCGCAGAGCACCCCGTGCGTACGGCGACCGTCCCGATCGGCTATGCCGACGGCCTGAACCGTCGGCTCAGCTGCGGAAGATGGAGCTTCATCGTCAACGGCCGGAAAGCCCCGATTATCGGAAATATCTGCATGGACACCTGCATGATCGACATCACCGGCATCGACGCGCACGAGGGCGACACGGTCACGGTCTTCGGCGAAGGAGCGCCGGTCGGCGAAATGGCCGACGTACTGGGAACCATCCCCTACGAAATCATGACGGGTATTTCGACCCGCGTCAAACGAATCTACACCAAAGAGTAATGGGAAAGGGGAAAATCTACATGCTGCCGACCCCGATCGGCGATACGCCGGTATGGGATGTGCTGCCGCAATACAATCGAACCGTAATCGACCGCCTGGAATACTTCATCGTCGAAAACACCCGTTCGGCCCGCCGTTTTCTGAGCCGCGCCGGCATACAACGGCCGATCGACTCGCTGCGTTTCGCCGAACTGAACGAACACTCGACGCCGGAAGCGGTGGCCGAACTGCTGACCCCGGTGCTCGCCGGAACGGACGCCGGCGTGATCTCGGAAGCGGGCCTGCCCGGCGTAGCCGACCCGGGCGCGGACCTGGCGGCGCTTGCGCACCTGCACGGCGTGGAAGTGGTTCCGCTGGTCGGCCCGTCGTCGATCCTGCTGGCGCTGATGGCCTCCGGGCTGAACGGGCAGTCGTTCGCTTTCAACGGCTACCTGCCGGTCAAACAACCCGAACGCGGCCGGGCGATCCGGCATTTCGAAAAACGGGCGCAAACCGAGCGCCAGTCGCAGATCTTTATCGAAACGCCTTACCGCAACCTGAAACTTTTCGAAGATTTTCTGAAGGAATGCAACGGGAATACGCTGCTGACGGTCGCGGCGGATATCCTGCAACCCGACCAACTTATCCGCACCGCGCAGATCCGCGACTGGAAGGCGAAAACGCCCGATATTCACAAACGCCCCGCGATTTTCATCCTCGGCGTCTGAGCGGACCGCCCTCCCCCGGATTATATACAATCGAGGTCGATTCCGTCTTACGCTCGAACTTTGTTCTGCCCGAAAAGGCCGCCGGGAAAATGCTTCCGGAACGTATCGTCGATGATGTGAATCCCCTCTTTGGTCGAGATGCCTCTGAAAAAACACATCGTGATATACTTAAAGGCATCGGACACCGACACGTGCACCTCGTCGTACACCGAAGGCGAAGCGAAAATGGTATTGATCGAGGCCATCAGCGCGACGGCCGTAAAGTCGAGGTTGAGCTCCGGAAAAAACAATCCTTCGTCGATCCCCTTTTTCAGGGATCCTTTCAGTCGCTCCTGCCCGCGCTGGCGAATCTCGGAATAGACCCGCTCGAAGACGGCGGGATAGAACCGTTTCAGATCGCTCATGAAATTGATGTTGGTCATCATCATGTTTTCCCAATCTTCCAGCAGCAGGATAAACTCCTCGATGACGTTACGGGCCGATGCGACGCGCCGGTCGTGTTTTTCGTCCTGCGACGCATAAAAATGCCGCACGCATTCGACGATCAGCGACTCCCGGTCGCCGAACAATTCGTAAATCGTCCGCTTAGAGACGCCCAGGCGGGACGCGATATCGTCCATCCGGACCGACTTCACGCCGTTACGGACAAACAGATTCGTCGACTCCGCTACGATTCTATCTTTTAGCAACATGGCAATACCTTAACAATCCGGTTCCAAAGATACGAAATAAAACTAATAAACAAAAAAAGTTTTCAAGTTTACAAAGTTTTGCGCCGGATAAGGCTCCGCCCGGCCACGCACAGCGCATCTTCCCGTCGCCGATCCGGCCACGCGACCCGTCGAAAACAACGGAACGTTTCCCCCTGTCGGGAACCCGTCACACAAACCGTTTGTCGTCCAGATAAGAATCTTTGTAACCGAGGAAATAGAGAATGCCGTCCAGCCCGATCGTCGACAGCGACTGTCCGGCCGTGGCTTTTACTTTCGGTTTCGCGTGGAATGCGATACCGAGCCCGGCCACGCTGAGCATCGGCAGATCGTTGGCTCCGTCGCCGACGGCGATCGTCTGCTCAATGTCCACGTTTTCGACTTGCGAGATCAGTTTCAGCAATTCGGCTTTGCGCTTGCCATCGACGATGTCGCCGAGGTAACGGCCGGTCAACTTACCGTCAATGATCTCCAGTTCGTTGGCGTACACGTAATCGAACCCGAATTTCTGCCGCAAATAATTGCCGAAATAGGTGAACCCGCCGGACAGAATCGCCGTTTTGAACCCGATGCGCTTGAGGATATGCATCAACCGGTCGAGCCCCTCGGTATAGGGCAGGTGGTCCGCAATGTCGGCGAGCACCGACTCGTCCAGCCCTTTGAGCATGGCCACCCGGCGCCGGAAACTCTCCGTGAAATCAATCTCGCCGCGCATCGCGCTTTCGGTGATCGCGCGTACCTGCTCTCCGACCCCGGCGCGCTCGGCCAATTCGTCGATCACTTCGGTTTCGATCAACGTCGAATCCATATCGAAACAGATCAGCCGGCGCGTCCGGCGGAACATATTATCGGCCTGAAACGAAATATCCATCCCCATTTCGGTCGAAAGCCGCATGAATTCGAACTGCATCCCCTCGCGGTCGCGCGGCGTACCGCGCACCGACAGTTCGATGCACGATTTTGGAGCGCGCGCATCGACATCCAACGGAATACGCCCCGTGAGCCGCAGGATCGAGTCGATGTTCAATCCCTGCCCGGCCACCACGTTCGTGACCGCCGCGATCTGCTGCGCGCTCAACTTACGGCCGAGCACCGTGATGATGTAACGGTTTTTCCCCTGCATTCCCACCCAGTTTTCGTACTGTTCGGCGGTAATCGGCTTGAAACGCACCTGAATGCCCAATTCGTAAGCCTTGAACAGCAAGTCCTTCATGATGTCGCCGGCCCGCTGGGAATCGGTCTTGAACAGGATGCCCATCGACAGGGTCTGGTGGATATTGGCCTGCCCGATATCCAGGATCGTCGCATCGTAGCGCGCCAAAATATCGGTCAGCGAAGAAGTCAGCCCCGGCTTGTCCTCCCCGGAAATATTAATCTGTATGATTTCTACTTTTTCGTTCCTGTTTTCCATAGATTCGTAAAATTGCTTACTCTCCTTTAATCCTTAGTACTCGAATTATTCCGGCATGCGCTCCTCCTCGTCCTTCGCCGGGCTCCCGATGTTGCGGTACTCGACGGGCGTCATCGAAGTCCGCCGTTTGAAGAACATCGAAAAATATTCCGGATTCTCGTACTTCAGACTGTACGAGATTTCTTTCACCGGACGCGTGGTCGTGGTGAGCAGCAGCTTCGCCTCGTTCAGTTTCAACTCCTGCATATATTGGGCCGGCGAGGTTCCGGTAAACTCCTTGAACGCTTTGCGGAAACCCGAATAGCCGATATGCAACCTGTCGGCCACTTCCTTGGCCGACAGGTTTTCGTAAACGCCCTCGCGCATGATCACCTTCGCCTTGTTCATTTTGTTGATCATGTTCTCGTCGACGAAATCGCGGGTGCGGTGACGGTAATACATCAACCCGAGCATGTGCATCACGATCCCGCCCAACGCTTGCTGAAACCCGGAACGTTCCTCGTTCGCGATATCGAAAGCCTTGATATACAGGTCGACGATACGCTCGTTAAGTCCGATATTGAACACCGGGGCCTGGTTCACGAAGAAGCCTTCGCCGACGATCCGGTCGATCACCTCCCCTTTGAACCCGATCCAGTACTCTTTCCAACCGGTATTGGCGAAAGGCCGGTACGTATGCCATACGCCGGGGAAAAGAAAAAACACCTTTCCTTCGGTAATCAACTGCGACTCGCGCGAATCGCCGTACGTAAAAATACCTTGGCCGTCGGTGATATACAACAATTGGTATTCGCTCAGCACCCGGCCTTCGTCCACATTGAAAAAATAGCCCTGCGGATGGCTCGACGGAGGGTAACTCTCTTTCGCGGAGATCGTCTGGCTACCCACGCTGGTCACGACGAGCCCCCAGAGCTCGTCCTCTTCGGTCGAGATCAGGTACCTGGATTCGTTGTTGATGTCGGTAAGACTCATGGCGCGACGGTTCGGTCGGCGGTCTGTACGGCAGACCACTATGCGTATGCAAAAATAAGATTTTTTCCGGTACGATGAACAACCGATCCCTTATCCATATTGCAAAGCGCCGGACTTTTCGATGACAGTATATTAATTATCAACATATTAACATGCATTAAATCGGACGGGCGCATCAAACGGCAAAAAACGGCGGCGGCAAATGCCGTTTTCCGTCAAATAATGTTCGGGACTTTGTTGCCGTTTTCCAAAAAATCGTACCTTTGCAGCGGTTTACAGTGCAGACCCTTTCGTTTAATCTTTATCTAAATGGCTAATACACCCCAGTTTGTCCCGACGGCCGAAAACACTTACGTCATCTCATATCCGATTCACGGAACGGACGCCGCTTACGATTTCGCGGCCATTCTGGCCAGGTCCAGAACCTGTGAACGACAGGGCGACGTGGAACAGGCCTGCAACCTGCGGTACGAAGGCGTCAAGAAGCTGATGGATCTGATCCCCGACGAAGACGAAGTGCAGTTGGACTGGGAGGAAGAGGAGAACCAATCCGTGCTGGAACTGCTGAAACGGTCGGCGATCGACCATTTCCTGGTCGGCGACTTCGAAATGGCGGCGGGAATGATGGAGATGCTGCTCGACATGGACCCGGAAGACCACCTCGAAACTACCAAGCCGCTGGCATTTTGCTACCTGGCGCTCGAAGACTACGAACTTTTCGACGAAATCGTCAACGACATCAGCGACAAATATCCGGAAAAAGAGATCCTGAAGCTCTGGAGCGAATTCCGGCAGACGGGCAGCCTCCCCGCCGGCGAATTGATTCACTTCAAAAAAAGTTTTCCTGTATTTTACGCCGAGTTCACGTCGAACGTCCACGAAGTGACTCCGGAATACTTGGCCGACATCGAGAGCGAAAAGCCGCTGCGCCAGACTCTCGCCCGCGAACTGTGGCTACAGACCGAACACCTCTGGGCGCAGTTTCCCGGCTTTATCGAAGCGCTGCGCAACCACTGAACGGCCGAAGGGTAAACCGGTCGCGGACCGCCGTTCGACAACGGGGAATTCGCGTCCGCCGCGCTTCGCGGAGTGCTACCGACCGTTTTCGGCCGCCCCGCGGCAAACTTTTAGAATCCATGAAACGCCCTGAAACAAAACCGCCATCCGGTACCGGCAGCACCTATCCCTGGGGGGATGCGAGACGTTACAACAGCTATTCCGGATACTTCCGGCGACTGTTCGGCACCCGCGTGCAAAAATTGTCGGTCAACGCCGGATTCTCCTGCCCGAACCGCGACGGCACGGTCTCGACCGGCGGATGCACGTTCTGCAACAACTCGGCTTTCTCTCCGTCCTATTGCACGCCGCAGAAAAACGTCCGGCAGCAGTTGGAAGAGGGAATCGAATTCCACCGCCGCCGCTACCGCACCGCGGAGAAATACCTGGCCTACTTCCAGTCCTTTTCGAATACGTATGCGTCTCTGGAGAGGCTCGAAACCGTTTTTTCGCAGGCGTTCGAAGTGCCGCAGGTAGCCGGGATCATCGTCGGCACGCGCCCGGACTGCATCGACGAACGCAAACTCGACTACTTCGCCCGGCTCGCCGAATCCCGCTACGTCGTGATCGAATACGGCATCGAGTCGTGCTACGACCGCACGCTGCAGGCCATCAACCGCGGACATGACTTCGCCTGCGCGCAGCGGGCCGTGGAGGCGACGGCGGCGCGCGGCATCCATACCGGAGCGCATTTCATCCTCGGACTGCCCGGCGAAACCCGGGGGATGATGACCGAACAGACCGAACGGATCAACGCGCTGCCGCTCGACACCGTCAAATTCCACCAGTTGCAACTATTCAAAGATACGCCGATGGCCGACCAATACGCCCGCCATCCGGAGGATTTCCGCTTGTTCGGCAAAGAGGAGTACATCGACTTTTTTATCGATATTCTCGAACGGCTGCGTCCCGACCTGGTCGTCGAACGTTTCGCCGGCGAGGCTCCGCCGCGCTTCCATGCAGGCCCCGCCTGGGGACTGGTCCGCAACGAACAACTGTGGGCCGAACTGGAACGCCGCCTCGGGGAACGAGACAGTTGGCAGGGAAAATCGTACGCCCGAACGATCTAATAATCAAACCGGCCGACTGCCGTTAAAAAAATCCGGAAAGTTGGAAGTTATCATTTTTTTTTATAATATTTGCAGCCCGACATCAACACTGCTGATATGACCATCATCCAATTGGAATACCTGCTGGCCGTAGCCAACTACGGCAGTTTCTCGCTGGCGGCCGAAAAATGTTTCGTGACGCAGCCTTCGCTAAGCATGCAGGTGAAAAACCTCGAGGAAGAACTGGGCGTCATCGTGCTCGACCGCAGCAAAAAACCGGTATTGCCGACGGACGCGGGCCTGGCGGTCATCCGCCAGGCAAAAGAGGCGGTACAGGCTTTCGCGATGGTGCGGGAAGTCGTATCCGACCTGCAAAACGAGATTTCGGGAACGCTGCGGCTCGGGGTCATTCCGACGATCGCTCCTTATCTACTGCATCGTTTCATTCCGGATTTCGTCCGCAAATGCCCGAAGGTCGAACTGCAGATCCGGGAAATGATGACCGGCGACATCATCCGCGCGCTCGACCGCGACATGCTCGACGCCGCAATCATGGCCGGGGGCACTTCGCCCGAAGGCATCCGCGAAGAAGAACTCTTCAACGACCGTTTCTTCGCCTACGTGTCGACCGACCACCCGCTCTGCCAGCGCAGCAACATCCGTATCGAAGATATCGACGTGCGCCATCTGCTGCTGCTGTCGGAAGGGAACTGCCTGCGCGACCAGGTGATCGAACTGTGCCAAGCCCAGAAAAACATCGCCCGGCAGTACTCTTTCGAAAGCGGATCGCTCGAAACCCTGATGCGGATCGTGGACAACACCCCGAACCTGATAACGATCATTCCGGAAATGGTCGCCGACTACATCGACGAAAAACACCGTCCACAGGTCAAAACGCTGGCCAAAGGGGCCGCATCGCGCAAAATCACGATTGCGGTTCGCCGCACCTACGTCAAACGGTCGCTGATCGACGCGCTGAAAGAATCGGTCATGAACGTCGCGCGGAACTGATCCGTTTTATCTTTTGCAGGATATTTGCAGTTTTCCGAAAGGGCGCCTGAACGCCCCTCCGAAGTTATCCGTATAACTACGGGCAAAAAATTTTGAATTTATAACTTTTTCGTATCTTTACCTCCTTAAAATGAAGTAAAAACCTATGAGTAAACTGATCGATACAATCGCAGAGGCTATACAGGACAAAAAAGGAAAAAACATCATATCGCTGGATCTGAGCGGTTTCGACGGGGCTGTATGTCCCGCTTTCGTTATCTGCAACGCCGACTCGACTACGCAGGTCGAGGCCATCGCCCGGGGAATCGAAGAGAAAACGCTGGCCGATCTGGGCGAAAAAGTATGGCGCGTCGAAGGAATCACCAACAGCGTATGGGTCGTAATGGATTACGGGGACGTGCTGGTGCACATTTTCCAGACCGAGCTGCGCGATTTTTACAAACTCGAACAACTCTGGGCCGACGCTCCGGCGACCCGCTACGAATCCGAAGCGTAAGACAATATCGCAACGGGCCGACCGTTGATTTTTTGGATAAAAGCATCACATAACAAACATGAAACCGAATCATAACAACAATATGCCCCAGTTGGGGGGCAAACGTCCGAAATTCAACATCTACTGGGTTTGGATGATCCTGGCCGTGGTGATCCTCTCGTGGGGACTGCTGGGTAACGAGAAAGTGACGCACACGACCACATGGGACGGCGTGAAGGAGATGATCGAAAAGGGAGACCTGCAAAAAATCGTCGTCGTGAACAAAGAGACGGCCGAGGTCTACCTGAAACCCGACAAGGTCGCGTCCTACTCCGACCGGAAAGAGTACAAAGGGATCACCGAACAAGGGCCCCAGTTCTCGTTCAATATCGGATCGCTCGACTATTTCCAACACAACCTGGAAAACGCGCAAACCGAATACGATCAAGAAGTTCCGCTCAGTTTCGAAACGCGCCGCAACATCTGGGGCGACGCATTCACGCTGATCTTCCCGATCCTGATCCTCGTCGGAATCTGGTGGTTCCTGTGGCGGGGCATGTCGCGCGGCAACAATGGCGGCGGCGGCGGGATCTTCAGCGTCGGCAAGGCCAAAGCGCAGATGTTCGACAAGGATGCGAACGTCAACATCACGTTCAAGGACGTCGCCGGACTCGAAGAAGCTAAAGTGGAAATCATGGAAATCGTCGATTTCCTGAAAAACCCGGGCAAGTACAGCGACTTGGGCGGCAAAATTCCGAAAGGCGCCCTGCTCGTAGGCCCTCCGGGAACCGGTAAGACGCTGTTGGCGAAAGCCGTGGCCGGAGAGGCGAACGTGCCGTTCTTTTCGATCAGCGGTTCCGACTTCGTCGAGATGTTCGTCGGCGTCGGCGCGTCGCGGGTGCGCGACCTGTTCCGGCAGGCAAAAGAAAAAGCGCCCTGCATCGTCTTCATCGACGAGATCGACGCGATCGGGCGGGCGCGCAGCAAGAACGTCGGCTATTCGTCGAACGACGAGCGAGAAAATACGCTGAACCAGTTGCTGACCGAGATGGACGGTTTCGGAACGAACGCCGGCGTGATCGTGCTGGCCGCCACGAACCGGGCCGACATCCTCGACAAAGCGCTGCTGCGGGCCGGACGCTTCGACCGCCAGATCAACGTCGAACTGCCCGACCTGAAAGAGCGCCGTGAAATTTTCGACGTGCACCTGAAAAACCTGAAGCTCGATCCGAAGCTCGACCGCGACTTCCTGGCCCGCCAAACTCCGGGATTCTCGGGCGCCGACATCGCCAACGTCTGCAACGAGGCGGCCCTGATCGCCGCCCGCAACAATAAGAAACAGGTCGAGAAGGAGGATTTCCTCAGCGCCATCGACCGGATCATCGGCGGCTTGGAACGCAAGAACAAGATCATCATCCCGTCCGAAAAACGGACGATCGCCTATCACGAAGCGGGGCACGCCACCGTAAGCTGGGTGCTCGAACACGCCAACCCGCTGATCAAGGTAACGATCATCCCGCGCGGCAAAGCGCTGGGCGCGGCTTGGTACCTGCCCGAAGAGCGCCAGATCACCACGAAGGAGCAAATGCTCGACGAGATGGCCGCCATCCTCGGCGGGCGCGCATCGGAGCTGCTGAACTTCGGCAAAGTATCCACCGGGGCGCTGAACGACCTCGAACGTGTGACCAAACAGGCTTACGCGATGGTCGCCTACTACGGAATGAGCAGCGAAGTGGGCAACCTGAGCTTCTACGATTCGACCGGACAGAACGACATGGCGCTGACCAAGCCGTACAGCGAACGGACGGCGCAGGAGATCGACGCCGAAGTGAAGAAGCTGATCGACGGAGCCTTCCAGCGTTCGCTGGAAACGCTCGAGAAACACCGCGCCGGACTGACCCAGTTGGCCGAGCTGCTGCTCGAACGGGAAGTCATTTTCGCAGAAGACCTCGAAAAGATATTCGGCAAGCGCAAAGGCGAAATCCGCAAAGAACTGGAAGTCAAAATCGAAGAACCGTTGAACAGTGAGCCGTCTGCTGAATAAAACGCTGTATGTCCGGACGCTGAGCGGCATCGCGCTGCTGATCGTCGTACTGGGAACGGTGCTGTGGTCGCCGTACAGCATGCTTGCATTGGGCGTATTTCTCACGGCCGGCATCATGCGTGAGTTTTACCGAATCGGGCGGCTTACCGGCGCGCGGCCGCTCACGACATATCCGATCGTCGTCGGAGCGGCGATCGTCGTTCTCGCTTTCCTGATAAAAACGGGTACGCTTGTGCCGGTCTGCCTCGCAGCGACGCTTCCGCTCGTCTTCGTCCTGTTCATCGCCGAACTCTATCGCAAACAGCCGTCGCCGCTGACGAACATCGCATGGGAAATCGCAGGGATCGTCTATGCGGCGGTACCGATGGCGCTGTTCGTGACCCTTCCGGTCGCCGTCCGCGGCGCGGAGATCGACTATTCGCCGGCCGTCCTGCTGAGCATCCTGTTTATCGTCTGGGCCAACGACGTGGGCGCTTATCTGTTCGGCGTGGCGTTCGGACGGCGCAAACTGTTCGAGCGCATCTCCCCGAACAAATCGTGGGAAGGATTCTTCGGCGGGGTAGCCTGCGCCGTGGGCGTGGGTATGCTGGTCGCGCTGTGGCAGGACGCTTCGGTTCCGGCATGGGCCGGGGCCGGGGGAATCGTCGCCGTTACCGGGGTTTTCGGCGACCTGGTCGAATCCATGTTCAAACGTTCGGTCGGAATCAAAGACTCCGGGAACATTCTTCCGGGACACGGAGGCTTCCTGGATCGCTTCGACGCGCTGATTTTGGCATTGCCTTTTGTTTACACCTATTTTAGCATTATATTTACGCTCTGAAACCCAATCTGAGATAGTATGAAAATCCATAAGGAGGGAGCTCCGATCATCCTGTGCGCCGCGGCTCTGGCAATCGTTCTTGCCGTACTTTCTTTTTGGTTGCTGCCGACAGCAGCGGCATGGATCGTATCCGTGGCGGCATGGATCGGCGTACTGTTCATCACCTCCTTTTTCCGAAGCCCGTCGCGGCCGCTGTTGCAGGACGACGGAGCCGTGTATTCGCCGGCGGACGGAACGATCGTCGCGCTCGAGGAGGTCGAAGAAAAGGAATATTTCAAGGACAACCGGATCGTGGTATCGGTCTTCATGTCGATCTGGAACGTGCACATCAACTGGTTCCCGGTTTCGGGAACGGTCGATTACTTCCGACACCACCACGGGCTGTTCCTGGTGGCATGGCACCCGAAATCGTCGGAAGACAACGAACGGACGACGACGGTCGTGGACATGGGAGGACAAAAAATCATGTTCCGCCAGATCGCCGGTATGGTGGCCCGACGGATCGTCTCTTACGCCCGCGTAGGGCACCGCGTCGAACAAAATTCGCAGTGCGGATTCATCAAGTTCGGCTCGCGGGTCGATCTGTTTCTGCCGCTGGACGCCGACATCCGGGTCAAGCTCGGCGACAAGGTGATCGGTACGCAAACGCTGATCGCGCGGCTGAAAAAGCAGTAGTTTCGGCCGGGTTATGCCGGAATCCGCACCTCGAAGAGATCAAGACATTCCGACTTTCGAGACCCAAATTATATTCATATTATGAACAAATATTTTATCTGTTTTTTATTCATTTGCTTATCCCCTAAGTTTGTATTGTCCCAAACGGTTGTTGAACGAAATATCAAAATGGGAAATGAAACAGCTACTGTCAGAGCATGGATTCCTCATACGACAGAACGGGATACAATAACAAATGTGTTATATGTTTTTGATGCGGATTATTGTTTCGATATAGTCGTGTCTCATGTCAATTATCTTTTCAATATGTGCCGCACGATACCCCCTGTTTGTGTTGTCGGCGTTTATTACCCGGGACAAAGAGGCCGGGCATGCGTCGGATTGAATCAAGATAACATGACGCTGAATTCTACGGGTGAATCGTTTTTGCATTATATACAGGATGACGTTTTCCCGGCAGTACAGGACATCATAAAATGTTCTTCATGTTACAACATTTTTTTCGGACACTCCTATTTGGCTGATTATGGCTGTTTTTTGATGAAGAATAAGTCAGAAATGTTCGATTCGTATTTGCTTTTGGCTCCTGAAAGTGGCATGGTACCTATTTTTGAGAAAAGCGATGTTGCCGATAAACGAATCTATATTGCTATTGGAAATCAAGATGCCAAAAGGAGAGTCAAGTTCTCCCGACATCTATCGACGGCTGTAAAAAGGGTTGCCGATAATACGAACGTAAAGATGCAGATTTTCAACACTGCTACCCATATGTCAATTATTCCCGTAGCACTTACTTCTGGCATCAACTACCTATACAAGGATTTGGTGAACAAAGATAATATATCCGAATTTATCAACAGGAAGAAAAGCATTGTAGAAAATTATGAGACATTGTGTTCCATCAATGCCTTTTATCATTGTAAATTGATAAATGATGCAAGGACCATATTAGACCTTCTGGAATTGTCCAAACCTTGTTCTGTAGAAGAATTTGAAACGGTTCTGGAACATTTACCGGCAACTAATGGGAATCACCATGAAATAATCGCTTTCGAGTACTTGAATTTAAAATGTTATGATAAAGCTGAAGCGTATTTCAATAAAGCTATTGATTTATATATAAAAGAAGGGGCGAGGAATTTCATGAACAACGCTTATGACGGACTGATTCAATTATATGTAGAGAAGAAAGAACCGTCGTCTAACGTGGACCATATCTACGAAAAGGCTATGAGTTCAATGCCCGGAGATTTTGATTTATATTTCAAAAGAGGAAGGTTCAATATCGAGAGCGAATTTAATAATGAAAAAGGTATAATTTTTCTGCAAAAATACCTGTCGAATTATAACGAATCGTACAGACTGTATCCTTTGTGCGATGTTTTTTATTATATCGCCTTGGGATATTTTCAATTGGAAGCTTTTCAGGAAGCACAAAGTTGGATTGATAAATCTTTGAAAGAAAATGCGGGTCATAAAAAATCCAAGTTATTAAAAAATAAAATTTACAGTAAAATATGACTCTTATTTTTAGTATTTTTACAGATTCAATCACAACAGAAGTTATTGATTGGTTAAAAGCTTTTGATCCGGATTTATCCATTGTTCGTATATCATAAAATATAGATTCTACATTCAGAATGCAACAAAAGATTTGTTGACAAATGCAATAGCATCGTACAAACAGCATTATCGAATTTATAAAAATGTCTAAAATATACCGGTATATCGTTGCAGGGGTCATCACGGCAGTGGTTCTGTTCCTCGTGTGGTACTTCAGCAACGTGGTCGCGTATATCCTGACGGCGGCGGTGCTGGCGATGATCGGCAAGCCGCTGACCGACCTGCTCAGCAGACTGCACATTGGCAAGACGCGGCGGCTGCGCGTTCCCCGCTGGCTGGCCGCCCTGTGCACGCTGCTCATGATCTGGATCGTCATCGTCGGACTGTTCGGGCTGTTCGTCCCGATCGTTTTCCAGAAGATCAATGAATTTTCATCGCTCGACATCCCGCAGCTCATCGGCTATTTCCACGAGCCGCTGATGTCGCTCGAACACTTCATCAAACAAACGTTCGCCATCCGGGACGACGAATTCTCGATCATCCAGGCCATCACCGAGCAGATCAAGCCGCTGCTGAACATCAACCTGATCAACAACCTGCTCGCATCGATCGTCAATACGGTCGGCAACGCGGTCATCGCGGCCTTCTCGATCTCGTTCATTACTTTCTTTTTCCTGAAGGAAAGCAGTCTGTTTTACGACATGGTCATCATCATGTTCCCGAAAAAATACGAAGCGAACATTTCTCGAGCGCTCGACTCGGTAACCAACCTGTTGGTGCGCTACTTCACCGGAATCGTTACCGAATCGGCGCTGATGACCGTGATCGTCTCGATCGGCCTGCTGATCTGGGGCCTTTCGCCGCACAACGCGTTGGTGATCGGGCTGATCGTCGGCGTGCTGAACGTGATCCCGTACGTCGGTCCCACGATCGGTATCGCGATCGGCATTTTCATCGGCGTTACCGGTATGCAAGGCGACGTCTCGACCGGCGGGATGGCGCTGCGGATCGCCGGGACGATCCTGTTCGCGCAGGGCGTGGACAACTTCGTCCTCCAGCCGGTACTCTATTCGAACCGGGCCAAAGCGCACCCGCTGGAGATCTTCCTGGTAATCCTGATCGCCGGATCGCTGGCCGGCGTGCTGGGTATGTTACTGGCTATCACGGCCTACAATGTGATCCGCGTCTTCGCCAAGGAATTTTTCAACAATTTCCGCGTCGTCCAGAAACTTACCGAAAAAATCTGACGGATTCCGGACAAATTTTATTAAATTTGTTTGTCTTTTTTGCGGGCGGCCCGTAAAAAAGAAGTCGCTTTTCCCTAAAATTTTACGCTCATGCGCAAACTGTTCCCGCTGCTCGTCCTGAGTCTGCTGCTGTCTTCGAACGCCGCCGTCGCCGAAAAAGCGGCCGAATGCGGCGTAAATTCCGAACGGCTGATGCTGGCGGGAGACCGCCCCGACCCTTCGATCATCCGAGACGGAGATACCTATTATATGGTGCATTCTTCGTTCGAATACGCGCCGGGCCTGCTGATCTACCGATCGAAAGACCTGGTGCGCTGGGAACCGCTGGTCAATGCGTTGCACCGGTACGTGGGATCGGTATACGCCCCGGATATCGTCAAACACAACGGCCGGTGGTACATCTATTTTCCGGTGGTCACTCCGGCCCATACGACCAACATGGTCGTATGGGCCGACTCCCCGGAAGGGCCGTGGAGCGAACCGGTTGACTTGCAGATCGGCGGGATCGACCCGGGACACGCGGTCGATGCGGAGGGAAACCGCTACCTGCTGATGAGCAACGGCTACCTGGTTCCGCTGGCCGCCGACGGGCTTTCGGCGACCGGCCCCGCACGAAAAGTTTACGACGGATGGGAATTTCCGAAGGAGTGGGACGTAGAAGGATTCTGCCTCGAAGGGCCCAAAATCCGAAAAATAGGAAAATACTACTATATGCTGACGGCCGAGGGAGGAACGGCCGGGCCGCCGACCAGCCACATGGTCGTCGTCGCGCGGGCCGAGCGCCTAACCGGCCCGTGGGAAAACAGCCCGTACAATCCGCTGGTACATACCTACTCCCCGGACGAGCGCTGGTGTTCGAAAGGACACGGGACGCTGATCGACACTCCCGACGGACAGTGGTACGTCGTTTACCACGCCTATGAACGGGGATTCTACACGTTGGGTAGGCAAACGCTGATCGAACCCGTCGCCATGACCGAAGACGGCTGGCCCGCCGCGGTTGCCCGTCCTGCGAAAAAACAGCCGGCGAAACAGGAAACCGCCGCTTCTTTCTCGGACGATTTCTCGACCGACCGGACCGGAACGCAATGGCAGTTCGCCGGGGAATACGATCCGCAGCGGGCGCGCCGAGAGAACCGTACCCTCGTGATGCAGGCCCGCGGCAACGACCCGTCCGACGCCTGTCCGATGCTGTTCGTTACCGGAGATCATGCCTATGAAATGGAGGTCGAAGCGCAATGCGCGCCGGAAGCAGTCGCCGGACTGGTGCTCTTTTACAATCCGAAACTCTATACCGGAATCGGCCTGGACAAAGGACGCCTGGCAATCCACGTGCTCGGCAGGGCCGAGTCGTTCGACGTGCAGCTTCCCCGGCACGTCTGGTTCCGGCTGCGGAACGACCGGCACGTCGTCTCGTTCTGGTACAGTCCCGACGGACAGAATTGGACGAAGGCAGACAAAAGCTGCGAAACCTCGGGCTATCACCACAACATGGCCGGAGAGTTCCTGAGCCTGCGGCCGGGAATCTACGCGGCGGGCTGCGGCGAAGTCGTTTTCAGGAATTTCAAGTACAAAACATTATAAAACAACCACAAACAAATCAAACGGAATGAAAAAAATCCTCTTTCTGAGCTTGTCGTTGCTGACGGCCGCCGGGATGTCGGCCAAAGTGACGCTGCCATCCGTACTGGGCAGCAACATGGTGTTGCAACAGCAGTGCAACGCCAACCTGTGGGGCAAAGCCGCCCCGTCGAAAAAAGTAACGGTCACCACTTCGTGGGACAACCGCAAATACACCGTCCAGGCTGCCGCCGACAGCACCTGGAAGACGGCGGTCGCCACGCCTGCCGCCGGAGGACCTTACTCGATCCGGATCAGCGACGGCGAAGCGATCGTACTCGACAACGTGATGATCGGCGAAGTCTGGATCTGCTCCGGGCAGTCGAACATGCAGATGCCGGTCATGGGCTTCCCCGGACAGCCGGTAGTCGGTTCGAACGAGGCGATTCTGAACGGGACGAACAGCGACATCCGGATGTTCGTAGTACGCCGCGAAGTGAGCGACCGACCGCTGGACGATTGCAACACCGACACCGGATGGCAGGAAGCTACGACCGAAAGCGTCGCCGGATTCACCGCCGTCGGCTATTTCTTCGGCCTGAACCTATACAAAGTGCTCGGCATTCCGATCGGCCTGATCGAAACGGACTGGGGCGGAACCCGCATCGAAACCTGGATGGACATGGAAACCGCCCAAAAAGTAGAACAAAACCAAGTTGAAAAAGACAAAAACCATCAGGCCCCGAACAAGACCGCACAACTGTACAACGCGATGATCCATCCGTTGGTCAACTACACGGCCCAGGGATTCATCTGGTATCAGGGCGAATCGAACATCCACACCGGAAACGCGCACCTGTACAGCCAGTATATGCAGCAGCTCGTCTCGCTGTGGAGAAACGAGTGGGGCAATCAGCAGATGCCGTTCTACTACGTCCAGATCGCGCCGTTCGTTTACGAAGGCGACGACAAAATCAGCGTACCGCTGATCGTCGAACAGCAGCTCGCCGCAATGGACAAAATCCCCTATTCGGGTATGGCCTCGACGACCGATATCGGCAGCGGCCCCTGCATTCACCCGTCTCAAAAAATCCCCGTAGGCGAACGTCTCGCCCTGCTGGCGCTGAGCAAAACCTATGGCAAGAAGGGCCTGATCTGCGAAAGCCCGCGCTTCGAATCGGTGCGTTTCGAAGACGGCAAGGCGATCGTGCGTTTCAAGACCGAAGGTACGCTGGGCCCGGATTATTCGGGACGGATCAAAGGCTTCGAGATCGCCGGAGCCGACAAGATTTTCGTTCCGGCACGGGCCGAATACATCGTCGGACAACCGGAGATCGCCGTCAGCTCGACGATTGTCGAGAATCCGGTCGCCGTGCGCTACGCGTTCCGCAACGTACCCGACCAGACGACACTGTACAATACCGGAGGACTGCCCGCGTTCCCATTCCGCACGGACGACTGGAACGATGCGCAGTAAAACGGCTGTTCCGCGCAGCCGGCATGTGCAACCGGCCGGCCGACAGCAATAATAAAAAAGCGCACGGTGCGCTTTTTTATTTACAGACTCCGGAAACGAATCTTACCGTTTCGAAATATCCTGGTATTCGACTTCGAGCCCTTTTTCGTACAGCGTCATCGCGCGGCGGCTCATACCCATGCTCGAGAATCCGCCGTCGTGGAACAGATTCTGCATGGTCACTTTACGCGTCAGGTCGGAAAAAAGCGTCAGCACATAGCCCGCGCAATCGTCGGCCGTCGCATTGCCCAGCGGAGAGTTCCGGTCGGCGTAATCCATCAGGTCACCCATTCCCAGCACGCCCTTGCCAGCGGTCGTCGGCGTCGGCGACTGCGACACGGTATTGATCCGGACGAATTTTTCGCGGCCGTAGATGTACCCGAAACTGCGGGCGATCGACTCGAGCAGCGCCTTGGCGTCGGCCATGTCGTTATAACCGTACAGCGTCCGCTGCGCAGCAATATACGACAGCGCCACGATCGAAGCCCAGTCGTTCAGCGCATCCTTTTTACGGGCTACCTGAATCACCTTATGGAACGAAATTGCCGATATATCGAGCGTTTTGGTCAGAAAATCATAATCCAGATCGTCATAAGTGCGTCCTTTGCGGACGTTCGGGGACATCCCGATCGAATGCAGGATGAAATCGAACTTGCCGCCGAAATGCTCCATGGTCTTCTCGATCAGGTTCTCCAGATCGGGTACGCTGGTGGCGTCGGCCGGTACGACGATGGCGCCGCACGCCTCGGCCAGTTGATTGATGGTTCCCATGCGGATCGACACGGGAGTATTGGTCAGCACGATCTCCGCTCCCTCTTCCACGGCTCGCTCGGCCACTTTCCACGCAATCGAGTCTTCGTTCAGGGCTCCGAAAATCAGCCCCTTCTTTCCTTTCAACAAATTATACGACATCTTTATTCACTTTTGATCGGCGCAAAGGTAGTCAAATATGTCGAACTCCAAAAAGGGGATTACTGCGGCACGAAAATGTAGGTGATAGTGCCGCTCTGCTTATCGGAACCCGTATCGTCCACGTTGAAACGAGAATTGCGGGCCGCCAGAATGGCCATGTCGTTGATGCAACTGCTGTTGGTCGAGCTCTCTTTCATAGATGCCGAGACGACCTTGCCGTTGCGGTTCACAGTGATGTTCACGGTCACTTCGCCGCCGCCCTCGCACTGGTAGGCCGGCATGTACAGCGACACGTCGCGGCGGCCCGGCAGCCAGTAGGATATCAATACGCTGCCTTTCTGCTTGACGCCGCTCTCCTTTTCGCCCTCCTTCGCTTCGCGCTGGGCTTTGCTGCGGGCGATCATCTCCTGTTCTTCGCGGCGGCCCTTCGCAAAAGCGTCCTGCGAAGCCTTCACGCGTCCGGCTACGGCCGCAGCCTCTTCGTCGAGCCCCTCCATAAAATCGGCGATCGATTTCGACGAGGAAGCGCCTCCGCCCGCAGTCGACGCCGTCGTACGGCCGACCGACTCCGAGCGACCGTTCTCATCGGAGATCCGGTTTTTGACATTGCTGAAATCATCCCCCTCGTCCTGCTGCTCGGGCACCTGCTGCTGAAGCGTTTCGAGCGCCTGCTGCATATCGGTCAGGTCGATGTACATCGCTCCCTCGACGCGCTCCTGGTTCATCGCGATTTTTACCGAAACGAATACGATCCCGAAAGCAAGGTAAGCGATAATCATGCAACACAGTCCCACCCGGTGCTCATAAGCCCATGAGCCCAGATCGGTGGGGCCTTTTTCGAAAGGCAGCCTCGGCCGCGGCGGCCGGACATTCGGCGGTACCGGACGCGCAGGGGGCGCCGGTTTGCTTGTTTCCTGCATCGTTTCCCTATAAAAACCGAACAAAAGTACGATTTCTTTCAAAAAATTCATACCTTTGCGCGCAAAATAATGTTTTTTCAAAAGTTATGTCACCGAAACAGCAGACATTGAACGCTCCGATCACTTTTCAGGGAAAAGGCTTGCACACGGGGCTTCATGTTACTATGACCGTCAACCCGGCCGAAGCGGGGCACGGCATCAAATTCAGAAGGATCGATCTCGAGGCCCAACCGACGATCGAAGCCCTGGCCGATTTCGTGGTGGATACATCGCGCGGAACGACCATCGAAAAACGCGGCGTTCGCGTCAGCACGATCGAGCACGTCATGGCGGCTCTGTGGGGCTGCGGCGTAGACAACGCCCTGATCGACATCGACGCTCCGGAAACCCCGATCATGGACGGCTCGGCGCGGGAATACGTCGAAGCCATCGCGCGAACCGGACTCAAAGAGCAGGACGAGGAACGCAAATATTATTCGGTGAGTGAAAAAACGCTTTTCGAAGCGCCCGAACGCGGCGTCGAGCTGGCGGTATACCCGGACGACGAATTTTCAATCAACGTCAACATCGATTTCAACTCCAAAATCATAGGCAACCAGTATGCGCGCCTCGACCGTATCGGGGATTTCGCGGAACAGATCGCCCCGTGCCGCACGTTCGTCTTCCTGCACGAACTGGAACCGCTGATCAAGAACAACCTGATCAAAGGAGGCGACCTGGACAACGCCATCGTGATCGTCGAAAACAAGATCCCGGACGAAGAACTCGCCCGGCTGTCGGAACTTTTCAACAAAAAGGACGTTCAGGTCGACGAAGGCTACCTGAACAACATCCAGCTCCGCTTTCCGAACGAACCGTCTCGCCACAAGCTGCTGGACATGGTCGGCGATCTGGCGCTGATCGGTATGCGCATCCGCGGACGCGTAGTCGCCTACCGCCCGGGCCATGCCGCCAATACCGAACTGGCCAAAATAATCCGCAGGAACATCAAGCGGGATGCGACCAAGCCCCGTTTCCATTTCGAGCCGGACTCGACTCCCGTATACGACATCAAACAGATCAAGGGCATGCTGCCCCACCGTCCTCCGTTCCTGCTGGTAGATAAGGTAATGCATCTGGACAACGAGAACGTAGTCGGGATTAAGAACGTAACGATGAACGAGCCGTTTTTCGTGGGACACTTCCCGAACGAGCCGGTCATGCCGGGCGTGCTGATCATCGAGGCGATGGCCCAGTGCGGCGGGATTCTGGCGCTCAGCAGCGTTCCCGACCCGGAAAACTACTCGACCTATTTTCTCAAGATCGACGGCGTGAAGTTCCGGGACAAAGTGGTTCCCGGCGACACGTTGCAGTTCGAACTGAAACTGGCCGAACCGATCCGGCGCGGAATCGTCACCATGGAAGCGAAAGCCTACGTGGGCAACCGTTTTACGACCGAAGCGACGCTGATGGCGCAGATCGCCCGCAACAAAGACTGACAACCCGAACAGAAATCCATAATCCGAGTATAATGATAAGTAAATCAGCCCATGTTTCCGAAAATGCAAAATTGGGAGAAGGCGTAACCGTCGAACCTTTTGCATACATTGCAGCCGATGTCGTGATCGGCGACGGTTGCTGGATCGGCCCGGGAGCCGTGATCCTGGACGGCGCACGGCTGGGAAACAACTGCAAAATACACACATCGGCCGTAATCGCCGGCGTACCGCAGGATCTGAAATTCCGCGGCGAATACTCGACCGTGGAGATCGGCGACAACACGTCGATCCGCGAATGCGCCACCATCAACCGCGGTACGGCGGCCAAAGGAGTGACCAAAGTGGGAAGCAACACGCTGATCATGGCTTACGCGCATGTCGGACACGATTGCACCGTAGGAGACAACTGCGTGATCGTCAACGGCGTTTCGCTGGCCGGAGAAGTCGAAGTCCAGGACTGGGCGATCCTCGGCGGACACTCGGCGGTTCACCAGTTCTGCCGGATCGGGGCCCACGTGATGCTCAGCGGAGGATCGTTGGTCAGCAAAGATATCCCGCCGTTCGTGAAAGCGGCCCACAACCCGCTGTCGTTCGTCGGAGCCAACTTCATCGGTTTGCGTCGCAGGGGATTCTCGCCGGAAAAAATCAACGAGATCCAGGAGATGTTCCGCATCCTTTTCCAATCGGGCTACAACTATTCGCGCGCCTGCGAAATGGTCGAAAACCAGGTGCCGCAATCTGCCGAACGGGATCTGGTGCTCGACTTCATCCGAAGCTCCAAACGGGGCATCCTGAAGCCGTACAACCCGAAAAAAAGCGACGACGAAATCGAATAACGACAGGCGCCGAACGACCGTCCCGGTGCATACGACTGATCCGTATCCCGGTCCGGCCATTGTATTCGTCGGTCGCCGCGACACGAAAATTAACGGAAATTTGTTGTTTTTTTCAATAAATAAAGCTACATTTGCAGCGTAGCGGAAAGATGGGGGACGGGAGTCCCCCGTTTTATTAACCCTACCCCGGAACTTTCGACAAATCGTACATCCATGATAGATACCGAACGGATACGTGAAATCATCGACGAAAAACTGGCCGGAACGGATCTGTTCCTGGTCGGTATCCGGCAGTCGCCGTCCAACGAGATCGAAATTACGATCGACAGCGACACGTCGGTGGGAATCGACCGCTGCGCGGAACTGAGCCGGGCGGTCGAAGAGGCGTTCGACCGGGATGCGGAAGATTTCGAACTAACGGTCATGTCGGCCGGCATAGGTCAGCCGCTCACGATGCTGCGGCAGTACCGCAAGCTGATCGGCCGGGAAGTCGAGGCGGTGCTGAAAGACGGATCGAAACTGACCGCCGTTCTGAAAGACGCGTCCGCAGAGGCGCTTACGCTGAGTTACAGCGAAAAAGTAGCCGTAGAAGGTAAAAAACGCCGGGTATCGGTCGAACGCGAACGGACGATCCCGCTCGCGGAGATCAAGACGACCCGCGAACACCTGCGATTCAAGTAACGAAACGGCAGCCGGCCCGGCGAGGGCCGCAACCGGATATAAAACATACACAAAAAAAGCTAAAGTAAAGTTAACCAAAACGTACCGGGGGCAATGGTCGGAAAACCGTAAGGCCGTATTGCCTGTTAAAATTTTACATTACAGATATGGACAATCTCAATCTCGTAAACACGTTCGCGGAGTTCAAAGAGCTTAAGAACATCGATAAGAGCACCATGATCGGTGTTCTGGAAGATGTGTTTCGTCACTTGCTGATCAAGACTTACGAAACGGACGAAAATTTCGACGTGATCATCAACCCGGAAAAGGGAGACCTCGAAATATGGCGCAACCGGACGATCGTGGAGGACGGAACGGTGGAAAACCCGAACCAGCAGATCTCGCTGACCGACGCCCGCAAAATCGACCCGACCTACGAAATGGGCGAAGAGGTGGCCGAAGAGATCAAGCTGGCCGACTTCGGAAGGCGCGCCGTGCTGTCGCTGCGGCAGAATCTCGCCTCGCGGATACTCGACCTGGAAAAGGCCAATCTGTTCAACAAATATACCGAAAAAGTGGGCGAAATCATTACCGGAGAGGTCTACCAGGTATGGAAAAAGGAAATACTCGTGCTGGACGACGAAGAGAACGAACTGGTGCTGCCGAAAGCGGAACAGATCCCGAACGATTTCTTCCGCAAGGGCGACAGCATCAAGGCGATCGTTTCGAAAGTGGAGATGAAGAACAACAACCCCTACATCGTTCTGTCGCGTACCGCCCCGGAATTCCTCGAACGGCTTTTCGAGATGGAGGTCCCTGAAATTTACGACGGCCTGATCACGATCAAGAAGATCGTCCGCATCCCCGGCGAACGCGCCAAGGTGGCCGTGGAGTCCTACGACGAACGCATCGACCCGGTGGGCGCCTGCGTCGGCATGAAGGGATCGCGCATCTACTCGATCGTCAAGGAGCTGCGCAACGAGAACATCGACGTGGTGAACTATACGACCAACACGCAGTTGTTCATCCAGCGGGCGCTGAACCCGGCCAAGATCTCGTCGATCAACCTCAACGAGCAAACCAAGACCGCGGCAATCTACCTGAAACCGGAAGAAGTTTCGCTGGCGATCGGCAAAGGCGGCCTGAACATCCGGCTCGCGAGTATGCTGACCGGATACGATATCGACGTCTACCGCGAACTGGAAGAGGAAGACATCGCCCTGGATACGTTCAAAGACCGGATCGACGGCTGGATTATCGACAAGCTGAAAAGCATTGGCTGCGACACGGTCAAGAGCGTGTTGGAACTCTCCGTCGCGGAACTGGCCCAGCGTTCCGACCTGGAGGAAGAGACCGCGCAGGAGATCATCGACATCCTGAAATCGGAAGAAGAGGACGTGAGCCTGGACGAATTTAAGGATGAGATCGACGAAGCGATCATCGATAAGTTCAAGAGCATCGGCCGCGACACGGCCAAAAGCGTACTGGAACTTTCGGCCGAAGAACTGGCCAAGCGCACGGGGATCGACGCCGGAACCCTGCAGGAGGTACTGAATATTTTGAAATCGGAATTCGAATAGCGCGCGGAAACGGGCCGGACGAAGGAAGCCGGCCGCGAACGATCGCAGAACGTTACGAAAGAGGAATGAATACATTCGCTTTATCCATGTGTATCGGCCTGGTCGCAGGCGTTACGGACATCGTCCCGATGATCGCGCAGAAACTGCCGGCACACTCGACGGTATCCGCTTTCCTGCACTACTTTTTCGTTTCGATCGTGATCGTGAACATGGATTTGCCGTACATCCCCTGGTGGATCGAGGGAGGCGTGGTAGGCCTCGCGCTGACGATCCCGATGCTGATTCAGGTGGGGCACGCCGACCGCAAGCCGTTGCCCGTCATCGCGGCGAACGCCGTCGTACTGGGAACGCTGGTCGGGATAGCGGGTCACCTGCTACGGTGACCGTCCGGCAAACAACTTAGATAAGAACAAATAAGAGTCGATATAGATCCGAACCCGAAAAACGAAGCAATATGTCAAATGAAAGAAGACTTAGACTCCATCAGGTTGCGAGAGAGTTAAAAGTGGGACAAACAACAATTATTGAATTTCTTGAAAAAAAGGGAATCAAGGTGGACAATTCGCCCAGTTCGATCATCGAACCGGCTGCGTATGCCATCCTGGATAAAGAGTTCGGCGGAAACAAGCACATCGAGAAGGTGAATATCCGTGAAAAGATAAACCTGAAGCATGAATCCGTTTCGCTGGACGACCGCAAGGAGAACGAGCAAAACGGCTCCGACGACGGCGCCGATTTCAAGAACGAGGTAATTATCAAAAGCGGCGTGATCAATGTCAAGGACGAAGTGGCGAGAATGGCCACACCTAAGATATTGGGTAAGATCGATCTATCGAACAACCACAAGAAGAAAAATACGACGGAACCGGCTGCGGAGAAAAAACCTGAAGCTCCGAAGGCCGCTCCCGTCGCGACTCCCGTGAAGAAACAGGAAGCGCCCAAACCGGCTGTCGAGCCGGTCGTCAGCGCTCCGGCGGCCCCTGCTACGCCGGCAGCGGCCGCCCCGGTTGCCGCCTCCGTCCCCCATGCAGCACCGGCCGCTGCGCCCAAGCCCTCCGAAACCGTTGCGGAAACAACGGCCGATAAGACGGAAGTCGTAATCCAGAACCAGACCTACGACCAGCGGATGGCCGCCGACGAAAGCAACCTGTTCCGTCCGGGCGAAGGCACTAAACTGTCGGGGCCGAAGGTTTTGGGGAAAATCGACGTGAAATCCTTCGAGAAGAAGAAGGGCGAGGACAGCCACCGCAAACGGGAGAAACGCAAGCGGATCTCGAAAGACAAAGTAGACATTACGCAGAAGCAAAACCAGCCGACCGGCAAGGACAACCGGCCGAAGGCTGCGCCGAACGGCGCTCCGGGCGCGGCGGGTTCCGGCAAAAGCTCCTTCAAGGACAGGCGGAAAGGGAAAGCGGTAAAACCGGTGGTAAAAGCGGAAATCAGCGAAGAAGAAGTACAGAAACAAATCAAAGATACCCTGGCCCGTCTGACGGCCAAAGGCCCGAAGTTCAAAACGTCGAAGCACCGCCGCGACAAGCGGGAAGCGGTATCGGCCCGTATGAACGAAGAGCTGGAACGCCAGGAAAAAGAAAAAAGCGTACTGAAGGTGACCGAATTCGTAACGGTCAGCGAACTGGCGACCATGATGGACGTCAGCGTAACCGACGTCATCACGGCCTGCATGAACCTGGGGCTGATGGTTTCGATCAACCAGCGCCTCGACGCCGAAGCGTTGGTCGTGGTGGCCGAAGAGTTCGGTTTCAAAGTCGAGTTCGTTGCGGTTGAGATTCAGGAAGCAATCGACACGGAGGACGAAACGGACGAAGACGCCGTTCCGCGGCCGCCGATCGTTACGGTGATGGGGCACGTCGACCACGGTAAAACGTCGTTGTTGGATAACATCCGCAAGGCGAACGTAATCGCCGGCGAAGCGGGCGGTATCACGCAACACATCGGGGCATACAGCGTGAAACTCGACGACGGCCGGCGCATCACGTTCCTCGATACGCCGGGTCACGAAGCGTTTACGGCCATGCGTGCCCGCGGGGCGAAAGTGACCGACGTGGCGATCATCATCGTAGCCGCGGACGACAACGTGATGCCGCAAACCGTCGAGGCGATCAACCATGCGGCCGCCGCACAGGTTCCGATCGTTTTCGCGATCAACAAGATCGACAAGCCGGGAGCCAACCCGGAAAAGATCAAAGAGGAACTGTCGGCCATGAACTACCTGGTTGAAGATTGGGGCGGTAAATACCAGTGCCAGGAGATCTCGGCCAAGCAGGGCATCAACCTCGACAAGTTGCTCGAAAAGGTGCTGCTCGAAGCCGAATTCCTCGACCTGAAAGCCAATCCCGACCGGAAAGCCCAAGGCGCGGTAATCGAATCCACGCTGGATAAAGGGCGCGGTTACGTTGCGACAGTGCTGGTACAGAACGGCACGCTGCGGGTCGGCGACATGCTGCTGTCGGGCATCTACACCGGCCGCGTGAAGGCGATGTTCAACGAACGCGGCACGCGGATCACCGAAGCGCCCCCGTCCACGCCGGTGCTGGTGCTCGGGCTGAACGGCGCTCCGCAAGCCGGGGACTCGTTCAACGTGATGGACGACGAACGTTCAGCGCGCGACATCGCCAACAAGCGCGAACAGTTGCAGCGGATGCAGGGCCTGCGCACCCAGAAGCACATCACGCTCGACGAAATCGGACGCCGCATCGCGATCGGCAATTTCAAGGAGCTGAACATCATCATCAAGGGCGACGTGGACGGTTCGATCGAAGCGATGGCCGACTCGCTGATCAAACTGTCGAAAGAAGAGGTTCAGGTCAACGTGATTCACAAGGCCGTAGGCCCGATCTCCGAATCGGACGTGATCCTGGCCGCCGCTTCGAACGCCGTGATCGTCGGATTCCAGGTGCGGCCTTCCGCCGCGGCCCGGAAACTGGCAGAGAAGGAAGAGATCGAAATCCGACTCTACTCGATCATTTACGACGCGATCAACGATATCAAAGACGCCATCGAGGGTATGCTCGCCCCGGTGATGAAGGAGGAAATCGTATGTTCGGTCGAAGTGATGGAAGTGTTCAAGATCACGAAGGTCGGCACGGTCGCCGGCTGTCTGGTGCGCGAAGGCAAGATTACGCGGCATACGAACATCCGCGTAATCCGCGACGGCATCGTGGTCTACACCGGCAAGCTCGGTTCGCTGAAGCGTTTCAAGGATGACGTCAAAGAGGTGAACAACGGGCTCGAATGCGGACTGAACATCGAGAATTACAACGATATCCACGTAGGCGATATCATCGAAGGTTACGAACAGGTCGAAGTTAAAAAATAACCTCGCCGACGCCGAACCCGTCGTTTTGCGGGCCGTCCTCACGAATCCGGGGCGGCCCGCTTCGATTTTATGCCGGTCATCCGGCACGAATTTCCGATAAAATGATTAATTTTGGCAGAAACCGAACCGAATAACCCAAAATTAGCCTATGAAACTTTTGTTGAGCTTCGCACTGATGCTGTGCGGCCTGGCGGTACAGGGCGCCAGATTTTCCCCGATGCAGGCCGTCGACCTGCAGTGCGAGTACCTGACTACGCCGCTGGGGATCGACATCGCCGAACCCCGCCTGATGTGGAAATTGCAATCTCCGGTCGGAGGAGTCTCCCAGAGCGCCTACCGGGTCGTCGTGGCGACCTCGCCCGAGCAGCTCGAAGCCGGGAATGCCGACGTATGGAACTCGGGGCGGATCAAATCCGGCGACCAGACGGTCGTATGCAGCCCCGCCGCTCCGCTGAAGTCGCATACCCGTTACTTTTGGAAAGTCGAAACGTGGGACGACAACGGCCGTATGCCGGTCACTACGCCGGTATCGTGGTTCGAAACCGGCAAGATGACGCCCGGCGAATGGAAGGCGCAATGGATCACCGACTCGCACGACAAACAGTATAAGCCCGCCCCGATGTTCCGCCGCGAATTCGCGACCGGAAAGCAGATCGCTTCGGCCCGCGCCTATATCTGCGGACTGGGTTACTACGAACTTTACCTGAACGGGGAGCGCGTGGGCGACCATCTGCTCGATCCGGGCTATACCGATTTCTCGAAACGGGTGCTCTACGTAACTTACGATATCACCGCTCAACTCGGCGAAGGTAAAAATTGCATCGGGGTCGTGCTCGGTAACGGCTGGTATAACGAACAAACTCCGGCCGTGTGGAACTTCCATCTGGCTCCGTGGCGCGACCGCCCGCGGCTACTGTGCGAACTGCATGTCACCTACCGGGACGGATCGACCGAAACGATCGGCAGCGACGCTTCGTGGAAAACGGCGACCGGCCCGTTGCTGTACGACAACCTGTACACCGGCGTAACGTACGACGCCCGGCTCGAACAGCCGGGATGGAACCGTCCCGGATTCGACGACGGCGCCTGGCAGCCCGCCGTGACCGTCCAATCGCCCGCGCCGCTGATCGAAGCGCAGAAAATGGCGGCCGTCGCCGCATCCGGATCGGTAAAACCGGTATCGGTCGAGAAGATCAACGACACGGTATCCGTCTACAACCTGGGGAAAAACTTCGCCGGAGTATGCCGACTGCGCGTGAAGGGGCCGCGCGGAACCGTCGTAACGATGCGGCACGGCGAATTGCTCGATTCGGCCGGACGGGTCGATCAGAGGAACATCAACATGCACCTGCGCCCGACGAACGCATCGGAGATCAGCCAGTTCGACACCTATATTCTCAAGGGCGAAGGCGCCGAAACCTTTATGCCTCCGTTCACGTATCACGGTTTCCAGTACGTCGAGGTAACGACCAGCGTACCGCTGCAACTGACGGCCGAGAACCTCGAAGGCATAGTCATGCACAGCGACGTGCGACCGACCGGCGATTTCAGCTGTTCGAACAAACTGATCAACCAAATATTCGACATTTCGAAACGCTCGTACCTGAGCAACCTGTTCGGCATCCCGACCGACTGCCCGCACCGCGAAAAAAACGGCTGGATGGCCGACGGCTACATGGTGCAGGAAGCCGGCATGATCAATTTCGACAGCCGGAACATCTACGCCAAATGGGTGAACGATATGATCGACGCGCAGGAGGCCGACGGCAACGTGCCGGGGATCGTCCCGACTTCGTGGCACTGGGATTCGAACTGGGCCGGCCCGATGTGGGACGCCGCGATCTTCATCACGCCGCACCTGCTGTACCAATACAGCGGCGATACGCGGGCGATCGAAACGATCTACCCGGCGGCCAAACGTTACCTGGAGTACTTGCAAACGCGCGAGGAAGCGAACGGCACGATCAACCACGGACTCGGGGACTGGCTGTTCTACAAAGCGCAGACGCCAGTCGATTTCATGGCCACGTGTTTCTATTACTGGGATAACGTGCTGATGGCGCAGATGGCCCGGCTGACCGGCCGCGAACCGGAAGCCGCCCCTTACGAAGCGAAAGCCGAAAAGCTGAAAGTCCTGATCAACGAACTGTTTTTCGATCCCGAAAAGGTCTGCTATTCGAACGGCACGCAACTGTCGTATGCGCTGCCGCTCTATGTCGGTATCGTCCCGGAACAATACGAGAAACGATTGGCCGAAAACCTGAACCGTTGCATTGCGGACAACGATTACAGCCTCGATTTCGGCTTCATCGGCAGTCTGGTCGTACCGGCCGTGTTGTCCGACTACGGATATGCCGACGCCGTCTACCGGATGGTCACCAAAACCACGCTACCCTCATGGGGCTACTGGATCGAACAGTGCGGAGCGACCTCGCTGTTCGAAACGTGGGACGTCCTGCGGAACATCGGCGACGCATCGCGCAACCACCCGTCGATGGGCGCCGTCAGCGCCTGGATGTACAAAACGCTGGCCGGCATCCAGGTCGATCCGGAACAACCGGCATTCCGGCACGTGCTGATCCGTCCGGCTTTCGTCGACGGATTGAACTGGGCGAAGGCGTCTTACGATTCGCAGCGCGGCGAAATCCGCAGCGCCTGGGAGCGCAACGGCGACCGGATAACGCTGAACGTGCAGATCCCTGCCAACATGACGGCCACCGTATCGCTGCCGTCCGCCGCCGTCGAAGCAGTCGGTTGCAAAGGAAATGCGAAAAACATCCGGAAAATCACGGACAAAAAGTCGTCCGGAGTCGCTTACCGGATCGGTAGCGGAGCCTACCGTTTTACCTGTACGATAAACTGAAAAACCCAATCATAACCGATACAAACAACTGAAATATGGATTCCAATGAATTTTCGAGGCGGGAATTTCTGAAAAGAGTTCTCGCGCTGTCGGCGGCAGCGGCCCTACCGACCATCCTGACGAAAAACACGTTGTCGGCGGCCCGGCCCAAACCGCGGATCGTCGGCCCGAACGAACGGGTCAACCTGGCCGTCTGCGGGATCGGCAACCGGGGCGGCGAGATTCTCCGCGAGTTCGCTAAAACGGGCGAGGCCAACATCGTCGCGCTGTGCGACGTAGACATGGGGGCCCCGCACACCGAACAGTCGCTGAAGCAATTCCCGAACGTGCCGCGCTTCCAGGATTTCCGGCAGATGTTCGACAAGATGGGCGACCAGATCGACGCCGTTTCGGTCGGGGTTCCGGACTTCTCGCATTTCCCGATCTGTATGCTGGCGATGTCGCTCGGCAAGCACGTCTATACCGAGAAGCCGATGGCACGCACGTTCTACGAGGTCGAACTGATGATGAAAGCGGCAAAAAAGTACAAGGTAGTCAACCAGATGGGCAACCAGGGCCACTCCGAAGGGAATTATTTCCAGTTCAAGGCATGGAAAGACGCCGGAATCATCAAGGACGTTACGGCGATCACCGCCCACATGAACGCGCCGCGTCGCTGGCACGGCTGGGATACGAACATCAAAAGTTTCCCTCCGGGACAGCCGGTCCCGCAGACGCTCGACTGGAACACCTGGCTGATGACGGCCCGTTTCCACGATTACAACAAGGACTACGTCAACGGACAATGGCGCTGCTGGTACGATTTCGGCATGGGCGCCCTCGGCGACTGGGGTGCTCACATTCTGGATACCGCCCACCAATTCCTCGAATTGGGACTGCCCTACGAGATCGACCCGGTGCGGATCGACGGGCACAACGACTTCTTCTTCCCGCAGGCCTCGACGCTGGTGTTCAAATTCGGAGCGCGCGGCAACATGCCGCCGGTAGACGTCACCTGGTACGAAGGGCAGAAGAACATCCCGCCAGTGCCGGAAGGCTACGGCGTATCCGAGTTGGATCCGAACATTCCGGCCCCGAGTACCGGGCAAATCCAGCCGGCCAAGTTGAATCCGGGCAAAATCATTTATAGCAAGGAACTGACCTTCAAGGGCGGTTCGCACGGCAGCCTGCTGTCGATCATCCCGGAAGAAAAGGCCAGGGAGATGGCGTCACAGTTACCGGAAGTCCCCCAGAGCTCGTCGAATCACTACAAAAATTTCCTGTTGGCCTGCAAGGGACAGGAACAAGCACGGTCGCCGTTCGACGTCGCCGGGCCGCTTTGCCAAGTGTTCAACCTCGGCGTGCTGGCGCAGCGCCTGAACGCGAAACTGCTGTTCGACCCGAAGAAAAAAGTGATCACCAACAACGAACGGGCCAACAAGCTGCTGAAAGACCTGCCGCCGCGCGAAGGCTGGGAAGAGTTCTACAAACTGTAAAAAATGCCGGACAGATTTTAAAATCTGTCCGGCATTTTTTATTACCGAATCCTACATCCGGCATATAAACGACCAGCCGAAAGAATCAACCGGCTTTGACGTAATCATTCCACGTATTCACATACTCGTTACCGTCCGCATCTACGGATTTGAAAGTACAACTTCTGCGTTTTTCCTGAGCACAGGGAATCTGAACTTCCTCACCGCCATCCCCCTCTGAACCGGCCAATGCTTCGACGTTTTCAAGCAACAGATCATCAGCCTACCTGTCTTTACAATCATACTGCGCAAAAGCTCCTAAAGCCGCTACGGCTAACACGACCGAACCGGAAAAAATAACTGTTTTTTTCATAGAATCTACATTTAATGAATATCAGGCAATTTAAATCTCATCATTTCGGGTTCGAACGACTCGGGATGCAAATAAAAAGCATACAACCATTCATCGTCCGTATCCGGCTGAATATAACATACCGGTCTGTCCAATAAATATTTATGCACCGGATTCCCATTCCAGTCGCAAAGATATACCTCTTTTACATACCCGGGAGAATAACCGTTTCTCTTTATAGACTTTTCCCGGTCCGAATAATCGATTTTAGGATCGGCACAGTAGATAAACGCATCTGTAACCGATAATTGATACCCCGATTCATGATGATCGACAATTTTATAAGTTCCATCGGTTCGTTGCGTGCATATCGGCAACCGATCGAATAATCTGACCCTGTTCGACACCGTACTATCTCCAAGCGTAAAAATCTCGACAAATTTCGAATTAGAACAGGAATAAACGAACTGTCTGGCCGAAGGCCGTTTGCGCAAGTCTCCGGAATAAATTTGAGATTTATTGTAACAAGTAACCTCGTTACCGCTATCCGGATAGCGAACCCCCAGACTCGACACCCGCTCACTACCGGTATTCAGTAATGTAAACAAATCGTCGCTGTCGCCGAACCCCTGCATCAAATAAGTCGAATCCGTAACCGGTAAAAGATTATAGGCAAAAGATTCTACATAAGGATAATCGACCACGCTCCATGCAGAAAAATCGAATACGTTTTTCAAATTGTTCACGGGTATGACAAACGACTTTCCTCGGGGATTATACGCAACGATCATCAAGACGCTGTCTCGATTCAAAAAATGTACGCTCGAAGCGTTCACCTCGAAAGGCCCGTTCCCTTTTGTCAAAAAAGAACCTATAAATTTCAAACTGTCCTGCGATATCCTGAAAACAGAATAATATTTATCTTTATCCCAATTTTCGAAAATGACATAGTCATCGATAAATATCAAATCGGATTCCGTGAAAATAATCCGGTCCACATTCACAGAAGTCGCCGTCAAGGGGTACTCCAAACCTTGCCATTTTTCTTCGCCCCAGTTTTTTCGCCCTTCGCAACCGCATAGCACACACATCCCGATCAAAATGACCGTTAATTTCCCCATACTAAGAATATATCGGCAACACGACATAACTGGAAATTAGATCTGTTTAGAATCTTTCCACGTATCAGAATGCGTATTTCCATCCGCATCTTTAGCAGAAAAACTGCATTTACTCTTTTTTTGGGCACTACAAGGAATTTGTACAGGTTCCGACGATTCATCCCCTGCCAATGCTTCAAGATTGGCTTGAAATAACAAATCCATAGATTTACACTGACTCCGATCAATATAAATATATGCTCCTACTACAATGGCCAAAGCCAAACTGATTTTAATAATTCTTTTACTTTTCATCTTTTTAATATATAATAAACACAACACATATATTCTTTCACACAAAAGAAGTAAAAAAATAATATTTTAGCTAAAAAAGAGTCGGCAAAAAATACCGACCCTTCGTATGCTCTCAGGAATGAATCGCCCCCGTCACATCCGGCTGATCCGCGCCACGGGGACGACGTCCATCGGGGCGAACTCGCCGCGCTGGTATTTGAAATATCCGGTGACGGCGATCATCGCCGCGTTGTCGGTCGTAAATTTGAACTCGGGAAGAAACGTATTCCAGCCGCGACGGACGCCCTCCTCGACAATCGCACGGCGCAGGCCCGAATTGGCCGAAACGCCGCCGGCGATCGCGATGTCGCGTATGTCGTAATGCCTGGCCGCCCGTACCAGCTTGTTCAACAGAATCTCGATGATCGTCGATTGCAGCGAAGCGCACAGATCGGCTTTGTTCTCCCCGATAAAATTCGGGTTCTTGCGCATCTCGTCGCGCAGAAAATAGAGGAACGACGTTTTCAGCCCGCTGAAGCTGTAATTGAACCCGTCTACCGACGGCTTCGCGAATTTGAACCGTTTCGGGTTCCCTTCCTTAGCCAGTTTGTCGATTACCGGGCCGCCCGGATACGGCAGTCCCATCACCTTGGCGCATTTGTCGAAAGCTTCCCCGGCGGCATCGTCGATCGTCGTGCCGACGATCTCCATCTCGCCGTAATCCTTCACCAGCACGATCTGCGAATGACCGCCCGACACCAGCAGACACAGGAACGGGAATCGCGGATGCGCCAACTGCCGGTCGGGCAGATCGATGAAATGGGACGAAATGTGCCCTTGCAGGTGATTGACGTCCATCATCGGAATATCCAGCGACAGCGACAGCCCCTTGGCGAACGAAACCCCGACCATCAACGAGCCGAGCAATCCCGGCCCGCGGGTAAAAGCGATCCCGTCCAGATCTTTCAGTTCGATGCCGGCCTCCCTGATCGCCGTATCGACCACCGGAATGATGTTCTGCTGATGCGCCCGCGACGCCAGTTCCGGGATCACGCCGCCGTACTTGCGGTGAACGTCCTGACTGGCAATAACGTTCGACAACAGCGTCCGGCCCCGAATCACCGCGGCGGAAGTATCGTCGCACGAAGATTCGATACCCAAGATCGTAATATCCATTTTGGCTTTATTATTTATAATAAATTTAGTAAACTTGTAGTTCTTTTCAGAGAGACATGCGAAGCGCCGTAACGCAGAGCGGCTCCGATTGAAAACCAACAGAATACCGCACGCAGCTTCCGAATGGGCAAAGTTATAAAAATAATACGATCTTTCGTGTCGGCGGTGATCCTGCTTGTAATATTTTTGCCGGTCGCCGTCACGCTGCTGCTGCACATGCAATCGGTGCAGAACCTGATCGTCGGGCAAGGCCTGAAAATGCTCAGCGAAAAAGCCCAAACCGAGTTCTCGGTCGAAAAGGTGCGTTTCCGGCTGTTCAACCGGCTGTCGCTGGAAGGCCTTTACGTAGAGGACTACCACGGAGACACGCTGTTCTATGCGCGCAACGTCGTCGTCCCGCTGGGCAGTCTGAACGTTTTCACGGGAGCCGTGCGGCTCGGGGACGTCGAACTGGACGGAGTGCGGTTCAACTTGATGCAGGACAGTTCGCGGACGAGCAACCTGAAACAGATCCTGCTGAAATTCAAGAAAGAGAAGAAACAAAAGAAAAAAGGATTCCGGCTGACGGCGTCTTCGGCAACGATCCGGGACATGAATTTCCGCCACCGGAAATTCGACGTCCGCCCGAAAGAGTACGGCGTCAACTTTACGGATCTGGACGTTCGGAATTTCAAACTTCTCGTACGGGACGTATCGGTCGCAGACGACAGCGTGAACCTCGCGATCGACTCGCTGACGCTGCGGGAGCGCTGCGGGCTGCACATCGAAAACCTGTCGACGCGGCATTTCCGGATCTCCGGATCGGGTATGCACTTCGACGATTTCCGGCTAAAGACCGCCGAATCGGACGTACGGATGGCCTATCTCTATTTCGACTACGACACGTGGAAAGGATATAACGATTTCCTGAATAAAGTGAATATCCGTTCCGAATTTACCGCCTCGACCGTTAGCTTCCAGACCATCGCCTACTTCGCCCAGGGACTGCGCAACTGGCAAACCGTCTTCCGCAATGCTTCGGGACAAGTGGAAGGGCCGGTCTCGAACATGAGAGGGAGCGTGGGGCCGGTCGAAACGAGAAACACGCGGGTCGACGTAAAATTCCGCATGACCGGGCTGCCGGACGTGAACCGCACCCATTTCTCGTTCGACGTGCAGGAACTGCGTACCGAGGCCGCCGACATCGCCGACATCGTGCAGGACATCGCCCGGAAATCGGTCGGAAAGAATTACGCCACGCTCGAAAAAATGGGGCGAATCGCATTTACGGGCCATTTCGACGGTCTATTCAGCGACTTCGCAGCCGACGGCCGGCTGCAATGCGAACTGGGAAGCGCCGACCTGAAACTGAATATCAAGCCGCTTCAGTCCACGCAACGCGCGACCGGTTTCGACGGGACGCTGAATACGAACGATTTCCGGATCGGCTCGCTGCTCGGCATCCCGAAACTCGACCGCATCGCGCTGAAAGCCGACGTGACGGGACAGCTCGGCAGCGCGCTGCGGATGAAAGCGCAGGCGCAGGTTCCGCTGCTCGAATACAACGGATACGCGTACAACGACATCGTCCTGAACGGGGAATTCGAGAACAAGGAGTACACCGGCGCCATCGTCTCGACCGACCCGAACATCGCGTTCGATTTCGATGGCAAACTGAACTTCAACGATTCGCTGCCGGCCTACAATTTCAACCTGGCCCTGCATAACGCCGACCTGTACAAACTGAATTTCAACCGGCGGGACACGGTTTCGGTGGTGCGGGGCAATCTGACGGCGCAAGGCTCGGGCATAGGGCTCGACGAGCTGAACGGCACGATCGAGATCGACGACATGACCTACATCAACCACATCGACACCGTCAAAACCGGACGGATCCGTATGCTGGCCGACAACCACGGCAACCGGAAACTGCTGGGTTTCTATTCGTCGTTCGCCGATGCGGAACTGAAAGGCAGGCTCAGCTACAACAAAATGTTTTCTTATTTCAAAAACACGCTGATATCCTACCTTCCGTCCATCTCGGAACACGACGGGCAGGAGCGGGAAACGATTCCGCCGGCCGACGGGGCTTCCAGCATCGACAACTACTACCTGCTGAACGTCAATGTAAAAGAAGCCAACAACGTGGCGGGCATCTTCATCCCTGGCCTGCAAGTCGCCCAGGGAACCACGCTGGCCTTTCTGTTCAACCCCGAAAGCGACGTCTTCTCGCTGACGCTGAACTCGGAACTCATCGAGAACGAACAGTTCTTCGTCTCGAACCTGAAGGCGTCCGCCCGTAACCAGGGCGACTCGATCTCGATGTTCGTAACGGCGAACGACCTGCTGGCCAAAAACCTGTACATGCCCAACTTTTCGGTCATCGGCGGGGCCAAAGAGAACCGGGTCAACCTGGCCATGCGGTTCAACAACACCGCAAACGGCACCTACGCGATGCTCAGCACCACTTCCGCGCTGTCGGTCAATCCGGAAACGGGCGTTCCGCAGATCAAAATCAACTTTTATCCTTCCACGCTCACGACCGGCAACCAGACCTGGCGAATCGGCGCCCGGCAGATCGTCTACGACTCCACGCGGGTCGTCGTAGACAACTTCCGGATCGAAAACGGCCCGCAACGCCTCTCGGTCAACGGCACGGCCTCCCGCAGTAACCAGGACACCCTTCGGCTGAGCCTGCAACACTTCGACCTGAAGCCATTGTCGCAGATCACTTCGAGCCGGGGCTACCTGTTCGAAGGATACACCAACGGCTCTGCAGACCTGATCGCTGCATACGGCGAAGGAGTGCTGAACGCAGACATCGATTTCGACAGCATCCGCGTCAACCAAATCCCGTGGCGAGACACGAAGTTCAATTGCCTCTGGGATTTTCAGTCGAAACGGGCCCGTTTCAGGCTGTCCGACCGCAAACTGGGCGACAACATCGTGGCCGGTTTCTACTCCCCGACCGAACGCCGTTACGGCGCGGAAATGAACATCCGGAAAATCGACATGGCACTGCTCGCTCCGGTGCTGAAAGGCGTGCTGCGCGAAACGCAGGGAGAAGCCAGCGCCCGGCTGACGCTGAGCAGCAGAAACCTCCAACCCGTTCTGAACGGCGCCATCCGCGTCGAACGTTTCGAAACGACGGTCGATTATACGAACGTTCCCTACGCCCTGACCGGCGGCACGATCGACGTAGCCGACAACGTGATGACCCTGCAGCCGGCCGAACTGACCGATCCCCGGGGAAACCGCGCCGGATTCGACATGAAATTCGACTTCCGGAACCTGCGCAACCTGGCCTACGACATACACGTGCGGCCGCAGAACACGCTCGTACTGCAAACGACCGAACAGCAAAACGACCTTTTCTACGGAACGATCTTCGCGTCGGGCAACGCCACGATCCAAGGCAATAAAAACGGCGTCAACATGAACATCGTCGCGACGACCGCCGACAACTCGCATTTTTACATGCCCCTGGGCAACAGCGCGGATATCTCCGCCGCCGACTTCATCGTCTTCGAAGACCCGCGTCAGAAAGCCATCCGGGACAGTCTGGAAAAAGCGAACAGCACGAACCGGTTGCGGCAGGCCCTCGCGCGCAGGATGCGCCGGATGGACAGCCTGCCGTCGAACATGGACATCAAGATGGCGCTGAACGTCAAGCCGAACGTCGAAATGCAACTAACCCTCGACCAAGCCGGCGACAACCTGCTCAAAGGACGCGGCAACGGCACGATCAACCTACACGTCAATCCGCGGAACAAAGATTTCACGATCTACGGCGACTACGACATCACGGACGGCAGCTACCGTTTTTCGCTGAAGAATTTCGCTACGCGCACGTTTGCCATCGAAGACGGCAGCCACATCCAGTGGACGGGCGATCCGGTCAACGCGCTGGTCGACATCACGGCCGTCTACAAGCTGAAGGCCTCGCTGGCCCCGCTGCTCGGGGCCGGGGAGCAGAACTCTCGGCGCAACGTCCCGGTGGACTGCATCATCCGGCTGTCCGAACGGCTGACGCAACCGGCTATCACGTTCGATGTGACCGTCCCGAACGCCGACCCGGAAACCCAAAGCGTTATCCTGAACTCGATGAATACGCAGGAGATGATGTCGACCCAATTCCTGTGGCTGCTGGCCACGCAGAGTTTCTATGCCGACAATTCGTACACGAACCAGAACCTGAACATCGGCGCCATGGGCGCGACCGTGACCGGCATCGACTTCCTGTCGAACCAATTGAGCAGCCTGCTCTCGACCGACCGTTTCCGACTGGCGCCGAAATACCGCCCGAAAAGCGAGGAAACTTCGGACGAATTCGGCACCGAATTTTACGGGGAACTGATCAAAGACAAGCTGATCGTCGAAGGCGACGTCAGTTACGACACCGGCAACGGCGTACAGATGAACAAGCGTACCGCCAACAGCCTGACGGGCGACGTAACGCTGAGCCTGCTGCTCGACGAGGCCGGTAATTTCAAGGTCAAGGCCTTCACGCGCACGATCGACCGGTTCGACGAGAACCAGGGCCTTCAGGAAAGCGGGATCGGCATCTCGTACCGGCAAAGCTTCGACACGTTCGCCGATCTGATCCGCAACATGCGCAACCGGATCGAGCGGATCCGCGAACGAAAAGCTTTGAAAAGACAACAGAAATCGAAAAAAAACGCTTCTGCGGAACCGGCCGGCGAATCCGGAAAGTAGCGGCCATCCCGCGAAACGTTTCCGGAGCGGACGGAATTAATCCCAAAAAGCGATCTGCTGGTAGTAAGGATTGATGTGCAGGTGATACAGACCGGGCCGGGAAGCGTAATGCTCCGAAAGACTCCGGTTTCCGAATGCGACTCCTCCGAAAAAGAACAGCAGCATACCGGCCAACAGCAGCGACACGCGGCGTTCCGTCCGGCGACGCGCCCCGATGCGGCCGAACAACGGAACGACCTTCTCCCAACACAACCCGACGATCGCGGCGGCATAGCCTATGAAAAGCACCGTTTTCAGAATCGTCGATTCGAAAAGCACTCCCGAAAAAGCGAAAACGGCGGCTATATACAATGCCGTCCCGAGAAAATAGACACGCAACACGCCTTCGGCCGCTCGTTCCGACAGTCTCGAACGCAAGAAAGTCAACAGCACCGGAAAGAGCGCGAAACAGGCCGCCAACAACACGTCGAACAACAGCCCGGACACGAATGCCTGACCCCAATCGAAGGCGGACATCTCCGTCCACACGTCGCGGTTGTAAAATAGAAAAAACGGCTTCTGCACGGCGAATACCAGCACATAAGCGACCCAGACCGCTGCCGAAAATACGATATTGCGCTTTGCTTCCATAATCATCGGTTCAAAGGTAGAAAAGCGCGCACGGACGGAAAGGTCTTTTGGGAATCAAACTTGTCCCGAAACTCCGAATCGCATTTCCCCGAAACCTCATATAACACAAATTCCGTACCATCCGTGTCATAAATCCGACCGAAACCGCCCCCGGAGACATTGTTAAAAAATTAAAAAAAGCCTTTGATTTCACGACAATACTCCGTTACTTTGCACCGGAGGGAATGATAAATCCGGGCGTATGGTCGACTATCTGAATCACGTAATCCTGCAGCAATTCAAAAACTGGATGCTTCCGATCGCCATGATCGTAGGCGGCGTATTCTATCCGTTCGTCTCGTCGCTCTCTTTCCTGACCCCCTACCTGATTTTCCTGATGTTGCTGGTGCCCTATTGCAAGCTGTCGTTCGACGACATGCGCATCACGCGGCTGCACGTGATCCTGCTGGGGATTCAGATACTCGGGAGTCTCGCGCTGTTCGGGATCATCGCGCTGTTCGATCCGCTGCTGGCCCAGGGCACTTTCATCTGCGTGATGGCTCCGACCGCCACTTCGGCGGCCGTAATCACCGGTATGCTCGGCGGAAACATCGCCGTGCTGGCGACTTACACACTGCTGAGCAACCTGACGGTCGCCACGCTGTCGCCGCTGGTGTTCTCGCTGATCGGCTCGCAGACCGCGCTGCCGTTCTTCGAGTCGTTCGGGATCGTCTGCCGGCAAATGATCCCGCTGCTGATCCTGCCGTTCGTAATCGCCGTGCTGCTGAAACGCTTCGCGCCCCGCATACACCGGCAACTGCGCGAACGCCAGCAGATCTCGTTCTACCTGTGGGCCGTAGCGCTGACCATCGTGATGGGCAACACGGTCGCCTTTCTCATGAAGCAGGATGCGTCGAACTATGTCAATGAAATCTGGATGGCGCTGCTGGCGCTCGCGGTCTGCTGCGCCCAGTTCCTGGCCGGACGCCGCATCGGACGCCGCTATCGCAACAAGATCGCCGGCGCACAGGGCCTCGGACAGAAGAATACGATCCTGGCGATCTGGATGGCACAGACTTACCTGACGCCGATCGCTTCGGTCGGCCCGGCCGCATATGTCATCTGGCAGAACCTCATCAATTCGTACCAGCTCTGGGCTAAACGGCACCGGGAGCAAGTACTTCCGAAAAAAGAGCCGGTCAAAACCCCGATCGGTCTACCGGGCACACCGGTAATACACCCCCAGCGGTAACGCCTTACCGAACGGATCGGTGAAATAGAGTTCGCCGAACTGCTCCGCAGAGCACGCCCCGACCAACTGACGCACCGCGCTGCGGGCCAGCAACGCCGACAACCCCATCGAATAGAGATTCAACACCAGAAAGCCGTTCTGCGGTTCGAGCAACTCCCCGCACAGCGAAAGCATTTCGTTGATATGTTCTTCGAGCACCCACTTTTCCCCGTCCGCGCCGCGCCCGTAAGCCGGCGGATCGAGAACGATGCCGTGATAGGTTTTGCCTCGCTTCACTTCGCGGCGCACGAATTTCAGCGCATCGTCGACGATCCAGCGGACGCCGTCCAACCCGGACGTCTCCATGTTCTCGCGCGCCCACCTGACCACCGGTTTCACCGAATCGACATGCGTCACCTCGGCTCCGGCCGCCCGCGCGGCCAGCGAGGCTCCGCCGGTATAGGCGAACAGGTTCAGCACCCGCGCCCCAGTCCCGACGCGCCGCACCTGCCGGTATATATAATCCCAATTTTCGGCCTGTTCGGGAAAAATTCCCACATGTTTGAACGACGTGAGCCCGAGCCGCATCCGCAACCGCATCGCTTCGCCGCCATATTCGACGAACCACTGTCCCGGCATCCCCGGTTTGCACACCCACTCGCCGCGATCTTCGCTGCGCCTGTCCTTGCGGAACACGGCGTCGGCGCGCTGCCGCCATTCGGCATCGCTCAGCGAACGGTTCCACAACGCCTGCGGCTCCGGCCGGGCCACTACGTAACGGCCGAAACGCTCCAGTTTTTCGAAATTTCCGCTGTCGAGCAACTCGTAATCGTTCCAGCGGGCAGGGGTCAGCAAATCGGATTTCAGCATAATTTTCGGATTATTCGGTTCGGTTGCGGCAGACAACGCTCATCTCGCAACGCTTGCAGTCAAACATCAATTCATAACGGTTACGCCCGGTTTCGATAAAAAGCCGGCCGCGGTAATCCGGACGTTCGCACAGGCACTGCCCGATCTCGCGGCGCAGGCAGTAACGCATCCGCATCACCCGCACGCCGTCGAAACGGTCGTTCAGATCGTATCCCGCTTCGACGGTCTCGACGCCGTGCTCGCGGTAAAAACGTTCGGCCAGCGGATTGGTCACGTTGTCCGCGCCCGTCAGCGCCGTTTGCGGGAAAACAGCCTGCCGGTTCTCCGGCCGGCGAACCGGTCCCGGATATGCGGCGCTCCGGTTTCCGTCCAATTTTTCGATGCATGTCCGACGCAGGGCATTCAACACGGCGACCGGCACGAAACGCGGCTCGTCGCAACGAATCTCTACGCCGGAAACCGCATAGATCGTGTCCCCCGTCTTCGAAATCTGCGTCCGTATCGTCTCTTCTGCCTGCGACGGGTTGTGCGCTGCGGCAAAATCGCCGTCGACGGAGCACCCGGCCGACACCCGGCCGTCGTCCAACGTCAGCACCAACCGCTGCGGCCCGACCGACACGTATGCCGCAACCTGAATCCGCCGCCGCGTCCGGGCCCGGTTCAGAGCCGCGACGAACCGGCGGTCGTAATTACGGAACAAATCGGTTCCCGCCCGGATACCACCCGGACGGTTCAAAAAAATCCGGTCGCCTTCCACGCGGTTGACATGGGTTCCGACCAGACCGCCGTCCGGCCCCGCAAAGCAAACGCCGTCGCCCGCCGCCAGCACCCCGAGACCGGCGCCTTCCACAAAATCCCGCGCAACGCGGGTCGCCTTCCCGACCGGCTCGCCGAACGATTTGGGCGTATCGAACGACGCCGCGCCGCGCGACGCGCCGTTTATATAGTAAGAAGTCGCGCCGCGCGAAAAACTCTTCCGGGGGTCGGGCGAAAAATCCAGCGCGCTCACCCCCTGCGACGCCCTCCGCAAGTCGCTGCGTCCGGCGATCAGTCCGTCCAGCCGGTTGCGATACCAGCCGACGACATTACGCACATAGTTGATATCCTTCAACCGTCCTTCGATCTTGAACGACGAAACGCCCGCGTTCGCCATGTCGTCCAGATGCTGCGAAAGATTCAGGTCGCGCAGCGACAGCAGGTGCTTCCCGCTCATCAGTCGCTTTCCGTTCTCGTCCACCAGATCGTACGGCAGCCGGCACGCCTGCAAGCAGGCTCCGCGGTTGCCGCTGCGCGGCGACATCGAACGGCTCAGGTAGCACTGCCCGCTGTACGCGACGCAAATCGCCCCGTGCACGAACGCCTCGATCCCGGTGTCCGGAACCGCGTCGGCAATCCCGCGTATCTCCGCCAGGGTCGCAGCGCGCTCGAGAATGATCCTCGAAAAACCGGCGTCGCTCCAAAACCGCGCCCGGTCGGGAGTCATCGTACACATCTGCGTCGAGGCGTGCAACTCGACCGGCGGAAGATCCATCCGCAGAAAAGCCGTATCCTGCACGATCAGCGCATCGGCGCCCGCGCGGCATACTTCGCGGGCGATGCGTTCGGCCTCGCGCAGTTCGTCGGCAAAAACCAACGTATTCATCGTCACGAACACCCGCACGCCGAAACGGTGCGCATAGTCGCACAACCGCGCGATGTCGCCGACCGAAACGGCCGCATCGACCCGCGCGCCGAAACCGGGCGCACCGACGTACAGCGCGTCGGCGCCGCAATCGACGGCGGCGCATCCGTATTCGTAATTTTTGGCCGGAGCCAGCAGTTCGATCGTTCTCATCGCTTTTGGACGGATATTTGCCGCAAAGGTAACAAACAATCGGAATTTTGCCGCCGCCCCGGCCGCGTACGAATACACCGAATATTTTTACGCGAATTCCGTTAAAAATAATAACTTTGTTTAATTATTTTCAAAACGACAACTATTCGGCATGGCAAAAAGAGGATCATTCGGCAGCAGGTTCGGAACCGTCGCAGCGGTCGGAGGTTCGGTCATCGGGCTCGGAAACATCTGGCGATTCCCGTATGTGGCCGGCGAGAACGGCGGCGCCGCATTCATTCTGATCTACCTGGCAACCAGCTTTCTAATCTCGATTCCGATCATGCTGTCCGAATTCAGCATCGGCCGTTCGACCCGCCGCAACCCGATGCGGGCTTTCAACAAACTGGCTCCCGGATCGAAATGGAAACTGGTCGGTTACATGGGAATCCTCACGGCCTTCGTGATCCTGTCGTTCTACTGCGTAATCGCCGGCTGGGCGTTCGAATTCCTGAAGGAATCCGTTTTCAACCAGTTCAACGGGCAGAGCGCCGACCAAATCCGCGACAGCTTCAACGGATTCGTCGCCAGCGGATGGAAGCCGGTGATCTGGACCTTTCTGTTTACGGTCGCATCGGCGGGAATCGTTCTGTCCGGAGTCGAAAAAGGGATCGAACGCTATACGAAAATCCTGATGCCGATGCTGTTCGTACTGCTGCTCGGCATGGCCGTCAACTCGCTGACCCTCGACGGCGCGCAGGCCGGCATCGAATTCCTGCTGAAGCCCGACTTTTCGAAAATCACCGGCACGACCGTCTTACAGGCGCTCGGACAGTCGTTTTTCTCGATGAGCCTCGGCATGGGCGCGATGATCACCTACGGATCGTACCTACGCAAAAATGAGAATATGCCCCGCGTGGGAGCCATGGTGGCCTTTTCGGATATCACGGTAGCGATCCTGTCGGGACTGGCCATCTTCCCGGCCGTCTTTTCGTTCGGCATCAGCCCCACTTCCGGACCGGAGCTGGTTTTCCTGACGCTGCCGAACGTCTTCGCCCAGATGACCGGCGGCTATATCATCTCCGTCGTCTTCTTTTTCCTGTTGTTCGTCGCAGCCATCACCTCGTCGATTTCGCTGTTGGAAGTCATCGTGCTATACATGACCGAAGAGTTGCGCCTCAGCCGCAAGCGGGCTATTTTCTACACCGCATCGGCCATCACGGTCACCGGATCGCTGTGCGCGCTGTCGATGATGCCCGGTTCGAAACTCTCGGTCGCGGGCATGAATCTTTTCGATCTATGCGACCAACTGTCGTCGAACGTGCTGATGCCGCTGGGCGGCCTGCTGATCGTCCTGTTCACCGGCTGGGTATTTTCCCCCGTAAAATTCAGGAACGAATTTACCAGCAACCTGCAATACGGCGTAAAGATTTTTCCGCTGATCCGTTTCCTGATAAAATTCGTAATTCCGGTCGTGATCGCCATCCTGTTCCTGAACAGGATCGGACTGCTCTGATCAACGCAACCTGCGGCGGAATTCGGCGCAGGCCACGGCCGTAGCCACGGCGACGTTCAACGACTCGGAAGTAGCCGTTCCGCCGGGATAAGACGGAATGTACAGGCGGCGGGACACGCATTTTTCCACATCCGGGCCGATTCCTTTCCCCTCGTTTCCCATCACCAGAATCCCGTCCGCAGAGAGCTCCGCGCCGTAGATGTCGTCCCCGTCCAGGAAAGTGCCGTAGACCGGAATGCCGTCCGACAGCGCCTTCTCCAGCAGACCGGACAGCGGCAGGTAATGCACCCGCACGCGCGTAATCGCGCCCATCGTCGCCTGCACTACCTTCGGATTGAAACAATCGGCCGTCGCTTCCGAACAGACGATATCTCGGATACCGAACCAGTCGGCCAGCCGGACGATCGTCCCCATATTACCCGGATCCTGCACGTCGTCCAGAGCCAGCACGAGCGCACCGTCCCCGAAACGTTCCGGCTGCGCGTAATGCGGAATTTCGACCAGGGCGAGCACGCCGGCAGGCGTTTTCAGCATACTGATACGCTCCATCTCTTTCGGGGAGACCCGCACCAGTTCGGTATCGGCCCGCAACGGCAACCATTCCGCACCGTCCCCGACGGCAAGAACCCGGCGCACCGGAAAAGAAGAGGCGAGCATTTCGCGCACCGATTTCTCCCCTTCGGCCACGAACAGCCCCGAGGCGGCGCGCTCCCTGCGTGAAGACAGCGAACGAATAAAAGCGATTTCGGCTTTGGTCAACATCTTACGGCGATTGAATTTACATTTTCGGACTTCGGGACGCGTCTGCAAAGATACGATTATTTTACCGGATTGCACCGAAACGTTTCATACTCGCTCCGGAACACCCCGGTCACGATAAAAAATCCGGCACGACAAAAAAACGATCTCTTCCCGAAAAACTTTTTCCGTATCGGTTTGCACAATCGAAAATCTATCCGTACTTTTGCAGTTCAGAAACTATTCTGAAGAGAAGACCGTTTCAGCAAGTTTACGAAAATTCATAACTTACTGATATAGAATGTCTGACAAAAAAACCGCCCGTCTCGTTCTGGAAGACGGAACCCTATTCAAAGGGTACTCGTTCGGCGCCGCAACCTCCGTTCCCGGAGAAGTCGTTTTCAATACCGCGATGACCGGATATCCCGAAAGTTTAACAGATCCTTCGTACAGCGGCCAGATTCTGGTGATTACCTACCCGCTGGTGGGCAATTACGGCGTTCCGCAGTTTACCGAAGAAAACGGGATGCTCCGATTCTTCGAATCGAACCGTATCCACATCCGGGGTCTGGTCATCTCCGACTACTCGTTCGAGTACAGCCATTGGAATGCGGTCGAAAGCCTCGGCAAATGGCTCGCCGACAACGACGTTCCGGCCATTTGCGGCGTCGATACGCGGCAGATCACCAAGATCATCCGCGAACGCGGCGTGATGCTCGGCAAGGTGCTCGTAGAAGGAACGCCCGAGCCGGAGCAGTTCGTCGATCCGAACCGCGAAAATCTCGTCGCGCAGGTCAGCACGAAACAGGAGCAGACTTACGGTAACGGTCGGCACCGGATCGTACTGGTCGACTGCGGTTGCAAGTACAACATCATCCGTTGCCTGTGCGACCGCGACGCGACGGTGATCCGCGTACCGTGGGACTACGATTTCACGCTACTCGAATACGACGGGGTGATGCTGTCGAACGGCCCCGGAGACCCGCAGCAATGCGGGGCCACGGTCGCCAACATCAAAAAGGCGATTGCGCTCGGCAAGCCGATTTTCGGCATCTGCCTGGGCAACCAACTGCTGTCGATCGCCGCCGGAGCGACCACCTTCAAACTGAAATACGGACACCGCAGCCATAACCAGCCGGCGCTGATGGTCGGTACGAACCGTGCCGTCATCACGTCGCAGAACCACGGTTACGCCGTGGACACCGCCACGCTCGATCCCGAATGGGAACCCTATTTCGTAAACCTCAACGACGGCACCAGCGAAGGCATCCGCCACAAAAGCAAGCCGTTCTTCTCGGTACAGTTCCATCCGGAAGCCTCCGGAGGGCCGGTAGACACCGAATTTCTGTTCGACCAGTTCATCCAAAACATCGAAAAATGCAAACGATAGATAAAGTGGAAAAAGTGATCCTGCTGGGTTCGGGAGCACTCAAGATCGGAGAAGCCGGAGAGTTCGACTACTCGGGTTCGCAGGCGCTCAAAGCGCTCAAAGAGGAGGGAGTTTACACGGTGCTGATCAACCCGAACATCGCGACGATCCAGACGTCGGAAAACATCGCCGACAAGGTGTACTTGCTACCGGTGACGCCCGAATACGTCGAAGAGGTTATCAAAAAGGAGCGGCCGCAGGGCATCCTGCTCGCCTTCGGCGGCCAGACGGCGCTGAACTGCGGCGTCAAGCTCTACCAAAGCGGCGTACTGGAAAAATACGGCGTGCGCGTGCTGGGCACTCCCGTGCAGGCGATCATCGACACCGAAGACCGCGAGAAATTCGTCGAAAAACTCGACGAAATCGACGTCCGGACGATCAAAAGCGAAGCGGTAACATCCGTTTCCGAAGCCAAACGGGTGGCGCACGAGTTGGGTTATCCGGTGATTATCCGCGCGGCCTATACGCTCGGCGGCCTCGGATCGGGTTTCTGCGACAACGACGAGGAACTGGACGCGTTGGCGAACAAAGCGTTTTCGTACTCGCCGCAAATTCTGGTCGAAAAATCGCTGAAAGGCTGGAAAGAGGTCGAATACGAGGTCGTGCGCGACCGCTACGACAACTGCATCACGGTCTGCAATATGGAGAACTTCGACCCGCTGGGCATCCATACCGGCGAAAGCATCGTCGTGGCCCCGTCGCAGACGCTTTCCAATGCGGAATACCATAAACTGCGAAAACTGGCGATCCAAATCATCCGGCACATCGGGATCGTCGGCGAATGCAATGTGCAATACGCCCTCGACCCGCACTCGGAAGACTACCGCGTGATCGAGGTGAACGCCCGGCTGAGCCGTTCGTCGGCGCTGGCGTCCAAAGCGACCGGTTATCCGCTGGCTTTCATCGCCGCGAAACTGGGCCTCGGATACGGCCTGCACGAGCTGAAAAACAATGTCACCAAAAGCACGACCGCCTGCTTCGAACCGGCGCTCGACTACATCGTTTGCAAAATCCCGCGCTGGGACCTCGGCAAGTTCAAAGGCGTTTCGCGCGAGTTGGGTTCGAGCATGAAATCGGTCGGCGAAGTGATGGCCATCGGCCGCAACTTCGAAGAAGTAATCCAGAAAGGGTTGCGGATGATTGGACAAGGTATGCACGGTTTCGTCGCGAACAAAGAGTTCGAAGTGAACGACATCGACGCCGCGCTGAGCCATCCGACCGACAAACGGATCTTCGTGATCGCTCATGCGCTGAAAAAGGGATACACCGTCGAACGCATCCACGAACTGACCCGGATCGACCGCTGGTTTCTCGAAAAACTCGAAAACATCATCCGGATCGAAAACGAACTGGAGCAGCACAATAACATCGCCAACGTGCCGGACGACCTGTTGCTGGAGGCTAAGCAGCGCGGTTTTTCGGACTTTCAGTTAGCGCGCATGGTGAGCAAAAGTACCGCAAAAAACATCGAGGCCGATATGCTGACGATCCGCAAATACAGGAAAATGCGCGGCATCACGCCGTACGTCAAGCAGATCGACACGCTGGCGGCCGAATACCCGGCGATGACCAACTACCTGTACGTCACGTACAACGGCACGTCGCACGACATCGAATTCGCGCACGACAAGCGTTCGGTGATCGTGCTCGGATCGGGGGCCTACCGGATCGGCAGCTCGGTGGAATTCGACTGGTGTAGCGTCAATGCGCTGAACACGATCCGCCGGCAGGGGCTGCGTTCGGTAATGATCAACTACAATCCCGAAACCGTTTCGACCGACTACGATACCTGCGACCGCCTCTTCTTCGACGAGCTGACGCTCGAACGGGTGCTCGACATCACCGACCTCGAAACGCCCAAAGGCGTGATCGTCTCGACCGGCGGACAGATCCCGAACAACCTGGCCCTGCGGTTGCAGAATGAGCACGTCCCGATCCTCGGCACTTCGGCCGAAGACATCGACCACGCCGAAGACCGCCACAAATTTTCGGCGATGCTCGACAGGATCGGCGTCGACCAGCCGCGATGGAGGGAACTGACCACGATGGACGACATCTACCGTTTCGTCGACGAAGTGGGCTTCCCGGTGCTGATCCGGCCGAGCTACGTGCTCTCCGGCGCCGCGATGAACGTCGTGTCGAACCGCGAAGAACTCGAACACTTTTTGACCCTGGCGACCAACGTGTCGAAACAATACCCGGTGGTGGTGACCGAATTCATCGAACATGCCAAGGAAATCGAAATCGACGCGGTGGCGAAAAACGGCGAAATGCTGATCTACGCGATCTCCGAGCACGTCGAATTCGCCGGCGTGCATTCGGGCGACGCGACGATGGTTTTCCCGCCGCAGAAAATGTACGTCGAAACGATGCGGCGGATCAAGAAGATCGCCCGCGAAGTGGCGCGGATGCTGAACATATCCGGGCCGTTCAACATGCAGTTGATGGCCAAGGACAACGAGATCAAGGTGATCGAATGCAATCTGCGCGCGTCGCGGAGCTTCCCGTTCGTATCGAAGGTGCTGAAGGTGAATTTCATCGATATCGCGACCAAAGTGATGCTCGGCGTCGATCCCGAAGTGCCGCATAAATCGGCGTTCGAACTCGACTACGTCGGTATCAAGGCGCCGCAGTTCTCGTTCTCGCGGTTGCAGAAAGCCGACCCGGTGCTCGGCGTCGAGATGGCGTCGACCGGCGAGGTGGGCTGCCTCGGCGAAGATTTCCACGAGGCGATCCTCAAAGCGATGCTGTCGGTCGGCTATACGATTCCGAAAAAAAACATCCTGCTGTCGACCGGCGATTCGCGGTCGAAAATGGACATGCTGTCGGCAGCCAAGGCACTACAAGCCAAAGGATACGACATTTTCGCTACGCGCGGAACGGCCGTCTTCCTCGAAACGAACGGCGTACACGCCACGGTGCTGCACTGGCCCGATCAGGACGAACAGCCCAACACGCTGACTTATATCAAGGAAAAGAAGATCGACCTGGTGGTCAATATCCCGAAAAACCTGTCGAAGGACGAACTGAACAACGACTACACGATCCGGCGCAGCGCGATCGACTTCAACATTCCGCTGATTACCAACGCCCGGCTCGCCAGCGCATTCATCAATGCGTTCTGCCGGCTGAACAAAGAAGACGTGCGGATCAAAAGCTGGAACGAATATTAGCCGGGAACCTTCCGGAATACCTCTCCAAACGCCGGAACAATTGTAATTCCGGCGTTTTTACTTATTTTTGTATCCCTACCCTAAACCCGAAAAACCATGCGCCCGTTATTCGCACTTTTACTACTTTTGCCACACCTTTTTACCGGCGCGTTGTCCGCCCGCTCGCACCCGAACGCTGCGGCCGTACCGGACGGCTACCCGTTCCTGTTCGGGGCCCAATACTACCGCGCCCCGACGCCCGAAACGGAGTGCTGGGAAACGGATCTGAGTCGAATGAAAGAACTGGGATTCACCGACGTTAAATTCTGGGTGCAATGGCGCTGGAACAACCGCAGAGAAAACGAATACGATTTCGGCGACCTGGATCGTCTGACAGATCTCGCCGAAAAAAACGGACTGCGAGTAACGTTCAACACCATTTTCGACGTGGCCCCCGTCTGGCTTTATGAAAAATACCCCGACGCGAAACAGCTCGCCAACGACGGACGGAGGATCGAACCCTATACGGTGGGGCATCGTCAGGGCGGCGGCCACCCGGGCCCCTGTTACAACCATCCCGGAGCGCTCGAAGCCCGCAAAGCGTTCATGCGACAGGCGATCCTGCATTTCCGCGACCGCAAAGGAGTCCGTTTCTGGGACGTCTGGAACGAACCGGAACTTTCGTTCCCGCAGCGCGACGCGCAGCTCGACCGCCTGGTCTGCTACTGCGACCACTGCCGGGCGGAATTCATCGGCTGGCTGCAACGGAAATACCGCGACATCGAAACCCTCAACCGGATCTGGGGCCGTTGCTACAACGACTGGGAAGAAGTCGAACTGCCCCGCAACACGGAAACGATCAAGGACTTCATCGACTGGCGGCTTTTCCACAGCTACACGATGACCCGCGAAGCTCAATGGCGGTTGGAAATGGTGCGCGAGCTTGCGCCCGAACAAGCGGCCTACCTGCACGTAGTCCCCAACACGATGCAACCGTTCAATGCGGTAAGCACCTGCACGGACGATTTCGCAGTAGCCGAAATGTGCGACGTTTTCGCCGCCACGATGAACAACGGGCCGTTTTTCACGCCGCAGGTGCTGTCGGCCGGCCGGGGTAAGATCTGTTACAACGTCGAAAGCCATATCAACGGCGGGGGAATTACGACGCATCAGGCCATGCTGGGCATGGACGATCTGCTGCACGACTTCATTCCGCAAATCGGACTGGGCATCAAAGGATTCCTCTTCTGGCAGTACCGACCCGAGGTGCTGGGCATCGAAGCGCCGGCGTGGGGTCTCACGCAGCTCGACGGAACCGACCGCGAGATCACCCGAGCCGCTTCGCAGTTCGTCCGGACACTGGCCCCCGTCTCCGATAAACTGATGCGCTCTTTCCCGCAAGCCCCGCAAATAGGCATCTGGAAAAGCGTCGGCAACGAAATTTTCCACTACTGCATGTTCCGCAATTTCGACGGGCTGGCCGCCGGCGTAAACGCCTATGCGGAATACTGCTATCGCAACAGTTACGGTTACCGCTTCGTCAATTCGGAAGGACTGGAACGACTGGACGGCATCCGCGTGCTGATCCTCCCCGACTGCTACTACCTTTCCCAACGCGAAGCCGAAGCCATCGACGCCTGGGTGCGAAAAGGGGGCACGCTACTGGTCGAAGCGCACGCAGGAGGCTATAACGACGACACGGGCCGGCACAGCCGCAGGCTGCCCGGCCTGGGGCTGGACGACAAATGGAACCTGCGCGAAAAAAATACCACCTCCACGTTCCGGCTCAAGCTCGACACGCAGGAAGGGGTCAACGTCCGCCTGAGCGAAGACGCCGCCAAAGCATTGCGCGACTTCGGCGTATCGGGAGGGCCCTACGTCCCCGTCGCGATGCGAAACGGGGATATCCTCTGGGGCGCGCTGCGCTATGCCGAACTGGACGCTCCGGATGCCGACACGCTCGGAGCTTTCCGCCCCGGAACGGCCTGCATCGTCCGCAAAAAGATCGGCGACGGAACCCTGTATTACTGCGGAACCAACGTCGGCGAAGGCAGTTTCAAAAACAAGGCGGCTTTCGACGCGCTGCTCGGCGAAGTGCTGCGCACCGGAAATGCCGCGCCGACACTGGGCGCCCGGGGAGGCGTTCGCGCCGATGCGCTATACGAACGGGATCGTCTGAATTTCATCGCCCTGCGCAATCCCGGCGCGGAAGCCCGCCCCGTTTCGCTCGGCTTCGAAGGCCGCGCGCGCGGCCTGTTCTCCGGGCTGGAGATCGAGGGCGGCAGGGAAATTTCCGTTCCGGCCGGTTTTTGCGACCTGTTTACCGTCGAACCCGAATAACCGTCCGCCCATGCCTCTTATTTACCGATCCGAATTGCCGAACGGGCTGATCGCGCTGTGGAAAATCGACGAAGGCGAAACCGAATTGAGATCGCTGTGCACCCCGCAGGAGCGCATTTACGCCTCCGAGCGCCTCACGACCGGGAACCGTCGCAAAGAGTGGCTGGCATGGCACGCGCTGCTGCACGAAACGACGCCTCAGGCCGAAACCGGCTACGATTCGAACGGAGCGCCGGTGCTGAAAAGCGGAGAATACATCGGCGTAAGTCACACGAAAGGTTACGCAGCGGTCATCATCGCAAAGACTCCCTGCGCGGTAGACATCGAACTGCGTAACCGGAACTTTTTGAAAGCCGCTCCGAAATACCTTTCCCCGGACGAACGGCAACGGTTCGGCACGGAGGGCGACCTACCGGGTAAAATCTGGTGCGCCAAAGAAACGCTTTACAAATGGGCCCGGATCCCCGAAACCGACTTCTTACGGGACATCCGGATCGACGCTGTCGATCCGGCCGACGGTACGCTGCGGGGAACGATCCGGGAATACGGCGTCACATTGCAAGACTGTTCGAATGAAACCCTTTTTATGATCTATTGTTTCGGAAACCGCATTCCGGAAAGAGAAAACAGGTAAAAACCGCCGTTTTTTTCTATCTTCGCGCTGCGAACGCCGCACTCTAACTTCAAACGATAAAACATGACTATCTCTACGCTGATTAGGACCGCCGTCCTGCTACCGGCTTTGACAGCCGTACTACTGGCAACGCCTCCTTGCATACAGGCGCAGGTCAAACAACGGATCGCCGTTCCGGAAGACGCCGGCCGGTGGATTACGACTGCGTTTGCCAAAGGAAAAGTTCCGCCGTTCTCGTTCGTTTACGGAGGAAAACCGTCGGCCGAATTCATCCGCAAATGGAAGCATACGATGCAAAAAGAGCAAAGCGACGATCCGCAGGTGGTCAAATACCGGATCTCGTACCTCGACCCGGCGACCAGACTGCGGGCCGACTGCTATGCGACCGGGTTCCGGGAATTCAATACCGTGGAATGGGTGATGAATTTCACGAATACGTCCTCCGAAAACAGCGATACGCTGGAGCTGGTACGCGTCGCGGACTACACGATGGAAACGGCCGACGAAGGCGACTTCAAACTGCTGTATGCAGAAGGGAGCTACGGATCGCGGGCCGACTTCCGCCCGATCCTGACCGAACTCGGCGCAGGAGATTCGATTCGAATGGCTCCGGAAAACGGCCGGTCTTCCGACCGCACCGCCTTCCCGTTCTTCAACCTCGAATCGCCGGATAAAAAAGGAGTGGTCGTCGGCATCGGCTGGACGGGCGGCTGGTACGCTACCCTGTCGCGAAGCGGCAAAGCCGCCACGCTGAACTCCGGTATGGAAAAAATGAAGCTATACCTCCGCCCCGGCGAATCGATCCGCACGCCGCGGATCTGTATGCTGTTCTGGCAAGGAAACGACCCGATGGACGGCAACAACCGCTTCCGCCGCTTCATGCTGGCGCACCACACCCGCAAAATCGACGGCAAATTCGCCGAATACCCGCTTTCGGCGGGATTCGATTGGGGCGATCCGGCCCCGTGCAACGAGTACGGCTGCCTGACCGAAGAGTTCGCCGTCGCGCTGATCAACCGCTACAAACAGTTCGGCATCGTGCCGGAAGTGTTCTGGCTCGATGCGGGTTGGTACAAAGGTTCCGGCGGGCCGGATTTCTCCGGCGGCAACTGGTCGACCTGCGTCGGCAACTGGATTATCGACAGCACCCGTTTCCCGCGCGGACTCAAACCGCTGTCCGACGCGGCGCACCGGGTCGGCGCGAAATTCATGGTCTGGTTCGAACCGGAACGCGCGATCGTCAACAGTTGGCTCGCAAAGACGCACCCCGAATGGATGCTCTCGTCCTCCGATAAAAATCCGGTGCAATTGTTCGACCTCGGCAATGCGGAAGCCTGCGCCTGGCTGAGCAAATACATCGGCGACCTGCTCGAACAGAACGGGATCGACTACTACCGGCAGGACTTCAACATGGGCATCAGCCCGTACTGGGAAGCCAACGACGAACCGGGCCGTACCGGTATGAAGGAGATCCGTCACGTCGAAGGGCTTTATAAATTCTGGGATTACCTGCTCGACCGCTTCCCCCGCCTGATGATCGACAACTGCGCGGCCGGCGGCCGGCGGCTCGACCTCGAAACGATGAGCCGCAGCGCGCCGCTGTGGCGCACCGACTACCGGTACGGCGAGGTAAACGGCTACCAGTGCCACACTTACGGGCTGAACTTCTTCCTGCCGCTGCACGGCACCGGCATTTACGGCACCGACGACTACAATTTCCGGTCGAGCCTCAGCAGCGCGATGGTGATCAACTGGGAGATCACCAGCATTCGCGGCTCGATTCCCGACATGCAGCGGGTGATCGCCGAATACAAGGAACTGCGTCCCTATTTTTATGAAGATTATTACCCGCTGACCGGACTCGGCGACCTGACCGGCGACGACGTATGGCTGGCCTATCAACTGAACAAACCGTCGGACGGCACGGGCATCGTCGTTGCGTTCCGGCGCAAAGACAACCCGCAAGGTTCGACCGTCGTGAAACTGAGGGGACTCGACCCGCAACAGGTTTACAGCGTGCAGAACGGCAACGACGGCAAAATCGCCGAAAAAACAGGAAAGGAACTCGCCGACGGACTGACGCTCGAAATCGGCGAAGCGCCGGGATCGCTGCTGCTGAAATACGGCCCTGCGGAAAAATAGAGCTTTGCCGACAGCGAAATCTTCGAAAAATGTTTTGTTTCTTAAAATTTTAAGCTAACTTTGCGGCATAAAAGAACGGAATATGTCACAGTTTAACCACATTCACGTGCATCATCATCACCTACGTCCGTCACGGTAGGCAACAGCGTGTTTGTATGAACTGAAACCGATATTCAATCACACGAAAGAGGCTTACCCGATTACGGAAGCCTCTTTTTTATATCGTTCAATCCGGTACGAAACAACTAAAAAACGAAAATATGTTACGAATTGCCATTCAGGCCAAAGGCCGACTCAACGAAGAGAGCGTGGAACTGCTCGCCGAAGCGGGCGTATCGATCGAAGAAAGCAAACGCAAGCTGCTGACGCGCTGCGACGATTTTCCGCTCGAAGTGCTGTACCTGCGCGACGACGACATTCCGCAGGCCGTTTCGATGGGCGTCGCCGACGTCGGGATCGTCGGTCTCAACGAAGTGGAAGAGAAAGGGTTCGACGTAAAAATCGCCCACAAGCTCGGATTCGGCAAATGCCGCATTTCGCTCGCCATCCCGAAAGCCGACGCGTACGACGGGATCGGCTATTTCAACGGCAAACGGGTGGCGACGTCCTACCCCGTCATCCTGTCGCGTTTTTTCAAGGAAAACGGGATCAACGCGGAGATCCACGAAATCGCCGGCTCGGTCGAGATCGCTCCGTCGGTCGGGATGGCCGACGCCATCTTCGATATCGTCAGCTCCGGCGGCACGCTGGTGACCAACGGGCTGAAGGAGGTCGAAAAAGTGCTCTTCTCGGAAGCGGTGATGATCTCCAACCAATCGTTGTCGGAAGAGAAACGTCAGATCCTGTCGCAATTGCTGTTCCGCATCGAATCGGTCGAGCGCAGCCGCGGCATGAAGTACGTGCTGCTGAACCTGCCGCACGAAAAAATCGACGAGGCGATCCGCATCCTGCCGGGCATGAAGAGTCCGACGATCCTTCCGCTGGCTCAGGAAGGCTGGAGTTCGATCCATGTCGTGATCAACGAACGCGAGTTGTGGAGCAAAATCGAACAGCTCAAGACGATCGGCGCAGAAGACATCCTCGTTCTCTCACTCGAAAAAATGATCTTGTAATGGAAATCCTGGTAAATCCCGACCCGCGCGAATGGGGGCCGCTGCTCAGCCGCCCGCAGATCGACCGTTCGGTGATCGGACAACGGGTAGCCGATATCCTCGCCTCGGTGAAAGCCGGAGGCGACAAAGCGCTGTTCGAACTGACGCGGCAGATCGACGGGATCGAACTGAAATCGGTCATCGTCACGCCGGACGAGATCGGACAGGCAACGGAGAACGTTTCTCCGGAACTGAAAGCCGCCATCGCGACTGCCGCCCGCAACATCGAAGCGTTCCACGCGGCGCAGCGTCCGCAACCGGTCGAACTGGAAACGATGCCGGGCGTCAAGTGCATACAGCGCGCCGTGCCGATCCAGCGCGTCGGGCTCTATATCCCCGGAGGTTCCGCCCCGTTATTCTCGACCGTATTGATGCTGGCGATCCCGGCGCGCGTAGCCGGCTGCAAAGAAATCGTTCTCTGCACCCCGCCCGATAAAAACGGCGACATCGCCCCGGCGATCCTCTATGCCGCCTCGCTGGCCGGCGTAGACCGTATTTTCAAAGCGGGGGGGGCGCAGGCGATCGCGGCGATGGCTTACGGCACCGAAAGCATCCCGAAAACGGATAAGATTTTCGGCCCGGGCAACCAGTACGTCACCGTCGCCAAACAGCAGGTCAGCACCTCGACCGTGGCGATCGACATGCCGGCCGGCCCGTCCGAAGTGCTGGTAATGGCCGATTCAGGCGCCGTGCCCGCTTTCGTGGCTTCCGATCTGCTGTCGCAGGCCGAGCACGGGAGCGACTCGCAGGCGATTCTACTGACGCCGTCGCGCGGTTTTGCCGAACAGGTGGTCCGCGAAGTGGAACGACAACTGGCCGAACTGCCGCGCCGCGACATCGCGACCCGGGCGCTGGACAACAGCCGCATCGTCGTGATGGACAGCGAGGACGACCTGATCGCATTCAGCAACGCCTACGGCCCGGAACACCTGATCATCTCGATGGAAAATCCGTGGGAAATCGCCGAAAGAATCACCGCAGCCGGAAGCGTCTTCATCGGAAACTATACTCCCGAAAGCGCGGGCGACTACGCATCGGGCACAAACCATACGCTGCCGACCTACGGCTGGGCGCACGCTTACAGCGGCGTGAACCTCGACAGCTTCCTACGCAAGATCACCTACCAGGAGATCACGACCGACGGACTCCGCGGCATAGGGAACGTCATCGAAACGATGGCGGGGGCCGAAGGGCTCGACGCGCACAAAAATGCGGTGACGATCCGGCTGAAAAGCCTCGGGTAAACGACGCCGCGAAAAACGCCCGGCAGGCCGCGACCGGTTGCGGAAACGCCTGCCGAAATACAGTAGCGAAAACAAGACAAAGACACAAACGATGGATATCCGCGAACTACTCAGAGAAAACATACGCACGCTGGCCCCCTACTCGACCGCGCGGGACGAATACCAGGGCGAATTGGGCATCTACCTCGACGCCAACGAAAACCCGTACGACAACAACTACAACCGCTACCCCGACCCGCATCAGAAAAACCTGAAACGGAGGCTGGCGGAAATCAAGGGCGTGCCGGTCGAAAAGATCTTCATCGGCAACGGTTCGGACGAACCGATCGACCTGGTGTTCCGGTTGTTCTGCGAACCCCGGCGGCACAATGCGGTGTCGATTGCCCCGACTTACGGCATGTACAAGGTGGCGGCGGCGATCAACGACGTGCAGATGCGCGAGGTGCAGTTGGAGCCCGGTTTCACGCTGGATGCGGAAAAGTTGTTGGCGGCGGCCGACGAGAACACCCGACTGCTGTTCCTCTGCTCGCCGAACAACCCGTCGGGCAACTGTTTTCCAAAAAAAGAGATCGAAAAGGTCATCCGCCGTTTCAACGGCATCGTGATCCTCGACGAAGCGTATATCGACTTCGCCGGCCAGCCGGGCTTCCTGTCCGAACTGGACGAATACCCGAACCTCGTCATCCTGCAAACGCTGTCGAAAGCATGGGGCATGGCGGGCCTCCGGCTCGGGTTGGCTTTCGCACAACCGCTGATCGTCGATACGCTGAGCCGCGTGAAATATCCGTACAACATCAACGTCGTGACGCAAAAAATCGTCCTCGAACAGTTGCGGAAATCCCCCGACGCGCAGATCGCCGAAATCGTTTCGGAACGCGGACGCGTGCTGGAAGGACTCGCGAAAAACCCCGTCATCCGGAAAATCCACCCGACGGACGCCAACTTCGTACTGGTCGAAGTGGACGAACCGCGCACAATATACGACCGCCTGATCGGGGCGGGCATCATCGTTCGCGACCGCTCGCGAATCAAAGGATGCGAAGGCTGCCTGCGGATCACGATCGGCACGCCGGAAGAGAACGACCGGCTGCTCGAAACCCTGAAAAAACTGTAACGATGAAACGCGTACTTTTCATAGACCGCGACGGAACCCTGATCAAGGAACCGCCGGTCGATTACCAGGTCGATTCGTTCGAAAAACTGGAATTTATGCCCGGGGCGATCACGGCCATGAGCCGCATTGCTACGCTCGGTTACGAGCTGGCGATGGCCACGAACCAGGACGGATTGGGAACGGCGAGTTTCCCCGAAGCGACGTTCTGGCCGGCGCACAACCTGATGCTCAAAACGTTCGAAGGCGAGGGCGTTCGCTTCGACGACATCCTGATCGACCGTTCGATGCCCGCCGACAACGCCCCGACGCGCAAACCGCTGACCGGGATGTTCGGCAAATACCTCGGCGGAGACTACGACCTGAAAAATTCGCTGGTCATCGGCGACCGCACGACCGACATCGAATTGGCCCGAAATCTCGGCGCAAAGGGAATCTTATTGCAGCCCGTCGAAGCGGGACGCGCGATATTGGCCGAAAGGGGCCTTGCGGAACACTGCGTGCTGATCACCGACGACTGGAACCGCGTCTGGCAATTCCTGCGCGCCGGCGAACGCACCGCCGAAATCGCCCGCAAGACGCGCGAGACGGATATCCGCGTGGCGATCGACCTGGACGGCAGCGGGTCGTCGCACATCGACACCGGACTGAAATTTTTCGATCACATGCTCGAACAGATCGTGCACCATGCCGGAGTATCGCTGATCGTCGAGGTCAAAGGCGACCTTGAAGTGGACGAACACCACACGATCGAAGATACAGCCATCGTGCTCGGCGAAGCGGTTTACCAGGCGCTCGGATCGAAACTCGGCATCGAACGCTACGGTTTCTGCCTGCCGATGGACGAATGCCGGGCCAGCGTGCTGATCGACTTCGGCGGCCGGATCGACTTCGACTGGAACGTCCCGTTCCGCCGCGAGCGCATCGGCGACGTGCCGACCGAAATGTTCCGCCATTTCTTCAAGAGCTTCGCCGACGCCGCGCGCTGCAACCTGCACATCGCGGCCGAAGGCGAAAACGAGCACCACAAAATCGAGGGCGTGTTCAAGGCCTTCTCTCGCGCGCTGCGGATGGCCATCGCCCGCAACGGCTTCAAATTCGAATTGCCAAGCAGTAAAGGAGTATTATGATAGCAGTAATCGACTACGACACCGGCAACCTGCGTTCCGTCGCCAACGCGCTCGGACGACTGGGAGCCGAATACCGGATCACCGCGTCGCCGGACGAGATCCGTTCGGCCGAACGGGTATTGCTGCCCGGCGTCGGCGAAGCTTCGACCGCGATGGAAAAACTGCGCGAACGCGGACTGGTCGAGACGATCCGTTCGCTCACGCAGCCCGTACTGGGTATCTGCATCGGCGTACAGTTGCTGTGCCGCCGCAGCGAGGAGGGCGACGCCGAGTGCATCGGGATTTTCGACAACGAAGTGCGTAAATTCACGGCCGAAGGGCTCAAAGTACCGCACATGGGATGGAACAGCATCGGGAACCTGCGTTCGCCGTTGCTGGACGGTATCGCCGAAGGTTCGTACGTCTACTACGTGCACTCGTACGCCCCGACCGTCAACGGCGACACGATCGCCACGACCGTTTACGGCGAAACGTTCAGCGGCGCGATCAACCGCGGCAACTTCTTCGGGACGCAGTTTCATCCGGAAAAAAGCGCCTCGGTCGGCGAACGCATCCTACAAAACTTTTTAACGCTATGATTGAGATTATCCCGGCAATAGACTTGATCGGCGGCCAGTGCGTCCGGCTGACGCAGGGCGACTACGGCCGCCGTACCACCTATTACAAAGACCCGCTCGACGCGGCTCGACGCTACGAGGACTGCGGCATCCGGCGGCTGCACCTGGTCGATCTGGACGGGGCCAAGGCCGCGCACCCGGTCAACCTGAACGTGCTCGAACGGATCACCGTTTCGACCTCGTTGCAAGTGCAGTACGGCGGCGGCATCAAAAACGCCGAAGCCCTGCGCGACGTATTCGGCAGCGGGGCCGCCCGCGCGATCTGCGGCAGCATCGCCGTCACGCAGCCCGATGCGTTCCGCGAGTGGCTGGCCGAATTCGGCTCCACGAAAATGATCCTCGGCGCAGATACCCGCGACGGACGGATCGCGATCAACGGCTGGCTCGAAGCCGCTACGGTGGGAGTCGAAGAACTGATCGAATCGTTCCGCGGCGCAGGACTGTCGCAGGTGATCTGCACCGATATCGCCAAAGACGGGATGCTTTCGGGCCCGTCCGTCCCGCTGTATCTGCAACTCCAAAAAACGTTTCCGGAGATCGACATTACGGTCAGCGGCGGCATCAGCTCATGGGAAGACATCGAGGAACTCGATCGGAACGGACTGCGCAGCGTCGTCGTCGGCAAGGCGATCTACGAAGGACGGATCCGTTTCGAACAGCTCGAAAAATACATGCTTACAGTACGAACCGACAAAAACCAACAACGGTGTTAGCGAAGAGAATCATCCCCTGCTTGGATATCAAGGACGGGCAGACGGTCAAGGGAATCAATTTCCTCGAACTGCGCGGCGTCGGCGACCCGGTCGAACTGGGACGCAGGTATGCCGAAGAGGGAGCCGACGAACTGGTTTACCTCGACATCAGCGCGTCGATGGAAGGGCGCAGGACTTTTGCCGAACTGGTGACGCGCATCGCCGCGAACATCAACATCCCGTTCACGGTCGGCGGCGGCATCGCATCGGTCGAAGACGCCGGACGGCTGCTGACCGCCGGGGCCGACAAAGTGACCGTCAACAGCGCGGCCGTCAATAACCCCGACCTGATCAGCGATATCGCGTCGAAGTACGGCAACCAGTTCGTCGTCGTGGCGATCGATGCCAAACAGATCGACGGCCGGTGGCGCGTGACCACGCACGGCGGACACCGGCTGTCGGACAAGGAACTGTTTTCATGGGCCGCCGAAGCGCAGCGGCGCGGAGCCGGCGAGATTTTATTCACGTCAATGGACCACGACGGCACGAAAAACGGCTACCCGTGCGAAACCTACGCTCGGCTATCACAAATGCTGTCGATCCCGGTGATCGCTTCGGGCGGAGCCGGAACCGCGCAGCACATCGCCGACGTATTGACCGAAGGGCGTGCCGACGCCGCCCTTGCCGCCAGTATTTTCCATTATGGGGAGATCCCGATCCCCCGCCTGAAACAGGAGTTGAACAAACTGCATATACCTGTCAGATTATGATAAAATTCAGTGAATTGAACACAACCAAGCGTTGTGAGGGACTGGTTCCCGCAATCATCCAGGACGACAATACGCGCCAAGTCCTGATGCTGGGCTACATGAATGAGGAAGCCTACGACAAAACCGTGGCCGAAGGTCGCGTGACCTTTTTCAGCCGCACGAAAAACCGTCTGTGGACGAAAGGCGAAACCAGCGGTAACTTTCTGAACGTCAAAAGCATCGTCAAAGACTGCGACGACGACACGCTGTTGATCCGCGTCGTACCGGTCGGCCCGGTTTGTCACAAGGGAACGAAAACCTGTTTCGGCGGACGCGAAAACGAAGGATTCATCGGCGAGCTGCAAAGCGTAATCCAGCAGCGCCACCGCGAAATGCCGGAAGGTTCGTACACCACGAAACTGTTCACCAAAGGCGTTAAAAAGATCGCACAGAAAGTAGGCGAAGAAGCGGTCGAAACCGTCATCGAGGCAGTAGCGAACAACAATACGGACGTGGTTTACGAAGCATCCGACCTGATCTACCACCTGCTCGTACTGCTCGAAAACCAAGGCCTGTCGATCGCCGACCTGGAAGAAGAACTGGCCGAACGACACAAGTAGGCATAGAAAATGCGGGGCTTTTCATTATCTTTACAAACCGAAACGCTAAAACTAAAACTATGGACAATAAAAAAATCGGAATAGCCAGCGACCATGCCGGCTACCAACTCAAAGAATTCGTAATCGGCTACCTCGACTCGAAAGGCTACGACGTGTACGATTTCGGCACCAACTCGGAAGAGAGCTGCGATTATCCGGACTATGCCCACCCGCTGGCCGAGGCCATCGAAAAAGGAGAACTGCCGCGCGGTATCGCGATGTGCGGTAGCGCCAACGGCATCACGATGACGCTGAACAAACATCAGGGAATCCGAGCCGCCCTTTGCTGGGAACCCGAAATCGCATCGTTGGCACGCCGCCACAACAACGCCAACGTCTGCACCATGCCGGCGCGGTTCATCAACACCGACACGGCCCGCGAAATCGTCGATATTTTCCTGAACACCGAATTCGAAGGAGGCCGCCACCAGGCCCGGATCGACAAGATTCCGTTGAAAAACTGCGGCTGCGGAGAGAAAAAATAATTTTCGAACCGAAAACGAACGCCGGCGGATTTCCGCACGACGACCGAATACGCGAAGGCAGGGCACAAAACCCTGCCTTTCATTTCATCCCCCAAAAATTTTCGGCATAAAATCGGTAAAAACCGCAATTTTTTTTCGTAATAATTTGTAAAATTAAATTTTAATCGTACTTTTGCATCACCAAAACGAAGCGCTTCACCAGCAGAGAAAGGGGAAGAGGGAGCACGAAGAAAGAGATTTGCAGAGATAGAAAGGAGAAGAGTTCGTTTTATTATTTTGCGGAAATAGCTCAGTTGGTAGAGCACAACCTTGCCAAGGTTGGGGTCGCGAGTTCGAGTCTCGTTTTCCGCTCCAAGTCCAAAGTCACAACAGGACAAAATCAAGACAAACCCTTTGAAACGATGTTTCAGAGGGTTTTTTCATGCCTTCTCCCCAGACATCGCAGGACATCGAAAAGCCATTTCCGGACACCGAAGTGTCCCAAAAGTGTCCCACTCCCCGGAGTGAACCTAAAAGTGGGACACTTTGGACCGATGAGGTGGGACACTTTAGCATGTTATCATCTGACGGATAAATTATTACCGAGACTAAACTATTTGACTCCGGTTTACCTAATCTTAATTAAATGACAGGTAAACGGTATGAAAAGTACATTCAGAATCCTATTCCTTGCGAGGTGGGAATTGAAGAAAGAAAATGGCAAAGTACCTCTCTGCGCACGTATCACCATTGACGGTGAGAAAGTGAAGTTCAGCCTCAAAAGCGAGGTAACCGCAAAAATCTGGGATCCGAAGTCCGGGCGGGCAAAAGGGCAGACCAAAGAAGCACTTCAACTCAACCGCTACCTCGATAGCATCAAAGGGCAAATGATTACCCACTACCACAGCTTATCTGAAGCTAACGAGATCGTGACTGCCTCGATGCTGCGTGATGCGTTTCTCGGCACGAATATCAAAAACAATACGCTGCTGACTGTGTTCGAGGAATTCAACGACCGACAAGAAAAACTTATCGGTATCGACCTCGCTCAGTCCACCTTCAATAAATATGATCTGACCTATCGACGGCTTAAAGAGTTCATAAAAGTCAAGATGCGGAAAAATGACATCCTGCTTTGCCAGGTGGATCGCAATTTTGTGATGGATTTTGAGGCTTACCTGAAAATCGAATATAAGCTCGATACGAACTCCTCTGAGAAATTGATGCGGATATTCAAACGCATTACGACCATGTGTTTCAAGAATGGTCAGATGCCTAAAGATCCGTTCTGCGAACACAAACTCAAAAAGGTCAAGAAAGACCGTGGTTACCTCACGAAGTCTGAACTGGAAAGGATTATCGATTTCAAACCAGACAATAAACGTCTCGAAAAAGTCCGCGATATCTTTCTGTTCTGTTGTTTCACCGGCTTTGATTATTCCACGACTGCTGCCTTGACGGAAAAGAATATCGTTACGGATGACGAAGGTGCTCTGTGGATCGAAACTCACCGTATCAAAACCGGGACTCCATCGAAAGTAAAATTGCTTGACATTCCATTATCCATATTGAAGAAGTACGAACTCCGGCGGGACGGTAACTTCCTACTGCCTGTAATGAGCAATGCGAAATACAATCTGTACCTCAAGGAGATCGCCTCAATCTGTGGAATCGAGAAACGCGTCACCTCGCACCTTGCCCGGCATACGTTCGCTACGACGGTTACTTATGCCAACGGAGTTTCCATTGAATCCATCAGCAAAATGCTCGGTCATACGAAACTCAGTACGACGCAAATCTATGCACGGATCGTCGATAAGACCATCAGCTACGAGATGGATAAGCTGGCAGAGAAACTTTCAGATACAAAATTTTCATCCAATTTATAGTCAGAGAACGGTTCAATAAGATTGAAAAAAAGGAAGGTAAAAGACTAAATTTTTTTTACCTTCCTTTTCTTTCTTATCGCATTGTCCACTCCGAAATTACAAGACCAATCGTGCTGGATAAGTTAACTCAATCACTCATAGAAGTGAGGGTAAATATATCTCTCAAAAGACTTTTTATATTCGATGCATATGTCAGAATAATAAAGGATATCTGACACATATTTAAGCAATGATACACTCTTCAGAAAATTTTCTTTACTTCCATAATTAGTATCTTTCCCATGCATAATAAGATGTCGATTTAGTTTACATGGGTATTCATCTATTTTTGACTGATATGTATAAATAGGGCAATCAGATAAAAGAGGCGCTATATACACCTTGTAGAAATCATTTCTCACTCTGATCAAATTGCCGACTATCGATGGAAGATGTTTGTAATTACCTTTTTTCTCTTTGATGAAAAAATACTGCTTTAGTTTATCACTACATATTCCATCCACTTGTGTTAATATTCCTGTTATTGCTATATCGTAATGGCCTTGTGTATAATTACTCATTATTTGTACTGAAATATAATTGCTCCGCTTTGGATATCTTCCACAAATTTCCTTAATGATTTTTTTTAGATGAGTTTGGTAATATTTCATTAAGGCCTTAACCACAACCTTTATATCCTTTTCTTTCTCAAGTTTTGTTTCAAACATTTTCGAGGAATATGCATCTGGATTCATTTCTATAAACCAGCCGTATTGTGCCAATACTTTTAAATTATGTGCATAATACTCATTCAGTTGATAAACGATCTTGTTTCTTTTGTTTTCCTCCAGCATCCTCAATTCATCGGTTGCAATTTTTTTGCGTCCGTCAGAGCAATCGTGTTTTGTTGTGAAATAATAGCGCGTTTCTCCATGTATTTCATCATACGGAGTTAAATCAAGAGTCTCGAAATAATCCGTGAGGGATAACCCTATGTTAGAGTCGAGATATCTCAAATAATGCCCTTTGCACAGAATGCTTACTCCTTTGCAGCAGTTTGATACGGCTCGTGGAGTAACCCCCAACATACGACCAGCTTCTTTTATGGAAGCAACAATTGAAATAAGATCTCTATGTTCATCAAACACAAGGACTGGTTTATTCTTTCCCATATTCTTTGTTTTTTCTTGTATACAGGCTCACGTTTATCTTTTTTATTTCAAAATAAAAAGACGATGTATCTTCTGATGTTAGGTATACAGATTATAGTAGTTACAATTGTATGTTGTTGCTATATTGAGCATTAAATACATTGTGTATATATAGAAGTTTCACATTCAGTATTTCACTCTGTAAGCGAGGTAAACTTTAAGTATTTGACTTCAACGCTTTTATAATTCTAATCTAACTCTTATTTATTGATGTTACTTAATACGACTTAATACTTAATTATCAAATCGTTAGTAATATTTAGGTTTGCATATTGTTAATCAGCATGTTACTAAAATCCGCACTCCGTGTTTTTTGGCAGCTGACTTCTATGAAAAATGCACACAATCTTGGTCGTTTTTGGCCATTCTTTTTCAAAAATACAAACTTTTTTTGAGAAAACACGGTCATTCAACTTTTGTAATTCCTAATTAATCACCAATCACTTACAAATATATCCACCATCAGCATTAGTCCTTTTATCATTGTATTTTTCTCCGGATTTTTGGTTTCGGTATTAATCCTAAATCAAAAATTCGATCATTATGTTTTCAATTATCATCAAGGGAGAACGCAATCTCCGAGACATCGAACTGGTTAAACTAACGATGGTGTTTTACAAAACCGGTTACCCGCGAGTTCCGCGAGTTCTCTACATAACGGGGCCATATTCCGATTGGCAGAAAGACAAACAATGCTTTGTTCCGAACTCGGCGGAGAACATTTCCAAAAACAGTTTACTTCAAAAAGAGAAACTGAAATATCTAAGGATCGCCGAGAAATGGGAATGCTCCGGAAAGAATTGGATTCCCATCGAACTTGCGCATTGCTTCGATAAAAAGAACGGAGTATTGGATAAATATACTTCCGTAAGTGAGATTATAAAACAAATCGAAAAAGAGATTGCAGAACGAATAAGAATCCGCAACGGAAGGGAATTTGATAACCGACGCAACGCAAGAACATTTCAATATCTGCACAATTGCCTGGAACGCTTTACACTGTCAAAATATCGAAAGACATTTTTAAATTATTCATTCCGGGATATTACCGAAAAATTTATTGAAGATTTTATCATCTATTCAAAACGCGAAGGAGCAAAGAATGGAAATCGGGGTGGAGTGTTTTATAAACTTCATATGCTCTATAAGATCGTTGAATACGCCCAGAAGAAAAAATTATACAACGTGAATTTGGGAGCATTCGATAAGTTTAAAACTTACATGAAAGAATCTCCGGTCGTGACCAAAGCCGTTTCGCATGAAATAATAATGAAGATAGAGCAAGTCGATAGAAGCATTTTGAAGAAATGCGAGCACCTTTATCTCGATTTGTTCCTGTTCAGTTACTATGCCGGTGGAATGTCGGGAATAGACATCTGTTATCTCGAACGGCATATGATTAACGGCGACAGCCTTAAGTATGAACGTATTAAAACTGATAAGATATGCAGGGTTATTTTGACAGAGAAAGCGTTGGCGTTAATCGAGAAATACAAACCACTCGCCTATATGAACTACCTGTTCCCAATATTCAAACTAAAGAATATGTCGCAGCATAAAATGTATACCCGGGTAAATTACACAACCCGTATGGTTGCCGAAACGTTGCGGAAAATTTGTGCCGAGCTCGGCATCAATCATCACATCACCTGGAGTACGGCTCGCAGCAGTTTCATCTGCAAAATGCTTGACGAAGGCTATCATGTCTACCAAGTTGCCGAAATGACAGGCAATTCACCAATGGCCATATACAAGCATTACTATGGGATAACAGATAAAGAAAAAATAAGCCTAATGATGAATAATATGTTTTGATAGACCTTGTGTATTAATATTATGTAAGCCTATTTCATATTATTTCAAAGTATTTGGCTATATTTGTAAATAGCTGCATTATAATAATAGTAAGGAGCATCAATGATCTAAAATATAACAAATAATTATATGGGCGAATATTCTAAAAGAGTAGGTGAAGTTGGTGAGTCTGTTGTTGCGGACTTATTACGTTTGCTTGGCTGGCAAAATATAATGAGGAATGAGGATATCGACAGTATTGATACTGACTTCAGAAAGAAAACAAATGGTGTTGATGGGTATTATCATTACAATAATCCAATGATTAGTAATACTATTGAAAATGTTATTTACTCGTGTAAATATAGTACTTCGCCGTACCCTACATCACAGGCACAAATTGTAAACACATTTAAAAGCTATTATACAGATCTTGCTAAGGCCATAGAATCATTTAAGAAATCAATATTGAAACAAAAAACTTGTGAGGGATATGAGTTTATAGATAATTGTTTTGATCGAGGAGTATTGTTTTGGTTAAATAATTCTAATGATAGAGATAAAGACCTTATAACCAAGCTCAGTAAGATTGAATTAACGACTGAAACCAACCACGATGGCATATTTTTGGTTGATAATAAAAGGGCCGAATTCTTATATAACGCAATGAGCTATGCTTTAGCTGCTTATAGAGGTTACGACATTGACTTCATCTACTTCATTAATGGCTTGAACTTGGCTGATACAAATTTGCGAAACGGGAAAATAATGCCGGTTGAATACATTAATTCCAGCATCTTGCCACTACGCCTTAGTAAAGAAAAGGAAACAATAGTTATGTTGTTTACAATAGACGACTTCGATGAAAATGACTTGATGAAATATTTTGGAATTGCAAATAAGATTGGTTGTAATACTCAAGGTTCAACGGTAATATGCTTCCCGAACTACCTTGAGACAGAGCACAAAACAATAGTAGAGGCTAAAAAACAAATTTTCCAAGAGCCGTCATTTACCACTAATCTCCATATTGTAAATTATAATCAGCCTCTCTTAAGATAAAATCTATGGAAAAATTAGATATTAACAAGCAAGTTCCTTATGGAGCCTCATTGCAAGAGGTATTGGATCACCCATCTCTCAATGAGTCCAAAATCAAATATTTTCTGAGATTTAAAGGAGTCTTCATCGAGAATAGTAAACCAAATGATACTTATCCAATTTTATTGTCGACGCTCATTTCTCCCAATGAATTTGAGTATATAAAAGAACACATAAGAACTAAAGAAGCAAACCAAAAGATACAGTCTCGTACTATCGAATGGCATGATAGAAGAGATTTGATAGAAATCGTTCCGGATAGCATTGACTTAAAAAAAATGGTTGAAGAGTCTGGTGCTCGTTATAAAGTCATCAAACAAACCAACTTTGCTACAGTCGATGGAGATCGCAATAAAGTTAAAATGACATTTAAATGTGAAACAAACAACTACAACTCGGGATGGTATAGAACGAAAAATGAATATGACGGAGAAATATTAGTTGAAAAAACTGGAGAAGGCGATGAAGCTTATCTTCGAATGATTTATACATCTCCGGAAACTATGAATATTGCAGATATTGGCGTCAAATATTTAGCAAAAGAATTCAAAGATAAAAAATACACTAAACCAGATAAGGATATAGAAAGAATCTTGTATGGTAATTTCACTAATGAAGAGAGAGTTTCTTTCTTTATGAGTCTTACAGGAGCAAATGACGTATTTACATTTCAACGATTTACCAATGTCGATATTGCTCCTGATAAAACAAAAGACCTCCCTGCAGAAGTTCATAAATTAATGACTGGAAATGTTAACAGTCTTAATATAGATGGCGAAAATCTTCATGAGAACTTTCTGCTTAGGGAAAGAGAAAATCATCAATTTGTTGAATTGGCTGATATTGAGGCACGATATGATTTCTCATATCACGTAGCAGAAGGAAGTTGTATTGTAAGATTCGGATTTAGTAAATACTTAAAAAAACGTCTACACAACATAGAGTTCTCCATAGACATATCGTCAATAAGCCTTAAAGATGAATATCAACATCTTAACAAGGAGAAAATAAGATCTTATCTTCTACAAGAGTTTGAGAAGTTTAAAACGGAAAAGTATAACCAGATAAAGAAACAAAGGGAATAAATATGTCCACATTCGATTTTACCGAAATAGAATTTCATAAAATAATTACTCACCATATAGGAAATAGATTGAGAGATGAAGGATACCTTTTATCCTCTGATATATCAGCCATTGATGGGGCAACTACAGAAATATTATTAAAATATTTCATTCTACCATTAAAACAGGAAGAATTATTTACATTTACCCATCCTGTAAACATTGAAATGAATGAAATATATGCATTAGCATCGGATTTATTTGCTCGGCATGAGCTAGCATTTATTGAAACATCACAAAGTATTGCAAAGTTGTTATATGAAAATTCTCAACATCCCAAGATTAAAGAGGGCGAATTTAATGTTGTGTATTTCAGGAACGTGTGTTATAATGGCACCTACACTGATGCAATAGGATTGTTTAAATCCGAGACTTCTGTTCCTTTTTTGAAGATGAACGGAAAAGATAGCCATTATTTTATAAACCATGATTATGGTTTTGATGTGAAAGGAATTGACAAAGGATGCCTAATTCTTAATGCAAACCAGGATAATGGTTATATAGTATTAATTCTAGATAATGCTAATAAGTTTGGAGAAACACGCTATTGGAAAGATGCTTTTTTAAATGTAAAGCCATTGAGCGATGACTATTTTCAAACAAATGAATTTTTAACTATTACTAAGCAATTTGTTTCTAAAGAGTTATTAAAGGATGAGTACAACATAGACAAAGCTGATCAAATTGATTTGTTGAACAGGTCGGTAGATTATTTCAAATCTCATGATACTTTTGATCGGCTTGATTTTGAGAATACAATTTTTCAAAACGACGAAGTTATTGAATCTTTCAGGCGATTTGATGATGTGTATCGTGAAAATAAGCAGATTGAATTAAATAATCAATTCGATATTTCAGCTAAAGCCGTGAAGAAACAGGCACGTGCTTTTAAAAGTGTTCTAAAACTGGATAAGAATTTTCATATATACATTCACGGCGATAGAAATATGATAGAACAAGGAATTGATAATGATGGTCGTAAGTTTTATAAAATATATTATCAAGAAGAAAACTAAGGAAATCATAATCTCTCTCCTCATTCTTTCTTATGGATACCCTTCATGAATTTGCGATACTTTTATTTTGTGAGTGCATTATAAAATAATTAAAGGAATGAAATTGATAATACTAAAAAAAGAAAACGGCCAAGAAACGCGCATGACTCCTGCTTCATTGAAGGAGGTTCGTGATATTATATCTGTATATGGTTCAGATATAAGGTATTTAATTCAAAAGGGGAAACAGCTTATTTACGTGTTTACTTGTCCGAATAACAGCTACCAAGTAGTTCATTATGATATGGATGAGGATATTTGTACTGAACTGACCGTGCCTGGTGAAAGTGCAGGAATGGTATGTTGCGAAGTGAGTTACGAAACAATGATTCACGAGGTATTGCATTTTTTAGAACACAATAACTATCGTTGGGGTTCGGAGTGGGAGCCTGTTGATACAGACGAATTTCAGCAAATATCGTCCGAGGATTTAGAAAACCTTTTGGAAACGGAAGATGCCAATTATAATAGACAAAAAGTATTTTCTAACCTGCACAATTAATTATACCTCTAGGCAAAATGGTAGCCGACGGGATTAAATTGGCTACATTATTTCTTTGATTTCCATAATATTCAACATGGAAAATTTGATGTCGTTTATAAATTCCGTGTTGGAGTTATGGAAATGTGCATAAACCCAATTCTGCAAAGGATGCCCATCATTGATTAATCGAGTGTAGATTTTGTCCATGGCTGCTCGTTCGAGGATAAGATCTGAATCTAGTTCCGGATCCTCCGACAGCCAATATTCAATGCTGCTCTTTGAAACAGGGGAACAAAAAGATGGACAGGTGTGGGAAATAACACAATCTATCTTTATTCCATTTTTTGAGATTTCATCCAAGGTCGTTTCGCTGAAAATTACAGATTCATTTTCCCAATAAAGAGGTCGAATAGTTCTGCCTTTCATTTTATCCAGCCACATTTTTCCTTGTCGGTATTTACGGTCAATCGAAATTGCTCCGCCAATACATAGCACATGTTTCTTCGAGAATCTCAGAATAGAATAATCCGGCAACGTTTTCATTAAAGGAAAGTCGATCTTCCCGTCGCTGAAATATTCGGGGTTATCGTGATTTCCCCGTATCAGGATCAAAAAATTATTCCTTTCTTTCAGTGTCCGACTGATTTTGTCGTATATACGCAAGTAATAATTCTCTTTCTCGAAACCGATTCCGCAATCTCCAGCTACGACAATGACTGCATTCTCGATTTTTTGTTGACTGAGATGATAGGCTAGAGTTTTAAACTCACCATGTATGTCCCCGCAGACACAAAAAGATGTGTATTGCTTAGGAATGTCGAATATATTCATAACGTTGTAAAGATACTATTTTTCTTCTCCACTTCATCTAACCTTACTTCATCAATCGACACTATCCTTAAGGGCGTTTAATTATAGGATAGAAAATGGAGGTCATAACAATTGAATCAAGAGCTTTTAAGCAACTAATGGATAAACTGGAGGCGTTGTCGGAATACGTTTATTCGATGGAGCGCTCTGTCGAGAACGAAGATGAAAATTGGGTGGGGAGTCAGGATATCTGCCGGTTTCTGAAGATCAGCGAACGAACACTGCAACGACTGCGAGCAAACGGTAAGATTACTTACTCCTGCATGGGTGGGAAGTATTATTACCAGATTGGTCAGATTAAGAAGTTGCTCCGGGCACATATCCTAAAGAGTAACGACGAATGTTTACAGGATTTGATAGCACATCACAAAAAATAAAACTATATTTGCATTAGTAAACCGAAGAAAAGCAGTTTCCAGAAGGGTAAAATCCTATCAGAAAATGGTTTGCAAAAATGTTCCCGCAGGTGTCCCATTTGGGGAAAGTAACCCGGCAATCAAAGGGAAGTCATTGATGAGCAATACATAAGGAAAACGTAGGTCAGACTCTCGTTTTCCGCTCTTAAAGCCCTGATAAAGAGGACGTAAAAGACAGAAAAATCCTTATGTATCAATGATATGTAAGGATTTTTTATTTGGGAGCCGCTGAGAGAAGAAGCAATGGGAAGCAGTTTCGCATGACCTTGTTCGTGACCTCTCGGCCGTGAGCGGAAAAAGGTCACGATTTGAGGGTTATTTCGCTGTATTGCTGCATCTTACCCAGTAACATTTCTATGCTGCAAACGTATAACTATTAAAGCCGAGCAGTCATGGAAAGAAAGACTTTCAGCGTGGTTTTCTTCTGCAAGAAAACCAAGGTAACACGTAAGGGCGTCGCCCCGATCTACGTCCGGATCACCGCCAACGGACAGTCCACCGAGATTTATACCCAATGTCAGGTAGAGCCGAAAAAATGGAATCAACGGCTGGAACGCATCCCGTTCCGCGACAAAGTATCGATGCGGATCAACCAGATCGTTGCCAGCTATCGAGCCAATATCCTCGCGGCATACGATCAGCTTATCAGAGAAAACAAAGAGCCGACCTGCTTTGCCGTGAAGGAACGTTTGTTTCGTCCCGATGCGGATTCCCGACCCTTTCTTACCGAGCTCGCCAAATATTGCGACAAGCGGCAGAAGGAAGTCGGCGTCCGCATTACCCAACTGACCGCAAACAAATACCACCGCTTGCTCAGGTACTTGCGGGAGTATACACGGGTACAGTACGAGAAGGACGACTTACCGCTATCGCTCGTGGATTATGAATATATCGACGGTTTCAATACCTTCCTGCAAACGGCGCATAACTGCAATAACAATGGTGCAGTGAACCTGCTTTGCTGCTTGAAAAACTTTATCCTCTACGCTATCCGCAACGAATGGATCGAAAAGAATCCGTTCCGGTATTACAAAATGAAGATCGATAAAACCAATGTAAAAACGCCTTTGACTAAATCGGAGCTCGATCTGTTGACCCGTAAACAAATGCCCAACGATCGGCTCGACCGCATCCGTGACGTGTTTGTCTTTTGCTGCCTGACAGGATTAGCCTTCACCGATGCCGATCATTTGCGCCGCGAGCATCTCTCGACCGACGAACAGGGTACGCAGTGGATACACAAGCCCCGCGAGAAAACAGCCGTAATGAGTCGGATTCCGTTATTACCGTATCCGATCAAGCTGCTCGACAAGTATGCGAACGATCCAGAGCTTCAGGTCAAAGGCAAACTATTGCCCGTGCCGAGCAACCAGAAGATGAACAGTTACCTCAAAGAAATCGCCGCAATCTGTAACATCGGTAAAAACCTGACGACACATGTGGCACGTCACACGTTCGCCTGCCTTGCCATCGAATACAGGATGCCGATCGACATCATCGCCAAGATACTCGGCCACACCAACGTCAACATGACCCGCCATTATGCAAAAGTATCCGAAGCGAATATCAGCCGCGAAATGCAGAAAATCGGGAGTATATTGAATAGATAGTGATGCATCAGGCTAAAACTAGTCTTCGGGAGCGTCAAAATCCCGAAAGACCCCTCAGTGGATTTCCTTTAAAATCATGTAACAGTTCGATAAATCGGGCTGTTACATTTTTTATAATAGAACAAGGTAACGAAAAGACAACGGTTCTATGACATCGTCCACTATGCTATAGATTGATCATCTTCAATTTAAGATTTAATTTAATATGATAAGATCGGTATTTATTTACCAAATTTTCAAAATGGATTTTTGAACTCTTTTCCCTCAGAATTATTACCTACAAATGAAACTATTCATATCTTCTAACTAAATCTCGTTTCGAGGGTTCTAAATACATGATTTCAGGAGCGAAGACAATCTGTTTCTCATCAACAAATAATACTAAATCCTTTAGCCATTCCATATCTTCAAAAGTAAATCCATATTTAAGTAACCATATCTCTTTCTCATCATTTGTCCCATATCTCAAATAATTACACATATTTTTTGCTCGTATATCTTGAGTTCGGTCATAATATATGGAGCATGTTGCACATAAAGGATCTGCTAATGATAAGGAAATTACTTTGTCAATATAATTATAGGTGTCAAAAACTATTCTGTCATAATCTATGTCTTGTACTTTTGTACCATAAAATAATTAACTGCGTCTAAGATTTACATTAGGGATTGGACTCACAACGGCCGTAAATCTAATCATTAAAGAATTAAGACGGGCTTCTACTTCTACTGTAGAGATTAGGCCATTATTTTTTAGTTTTTCAATTTCTTTCTGTTGCACTTTTTTTGCTAAAAATCGATATATTGATGATGTTACTTCCATAATCAAAATATTTAACGCTACTTTCGTGCAATATCTTGATAAGTTGTTTTTTGCACGAACAAACAGGGAATAAGGTAACGAATAGGCAACGGTTCTATTTTCCGTTCGGTGCTTCGATTTTCACTATCATCATAGTGACTGATGTAAAGATAGTTAAACAAATTGAAAAAAGCAAGCGAGCCACCGTTTTTTTCGGGTCGGGGAGCATTTTTCGCCGTGTCTGCCGGAGCACATTCCCCCCTCCCGCTTCACCCGTTAGCGACCAGCACACGGCCATATCTTCGCGTACGGGTGAAACGGGAGCCCTTACAACCCGCGCCCCTTCGATCTTTTGATAACGGGAGTTTCGTCCCGTTCCTGCGCCCTGTCCTGCCGCAAATCTTTCCGGGACTTTCACGGGTCTCCCCAGCTCTCCTTATATCCGGAATCTTCCGGCTTCTCTTTCCATAGGTAGGGTCTTACGGTCTGTCCGTAACCTCCCCACCATTGCACGAGCGCACGCACCGTATAACCTCTCTCCATCAAATCCCGGTCCATGCGTCGCATGGTGTATTTCCCATAGTTCACCCATTCGTTCGGGTCCTTGTCCGTATAGGCCAATCCGCGTGTCAGTTTATCGTCCATGACTAAATAGCCGTCGAAAATGCGGTTTTCGTACCGCATCCCTTCGATATAAACGGGTTGTCCATCCCTGATTTGTTCTACCTGTTCGTCCGTAAGCCGTATGCCGAACATAATCGGGTTCCGGTTTATTTTTTCTGTCGATAGCCTTTCTTCGGTCAGTACGTCCCATTGGGGCGTGCGGTTCACCCGGAACCGGGACGTGTTGCGGCAGCCGTTTTCCTCGTAGCGGTACGTCAGTCCTTGCGGCGAATATAACTGCCGCTGCTGTTCGGGCGTCAGTTTCCTGACCCGTATCTCGGTAGTCGGTTCCGGAGCGGGTGTAGACGGGGTACATTTCTGTCGTTCCGTTTGCGATGGGATTGGCAAAGCTTACCCGACGATTTTTCCCCTTCCTGTTCGACTCGTTTCGCCTGCCGTTAAATATTCGCTTATTTTGCGTCCGTCGATCTCTGTCCGTTCCATAACCTTTTTAGCCGTATTTGCGACGACCCGACTTCTTTCGATAGTTCTACACAAGTTCGCATAACTGAATTTCCGGTCTACCTTCGAGGCTTTGACATCGTAAATATCGATCCCTGTACTTCCTCTGCCGGATTGCCGCCTCGGTGAATAAACCTCGTCGTTACGCCTCTCTCCTTTAGTCTCCCGGCCAGTTTCCTCAAAGACGTACGACCTTTCAGCACGGTTTGTACAGCCTCATAAGCGGCATACTTCACTTGATCCGGTCCGTGCAGCTTCCCCGCCCTGACATTCTCTTTGCCCTCGGAAAATGTCTGCCCGTGTTTTCGTTTCATGGCCTTACATACGGCCGTGCTCCGGATTCTCTGGTTATGGTTCCGTACCAACTTCGCATCATACTTCACCCAGTTACAGAGGATGTAAGCTAAGTACCCGGCGGCATGTCGTATTTCGACAGCCGGCGTTCGAATACTGGTGGTACCGCATGGATCGGCATTGCGGGGCCGTCCTTTGATCTTCTTTGCCATCGCATTTTTGATTTTGAGGTTTGACGACTTCGGAGTCGAACCCATTCCGTTCCCCGCAGAAGGGGCGGAGGTTTCGGGGGCCGGATTTTCCGGCATACCGAAACACACCTTGCTATCGGCAGGCGCCGATAAAATCCGCCATCCGGCGGATTTGCCCGCGCGAGACCGGCAGTCTCGCTTCCGCGAAAGCGGCAGTAGGTTCGACCCATGCAATGTTAGGCAGATTATCGGAACCAAACAAGGATTCCAATCCGGCCATAGACGGCCTGCAACGGCCCCTGCGAAGCACCTTTCGGGATTTCCGTTTTCTTCGCGTGCATGGCACGGATGCCATAACTGCCAGTCATGGTATGCATGGCAGTGCGGTCACGGAATACATGGTTGTCACGGTATAAATGGTGTGCGTGACAGCGAAGGAGTCTATGCCGGATATGGTATGGGTGGCATAGATGCTATGGATGGCAGCAACAGCACCTCCGGCATAAACGGCGTATCCGGTATGGATGGCACTGCCAGAGAAAGAAACGGCATTCTTTTAACCGAATCCCTATGTTCACAATCCGATTAGACCGCGAGGATAGCGGATAGATAAAAAAGCTATCGAGATTTTGGTTAGATTAAAGTTGCGAAACCTTTACTAACTAAAACGACGATAGCCATGAGAGAACGAAGAAACGAAATTAGTTTCAAAGGACAAAAGATTTATGTAGGAATCGATGTCCATTTGAAGAGTTGGTCGGTGACGGTCTTGTCCGAGACCTCTGTACTGAAGAAGTTCAGCCAAAATCCGAGTCCGGAAGCGTTGCACGGATTTCTGACGCGGAGTTATCCGGGCGCCGAGTATCGCTCGGTGTACGAAGCGGGCTTCTGCGGATTTTGGATACACGAACGACTGACGGCATTGGGGATCGACAACATCGTAGTCAATCCGGCCGACGTACCGACCAAGAGCAGCGAAAAACTGCGTAAGACCGACACCGTAGACAGCGGCAAGCTGGCGCGGAGTTTACGGGCCAACGAGTTGAAAGGCATTTATACGCCGGACAGCGTCTCGTTGGAGATGCGTTCCTTGATAAGATTGAAGAACTCGATCACCAAAGACACGACCCGTCAGAAGAACCGGATCAAGTCCCAGTTACGGTATTTAGGCATCGAGATTCCGCCGGAGTTCCTCGAACCTTTCTCCAACTGGTCGAAGCGTTTTTTTGCCTGGTTGAAGAAAGTTGAGACACTCACTCCGAGCGGCCGTCAGGCCCTCGATATTCAGATCCGGCATCTGGAAGAGTTACGACGACAGAAACTGGAGATGACACGGGCTTTACGGACATTGGCCAAGACGGACCGATTCCGCGAACCGTTGCGGTTGATTATGACCGTTCCGGGGTTTGGGCAGGCTACGGGAATGGCGTTCCTCTCAGAGATAT